>SXGQ01894616.1_pt1 | contig 18021 bp, 13 predicted proteins | sample 3178371 | NCBI WGS metagenome assembly SXGQ01 (sample SAMN11356859, study PRJNA531348) | freshwater metagenome | isolation source: freshwater sample F1-20 | place: China: Fuxian Lake, Yuxi | collected 2017-12-25 | reverse complement strand
GGCGACGGCATCAACGATGCCCCGGCGCTCGCGGCGGCCACCGTCGGCGTGGCGATGGGCACCGCCAGCGACGTCACCAGCGAGGCCGCCGGGGCGGTGGTGATGGATTCGTCGCTGGTGCGCGTCGACGAGCTGTTCCACATCGCCCGCCGTCTCCGCCGCATCGCCCTGCAAAGCGCCGTCGGGGGGATGGTCGCCAGCCTCGTTGGGATGGCGGCGGCGGCGGCCGGATGGCTGCCCCCCACGGCAGGAGCCCTCATGCAGGAGGCGATCGACGTCGCCGCCGTGGTCAATGCCCTGCGGATGGCATGGAGTTCGGGCCGGCTCTCCGACTACTGATCGGCGTGGGGCGGATCGGCAGTCTTCCCGCCCGCCATGGGCCGGCGCAGGCGGTCGATCGCCACCAGCGCAGCGGTGCCTCCGGCCCAGACCGCGGCACCGGCGAGCGCCGCCGTCGCCATCGCGGCCGGTCCGGCGGCGGCTGCCGCCACGGCACAGATGCCGGCGGAGGTCACCATGCCGGCCGACTCCCCTGCCCGCCGGCACTGCTCCCCGGCGGCGCCGCGCTGGTGGGCGGTCCATTCCGCGGCCAGCGCCGCCCCCTCCGCCACGACGACCGCGGGCACGAGGGTCCGGAGGCCGAACCGGGCGGTCGTCCCCAGTGCCGTCCGCACCAGGAGCCGCTCCCCGCTGCCGGTGGCAAGCCGGGCGGCGAGCATCGCCGCCACCCGCGTCGCCGCCGCCGCGGCACGGCCGAGGAGGATGTCGCTCTGCCGGCTGCTCCGCGCGCCCGTCGCGCACCAGGAGACGAAGTGCTCACAGTTGTCTCCCACCGGGCAGTACCCCTCACGGCCCACCGCCTCCTCGGCACGCCTTGCGATCTCGTCGGCCGGATACACCGCCACCGGATCGTGCACCCGGCGTACCGGCTGCCCACCGGCGAAGGTCTTGAGGCTCGTCCGCACCACCCGTCCGCCGGCGAAGAGCCGCGCTGGATCGTGGGGCTGGGCGTGGACGACCGTGCCATCACCCAGATCGATGCCGAGGTGGGTGTAGGTCACGCCGGGGCCTGCCAGCCACCGCCGCACTGTGAGTCGATCGCCCCGTGCCATGGTGTCGTCCTCCGCGTGGGGCCCCCGCCGGAAGCCGGATCGGGGGACCGTCGTTTCCCCGCACCCCGGGGACGTGCCACCGGGTGTCGGCCTCGGGAGGAGGCTTCATCCGGACTGCTACGCAGCCCCCCCTCGGTCGGTTCGACCCACGCTCGCCGCGGACCGGTGCGCCGCCTGTCATTCTCCCCGCATCCGCTGCCGGAAGTACTTCAGTCCGGGAATGAAGAAGCAGGCGGCACTCACCCCGCCGAAGAGGATGTGCTGGTAAGCGGGCAAAAGGCACATCGCCAGGGACGTGAGGAACAACACCGCGGCCTGGATGTAGAAGGCCCCCGAGAGGATTCCCGCCTTGGCGAAGAACACCACCCCCGCCAGCAGCGCGAGCACCGGGGAGAGGGTGAGCACCGGCAGGCCGAGCAGGTCCTCGACCCAGAACAGCATCACGCTGCCGATCACCGTGCCACCCCAGACATGGGCGATCTGCCGTTCCACCGCGGTCACCGGTCCGGCGCGGTGGCGCAGCGCCCAGAAGATCGGGGCCCACAGCGCCAGCCCCCCGCCCCAGAGCACGAGGTAGGGCCAGCGCTCCGTGACCCCCTGCCAGGCGATCACGTCGGTGGTGATCGAGAGGGCGAGCACGACCACCGAATGCCACATCCACAGCAGCCCCCAGTTCTCGAGCACCACGGCGTGGTGGGTTTCGCGGAGGAGCCGTGCCACCACGTCCGCGAGGCCACCGCGGCGGGCGGCGACGGGGTCGCCGGCGAGGACCGCGCGGAGGTCGGCCGCCAGCGCTGCAGCCGACGGGTAGCGCAGATCCTGCGGTTTCTGCAGGCTCTTGAGCGCGATCAGTTCGAGATCGCGGTCGACGTCGCGGTGGATCGAGCGCGGCACCGGGGGGTCGGCCTCGAGCACCGCCAGGAGGGTGTCCATCGGTGTCGCTGCCTGGAACGGTGGCCGGCCGGTGATCGCCTGGTAGAGGATCGCCCCCAGGCTCCAGACATCGCTCGTGGGGCCGACGTCGCCGCGGCTCCCGGCGGCCTGCTCGGGCGACATGTAGCACGGGGTGCCGAGGATCGCCCCGGTGTGGGTGACGGAGGCATCCTCTTCGAGCCGCTTCGCGAGGCCGAAATCCGACACGCGTGGCTGGCCGGCGGTGTCGATGAGGATGTTGGAGGGTTTGAGGTCGCGGTGGAGTACACCGCAGTCGTGGGCCGCCTGCACCGCCTCGGCGACGCACATCAGCAGCCGGGCCACCTCGCGCGCACCGAGCGGACCGGCGGCGAGCTGCCGGGAGAGCGTCGTCCCGGCAACGTACTCCATCGTGTAGAAGGGTTGGCCGTCCCATTCACCGACTTCGTGGACGGCGACGATTCCCGGGTGGGCGACCCCCGCGGCCGCCTCGGCCTCGCTGCGGAAGCGGGTGAGATCGGCCGCGCTCGCCATGTCGCGGCGGAGGAGCATCTTCACCGCGACCGTCCGCGACAGGCTCCGCTGCGTGGCCCGGTAAACCACCCCCATGCCCCCGCGGCCGAGCTCCTCGTGCAGTTCGTAGTCGCCGAACGTCGCCGGGAGCAGCGTCACGCCGGGCGCGAACCGCGCCCCTCCTCCAGCGGCGACGGGGTCACCCGCTTCCGGGGCCGGTCGCTCGGCAGGGCCGGACGCGAGCGTGGGGGGATCGCTGCCCCCGATCGCCGCTCCGGGAACGAAGATCGTGGAGCGCTCGGCGACGGCGTCGGTGAGCATCATCGCCCCGAACAGCTCACGGAGCTGGCCGGCGAGATCGGGATTGCGCTCGACAAGGGCCTCGAGCCGCGCGTGGGCGGCCGGTCCCGCGATGGCGGAAAGCTCGTCGATGAGGTCGACGAGCCTCCCCTCCTGCTCGTCCGACAACGCCTCCTCGACGGCGCGGCGACGTTCCTGGGGGCGGGCCACTGGCATGATTGACCGTCAGCGCTGGGGGGCAGGGGGAGGAGACAACCTTTCCATGGTAGGCCGGGGGCGGCGATTGTCCGCTGCCTGCTGTCACTCACTCACTCACTGCCGTCGAGCAGGACCCGCAGGCGGCGCATGGCCCGCAGATAGCGCATCCCGGCCGCCGGCTTGGTGAGGCCGATCGCCGCCGCCGCCTCGGCGGTCGAAAGGTGCTCGAAATGGCGGAGGAGGACGATTTCCCGGTCCTGGTCGTCGAGTCGTTCGACGGCGGCGGCAAAGCGGCGCTCCAGTTCATGCCAGGTGGCGGCGGCGGCCGGGGTCATCTCCCGGTCGGCCACCCCGCCGAGCACGTCGCCACCCGACTGGGCCCCGTCGCCTCCGCCCCCCGCGAGCGGCACCTCGCGGTCGATGCTGCGGTTGGCGGCGACCCGGTGGCGACGGTGGGCGTCGATGAGGCGGTCACGCGCCATCTGCCGGAGCCACAACTGGAAGGGCATCACCGGATTGGAGAGGTAATCGCCGAGCCGTCGGTTGGCCTCGAGCATCACGTCCTGCACGATGTCGCTGGCATCCACCCGGCGCTGGACGACCCGGTCCATCCGCCGGTCGATCATCTGCCGGATCGCCTCGCGGTGCCGCTGCAGGAGGCTGTTGACGGCGGCGTCGTCGCCGCTGCGGACGCGGTCGAGCAGCACGAGCGTCGGTTGCCCGTCCGCCGCGCCGATCGGCCCCCCCGCACCCGGTTCCGACGACGTTGTACTCATGACCCGTTCATTCTACCCGACGCCGTCGCGCATCGGTGGAGCCCGGCGCGGCCGTCCGGTCGCCGGGCACCAATTGTCACCGCCGGCAAACGCAGCCCGTCGCCCCGTGTTTTTTGACCACCCCCGGATCGTGATCCATAATCGCCGGCGGTCACAGGACAGACCGCTCCCTGCCGCCCCAGGCGGCGGCCACGAGCCAACGGATTGCCCAAGTGACCCTGCCACGCGTGGCGATGCGCCGGTTTGGTGAAGCGGTGCGGGCCGTTCCGGTCCTGCCGCCGACCGGCGTCGGCAAGTCGGTCGGTCGGCTCGCCGGCCTCGTCTGCTCCGCCGCACTCCTGGCGGGCCTCTGCCACGGCGCCGCGGCCCAGTCGTTCGGGGCGAGTGAAGCCCCGCCAGCGGGATGGCGGCAGTTGGCGCTGCCCTCGGTCCTTCCCTCCGCGCTGCCCTCGGCGCCGGCCGCCGTCGTGCCGGTGGAACGGCCGGAGTGGCCGTTGGCCCCCGAGCCGCCGGCTCTGCCCCCCGGCTTTCCCTCCGCCGCAGGGTCGTCCCTCCCTGCGCAGGCGGCACCGTCACTGTCGGTGGTGCCTTCGGCAGGGAGCGCCGACCTCCTCGCCCGGGTCACGCAGCTCCATGCCGAGCGGCGTTGGGCCGACCTGGTCGGGGTCTGCGAAACTGCGGCCCGGGCAGGCACGCTCACGCCCCCCGTCGCGGAGCGCTACGACCTCGCCAAGATCCACTGCGACCTCGCGCGGCGGCATGGCGAACAGGCGTTCCGCCAGCGCGTGGTGGGGTTGTCGGAGGCGGACGGCCGGCGCGTCACCCGGGAGGTCTTCGGCAGGATCGCCTCCCACCATGTCGATCAACCCGACTACCGGAAGATGGTGTTCCGGGGCTGCCGTGCCCTCGACGTCGCGATCGACGACCCGCTGTTCGTTTCCCTCCACGCCGCTCAGGCGACGCCGCAGCGGCGGGCACTGTATCGCGAGCAGGTCGGTCGTCTGCTCTCCGGACGGGCGCTCGACAGCCAGGACGAGGCGGAGACGGCTGCCGCGTGGGTGGCACGGATCGCCCACTCCACCCTCGGTGTTCCGCCGGCGGTCACCCTGCTGGAGTTCGCGGCGGCGGCGATGGGATCGCTCGACGAGTATTCCGCGTTCCTCACCACTGGCCAGCTCGAGGATCTCTACGCACAGATCGAGGGCAACTTCGTCGGGCTGGGGGTCGAGCTGAAGTCGGCCGAGGACGGTTTGCTCGTGGTCCATGTGATCCCCGGCAGCCCGGCCGACCGATCGGGTTGCCGGTACGGTGACCACATCGTGAGCGTCGACGGTCGGCCGCTCGCCGGCCTCCAGGTCGACGCGGCGGCGCAGCTCCTCCAGGGACCGGAGGGCTCGCAGGTGGCGCTGGTCATCGCCCGGACGGGCGAGCCGCTCCGCGCGGTGCCGGTCCGCCGCGAGCAGGTGGAGGTCCCGAGCATCGAAGACGTCCGGATCATCGATCCGGCGGCCGGGATCGGCCACGTGCGCCTCTCGTCGTTCCAGAAGACCACCGCCACCGACCTCGAGCGCGCCCTGCGCCGGCTCGATGCCGCCGGCATGCGGGCGCTGGTGATCGACCTGCGGGGCAATCCCGGCGGGCTGCTCTCCACAGCGGTGGACGTGGCCGACCTGTTCCTCGACCGCGGCTTGGTGGTGGCCACCCGGGGGCGCAGTCCGGAGGAGGATTTCAACTACACCGCGACGCGGTCGGGCACGTGGCGGATGCCGCTTGTGCTGCTCATCGACGGCGACTCGGCGAGCTCGTCGGAGATCTTCGCCGGGGCGATCCGCGACCACGCCCGCGGCACGCTCGTCGGCAGCCGGAGCTTCGGCAAGGGATCGATCCAGGGGATCTTCCCGCTCGAGGTGGCCGGGGTCGGCATGCGGCTGACGACGGCACGGTTCTTCTCGCCGACGGGGCAGCCCTACAGCCGCGTCGGTGTGCAGCCCCATGTCGAGGTGCGGACGGCGGCCCGGCCGATCGCCGGTGGTGGGGTGGCGGAGCCCGCTGCTGCCGGGGGTGGCGACGCCTCGCTCGAGGCCGCGGTCACGGTCGCGCGGCGGGCGGTGGCGCAGCCGTCCGCCCGGGCAGCGCTGGCCGACCGGTGAGCACCGCGCCGGCGGACATGATCGCCGCCCGTCATCCCAGTGCGTGGGGAGCGCCGCCCCGCCTTCGCCCCGGGCGGCTGCCCGGCCGGTCCTTGAACAAGCCCCGACGCGCGGCTAGTCTCCCAGAGCCGCAGGGGCCGACCCCCGTGCCGCCCGACCCTTCTTCTGGCGGCGGTGCAGGGGGCCTCGCAACGATCTGTTCCGCGCTGGTGCTGCGGGATGAGGTGGGCGACGGGCGTTGGTCCGTCCCCTCCCCTCCCGCGCCGAATCGCATGGCGGATCGGTGCGCTGGTGTGATCGGCACGCGGCAGGTGGTCGCCGTTGAGGCACCGGCGAACCGCCCGGAAACCCAGTCGTTGCGGATCCGCCTGGCGGGGCGGGAGCCGGCGGTGGGTGGCTCCCTGCCCCAGCCCGAGAACCCTGTTCAGCCGCGACCTGTTCAGGCACGACCCGTCCAGACCGTCACACTGGCCGGATCGTGACCCCGTCGTCATCCGTGCACACCCCGCCGTCCTGCATCGGGGCCCCGCGCCCCGGTCGACGGTCCAGCCACCAGAGGAAGGACGTCATGACCAGCGCCCGCGCCAGTGCGATCGCCGCCATCAACAACTACAAGCCCAGTGGTCAGGCCTGGAACTTCCGCGAGACCCCGACCAGCGAGATCTTCGGCTCGAACGTCTTCAACGACGCGGTGATGAAGGATCGTCTGCCCAAGAGCGTCTACAAGGCGCTGCAGGCGACGATCAAGCAGGGCAAGCCGCTCGATCCGACGATCGCCGATTCGGTCGCCCTGGCGATGAAGGATTGGGCGATCGAGAAGGGGGCCACGCACTATGCCCACGTCTTCTATCCGCTCACCGGGCTGACCGCCGAGAAGCACGACAGCTTCCTCACCCCCACCGGCGACGGCGAGGCGATCGCCGAGTTCTCCGGCAAGGAGCTCTGCCAGGGTGAGCCCGATGCCTCGAGCTTCCCCTCCGGCGGGCTCCGGGCCACGTTCGAGGCCCGCGGCTACACCGCCTGGGACCCGACCAGCCCGGCCTACATCCTCGACAACCCCAACGGCACGACGCTCTGCATCCCGACGGCATTCTGCTCCTGGACCGGCGAGGCCCTCGACAAGAAGACGCCGCTGCTGCGGAGCATGCAGGCGATCGACAAGCAGGCGCGCCGCGTGCTCGCCCTGTTCGGTCACAAGGATGTCGGTCAGGTGTCGGCCTCGGCCGGGCCGGAGCAGGAGTACTTCCTCATCGACCGCAATTTCTATTTCGCCCGTCCCGACCTGGTGATGGCGGGCCGCACACTGTTCGGGGCCAAGCCGCCGAAGGGACAGGAGTTCGAAGACCAGTACTTCGGTGCGATCCCGGAGCGCGTGCTGGCCTTCATGCTCGAAGTCGAGCGGGAGCTGTACAAGCTCGGCGTGCCGGTGAAGACGCGCCACAACGAGGTCGCCCCGAGCCAGTACGAGATCGCCCCGGTCTACGAGAATGCGAACATTGCCACCGACCACCAGCAGACCATCATGCAGACCCTCACCCGGGTCGCGCAGAAGTACGGCATGACCTGCCTGCTCCACGAGAAGCCGTTCGCCGGCATCAACGGCTCGGGCAAGCATGTCAACTGGTCGATCGGCTGCCGGCTCGGCAACCTGCTCGAGCCCGGCGAGACACCGCATGCCAACATGCAGTTCCTCGTCTTCTGTGCCGCCGTGATCCGCGCGGTTCATCTCCACTCCGACATGCTGCGGGCGGTGGTGGCGGCCAGCGGCAACGACCATCGCCTCGGCGCCAACGAGGCCCCGCCGGCGATCATCTCGATCTTCCTCGGTGAGCAGCTCGCCGACGTCTTCGAGCAGATCGAGAAGGGGAAGGCGACCACGAGCAAGAGCTCCGGCACGCTGACGGTGGGGGTCGATACCCTGCCGCCGCTGCCCAAGCATGCCGGCGACCGCAACCGCACCAGCCCGTTCGCGTTCACCGGCAACAAGTTCGAGTTCCGGGCGGTGGGGGCGAGCCAGTCGATCGCCGGGCCGCTGGTGGCCCTCAACACGATCGTCGCCGAGAGCCTCGACTACATCGCCACGGAGCTGGAGAAGGTGACCGGCGGTGATATCGCCAAGCTGCCGGCGGCGGTGGAGAAGCTGCTCCAGCAGATCGTCTCCCAGCACAAGGCGGTGATCTTCAACGGCAACGGCTACGCCCAGGAGTGGCACGACGAGGCCAAGAAGCGTGGGTTGCCCAATCTGAAGGCCACCCCCGAGGCCCTCGACGTGCTCGTCGCCCCGAAGAACATCGCCCTGTTCGAGAAGTACGGCGTGCTCTCGGAGCGCGAGCTCCGCAGCCGCTACGACATCTACATGGAGCGGTACTGCAAGGACATCAACACCGAGGCCCAGTCGGCCCTGCAGATCGCCCGGACGTTGATCCTCCCGGCCGGGTACCGCTACCAGGGGGAACTGGTGAACACCGCCAGCAAGCTCAAGATCCTCGGCCAGCCGGTCCACATGGGCACGCTCGAGAAGCTCACCGGCTTGGTGGGCGATCTGGAGAAGAAGATCGACGGTCTCGAGAAGGTGCTCGCCCACCATGGGGCCAGCGATCTGCGTGGCGAGGTCAAGCACTTCCACGCCGAGGTCATCCCGGTGATGCTGTCCCTGCGGGAGACGGCCGACCAGATCGAGACCATCCTCCCCGACGACCTCTGGCCGCTGCCCACCTACCGCGAGATGCTGTTCATCAAGTGAACGACGTTTCCCCGGTGGGGCAGGCTTCCGACGACGGCACGGCACTGGCCCAGGCGATCGCCGCCGCAGGCGATCGCCTGGGTCTGGCCGTGCCGGCGGCGGCGCACGGGGCGCTCGCGCGTTACGCGACGGCCCTGTGGCGCTGGAACGAGCAGATCAATCTCACCCGGCACACCGACGTCGAGAAGTTCGTTTCCCGCGACGTCGCCGACTCGGTGGCGATCGCCGCCCATCTGGCGACTGGGGAGCGCGTCCTCGACGTGGGGACCGGTGGTGGGGTGCCGGGGGTGATTCTCTCCCTCCTCCGACCCGACCTCCGGGTCGAGCTGTCCGACAGCGTCGGGAAGAAGGCCCGGGCGGTGCGCGGGATCCTCGCCGAGACGGGGCGGGTGCTGCCGGTCCACGACGGTGCGGCCCAGGATCTGGTCGCCCGGCGCGCGGCCCGCGATCCGTTCGACACGCTGGTGGTCCGGGCCGTCGCCCCGCTGGTGAAACTCCTCACCTGGTTCGAGCCGGTCTGCGGATCGTTCGGCCGGATGCTCGTCGTCAAGGGGCCGCGGTGGGAGGAGGAGAAGCGCGATGCCCGGCACCGTGGTCTCGTCAAGAAGGTGACGGTGCGGCGGGTGGCCGCGTGGCCGATTCCCGGCAGCGACAACGAGAGCGTGCTCCTCGAGGTGCGCCGCCGGGCTCCGGCGGGGCCGCCCGCAGGCCGCGGTCGGTGAGGCACCGGGAGCGCACATCCCGGGGAGTGCGCTGCGTTTCGACCGCCAATCCCCTCTGGCGGACTACCGGCGGCTGACGGGTAGAATTGGGTGCCTGCCGGTTACCCCGCCTCCCTCGGGTGTCGTCGATGCCAGCCTGCGGACGAGCGATTGGACCAATCCCGGCCGCCTCGTTCCGGACGATGCTGCTCTGGACCGCGATCGCCCTCGGGGCGTCGGCGGCCGTGGGCCAGTCCGCGGACGGACCGGGCGCCGGCGATCACCCCGGCCGGGCGATCTACCTCCAGCACTGCCAGCGCTGCCATGGTCCCGACGGGGAGGGCACCGACCAGGTTTCCGCACCCCTCGTCGGTGAACGGTCGATCAACCAGCTCGCCGCCCTGATCGACGAGACGATGCCGGAGGACGACCCCGACGCGGTCGATGCCGCCGCCGCACGGCAGGTGGCCGAGTACGTGCATGAGGCCTTCTATTCGCCCCTCGCCCGCGAGCGCACCCGTCCCGCACGGGTGGAGCTCTCGCACCTCACGGTGCGCCAGCATCTCCACTCCATTGCCGACCTTGTCGGGTCGTTCGCCGGCGAGCTCCCGTCGCTCGGCGGGGAGCGTGGGCTCGCCGGCAGCTATCACAAGGGGCGTTCGTTCGACGGGCAGCAGCGGATCTTCACGCGGATCGATCCCGGGGTGCGCTTCGACTTCGGCACCGAGGGACCCGACCCGGAATTGTTCGAGCCGGGGCGGTTCGCGATCCGCTGGAGCGGATCGGTCGTCCCGACCGACACCGGGATCCACGAGTTCGTGGTGCGCACCGAGCATGCGGTGCGGCTCTACGTCAACCAGCGCGGCGACGCCGAGGATCCCCTCGTCGATGCCTGGGTCAAGTCGGGCACCGACACCGAGTTCCGTGGCCGCGTCATGCTCCTCGGCGGCCGGCCCCAGCCGCTCGTGCTCGAGTTCTCCAAGGCCAACCAGGGGGTCGACAATCCGAATCGCGAGCGACCCACGCGGGCCACGGTGGAGCTCCTCTGGCGCCGTCCCGGCGGTCTCCTCGAGACGGTTCCAGCGCGCTGCCTCATTCCCGAGGGGGCGCCGCCGACGCTGGTGCTGACCACCCCCTTCCCTCCCGATGACCGCAGCACCGGCTACGACCGGGGCACGGGCATGTCGGCGGAGTGGCTGGGGGCCGCGACCACGGCGGCGATCGAGACCGCCGACCATGTCGCCGCGGAGGTCGACCGGCTCGCGCGGGTGCGCCGGGATGCCCCCGATCGCCCCGACCGGCTCCGGCGGTTCGCGGCCACGTTCGCCGGCAGGGCGTTCGGGCGGCCGCTCGACGAGGATCTGCAGAGACTGGTGGTGGAGCGCCCGTTCGCCGACGTCGATCCCGACGCCGGCCTGCGACGGTCGATCCTCGCCATCCTGGTGTCGCCGCGGTACCTCTTCCGCACCGACGGATTCGCCGACGGCGCGCGCCCCGTGGCCGATCCATACCGTGTGGCCGGCCGGTTGGCGCTCGGCCTCTGGGACTCGATCCCCGATCGGCAGCTGCTCGAGGCCGCCGAGCGCGGGCAACTCGCCTCCCCGGAGCAGATCCGCCGTCAGGCGGAACGGATGCTCGTCGATCCCCGCGGGAGGTCGAAGCTCCGCGACATGCTGGTCACCTGGTTGCGACTCGATCAGTCCGCCGAGATCGCCAAGGATCCGGAGCGCTTCCCGGAGTTCACGCCCGAGGTGGCGGCCGACCTGCGGACCAGCCTCGAGATCCAACTCGACGAGCTCCTCTGGCGGGGGCCGACCGCCGACTTCCGTCGCCTGTTCACCGACGACGAGATGCCGCTCAACGGGCGGCTCGCGCCGCTGTATGGGGTCGATCTGCCGGCCACCGCCGACTTCCGCCGCGTGCGCCCCGACGGTGGCCAGCGCGCGGGCGTGCTCACCCATCCCCACCTGTTGGCAATGCTCTCCTACCGCAGCGCCACCTCGCCGATCCACCGGGGGGTGTTCCTCGCGCGGGGTGTGCTCGGCAATGTGCTCAAGCCGCCGCAGGAGGCGATCGCGCCGTTGGCGCCCGATCTCCATCCGGGCCTCACGACGCGGCAGCGTGTCGAACTGCAGACCAGCCCGGCCACCTGCCAGACCTGCCACGCGCTGGTCAACCCGTTGGGCTTCGGTCTCGAGGCCTTCGACGCCATCGGCCGCCACCGTCCCGTCGTGAGGACGGATGGCCCGGCGGAGACGGTGGCCGAGGTGGCCGTCGATGACAGCGGCGCCTACCAGCCCCGCCATGGCGCGGCGGTGGGCTTCCGCGGAGCCAGGGAGTTGGCCGCGATGGTCGCCGCCAGCGACGACTCCCGGGAGGCCTTCGTCCGCAACCTGTTCCATGCCCTCGTCCGGCAGCCGGTGCGGGCCTACGGGCCCGGCATGCAGGGGGCCCTCGAGGCCTCCTTCGGCGAACAGGGCTATGACATCCGCCGTCTGGCGGTCGATATCATGGTGGCGACGGCACTGGGCCCGCCGGCCTCGGCTGCCACCGCCGGTCCCCCCGGAGCACCCTCGCGATGACGCACCACCACGGACCGATCGGACGACGGGAGTTGCTCCGCCGCCTCGGGGTCGGCTCGGCGGCCTTGCCGTTTCTGGGGAATCTCCCCAGCCTCGCCCGGGGGGCGGCGGTGGGGCCGAAGCAGCGGTTGATCGTGCTCTTCACCCCCGATGGAACGGTCCGGAAGAACTTCTGGCCCGCGGCCGGGTCGCTCAGTGCCGCCGTCGACGGTGCGCCGGTGGCGCTGCCGCCGATCCTCGCTCCGCTCGAGCCGTTCCGTGACCGGCTCCTGACCCTCAAGGGGGTCTGCAACAAGATCCGCGGTGACGGCGACGGCCACATGCGCGGGATCGGCTGCCTGCTCACCGGCGTCGAGCTGTTCCCCGGCAACATCCAGGGGGGGAGCGACACGCCGGCCGGTTGGTCGAGTGGGCCGTCGATCGACCAGGAGATTCGCGCGCACCTCCAGGCGCGCCCCGAGACCGCCACCCGGTTCGGTTCGCTCGAATTCGGCGTCCTCGTCCCCAATCGAGCCGACACCTGGACGCGCATGGTCTATGCCGGTCCGAACAAGCCCGTGGCGCCGATCGACGACCCCTACCAGATGTTCGCCCGCCTGTATGGTCAGACACGTGACCGCGAGAGCCTGCGGAGCGTGCTCGACGAGGTGCGCGAGGATCTGGCGGCGGTGTCGGCCGTCCTTCCGGCCGAGGACCGGCGGATCCTCGAGGAGCATGCGGCCCTCGTCCGTGGGTTCGAGGAGGAGCTGGCGGAGCAACGGACCGCGGCTGCCCATGCAGTGCCCGTACTGGAGCCGGGCATCCTCGAAGACAACGACCGGATGCCGCAGATCAGCCGGATGCAGATCGAATTGCTCGTCGCCTCCCTGGCGGCCGACTTCACGCGCGTGGCCAGCCTCCAATACACCAATTCGGTGGGCCAGCCACGGATGCAGTGGCTGGGGATCGACGAGGGGCAGCACGACCTGTCCCACGAACCCAACAGCAACGCCGCCGCCCAGGAGAAGCTGACACGGATCAACGCCTGGTATGCCGGCGAGGTCGCCCATCTGGCGCGTCGCCTTGCCGAGACGCCGGAGCCGGGTGGCGACGGTTCGCTCCTCGACCACACGACGATCCTCTGGACGAACGAACTCGGCGAGGGCAATTCCCACACCCGCAACGACATCCCCTGGGTGCTCGTGGGCGGGGGGCTGGGATTCTCCACCGGCCGGGCGCTCGAGTTTCCCGAGGTGGCGCACAACCGCTTTCTCCTGGCGCTCGCCCACGCTTTCGGCCACACCGGTCTGGAGCGGTTCGGGAATCCCGACTTCTGTGGCGACGGTCCGCTGACCGGGTTGGCCTGAGCGGTGACGATGCTCCGCGTGGTCCGCAGAGGCATGATCGCGGCGGTCGCTGCCGGGGTGATGATCACCCTGCTGCCGCCGTGGCGGCTGCGGGTCGAGGGGCTGTCGATGCTGCCGGGCCTCCAGCCGGGGAGCGTGGTCCGCATCGGCTGGAGGGAGCGGCTGGCGGCGTGGTGGGGGGCACTGCACCGGTACGACCGCTGGGTGGTGCGGGCGCCCAATGGCGGACTGGCCGTGAAGCGACTGGCCGGCCTTCCCGGGGAGCGGATCGGGATCCGCGACGGCGATCTGCTGGTGGACGGAGAGCCGCTGCTCACGCCACCCCCGGTCCTGAGCGAGTTGGCCAGCGCCGTGCCGGCCAGCGCGACCCGGGGGGGCGATGCCCATGTCCGACTCGCCGCCACCGCCACGGTGTATGACGACTGTCCGCAGGCGGTCGGGGAGCGGCGGCTGCTCCTGCCGGTGGTCGATGGCGGGGCGTGGGGGGTGGTCTGCGGGGGGCGCGGCGAATCCCGCTGGTGGGTGCGCGCGAGCCTCGGCGGGCGCAGCGTCACCTGGCGGCTGCATCGCGGGGGTACCGTGGCGGTGGTCTGCGGTCGGCTCGATGGCCGGTTCGTCGCCGCGGCGTGGCCGGTGGGTGGGACGCCGCCGCACCGTCCCGACGGTGCGTTGGCGTGGCCGGCAGGCATCCCCGCGGCGTGGCCGGTGAACCTGGCCTGGGAATCGACCGTGGCGGCCGATCCCTTCACGGCGACGCTCGCCACCGGCGGCGCCGCCGGGGGGGCCGTGCTCGACTGCGGGTTGTGGCGCGACCTCCTCCATCGGCCTCCCGCCGGCGGGGGCACGGAGTGGACGATCGATCACGCTGCGGTGTGGGTGCTCGGGGACAATCCGGCCGCGAGCCGTGACAGCCGCTCGTGGGGGGCGATCGGCCGGCGCCTCCTCGTGGCGCCGATCGCGGTCGAGTGAGCGGCGCCGGTCAGGTGGTTCCGCAGCGTGGCAGCATCCGGTCTGCCTCGTGGAGGACGACGAGCGATTCGGTCCGCGCCGCCAGCCGCTCCACCGCCTCGGGTGTGCGTGCATTGCCGAAATCGAGCTCGTCCACCAGCGTGTCGGCGAGCGTCGAGAGGAGCACGAGGCGGCGCTGGCCGAGGGCGTGGGCGAAGAACCTCGTCTGCACGGCGTCGGCGATCAGGTCGCGGTCGGTTCCGGCCAGGGCCTCCTCGACCAAGGGCCGGACCGCGATACCCTCGCGCCACCGGCGGAACACCGGGCCCGGCTCCGCCACCTCGCCGACGATGCAGATCGTGGCATCGGGGGTGGTGACCCTGGCGGCGGCAGCCACCGCGCGGGTGAATGCCGCCGGGCCGGGGCCGTCGGCGGAGAGCGTTGCCACCGCGAGCCGCGCCGGCGACTCGATCCGCGGTCGCCAGCCCCCCGCCGCCTTCCGCGCCGCCGCGGCGGCGTCGTCAGGGAGGCCGAAGCAGGCCGCATGGAGTGTGGCTCCCCGGCCGGCGACGAGCCGGAGGTTCGCCAACACCCCCAATTGCCAGCGCATCTGATGGATGGAGTCGGTCCATTCGTCGATGGCGGCGCGGCCGCGGCGCGCAAGGCGGCGGTCGATCGCCAGTCCGCAGCCGCTGCGCCCGAAGGCCGGCCACAGTGCGGTGGCCGGGTCGGCGCCGCCGAGGGAGGCGTCCCAGCGCCAGCCGCCGACCTCGACGACGAGATCGGCGTCGACCAAGGTCCGCGCCAGATGGAGCGGCCGTCCGGCGGCGTCGGCGGCGAGATACGACGTATCGGTCTCGGCGTCGCCTTGGTACTCGACCGCTCCGGGGGGGAGCGGCATCGTTCCGCGGCGGGCCACCACCACCGCGACGTCGCTCCCGGCGACCCCAGCGGTCAGCAGGCTCTCCTCGACCGCGGTGACGACGTGATCACCCTCGGGGATCTCGCCGGTGATCGCCACCGCCACCCGGTCGCCCGGCACCGCATGCGCCGGCAGCGGCGGGCCGGCCACGGGCGCGGCCAGCGCGGCGCGCACCAGCGCCGCTGCCGCGGCCCCTGTCACCCCGGGCGGCCCGGACCATTCGCTGGCCCGGGCGCCGATCCCCACCTCGAGGATGAGCGGATCGCTCCGACCGTGGTGAACGAGAATCGCGGTCACGTGCCCGATGGTCCCGAGGCTGGGGCGGCTGTCGGTCCGCCGGTTGGATGAGCGCCATCCTACCTGTGTGGACGGTCACGGGCAGGGTGAGGGCACCCGATGGGTCGGAGGTCTTCGGGCGGAGAAATGCGGTCACGGGGTTTTTTCACCCGGCGCGTGGGATGGCAGCGATTCGCCGAGCGGATCGATCGTCACGGTCGGCAGTTCTTCACGGACCGGTCCCCTTTCGCAGTCGCGATCATGGCTCAACTGCCGGGGCCCACGGCGACGACAAGCGAAGGGCCGGGATGACGTTCCCGTGCCCGCCGCAGGAGCGCTTGCCATGAAAGTCCACGCCGCCCACCGTGCCACCCACGTTCCGCACCGCCGCCACCGTCGGTCACCGGTCGGTGCCGCTCGCGTCGGAGGTGGGCTGTGGATCGGGATTGCCGCCCTGTCGCTGGCCGTCGGATGGTCGACCGGCCGCAGCCAGGAGATGCCGATCGAGGGGGGGCTGCCGATGGAGACCGCTGGGCCAGCCTGTGGCTGCCGTGGCGGGCAAACGCCCCCCTGGCACGGGAGCGTCGCGGCTGCTCCCGGGGGTTGGCATGCCCCTGCATGTGCGCCGGCGTGTGGCCACGGCTACGGTCCGGTCTGCGGCCAGATGGGGGCAGGCTGTGGGTGGTGGGGCTCCCGCGGGATGGGCTATTCGCTGCCGCCGCTTTTTCCCCGGCTGAGTACCTTCTGCCGGGACGGGTATCTGCCCACTCCCCCGCCCGTCGCCGTGCCGCGGTGCCACAACTGCGGCGTGATGATCGACGGCGGGTTCTGAGCCACGCGGTGCGCGCGAGCGCCGCAACGGGAATGCGGCCGTCGTACGCCGCGCGCGGTGGGGTTCAGCGCCAGCCGCCGGCGACGAGCAGCGCCGCGGTCACGACGATCACGCCGATGACGTCAAGCACCGCGCCGGCCGCGATCATCGACCGCAGCGGCACCCGACCGGTGCCGTAGACGATGGCGTTGCAGGGGGTGCTCACCGGGAGCATGAAACCGAGGCTCGCAGCGAACGTGGCGGCGAGCGCCGCGGTCAGCGGGTCACCGCCGGCGGAGCGGGCCAGCGCGATCGCCACCGGCACGACCATGTTCACGCTGGCAGTGTTGCTCGTGAACTCGCTGGTCAGCACCGCCACCAGCGCCGCCGCCGCGACCAGCGCCGCGGCGCCGGTGCCGCTCGGCAGCCAGCCGGTGAGCCCGCGGCCGATGGCCTCAGCGAGGCCGGTGGTGAAGGCCAGCTTTCCCAGCGCCATCCCGCCGCCATAGAGGAGGATGATGCCCCAATCGATCCGTGACGCCTCGCTCCACGCCAGCGCGCGGCGGCCGGGTCCGCCGGGGAGCAGAAACAGGAGCAAGGCCCCCGCCAGTGCCGCCACCCCCTCGGGGCACCGCGCCCCCAGGGCGACGACGGTCGGGTGCCGTTGACCGAGCACCACGGCCAGCATCCCGGGCAGCACCCAGAGGGCCACGGTGACCGCGAACGCGGTCGCTGTCGAGCGTTGACCGGATGTCCAGCCCCCGAGTGCCCGTCGTTCCCGGGCCACGAGGTCGGCCACGCCCGGAAGGCGCTCGACGCCGGCGGGAAACATCCATCCCAGCAGCAGCCCGGCGATGGTGGTGAGCACGACCACGATCGGCACGCCGAGGCTGCACCAGGCGGCGAACGACAGGTCGACACCGAGGGTGTCGCGGATGAAGGCCAAGCCGATGACGTTCGGAGGGGTGCCGATCGGGGTCGCCAGCCCGCCGATCGAGGCGGCGAAGGCCACGCACAGAAGCAGCCCGGATGCGAACGCCGGCTCGAGCCTGGCGCCGGCTCCGCTGCCGTGCCGCGCGGCGGCGTCCTCGATCGCCACCACCATCCCCCCGACGATCGTCACCATCATCGCCGTCGTCGCGGTGTTGGAGATGAAGGCGCTCACCAGGGCCGAAACGAACGCCACCGCCGCCATCACCCGGCGTGGCCGTTCACCCACCCAGGAGAGCCCGAGCACCGCGTAGGCCAGTCGCCGGTCGAGCCCGTGCACGCGGATCGCCTCGGCGAGCATGAACGATCCGATGAACAGGAAGACGACCGGATCGGCGAACGGCCGGAAGACCTCCTCGGCAGGGGCGACGCCCGCCACGACGCAGGCCACCGCACCGGCCAGCGCCGTCACCGGCAGCGGCAGGGCTTCGGTCACCCAGAGCACGACGACCGCGGCGAGGATCACGGCCAGCGACGTGGCTTCCGGCGAGAGCGGCATGGCAGCGTGCCCTTCGCGGCAGGCGCGCGGCATGCCGCGGGGCGCGTCTGGCCACGGGCCGTGCGGCCCATGGCCAGACGCACGATCGGTCTGCCGACGGCGGTCAGTAGGTCTTCCCGAGCGCCGCCTGGGCGGCGGCCAGCCGGGCCACGGGCAGGCGGAACGGCGAGCAGCTCACGTAGTCGAGACCGACTTGGTGGCAGAACACCACCGAATGGGGATCGCCGCCATGCTCGCCGCAG
>SXGQ01710298.1_pt1 | contig 18022 bp, 32 predicted proteins | sample 3178371 | NCBI WGS metagenome assembly SXGQ01 (sample SAMN11356859, study PRJNA531348) | freshwater metagenome | isolation source: freshwater sample F1-20 | place: China: Fuxian Lake, Yuxi | collected 2017-12-25 | reverse complement strand
CGAGTTCTTTACTGCAAAGCAGTACGGAGCCACGGTCGCGGTTTCGGACCTCGCCCAGATCGACTCGCCACATGACCTGATCTCGATCGCCGCGGAGCGCATTGCTTACAATGCAACCCGCTCGATGGACGTTCTTGTCCGAGACGAGATTCACTCGACCGCACTCACGAGCGCCGTCTTCGGTGCAACGGGTGCAACCACGCTGACCGCTAACACGGCGAACAGCGCGGTCGCTACGACGGGCGTGCTTACGGGCGCGTTCGTTAAGAACATGGTTGCCCGCCTCAAGGGTGCGAACGTTCCGCAGTTTGCTGACGGCACGTACCGCTGCATCATCCACCCTTCGCAGGAGTATGACCTCGTGTCAGACACCAGCGTAAGCGGCTGGATCGAGGCAAACAAGTACGTCAACAACACGCCACTTCTCACGAATGAGATTGGTATGTTCGCTGGCGTGCGCTTCATCGTGTCCTCGGACGCCAAGGTCTACGCGACCGCTGGTGCTTCAAGCGGCAACGTGTACAACGCGCTGTTCCTCGGACCAGACGCTTACACGATCGGTGACTCACAGACCCTCCAGTCGTACTTCGTTGCCCCAGGCGGTGACCACACCGACCCATTGGCACAGAAGGCACTGGTTGGCTACAAGATGCGCTTCGGTGCGCTCCTGCTCGACAATGCAGGTGCCCGCTACCGCATCCTGAAGACTCAGGCTACGGTCGCAGTCTAAGCCAATAGGCAGGTAAGTACCCCCGATGTCGCTTGACATCGGGGGGAAAGCCCTATATGCTACTTGTGGGCAATAATGCCCAAATCTGAGGAGTAGCATGAATATTCTTGTTTGGGGAACTGCAGAGCAGGGACCGTGCGCATACTTCCGTGGTCACATGTACGACGAGGAGTGGAAGAAGGCTGGGGTCAATGTTCGGCACATTGACAAAGTAAACTTTATCGCCAAAGAAGAGGCGAAGGGCATGACGCAGCAGGAGGCGATGGCGAAAGGTCTCCTCTCCGTCGACACAAGCGACATCGACTGGGCAGACTTAGTGATGTTCCGCAGATACTACAACTGCTCCGCCAAGTGCAACACCTGTGGTGCGGCAAGCAAGGACCCAAAGTTTATTACGGGTCACGAGCACGAGATGCAGGTACGAGACTCAATTACCGAGTGGATGTACCCAGCCTTCGAAAGCGAAAGCAACACGAAGGCAATGATCTACGAGACGGATGACAATCACTTTCAGATCCGATCGTGGAACGGGTATGCGCCAGACGTAGCGGCAGAACGACCGCTCATTGAGCGTATGGCGAAGCGAGCAGACCTTGTTACAGTAAGCACGGGACCAATTAAAGATGGGTATTCTTATCTCAACAATAACATTAGGGTTATCCGCAATGCAATCGATCCTTCAATCTATACTTCTAATGCTCCTCGTCCCCAGCATGGTGGCGAAAAACCTCGCGTGGTCTATTACGGTAGCACCGCACGAATGCGAGACTACGCTGGATACCCTAGCGGAGTCGGGGGAAAATGGGAGGGCGGATACGCGGGCAAAGCCATCGAAGACATGCGCAAGGAATTGTGGAATGTCTTCATTGGGGTAAACCCTGGCACGGAACATGTTATTGCTCCGTTCTTTGACGAAGCCTACCCGTACGTTGAGAACATTAAAAAGTTTGCCGAGATACTAACGGGAAGCCACGCAGACATAGGGATTGCTCCGCTTGGCGGCGACTCGTTCGATAAGTGCAAGTCGGAACTCCACTGGCTGGAGTACGCAATGGTCGGGGCAGCGTTCATTGGCGAACGTTTTAAGTATGGAGAGGCTCCGTACTCTATGGTCCGTCACGGGGTGGACGGCATGCTTGCCAAGGGGCGGCAGGAATGGTATGACGCTGTTAAGGCGCTCGTGCGCAGTAAAGATCTACGCGAGCAGTTGGCTGGGGCAGCCAAGGAGCGCGTGCTAAAGGAATACGATTATAAGGATCGAGCATTGGAGTGGGTGGACGCCTTTAAGTGGGCATTAGAGAATAAGGGGATTTGGAAGCATGGCAGAGACACTAAGCAGCATTCGGATAATGGTCCGTCGGGACCTTCGTGATCCAAACGGAGCCACGTGGAGCGATAGCGAGGTAAACGACCTCATCAACTCAGGCATTGACTGGGTCAATGGTCTGTACCCAAAGGACGCCATCCAAACGACCGCGTTCACCCAGCCAGTCTCTGGCTCGGTGTTCTCTGTCGCGTTGAGCGATGTGTCCTGGGTGTTCCGAGTAGACTCTTACGACGGTAGCGGCAAGTTCAAGGAGACGGTGCTCCCATCGACTTCTGATGGTCCTAACTCTGGGTGGGAAGTCCACAATAATATTCTCTTCCTCCCTCCGCACTACACGCTCTCTTCCCCTGGGACGTTGCGAATCTTCGGATACAGCACGTTTATCCAACTCTCCTCTGACTCCACCACCACGGATATGGATGTGACGGCTATTAACGCAGTCCGCGTGTGGGCTCAGGCTGAGGCATTCAGCCGCTTGCTCTCCGACCGCGTCGCGTTCCAGCAGTGGCAGGTTCAGTCGGGAAACTCCGACGTTTCCGCCCTATCCATGAACCAGATCGCACTGTCTAATCAGCAGCGCGTGAGGCGAGAGGAAACCCGTCTCCGCAAGATGCGGAGGCTTGGGTAATGGATTTTAATCGACCGATTACATATCAGGTAGCGGACGGCACAACTCTCAATCTTAACTCAATTGCAGCGTCCGACGTAACGACCCCTGCCCCTCGGGGCGGGTATAAAGTCATGTCCGCTAGGTTCAACGAAACCCCACTCGTAGGCTACATCGACAAGCGGGCGCTTCGTGATGGCGTCGACGTGGCGGATACATACCTAGGCGCTCGTTCACTTTCGATCGTCTGCGGAGTATTCGGTACGTCTACTGGGGACATGCACGACAAGGTGCAGGCGCTCCTTGATGCCCTTCGCCCAATCCCCCGACGATACGAAGCGGATTACGGGTTTAGGCAACTTGCCTTTTCTCAGGCGACAATTGACACGTCTAACCATTCCACAGGGTTCATCGAGATGATGATGTTGGTTCGACCAGCAAGCCTACCAGAAGTCACAATTACCTCGTCTCAGTCTATCGGTGTAAGTGCCAAGGGCTTTGCAGCCATGGTAGGATTTACGCTTGTGGCAAAAAAGCCGTATCGACTTTCTTCCACGGAGCGGTCAATCTCTATCACGTCATCGTCCGCAACGACGTCCCTTCCAAACGTTGGTTCCGCCGTTGCCTATCCGACATTCGAGTTGATCTACTCATCTGCTGTGTCGTACGCCGCAGCAACGGTTGCGTCAGTCACATTCACGATGGACTCCCAGGTCCTCAAGTTGAATAACCTGGATTTCATTGCCAAGACGACAACGAATGAGGTCCGTTGGTATGTTGACTTTGAGAACCAAACGGTGTCCAGGGGTCTTCGATCTACTGCTGGCGGTCCGTACGTTACGACGCTACGGCAAGACGTCATCGATACCTCCGTATACAACTTTGGCTCTATTCCCCCAACGGACGATGCTGTCACCACACTGACTACGTCATACAGCGGGAATACGCTTGGTCTCATCACGGTTACATACCGTGAGGCGTGGTACTAATGGCGTTTAACTACATCCAGTTTACAAGTTCGACTGCGGATCTTACCCTAACAAGGACCCGCACGATCTCGGCGGCTGTCTATGACAGCGCCACCAGTTCGGTCGATACCTCGTTCACTGGTGTTATTGTCTTCAGCAAGGATACAACCTCTGTCGGCAATATTTCTATTGCTACCGCCAGCGCCACCGCCGTAGCGGGGATTGCGCAGACAGTCATCACAGCCACTGGTGTCGGGCAACTCGACATCAGAGCCGTGTACGGAACCGCTACCACTGACGGGACGCAATCATTTGACGTAACGGCACGAGAAGTTCACTTTACCTCCAGCACTGCAACAATTGCTGCAGGATTCTCCAAGACGCTTACCGCCGAACTACGAGACAGTGTCGGCGCGATTATGACCGATGACTCCACGACGCCTATTACCCTGACCCAATCAGGGGCTGGCTCGGTCATCGGTCTTTCTACTGTTACTGCATCTGCTGGCATCATCTCCTCTGCCGTCACTGGAACCACGGGCGGCTCCGTAACAATTACTGGGGCGTACAATTCCACCGTGACCAGCGGGTCTACAACGTTTACAATCCAACCATATCATATCGTCATCACTTCGTCAAGCAGCCCGCTCCCATCGTCAAGCAACCTTGTCCTGGTTGCAGAGGTGAGGAATGTGTCGCTCGCTGCCGACACTTCGAGCAGCGCGTCTGTAACATTCTCGCAGTCTGGAACTGGTACGTTGACAGGAATTGGTTCTGCCACGGCAGTGAACGGCATTGCCTCCCGCCTCGTCACTGGTTCGACAGTTGGTCCGCTAACGATTACTGCTTCCGCTACCAGCGCAATTTCTGATACGCAAACCCTTGAGATTACTAGCGCCCCGAGGGTTGGTTCTAACGCCCAAGGGAAATGGTTCTCGCAATCCCCGTTCCGCATCACGCTTTGGGATATGACTGGGGCTGGTAGGGGTCGCGGCACGGTCAAGGCTGTAATCTCTGACGCCAAATATATTGGCTGTTCGTCGTATCTCAACGAGGGTGGGGAGGCGTTCTTCACGCTGCCGTACAACCACCCGCAGATCGCGGAGTGCCTGCCGCTTGAGCGCCATTACCGAATCGACCGATGGGACGAAGAGGACGCTGTGTACCGCACCATCGGCACTGGCATCCTCCAGGATTACCAGGCGACTGACAACGAAACCGTGTTCTATGGCATCGACTACATGTCCGTGTTGAATCAGACAATTACGGATGTTTCGGCAATCATCTCAAATCCAAGCAATACTGTAACATACGATAACCAGAGCATCTCCCAGATTTGGCAGGCTGAGATGAGCGCGGCGAAGAACACCGCTAACTCGCGCCTCGGATTCATTGACATCGAGGGGACGATCAACGCTGCCACAAAGACATACGACATCTTCACGGCTGGAGAGAACCGTGGCGAGTTCCTGTTCAACATGACTGCCATTGCACAGGAAGGAACGACAAGCAAGGTTGTCTTCGGCAACCGAATTGAGTCTTCGACCCAGTCGTACAACTCATTCTTCCTAGACATGAATTATTCCACGACTCCGAATAACAGTCTTCGTCTTGTCTACGGAGCAAACGTCAAGAGATTCTCTTACAGCCCGAACTTCCGAAACTTGCGCACACGGGCAGTCCTGATTGCTACCAGCATCTTCAACGCAACCCAAAGCAAGATCTTCTCTGACTACGCCACGTCGTCTTTGGTCTCCACGTATGGCATCATCGATCGGGTCGACGTATTTGAAGACCTTATCTCGCAGGACTCCGTGTCCGCCCGAACAGCATACAACCTCAACGAGTCAAGCCCAGAAAAACTCCGCGTCATTAGCCTGTCGGTCGTCGACGGATCGGTGATCCCATACAAGAACTACAGCCTTGGAGACGACATTAGGGTAATTATCAACCGCGGCAATGTGGCGCTTGACGCCAGCGTTACGCTTCGCGGTCAACAGTGGGTCGGTCGGGAAGACGGCTCCGAAGAAATCGCTTTTGACTTCTACAACCGAAGTAACCGAGAGTTTGAGTTGAGCCCGTACCGACCAGCGAGCCCAGTATCGACGGTGCCAACAGAGGCTACGGTATTCCAGCCAACAACGGAAACTGGACCGAACCACCTATCCGCTCCGCCAGAGGGGACAGACACATACAGCGAAGAGGAAACCCCAACGCAGGCTGCTGACATCCAGCCGCAAGATCCAGCAAGCCCACCTCCTCCTCCTGCCGCTGCCTCAGGGGGAACTGGCAAAAAGAAAGACAAGAAGAAGGAAGAGGAGCCTAAGAAGAAGAAGAAAAAGAAGAAGAAGACGGGAAGCGATGACTAATGACTTCTTCCCACTTCCATTCCCTCCTGAGCGCCATCAACGATGTGCGCTCGGAACTTTCTGAACGCCTTGACCGCATCGAAGAGCGCCTAAGAGACGTCGAAGAGTTTCAGCACCGCTACGAAGCGGCTAATGACACTAGACAAGATGCGTCCCTTTCGCTACGATGGAAGATAGGGATTGCTGTAAGCGCAATCGGTACAATTGTTACCGTAGCCTTGCGGTTCCTCGAGGTTGGTCAATAGGGGGTTACATGTCGCTGGAAACCAAGATTGCCGCGCTCCGAGCGCGAGGGTTGTCGTTCTCGGAAATCGGCACAGTCCTAGGTATCACCAAGGACAAAGCGCAGAAGCGTTACATGAAACTTGACAAGTCAGAAATCGATGATTATACTTTGGAAAGTCTTTCCAACGAAAGAATTCTTCCTGAGGAAGTAGATGATTCTAACTATAAGAATCTAAATACTTCCTATGGAAGTAGGGTTCCTCACCTGATCCAATCGGCGGATCCAGTCACCATCAACTACATCCCTCGGGTAGGAGCCAGCCCTTCCTCCTCCCGAGGGAACCTCGTCGTCTGCGCTGGGGACTTCCAGTTCCCATTCGAGAACGGCGACGTCTTTGCTTCGTTCCTTACGTTCCTTGCGGCAGAGAAGCCAGACCGCATTGTTCTTACGGGTGACATCCTTGACTTAACGTCGGTGTCATCGTACGACAAGGATCCGCGCCTTGGTCTACCAGTGCAAGACGAGATTTCATATGCACATCGGCGGCTTGCAGAGATTCGAGCGGCTGCTGGTCCAGAGGCGCAAATCTTCTTCCTCTACGGGAACCACGAAGCGCGGTTCTCTAAGTGGCTCGCAAAGCGGGCTCCTGAACTGGTTGGGTTGACCGATGCAAATGGCAACGAGGTTCTCTCGCTTGCGACCCTGCTTCGGTTCGATCACCTCAACATCATTCCGTGCATCGACGAGAAGACGATCTACACGGGACCAGAGAGCCTTCGCTCGTACTACAAGATCACGGAAGATCTTATCGCAACACACGGCACGTACTCCCGCACGACAGGTGGTGGATCGTCAATCGTCCCCATTGCTGACGCAGCGGGAGTTTCTGTTGTCGGCGGTCATGACCATTCTCAGGGGATCTCGTTTAGGACAATCGGCGGGTTTGCCGACCTCCCAGAGAAGCGCCTTGCTGCAATCTCCACGGGCATGATGTGCCTACGAACAGATCTAGGCTACCTTGCCCAGCATCAAGTCAGCCGATGGTCGGCAGGGTTTGCCGTCATTGAACTGTGGGGAGACCGCGCAGGAGAGTGGCAGCCAGACTTCGCATCGTGGACAGGTTCGGAAATCGTCTGGCGCGGGAAGCGATACCAGCCAAAGTGAGCGACCTCGACGTCATCATCTCGCGTCAGATTGCCGTCGACTTTGACGACACGCTGGCGATCGACGTGATGGGAGACATCGTCCCCATCAATGGGGCGAAGGAAGCAATGTCGCGCTTGTGGCAGGCTGGGTACATCATTGTCGTGCACTCTGCTCGGGCTTGGGAAGGGTTCCCCGACCGAGGAGAAAAGACTCGCTGGATGGCGGAGTGGCTGCATAAGCATCATATCCCCTACCACAAGATCCACACGGGCTATGGGAAACCAGCGGCTATTGCATATGTTGACGACAAGGCGATAAAGTTTGATAACAATTGGAAGGAAATCGTGGACTGGCTCATCGCACGAAAAGGCGTAGAGTTTAGCCACGGGAAGACGGGAGTAAAGAAGTGATTGTCATCCTAGGGAGTGGACAGGCATCGCAGCATGTACAGGCGGAACTTGATAACCAGAACGTCAAGTACGTAGTCTTGAGCCGCAACCATTGGGCGGACTACGAGGAACTGTTGGGGCTGATCGCAGACGCAGATCCAAAGGCGGTCATCAACTGCGCAGCGCAGCGAGACATCGCACTGTGCGAGGAACAGCCGCACACTGCGATCGAAGCAAACGTGAATCTTCCTCGGCTTATTTCGGTGGCTGGGTTCAAGCAGATCTACATTAGCACCGACTACGTCTATGACCTCAACAAGGAGAACCGCGTCCTCCACGAGGACGAACCGAGCAAGGGTGCGCTCTCGGTCTATGGTCATAGCAAGTTGGAGGGCGAGAAGGCGGTCCTCGAAAACGGCGGCATCGTCGCAAGGATCAGCAGCCCGTTCGGTCCAAAGAAGTCGCCATTCAAGGCGTCCTTCGTGGACTTCGTGGCGTCGTCGTTCAAGAACCTAGAACTGCCAATCGACCAGCACTTCCGCCCGACGTACATGCCAGACGCAGCCAAGGTGCTTGCGTCATTGGCGCTTGACGAGATCCCGAGCGGTGTGTACCATGTTGTCAACGAGGGCACGACCGATTGGGCAATGCTCGCTCGTTTCGTGCGTGAGAAGGTCGGTAACAAATACAAAATCATGCCAGTAACACGGAAGGATACGACTCGACCAGAGTGGGGCAACCTGAAGAACACAAAGTTGGGGAAACTCCGCCACTGGTCCGAGGCAATGCTGGAATACCTGGGGAGGTAGGATGCGCGTTCTAGTCACGGGTAACCTTGGTTACCTTGGTCCCATCGTCGTCAATCGCCTGAAGGAACTCGGGCACTACGTCATTGGCATTGATGCTGGGTGGTATCTGCCGACGATGGATCTGAAGGATGCTCACTATTTGCCAAACGAGCAGATCTTCGCTGATCTGCGCGACGTCGAGAAGCGGCTGCCAGAAGACATCCACGCCGTCGTGCACCTTGCTGGTCTTTCTAACGACCCGATGTCGGAGATCGACGAGACACTGACGCGGCGCATCAACGTGATGTCGACAATCCAGATCGTGGAGAAGTACGAGCACGCGACGCACGTCGTGGCGTCATCTGCCTCCGTGTACGGTGCGTCGGCACGCAACCGCCTGTCGCACGAGACGGACACCCCTGCGCCATTGACGGCATACGCCAAGGCAAAGAACGACATCGACATCTGGCTCGAGCGCAACCAGTACGTCGACGGATATGGCGGGTACTACTCGACATCGCTGCGTTTCGGAACCCTGTGGGGCTGGAGCCCGAACATGCGCAGGGACATCGTCGTAAACGCCTTCTGTTGGCAGGCGGCATTCAATCACGAGATTGCCCCCAACTCGACGGCTCGTCGCCCAATGCTGCACGTCAATGACGCGGCAGAAATCATCGCGTACTTTGTCGGCAGGAATCTTCCTGGGATCTACAACGCCTCTGGCGAGAACACCGACGTCTCGCAGATTGCAGTGAAGGTTGCGACGGCGACCGAGGCGGCGCTTGTCCCGTGCCCAGAGTCGCTGGTCGACAGTCGGGACTACTGGCTGGACACGAGCAAGTTGCATAAAGTTATGCGACACGACTTTGTTACACTAGACAACACCGCTGAGATCCGCAAGGTGTTTGACGCAGCCAAGGCGCTTGGCAAGGATTACCCTACCAGAATCCAGCGAGCAAAGGAAATTCTTACCCGAGAATAGACACTTGACGGCGAAGGACTTTTCTGCTAGGCTCCATGTATGGAGAGCGTGAAGAGTTCAATCGAAGAGGTCCTAGCGAAGCGTGAACCACGTCCTTCCAAGCGGAAGTGGCGTGGTTCTTTGCTTGGTGGGTGCATCCGTGCGCACTGGTATGATGCGAACGGTGTGCCAGAGACGGAGCCCTTCGACGACAAACTCTACGGCGTCTTCAAGGTGGGCAACATGTTTGGCGAAGAGATCGTCAAGATGCTGTCGGAATCTGAGGCAATCTCATCTCTTGAGGCTGAGGTTCCCGTGGAGATCGACGACATGGACTTCGCTGGCAACATCGACGCCCTTGTAACATGGAAGAGCGGCAAGGTCTCACTCTTGGAGTTCAAGAGCGAGTCCGCGAACGCTCGCAAGTACAGGGGCGGTGAGCCCAAGAAGGAGCACCTTGTGCAGGCGGCGTCCTATGGCGTGGCGCTGCGTAGGGCGGGAAAGAAGGTGGATGACGTCCGTGTCGTCTACTTCGACAAGGACTCGTTCACTCCAGACGAGTACCTCGTGCCAGATGAGTGGGGCGAACGAGCCTTGCGCATCCTACGGGTCATGAACTATTATGGAGACAGGAAGCCCCCTCGGATTCCCGAGGAGGTAGCCTCAAATGGCAAGGGCGGGTGGAAGTACCCCTGCTCCTACTGCCGATGGAAGACGGAGTGTAGAGGTAGCCGATGAAACTCGCAGCGAAACTTTCACAGGTAATGGGAAAGGTAGGGTACGTCCAGAAGGGCGGTACCAATTCAGCACAGGGATACAAGTATGTCATGGCGTCCGACGTTGCAGACAAGGTGCGCACGGCGCTTGGTGAACTGAACGTCATCATGGTGCCAGCGGGCGTCGACGTGGTGTCGGAGGGTCTGACGCCAAAGGGAACGCAGGCAATCGTGACGGCTCGGTATACGTGGCGCTTCATCGATGGTGATAGTGGCGAGACGCTGGACATCCAGACGCTCGGCTCTGGCGCTGACAGTGGTGACAAGCACGTGTACAAGTCGTCGACTGGTGCGCTCAAGTATGCGCTCCTGACGACGTTCCTGATCCCGACGGGCGATGACCCAGAGAACGACAGCGCCGATGCTACTGTGGCTCGCGCTGCCGAGAAGATCTTTGGGAGCAGCGTCAAGACGGCATCGAAGCCAGCCGCAAAGAGTAGCCTTGAGGAGGTAGACTTCTAATGGAAACCATTCTGTTCTGGTTCAGCGACAAGTTCGAGCCAGAGTTCAAGACGCTCCCGTCAGGGGCGAAGATCATGTCATTCAAGGGATCGATGAACGCCTATGATTATCAGGCGTGGGTTGATGGCGGCAAGAAGGGCGAGAAGCCAGCGAACCGCTATCTCTACGTCACGTTCACGGTGTTCGACGAGCCGACGTGGGATCACGTCACGAAGATCCGAGACTGGGCTGTTGCCAAGGACGAGGGCGATCCTCGTGCGGATGCAGTAGCCATCGGCAAGTGGGGCAAGACGGTAGAGGTGAACGGCAAGAACTATGCTGACTTTACCCTGCGCGAGATCTCCCGCTGCGTCTGGGGTCCGCTTAACAACAGGGCGAGCAAGTGACAATCGAAACGGCAGCCGACGCGATCGAGGCATCGAAGTGTGCTCTCGACCGTTTGACCAAGGATAGCAACTCGAAGTGCGCACTGGCGGCTGTCGGCTGTCGCTGGTGCGCCACTTCGGTTAAGCCACTGCTGCGGATGGTTCGCAATTACCTTGATGACCCGTCCAATGCTGGAGCCATTGCTACCAATCGTAAGGGAGTACTGCTATGAGCCCAGCGGTTAAGGCTGGAAAGGGTGACCGTAAGGCTGCACCATGGACGGTTCGACCGTGCATCAAGTGCGCGCTGGTTATCGAAAAGCAGGCGGATTCGTATCGCGTCCAATCGATTGAATTCATTGGATTCAGGAAGAGCACTGAGTGGCACTGGGTGCACCGCAAGTGCATGGGGGAGAAGTAATGGGAGTCATGAAGGATCTTCAGATTCAGGAGGAGAACGAGAAGGCTGAACGAGCCCGACGTGGGAAAAACAATCGCAAACGCGGCAACTCCATAGAACTGGCTGTTGCCAAGATGGTCGATGGCAAACGTGTGGGGATGTTCGGCGGAAAGGTCGACGTCGAGAACGACGTCCTTCAGTTGCAGGTCAAGAGTGGCAGGTCGTTCCCTGAGAGGATCTGGGATCTGTTGCAATCGATCGTATACCGACCAGACAAACTGCGTGGAGTCGTCCACAGCAGTGCCGAAGGATCTGGTGTCAAGCGCAGGATTGTTGTAACATTTGATTTAGAGGAGTATCTCAATGACAAATCATCTCGCTAATGTTTCGCTGGAGCCGCGGGTCATCTACGGCGGCGTGTATCAGGATAACCGAGGGTACTTCTCGGAGGTCATCAAGGACCCGTACCGAGCAATCCCTGGGTTTGACATCAAGCAAGTCAATGCCTCGTGGTCACGCGCTGGTGTGTTCCGTGGGCTGCATGCGCAACTATTCATGGACAAGGCAATGTATGTCTCGTCAGGCAAGGCGGTCATCTTCGCAGTCGACATTGACCCGCTGTCTAAACTGTACGGCAAGGTCATCTCGGAAGAGATGGAGGCTGGCGACGGTAAGTTGTTCTACGCGCCTTGGTGGTGGGCTCGCGGATTCATTGCAGTCACCGACGCAACCGTGACGTACTTCTGCTCGGCAAAGTATGACGGCAAGAGCGAGGTTGCAGTGAACTACCGATCGTTCCCAGAAGTCGTTCACGAAGTCAATCGATTTGATGCGAACATCATCTCTGAAAAAGATACGATCTCTCCGCTTGCTGACAAGGAAACGCTGGAGTCGTGGGTTAAGGGGGGAAAGTGAGCGTACCGTACTCAAAGAAAAAGCCACAGATTGAAGACGCGCTTCTTGCGTGGAGTCGAGCATTTGAGTTTGTCTACCTTGCCATGGATGAGAAGGTGGGCAAACTACCAGAACAGTTCGAGGCTGCAGCAAAGATGACACGGGCAACATGTGCCGCGCAGGAGGCGACCAAACTGGTCGGGGAGGTATCAATTGGCGACTAATCCAGAGGATCAGGAAATCAACCCTTCCGCCATCGAAAAGGTGGTCAAGGCTATCCAGACCCCATTAAAGGGCAAACGCTCACGTACGGGCTTCCTACTGGCATTTGCGGGGCTTCTAGCAGCCCTTGCTCCATTCCCGTGGGGCTCATTTGCCTGCGCTGCCTTGATCTTGGTGGCGATGGATAGGGACTGATGCAGACGGGCATCGCGTGCCCGAGGTGCGGGTCAATGAGCATCAAGACGTCGAGAAAGCCATACAAGATGATTACGTCGACGCTCTCCCTTCGGCTGTGGCAGTGCGAAGAGTGTCCAGCGCGATTCATCATTGCAAACGTTTTGGTCAAGGACAGGACAGCAGAGAAGTTGGAGGATCTTTATGAGCAGGAAGGTACCAAAGGAATTCACTGAATACTTCGCGGATTTAAGCCAAGAGTCGTATGACATTCTTATCCAGCGGCAGGAGGGATACGGTCCATCAAACATCGAAGGTCTTGGACCATACGGCGTCTTCTCACGTCTTGCACTGGACAAGTGCGGTCGCATCGCAACGTCACTCAACGGAACGATTAAGTCTGGTGTGCCACAGGTCAGCGCAGACTGGTTCAATGACGGCGTCCGTGATGCACTGATCGACATCTCAAACTACGCGCTGATCCTCATCGCGCTTGGCGAGGGTAAGTGGTCGGAGGTTGCTCGCGCTGGCGAAAAGGATGATGAGGTGTCGGAGGATTGCGAGTGAGCGAACTAGAAGAAGCACGCAAGAGAATCATAGGGATCATTGGGCAGACAAACTTACCTACTTCGGAGGTCAAGACCAACCTTATCAAGATGCTTGGCAACCCGACACTGATGCAGGAACGGTACTTGCAGAACGTACGGTATGGGCTGATACTGGCGGTCGATGTCTTGGATGACATGATTGGACAGTCCAGTGCTCAAAGATAAGCCAGAGAAATACTTCAAGGAAGAGGCAAAGCGCCTAGGGCTAGGAATCAGGGAGTACTGCCGACGGTTCGGCATCGTCTACTCCACGCTCATCGGCAAGGACGTCAACTACGGTGAGCCCACCGTGCCGCTGTCCTCGCTCGACGAGCGGGAGTTAGACAGGAAGACCAAGCGTTAGTCATCCCCCTGTTCGGTAATACCATCCTCCATCAGGTCGTCCTCGAAGATCGACCCTAGCAGATCCGCTTCACAGGACTTGCAGTAAGCGTCCTCCTCATTGACGACATCGACGTCATCGATGTTTCCGAGCGGATACTTGCACAAATAGCACACCACAACTTCTAGATCCATCTCACCCCTCCTTATCAATGAAGGTCGTTGTCGCCTTCTTGAATAGCAGATCGACCATGCCAGTCGGTCCGTTTCTGTGTTTTGCCACGATTGCCTTGACGTCCTCATACTCGTTCATGATGTCTGGCTGGCTCTGACGCCATAGCATCAGCACCACGTCGGCATCCTGCTCAATCGCACCGCTGTCCCGAAGATCGGAGAGACGCGGCTGCCCGCCCTCCCGATGCTCTGATGAGCGGCTCAACTGCGACAGCGCGATCACTGGGACGTTCAACTCCCGAGCCAGTCGCTTCAACCCACGGCTGATGTCTGACGTCTCGGAGACTCGGTTCGCATCCTTCGTCGCCCGATCCGCGGTCATCAACTGCAAGTAGTCCACGACGATCAGGTCAAGCCCGTGCTCTGACTCAATGCGCCGTGACCGACCACGCAACTCCGATGGCGTCGCCACTGGGGTGTCGTCGATCACGATCTTGGCATCCAGCAACGAGCCAGCCGACGCTGCGATACGGGCGAGGTCGATGCCCTCGATGTCCCCGCGTCGGATGCGCCCGATGTCGATGCCAGACACGCCTGCTACGAGCCTCGTAGACAACTGCTCCTTGCTCATCTCCAACGAGAACACGGCGACGCTCTTGCCCTGATGCAGGGCTGCATGCTGCGCCATGTTCAACGCAAGGCTCGTCTTTCCCACCGACGGGCGGGCTGCGACGATGATGAGGTCGGACTTCTGCCATCCGCCCGTGATGCGATCGATGCTCGCCAGCCCTGACGGGATGCCGAGCCGCTGACCCTTGTGCTCCAACATGAACTTGATCCGCTCGATCGTCTCTGGGATAAGGCGGTCAAGGACGACCGCGCTCTCCGCACTGCGCTTGCGGTTCAGGTTGTAGATGATCGACTCCGCCTCGTCGATCGCACGATCTACCTCATGCGAGTCCGAGTAGCCAATCTCCGCAATCTTGTGCGCACTGCTGATGAGCGCACGCATCACCGCCTTGCGCTGGACGATGCCCATGTACTCTTCCGCATTGACCGACGTCGGCACTGCGTTCGCTAGGTCGGTCAAGGCGGTAGCCCAGCCTTGACTATCATCAGGCGATCCAGACATTGAGTCCATGACGGACACGATGTCGGGCGTCCCTCCACGCTGGATGACGCTGCGGATCGCGTTGAACACAGATCGGTTGTCGGTTGAGTAAAAGTCCTCGTCCGTCAGCCGCTCACAGGCGAGCGTCGCAACCTCTGGGTCAATCAACATTGCCCCGAGGACGCTGCGTTCAGCCTCCTTTGATACTGGCGTTGTTCTGTTCATACCCCTCCCACCAAAAATACCATGTAGAGGAAGACGAGGATGCAACCAAAGATGGCATCCCCCCTTCGCTCAAAGAACACCGTCGAACCACTCTTCTCTCCGATGATGCGCCATTGTCCAGCCGCATCCTCCGTCGGACGGATCGCAGAACCCACCGTCTGCCTCTGGGTGCTGGCACCGCGGACACGGCTCGACCGAGTAGCGCGGGTGGTAGAGCCGCCAGTGCGCGGCATCAGGATTTCCTTCCCTTGCGACGCCCGTTGAAACTCCATGTCGCACCCTCCTTGCACCTTGTTTTCGGCGAGATGAGATCTTCATTTCGAACCTCCTTGGGCTCATGCCCTATGTCAGCGAACATCGCTGGCAGATTGATTGTATCACTAAACTGGCGCATGCGCAACGCCTCATCACCATGTATCCTGCTGACCGCATCTGTACTACATGTTGCGGTGAGCACTGATCCAGAAATTTCGTTTGGCGTCCGTGACCGATCTGCCAACGGTTGGAGGATCACCCTGCCCCAGAGTCTGCAATCGTCGCACCCGATCGCCCCCTCCGTCGGCTCGTCATGAACCCAGAACACGTTGTGCCCAAGCCCCCGCGCTACCGACATTGCCTTGTCGCGCTCTGCCCTGAACTTGCGCTCTAACGACTCCTGACCAAAGTTTGTCCGCCTCATCGCACCTCCTCGTACCTGATTGATACCCTCGTTACGCCCCTGCCCAACTCGTGCCCGAGGGCAACGAAGACCCACGGGCTCATGTCCACCAATGCCCTGTTCTTGTCACATGCCCTGCAATAGTCCCTGATTTGCACCCTTACCGACCTCCCCGTGATCTTGCTGGTGATGACGGCATTGACGGGGGACATGCCGAACCTGAACCATCCAACGGCTGCATACCACTTCGTCTCTCCGCCACGACCACCGTGAGCCTTGCTCACGTATGGGGAGCACGTGTCCGACCTCCCCAGAGACGTTACCCCCGATGGACACCGAGCCCCGTACCACGTCCCGCGATCGGAGACGGGAGACTGCCCGACGACCATCGCCGCCGCAAGAATCGCGGCGATCAAACCTTCCCCTCCATTTCCAAGCCATCAATTAGTACGTCCCGCTGATCCTCTTTCCACCCACACGCCGTGCACGCGAAAGCATACGGTGCCGAATCGTCTGGCACGTGGTAGGAGATGTTGCCCGCGTAGTCCCACCCACCAGCACCGTCCGATACGATTTCGTACCCTGTATAAATCAACTCCTCGCTGACGATCTCGCCACCGCAGCCCTTATGTCTAATCGTCTCGCTCACTTGATCTCCTCCTTCTCTGAATCTTCTATCGCCTTGTAGATGCTTTGCTCAATGACGATGTCGTGGCACTCGTCGCACGTCCCATCGTACCACAAACCGTCAAGGTCTGGGAACCCGCACAGCGAGCACCCCTCGTCCTCGTTGTACGGCTTGCGATCGCTCACTTGACCTCCTGCCATCCCTCAAACGAGAGCACGATGTAGTTGCTCAATGCCTCAATCTCATTGACCAGATGTGTTGCCGAGAGACCCTCGTACATCTCGCATGCCGACAGCGTCGGATGAACCAGCGGATGGTACGTCTCGTTTGACGCAACCTTCTTCAACTCATCAATGACCTCCTCTGGCGTCAGATCCCCATAGAACGCCATGTAATGATTGATCGCAATCCTGTTCGCCTTTTCCACTAACTGAATCTCACTCATGTTTGCCCTCCTTACAATACGCCAGATCCATCGCACCCACATGCGCACGGATCATTTGGCACACAGCCACAACCCTGCGAGGTAATCATAGCACACCCATACTTGTCTGCGCGATCCTCCTCGCACTCCTCGCAATACAACTCCAATTCCCCCGTCCCGTTATTGTCCGACTGCCACACCCAATCCTTTCCGCACCCGCAAAACGTGTCTTGTGGATCGCCCAATGGAACCTGAAAGTATTCGCTCATCGTGAAACCTCCTCATGATCCTTGACCCACTCATCAATCATGCCCTGAACCTCCCCACACTCTATGCACAGGATGCCCTGCTTGTCCACGATAGCATCATCCTCTGGATAATGCAAGACCTTGTTGCACACCTTGCAACGCCCCATTTCAGCCACTACTCCCCCTTCACCCTCTTAAAGTGCTCAATGATGCCCTCCGCAATGTGATAATCTCCCGACGTCCCCGCAATCTGAACCGACCCCCCAATGATTTTCCGTGCCTCCTGCTCCGTCTTCGCTTTCTTCAACGCCGTGGCGGAATCTTCTTCCGTCCACCAATACACCTCTCCAAGCATCTCCAAAAGATCCACGTCCTTCTTCAACCGTGACAATAGACTCAACGACATCTTACTCCTCCTCATGTACAATCTTGTGCCAAGCGTCAACCACATTGATTGACTCCTTATCCTTGAAAGAATAGATCTCCTGTTGCCCGTTTGCAAGCCCTGTGAGCACGGCATCCCTGTACCCCGAGATGATCTCAACGGGATCAAGGTGCACGAACCCATCTTTCACCCATGCACCGACGTGCTCAACGCCGAACTCCTTAACGATGTCATCAAACACGCCTTTGATGTCATCGTCCCACAAATCAAACCCGAACTCTGGTGCAATCTCTAACACCTTGTACGAACCGAACTCAATACCGACCGAATAGCCATCCTTCGGCTCAACGGGCTCAAACGTCTTCGCATCAAACGTACCGCCGCCATTCTTCAAGATGTATTCTAGCATACCCACCTCGTGCTCATCATCGCCGTG
>SXGQ01254166.1_pt1 | contig 18026 bp, 18 predicted proteins | sample 3178371 | NCBI WGS metagenome assembly SXGQ01 (sample SAMN11356859, study PRJNA531348) | freshwater metagenome | isolation source: freshwater sample F1-20 | place: China: Fuxian Lake, Yuxi | collected 2017-12-25 | reverse complement strand
AGCCGCCGGCGTTGTGCGCGCGTACCGAGGCTTGAAGTTTTCAGATGTTCGCGCACCACCGCCATCTCAGCGGCGCTGTTGCGGGCAATCGACGAACTTGCGCTCGCCGCGTGAATGCGGAACGTGCCGAGCACATCGTCGATGAGCGCGATTCGATGGCCCGATTTGGCGACTCGCAGCCACAGGTCGTAATCCTCTGCCGTGACGAAGTCAGACCGCTCAGAGAATCCGCCGAGTTGCTGAAACACCCGTGTGCGACCAACGATGGCCGACGTGGAGAGGCAATTGCCGCCGCGCAACATTGCTTCATATTCCGTGCGGTCCCGCGGACCGTAGCGAACGATGCGAGTCGAGTGATCGCTGCGCCACTCCTCGGCATGACAGACGAGATCTACACCGTCGTTGAGCCGACCGAGGCACGTGCTCAGTTTTGTTGGCTGCCACCAGTCGTCAGAGTCGAGGAATGCGATGAAATCGGCGCGCGAGTCTCGTATTGCGAGATTCCGTGACGCAGCGATCACACCGTGGTTGGCAAAATCCACGATACGAATGCGCGAGTCGGCAAATTCGCGTACGACGTTGTGGGTGTGGTCACTCGACAGGTTGTTCACCACGGTCGCCACCCAGTTCTGGTGGTCTTGCGCGATCACTGACTGCAACGCCACCCGGAGAAAGTCAGCCTGGTTGTAGGTCGGTATCACGACTTCGACGAGCGCCGAAGAATTCATGTCGATCGACCCGACTTGGTGTCGCGCGCGTACCGCAAGAGATCGCGTATCTCCTCGTCTCGTTGTTGCGGTATCGCTATGCCAAGTTCGCGCAATCGTCGTGAGTGCAAGGTGAAAGTGCCCGGTGTGTCGTTGCCAGGCTCACCGAATCGCACGCTGCAAGTCTTGCCGAGTTCGTCGTGTGCGAGTCGCGCGACCAACTCTGCGATATCCGCGAGCGCCAACGTGAATCCTGAGGCGAGCAGATAGGTGCCGCTCGAAATTGTTCGCGACTCGATCACTTGTTTGAGTACCTCAACGACGTCACGCAATGCCATCACATCGCGGCATGTGCGGGTATCGGACCGCAGCACGATGGTGTCGCTCTCGGCGGCCTGGCGGCAGAGGTCGTGCACGAGCAAATTCCAGGTTTCGGCACGTGGTTGCACGGGTGTGCCGAACGAATTGGTGAGCCGCACGATGATCGTCTGGCATGCCGAGTCGCTGGCCAACTCGGCGAGGTCACGCTCGATGTGCAACCGTGACCGGCCGTACTCGGTGGTCGGCACGGCAGGTGTCAGGTCATCCACGTCGCCAGCTAGGGCGGAACCGTATGCATGAATAGATGAGAGATAGATGAAGCGCCGCGCACCGAGCCGTACGGCATCGCGAAGCAGCTCGAGCGTAACTTCATGTTCGTCGTTCATCTCAGCGACCGTCGGCGACACTCGGGCCGAGAATCCGCGCGTCGCGAGATGCACGATGGTATGCGTGTCGCGCAACACATTCTCCCGCAGTGTCGGCTCGGCGATGTCGCCGCGAATGACTTCTGCTGTGCTCGACCACTCGGGCATAGGGCGCCCCGCGCGAACGGCGACTCTTATCTGGGCTCGCGCGTCGATGCCGCCAGTTTCGATCAGGTGCTTGAAGAGTCGTCCGCCCACGTGGCCGCTCGCGCCGGTCAACAGCACGCGTCGTGACGACGACACTCAGCTTCCCCGCAGCGGTGGCATCCGGTCGTCGGAGAATTCCCGTTTTTCAGACTCAGATGGGTCGTGAGGCAGGCTCGCGCAACTTCCGATCAGTGCGGCGGTGGCTCCGGTGTTCTCGAAGGCGTACCACACGAGTGGTGGAATCGTGAGTAGGTGGTGATTCGTCTCGCCGACCTCGATGTCGGCACGTTCGCCGCAAGTCACGCTCTGTGAACGGTCGTCAAACAACACGAAGTGCACGAGCCCGATTGGCACGGCAAGCTGCGAAGTGGCGCGAAGATGCCGTCGCCACGTCTTGGATTGACCCACGTTCACCTTGGAGAAGTACACCTCGCCGAATTCGCTGAACACATCGTCGGTTCGTTTCAACATGTGCAGCACATCACCACGCGGATCGGCGATCACTCGCCGCGGGCTCACTTTCACGCCGTCGATCATGATGCGAGGTATGCCGCGATATCGGCGGACGTCAGATCAGCCGCGAGTCGGCCGTCGTGCAGGCCGCGGTACCAGCCGATCGTGTGGCGCATGGTCTGCGAAAAATCCCACCTGGTCGCCCACGACAGTTGGCTGTGCGCCTTTGCACTGTTCAGTTGCAACAGTTGTGATTCGTGCATCGAGTTGCATTCGGTCACTACACGAACCGCGTCGGCTCGTCCCCATTGCGATGCGACGAGCCCGGCAACTTCCTGCACCTCGTGAACTGCGTGCTCGGGTGGCCCGAAGTTCCAAGAACTTCCGCTCTTCGCCGAGCCGTCTTCGAGCGCCACCGCAAGCCGTACGTACCCGGAGAGCGGTTCGAGCACGTGCTGCCAAGGCCGTGTTGCTCGTGGATGACGGATCTCGATGGTTTCGTTGCGCTCGAGCGCGCGCACGCAGTCGGGCACGAGTCGATCGGGCGACCAGTCGCCTCCGCCGATCACGTTCCCTGCGCGCGCACTCGCGACACGAGCCGTGCCGTTAGCGGAAAACGTAGAAGCGCAGTATCCGGCGAACACCATCTCGGCGGCTGCCTTCGACACGCTGTACGGGTCGATTCCGCCGAGTTCGTCGGTCTCCAAGTATCCGTGCTGTTGCTCCTTGTTCTTATAGCACTTGTCGGAAGTGATGTAGACGAGCGTGCGCACTGATGAGGTTTGCGCGACGCACTCCAGCACGTTGGCAGAGCCGAGTACATTGGTGGAGAACGTGGTGTGTGGGTCGGCGTACGACTTGCGCACGAACGCTTGGGCCGCGAGATGGAACACCACTTCAGGTTTCGCCAAAGCGAACTCGTGGCACAACTTGTCGAGATCGCGAATGTCGCACTCGCGGCTCGCGACATGCTCACCGAGCGAGAGCAGCCGGAAATGCGACGGGTCAGTGTGCGGTGCGAGAGCGACACCGGTGACGTGCGCGCCGGCCCGCGCCAAGAGCAACGCCAGCCAGGAGCCTTTGAACCCGGTGTGGCCGGTGATCAGCACTCGGCGTCCGGTGAATTGCGCCAGGTCGGCCGCTAGTGACGCCACGGTGCCTCATTCTTGCGTTCAAGTTCGTTGAGCAGCTCCCAGTCGCGATAAGTGTCCATGCATTGCCAGAAACCTTCATGTGTGTAAGCCGCGAGCCGCCGGTCGCGCACCAGCTTTCGCATCGGCTCGGCCTCAAGCACGAGATCTTCGCGATCTTCGAGATAGTCGAACAACGAGGCGCGACACGCGAAGTATCCACCAGAGATGAGGCCGGCCGAGGTCTGCGGTTTCTCGTTGAACGAGGTCGCAAAACCTGACTCGTCGATAGCGACCTCCCCGAAACGGCTCGGTGGCCGCACGGCGGTGAGCGTCATCGCGGCGTCATGCGACTGATGGAAAGCGACCAGTTTGTCGATCGGAACGTCCGAGACGCCGTCGCCGTAGGTGAGGAGAAAATCGTCATCGCCGACGATTTCACGAATCTTTCGCACTCGGGCGCCGGTCATCGCCTCTAGGCCGGTGTCTGCGAGCGAAACGCTCACCCGCCCGGCGCGCGGCAAGTCGTACTGTACGGTGCTAGTTCCGGCGGCTGGCGCTCCGAAGAAATCGCGGATGACGTTGCCGAGATAGCCGAGGCACAAGACGAAATCACGCTGCCCGTAGAACGCGTAGTGCTCCAGAATGTGCACGAGAATCGGCTGCGAGCCGACCGGGATCATCGGTTTTGGCACAGTGTCGTCGACGCCACGAATTCGTGTTCCCTTGCCTCCACAGAGGATGGTCACCTTCATCAGATCTCCAGGAACCTAGAGATCGACCATTGGTTGAAGCATTTCATTAATCCTAAAGATTCTTGAACAGTCTACGCCCGGACACTCCCCCACTCTGAGCTCGGTTTTTGAGAGTGTTCACGCTGATAATCACGTCAAACCATTCGCAATACTTTTTGCAACCAATAGCTTCTTCAGACGAGTGATCAGCTGTCGTAGCCCGCTTTCTCGCAGGGACGAGCGGAGTATCTCTCACAACGAAAGCTATATAAGACGTGTCGCTTGTCAAAGACTTTAAATGCATAAGCTACTGCCTATGGGAGTTCTGACGCCAAGAGAGATGGCAGCGTCTTAATCGCGAGATGGCTAAAGAATTTGACAGGGTGCTGGAAGTCAATGGAGAGTGTTACGGGATTCCCTTCTTCCATTCAGTCTTGCACCATATGTATGAAGTTCTCTCACAAGAATTGAGTTGCCTGGGTCATAGAGAGGCAATGCAACTCTGTAGTCATCAAGAGTCTCCTTCCATTGCTCTTCCGATGCCATGAGGACCGAACTCAGCACTTGTTGAATTCGAGAGGGCGAGGCCTGTGTAGACCAGAAGGGGCCTTCTGGGTCGCTTAACCCGGGCCATCCAAACTGAAAGGCCTGGTTCCCAAGAATTGTGGAGAGTGGATCGAATACGGCAGTTCGATTGCCACGCGCCAGGTTTTCTAAGCCCAATGTGCTCCCGGTCGAAACGACGATCCTTGCGGAATCACATTGCAGGTACTGGAACGATCCAGGTATTCGCGGCTTGAAGTTGAACTGACGTCGTCCTAGGTGTTTTCTATAGAAGGATTCCTCGGCTGAGTGGTCCTTGTCCTTCCCAAGAACTTCCAGCGATAGCCCACTTTGGTCGCAGAACGCAGCAACTTCGATGAGTATCTGAATTCGTCTCACGAGAATCGATTCGTAAGTGACAAATCTCCCCGGGGTGTTCGTCGGAATGAGTGTGTTACTTGGAAGATCGGCTCTAAACGTAGAGATATAGGACACCTTTTCGTCCGGAGACTCCGTGGTTCGTGGCTCATGATTGCTCCGAAAGCTTCCGATAGGAACATACGTAGCATCAATCCGCTTGCGAAGAAAGTCACCAGTTGATGAGTTGAAGCAAAAGTAGAGGTCAACATGTGGGCTATGCACAAATGACTCTTGCGCAACTGGTACAGAATTCGGATCATTGACCCTAAGACCATTTTGCACTACTGCTATCACCGTCTTGTGTCTCAACCGAAGAAACCACAGCGGTTCAAAGTTGTCTTGTGCGCTCAGAACCAGATCAGGTCTCGTGCGAGAAATGTAGGTTGACAGATATCGACCAATTCGAATTGATCCACCTGCAGCAGACAGCAACAGAATCCAAAGATTTCGCCTTGGAGACTCGAGATCGAGTACCGCAACTCGTCGGTCGGGAAAATAACTGGAGAGCTGACTCGCGGTGTCAGTAAAGAGAATCAGAATGTCGGTTTTCCTTGGAAAACTCCAATCAAACCTCAGGGAGATTATCTTCTGCAGGACTCTGCGGATTCGGCTCACTGTGGTGCCCGCAATTGCTCGATTGGTAAGTAAAGGCATTCTTTGTCCCCGAGCGGAGCAAAAGCCGATTCATATCGATTAATTGAAGCCTCCATCATCTGAATTGATACCGGCTTGGCGTGCTCTCTTACCCAAGCGATCAGCTCCGCTAGCTGTTCATCGTGCGAAAGCGTCGGCGAAGGTATCCAGCTACGTTCGTTCGTGGCACGGCCTATTTGTGATGCCCTTCGAGGTATCTTCTGTTTTCGGAACACTCGGGCTGTTCGACTGGTTCGGTTGCGACCCGTGAAGCTAGCGACATCATTGAGCACCAACTCAGGTTGAGCGATGAGACTCTCAAACGGAACTATCAACCGATGCGTATTGTGGCTGCTGTCGGGAAAGACCTCTTGACTCAGGGCTCGCGGTGAGAGCGACGCATTCTGAAGAAAGCTGATGCAGCGAATAGCCCGGTCAATCGGGGACAAGCCCACGAACTCGTCACTCCAGTCGAGCGCAAACCACGGTACACGCGTATCCCTAACGCGCGCGCTGAGAGTGAATTCGCGACTTCGTTCAAAGTCTTCAAAATAGGTGGTCCAATATTTGACAAGGTGAAGTGGGTGCCGTACGACTTCGATAAGGAACAGCCGCTCTCTGAGTGCGTTGACCAAGGGATCACAGACCGCCGAGATGTGGTGAGTTACGAGCAGAAGCGCCAAATTCTCATTATTGATTCGGTTAACCACCGTTTCTCCCTCGCTAGCGATGAGTCTGCGAAGATACCGTAATGAACCCGGAGTATTTCGAAATCCGGAGTCATCACTCATCCGAAGATTGACCTCGCGGCCGATCAAGTTGTTGTATTGATCAAGATCGGCCTGGATTCGAATCATGGTCATCGCAAGGTCTGCCGAGATGCGACCAAGGAAATGGCCTACGCAAAGATATTCAAACGTGTAATCAATTCGCTTCTTCTCTACGCCTTCGAGCGATCCGATCAATGATGAAAGTATTGACTTTCCAGTTCCCCACATGCCGTCGACGACGATCACGTCATTGGTAAACGGTGTTCCGAGATCTAGCTCAGGACTCACGTACAGAGCCTCTCATCCCCGAGATCTCCTCCGAATTCCAGCGGGGGAGGGAGAAGCCTGCTTCGAGCAACTCCTTGCGTATTAAGTACAGCCCATCTCCAACGAAATTGAAGAGATGGGCTGTGGCGAGCGCGTTTACACGCCTATCACCCAATACCGAAAGGAAGTGTGAGGGTTTGCCCGCCCCACCGGACAGAATCACGGGATTGGTGAGTCCCTGCGGAAGAACCTCGAGAATGTCCAAATCAAAGCCCTGCCCGGTTCCATCGCGGTCAATCGATGTAAGGAACCATTCACCTGCAGGGAGGTTGCGAAGATTGGAAAAGTGATCGTTCAGAGGGAGGTCAACCAGGCTGCTTCCATTATTGGTGTGCGCGCACAGAACACCATCGACCCGCTTGAGGTCGACGCCGAGCACTACGCATTGCTGGCCATAGATCTCAGCCAGTTGAGTAACCAGGCCGGGCTGTTCCACAGCACTGCTATTGATAACCACCTTGTCTGCCCCGTTTTCGAGGAGCAAGCTTGCACTATCCAGATTCCTAACACCGCCACCGGCGGCAATCGGTACGAAACAGACGTCGCTTAGTTTCCGCAGATGTGCGAGAAAGTCTGCAGAAATCAGCGAATCGCGCTGCACGTTTAGCAGAATCAATTCATCAACGTATGAAGCTGTTGATGCAAAGTCGTAATTGTTGACGAGCCACTCAATTGTTCCAACACGCTGCAGGCGGAAGTTTCGCGACAGCATGAAATGTCCGTGATCAAAGAGCAACACAAAAATGACTCTTTGCTTCAACATCTCGAAGTCACTTTTTGCTTAGGAAATTCTTCAGGAGTCTCAGGCCGTTTGATTGGCTTTTTTCTGGGTGAAACTGGGTACCGCATACATTCGCGATCTCGGCGGCGGCCAGGAACTCCTCGCCATATCGGCAGACGCCGATGTGAGACCAGTTTGATGGTCGAGCAACACGGTAGGAATGAACGAAGTAGAAGTCGCTCACCGGCTCGAGATCCGAAAACAGTCCGTTTGAATCAGAAAATTTCACGGAATTGAACCCAACATGTGGAAGAGCAAGCCCCATTCGAGGGGCTTCCTGGAATCTCTCGACGGTGAAGGGAAGTAGCCCGAGACCTCGGGAGATACCATCCTCAGTACCAGACTCCCCGAGTAACTGCATTCCCAAACAGATTCCTAGAAGGTACCCATTTCCTTGCTTGGCAAATTGTTTGACCGAGTCTGCGATTCCTGAGCGGGTCAGATTGTCCATTGCCTTCGCGAAAGATCCGACTCCCGGCAGTATGAGATGAGATGCCCTTGCGATCGCGTCAGAATCACCCGAAATCGTCGCAGGAACTCCGAGATGTTGTACGGCGCTGCGCACCGACCACGTATTCCCCATTCCGTAGTGGACGATCACACATCGTCTCGTAGTCACGGGAAATCTTGTCTCTACTTTACTGAGAACGTGGGTTCCCAGAATCCATTCCTCTTCGTGAACAGGTCGCGATTCACATGCCTATCCAAAACCGAATCGAACTCGGTTCGCGAGACTTGGTAATAATCGAGGTACAAATTGATGAACTCCTCCGGGAAGGCCCCGTCATAGAGACGCACTAGGTTTACGGCCTGCTCACGCGTCATCGCGCCGCGCCTAATTTCGATACCCGCATCTTGTGTCGCTCGCCCAAAACCAAATTTTAGATACATCAGGTAGGTATGCAAGGCGTACAGGGCTTGATCGTTTTGTGCGAAGTTGTTGAACGTTCCTGGGCTAGTGGTTTCAACTTCCTTTAGACCACAGAACTCCTTGGCAACGAGGTAATTCCGATATGGATCCCAGTTCTCGAAATATGACCAGTGAGTCAACTCGAGGCCGCTACTTGCTAATTGGTCACTCGCAGGAAAAGCAAAAAAATACGACTGAGATTCAGACACTCCGGCGGCAGTCATCACCCTTTCGAGACCACCCTCTAGATAAATCCTTTGCATATATGAGACGTCGTAAATCGGGTGATCCTCTAGTTCGGACGTCCCTCCATACTCCGTCTCACCCTCTTCACCATAAAAGACGAGGGAGATGCTCAGATTCACAGCGATACGTACGACCGCGGATTGAATTGCTGTGAGCCAGCCGTAGTAGGGAAATCCCATTTCTATGAAACCATGTCGGTTCAGTCGTCGCATGACCTCAGGGTTTGGGTTTATCTGAATGTGATCGAAGCCGCTTTCGATGAAGCGCTGCAGGTTCTGGTTGCCGATTTCAAGGGAAAGTGCTGGAGTCACAGTGAGAGTCAGGGGGCGCAGTCCATAACGCGTCTTGAGTGTGTGAGACACGTAAGAGCCATCCTTTCCCCCACTAACAGGCACCAAGCAGTCGAAGCCCATTGACCGGCTTCGATGTCTCTCGATGAGTCGTTCAAGCTGTTTTTCTCTTGCGCTCCAGTCCAAAGTCTTTTTTCGTTCACTCCAGACGCAGGCGTTACATCGACCCAGTTCGTCGAAACGAATCCTTGGGCGCGTCGACATGTTCAGGCACGTTGTGCACCAGAAAGGACTCACCACGATGTCAAACCTCCGTCAACGAGCAAGTTGTGCCCGTGTATGTAAGTCGCTCTGTCAGAGATGAGAAAGGAGACGGCATCAACGACTTCTTCAACTCGAGCCATACGGCCGAGCGGCACTCTTGAACTGTACTTTATTTGGAAAGTTTCATTCTGACCGCTCGAAATGCCCCCTGGGGTCACCGCATTTACTCGCACACCACGTGAACCCCAAGACGCGGCAAGGTGGCGTGTGAGTCCAAGAAGACCGGCTTTTGAAGCTGAGTAAACCGCTGGTGTTGAAATCTCTCTTCCGAGATATTCGGATCCCTCGTAGATCCGCTGGTCAGCACCGACAACACCGTAGATGGATGCGATATTGACGATTGTCCCGTTGCCTGCCTCGAGCATCCTTCGACCAACCGACTGACACATGAAGAACGCCCCATCCAAATTGGTGGCCATAACTTCGCGCCATGTCTGCGAAGAAAAGGTCTCATCGGGCTCGAAAAACTGATCAAGCCTCGAGGATTTGGCCGCCGCATTGTTCACAAGGATGTCAATGGCCCCGAATTTGGCGATGGCACTCTCAGCAATCGTCTCTGCCGACCCGTGATGAGAGATGTTTTCATTTACGGTCAGTACGTTCATCTTCTTCGACTCTGGTAGTTGCTCCTCGAAAGTTCGAAGAGCCGAGTAGTCAGCATCAACAAGAACCACGTTGAGCCCGTCTTCTAGCAAAGATATTGAGATTGCGCGACCAAGCAGCCCGGCGGCGCCCGTGACTATCGCGGTCTTGGCCGGCCCCAAGGGTGGCTGAGAGCTCATTTGTTGCGACGCGCCATGAGGAAGGACACCATCTCAAAATCTAGTTCCGTATCGATGTCGAGACTGCGGTCTTCTGGCATGACGTACAGACGAGTTTTTGGACGAACCACATCGTCCCCGTCGAATAGTGCAGCGCGTCCCCAGACGTAGATCGACGCGTTCATGTCATAAGTCGGCGGAGTGTCCTGTCGGCGGCGCGGAGTCGGAGTCCGTGTTTTTGCCAGGTGCATCGTCCCATCCGTTTCCACCTCGACCATATTGAAGTAGGGCGAGCGACGCGAAACACAACCCGTGATGATGTTCGAGCACGCGGATTCTCTGAAGAGGGTTAGGCAACCGAGGATGTCTTCGATGCTTCGAAGTGGCGAAGTTGCATCGAGATCTACGATCACATCAACCGTGTGGTGGTTCGACTCAACCTCGAGTACGCAATGTCTCACCGCCGGAAGTTTTGGAGCCGAGTCAGAGGCCAATTCCTCGGGGCGTTTGACGAGATGGGTTGCACCGAACGCTGCGGCAGTTTCAAGGATGCTCTCGTTGTCGCTGCTTACGGCCACAGCATCAAATACTCGGCAAGCCAGGGCCATTTCGATCGTGTGAGCAATCAATGGCTTCCCGGCGATCTCGCGCAGATGTTTCCCGGGAACTCCTTTGGAACCACCACGTGCACAAATGGTTGCGATCAAGTTCATGATTTCACCGATGACAGCTGTAGCTCAATTTCAGAGATCAACTTCATGACACTTAGACCATCGGTCATCGACGCGAAGCCCGTACCAGTGTCGGAGATTACGTTGTGATGCATGAGACGATAGGTATCGTCTTTTTCGCACGCGAGGGATTCTTGGTGATCGGGTCCGACAAATTCACCGGTGAGGAGGTCGGCGAGGTAGGTGGACATCGGACTATGAATTCGAATCCACCGTTGCGCCGGCTTGTCGATGCAATTCATTGTGATGGTTATCTGGCGACAATGACTCGAAGCGCCAGCAACGACCACTTCGTGCGGAAGGTCGACGTCCAGAGGCTCGCGCCGACCCTCTGTCGCAGTCAAGAGAGTGAAATCGCCGAACAGGTATCTGGCGAGGTCTAGTTCGTGACTCAAGTCGCGTATGACGCCACCTCCGCGCTCAATGCGTGCCGAGTAAGACGACTGATAGTCGCGACCCGGCCGCCAATCTTCGATGTGTTGTCCCACGTAGAACTCGGCGGAGATGATGGGACCTTCTTGCTCGACGAGTCCCTTGAGTCGTCTCACGAGCGGATGAAATCGAAGGTTGTATCCAACCGCAAGCCTTCGCACTTTAAGTTCTGGGGGATTATCAAGTTTGGCGAACAAGGGCTTTTCAACAAGTAGTGACTCCGAATACCCGAGTTGGGCCAGCTCGATGAGGTTGTCAAGATGCTCGTCAGTGGCTGACGCTATGACTATGTATTCAGGGTGACACCTACGTAGACCTTCCTCGATGGTTCTGGAGCTCGGGTGGTCAGTAATGTCGCGCCTAGTAATCACGTGAACTTCACATTTCTCGGCGAGGATTCGAGCATGACGAGATCCGATAGAACCGAATCCGACCACGAGCGCTTGCATTAAGAGATGTCTTCCCACTCTTCTCGGGCCTGTCGGAGCTGTTCTGAACGACCGACATCAATCCAGTACTCGTGGAGAGGGAATCCAACTGTGGTAGCACGATTGGAGATGAGCCGTTCAGCAAGTTGGGTCATGTCGAGTTGCGCGCCAGCTTGAATGTGATCGAGGACATGTGGGCTTACAACGTAAATGCCAGCGTTTGCATGAAACTTCTGAAGAGGCTTTTCTCTCACAGCGATGATGCTTTCGTGGTCCATCGTCACGATGCCGTACGGCAAGCGGAATTCATCTTCTCGAACGACCATCGTGAGATCTGCAGCATGGGAGACGTGGAATTCAAGGAGCGAATTGAAATTCAGCTGAGTGAGAATGTCACCGTTCATTACGATGATCGGGTGCTTGGGTCGAGGTTGCAGTAGCGAGAGAGCACCGGCGGTACCGAGGGGTGAGTCTTCGGCGATGTAGCGGATTCGGGCACCAAAGTGCTGGCCATCCTTGAAGTGGGACTTGATTGAGTCACCGAGGTAGTTGATCGAGATAGCGATATCTAGAAAGCCTTGCGCTACGAGTTGCGAGACAATTGTCTCCAAGATGGGTCGACCACCAACTGTGAGCATCGGTTTTGGTGTGCGATCGGTGAGTGGTCTGAGTCGTGTGCCTCTTCCGCCAGCCATAATGACCACCAAGTTTTCACGAGCTTGGGGGGTCGAGAGTTCTGCGAGAGTCACGAGACCGACCACTCGATCAGCGTCAGTGATTGGCAGTTGCATCAGGCCGGCGTCGCGCATCATCTTGATTAGCGCGGCAGGCGTGTCGCTCATAAGAGCGGTATGCGGCTCGCGATTCATCACGACATCAATCAACGAGTCGAGCGAATGCCCAGCCAAGAGAGCCTTGCGAATGTCACCGTCCGTGATTACGCCGAGCAGCCGGTCTTCGGCGTCTAGAACCAAGACGATTTGTTTTCCTGTGCGACTGAGACTCTGAATCGCCTCTCGCGTGCTAGCACCGACTCGCAGCACCGACTCGCGCCAATTCGTCACTGTCTCATTCTACGAAGGTGCTCCATACTCTCTTGCCGGATTGCCGACCACGGTTCGTTGAGCGACTACGTCACGCGTCACGACAGCACCTGCTCCGACTACCGAGTGGGCCCCAATCTTGACTCCTGGCAAGACGGTCGCTCCAGCTCCGACGAATGCCTCTTCATCAATGCTCACCCTGCCGCTGAGAACACTTCGCGGACCGATGAAACAGCTCATTCCCATGACACAGTCATGCTCAATCACGGCAGATGTATTAACGACTGTGTTTGCGCCGATTTGAACTCGTGGTTGCACAACTACACCGGCCATGATTTGAGCTGTTGGGTCAATGACGCATTCGCGTGCGACAGTCACCGAGGGATGTATAACGCCTCGGAATTGAAATCCAAGTGACGTGTAACGCCGGAAGATTTCGCTGCGTTTTGATACGGAGTCACGTCCGCCAACTCCGTTGACCAGCACGACACGCGACCGGTCAAGCGCGAGCAGAGATTGCTCGTCAATCACACGTATTCCGAGTACTAGCGATCCAGTGTCGTGGGCAGGATCCACGATTCCCCGAACCACGGCGCGGTTCAAGTCCAACGCATCGAGTAGCACCAGGCTGTGGTCGCCGGCACCGAGAAGAAAAATGTCCATGCTGCTCAGACCTCTGCCTCTATTGATTGGCCTGTGACATAGTCGCGCTTGGCAACAGTTCCGATCAGCGACCACCATCGCGCTGGCGGCAGTCCGCCAGCTGGCCTGAGCACACCGACATTCACTGTGCTGAAAGTTTCACCGGCACGTATCTCGCTGAGCGCGACTATTGATCGTCGAACAACGTCCCGGTTGCCGAGTTCGCTCGGTTGCGGTCGCTTGATTCCGTCGCCGAGAGACAACTCCGTCTCGCGAAGCACTCGAACGTACTCGCGCAATTCTGTAGGTGTGAGAGAAGCTGCGTGATCCGGTCCGGGGAGTGAGCGGTCGAGGGTGAAGTGCTTTTCAAAAACAGATGCACCCAGTGCGAGTGCTGCGACCGAGATGTGGTGACCCAAAGAGTGGTCACTCATCCCAATACGACAGCCAAACTCCTGAGAGAGTGCGGGGATAACCATGAGATTCGACTGTTCGACTGGTGCTGGATAGGAAGTAACACAGTGCATTATTACCAGTCGGGAATGAAGTGTCAGTCGATCTTCGTCGGAAATGTGACAATTCCAGTCTGGTTCGCGTGAGTCTCCTAGTGATCTGGAAAATCCTTCAATCAGGGACTGCACCGCCTGACGAACCTCCAGAAAGGTGCTTGCTCCGGTTGAGAGAATGACTCGCTCGGCGAGTTGTGCCACCTTGATCAAGTACGGATGATTCGTGATTTCACCTGAGGGCACCTTTACGACGCCCATTCCAACTTCCGTCACCAAGAATTTCAGGCTCTCTTCATCGAAAGGTGTCGAGAGAAACTGGATTCCCAAAGACGCGGCCGTGTCTTTCAAGGCAAAGTGATACTCGTTCGAGAGCTCGAGCGACTTGAGCATCTGATACTGGGTTACCTTCTTGGCGACATTGATCTCCTGATAATCGGCAAGTGGAGCAGTCGTCGTGGACAGAAGATCGGCCTTAAAGGTTTGAAACTTCACCGCGTCGGCACCAGCCTCAGCAGCGACCTCAATGAGGCGTTTCGCAGTCTCAAGGCTGCCGTTGTGGTTCACTCCGGCCTCAGCGATGATCATGACATCCGAGGTCATAAGTCGACGAACTCCTTGTCAAGTTTCAGTGAGTGATGAGCGAGTGCATCACACACCCGTTCAACCGAATTCGGTTTTGAACGAACAACAGCATGATGCGCGGTACCAGAAAGTACGGCATTGAGCGCTACTCGTATTTCTGCGGTAGTGCCGCGAACCTGCATGACATTGGGAAGTACGACACGACCGTTCTGACGGTCTCCAACGCTTATTGAAGAAATTCCCATGAGTGGCGCTTCAATCATCCCGCTTGAAGAGTTGCCGATCACACAGTTGCTCATTTTCAGAAGTGACAAGTAGTTCGTGTGTCCGAGCGAAGCCACCATCGTTCGTTGGCCGGGCTGGTTGTTCACGAACTCGCGAAGGAGGTGCTCGTGTTGGCTGGCGAATGGGTCGGCATTCGTCCCGGTCACCACGACAGTCAATTCCGAATACTCATCGAGCACTGAAAGAAGAACCCCCAACTCCTTCAGCGAAGAAGTAGGTCGCCTGGTAACTGGATGGTACGAGAGCGCAACTACCGGTTCTCGCAACTCAATACTCAACAGGGTCTCTAATTCGTTGCGTGGCCGCGGAACCAACGTGTGAATCGTCTCCCTGACTGGTGGGTCAATAATGACGATGTCGGAGTCACGCTCACCGAGTTGACGAAGGCGAGATGCGTAGGTCTCGTGGACGGGGAAGTGCAGAGAAGCCATCTTGGAAATGGAGTGACGAATCGCATCATCCACTGCTCCGTTTGTGACTTCACCTCCGTGAACATGGGCGATGGGTACGTTCAGCAATAGTGCTGATGAACAGGCAGCAAGTATCTCGTATCGATCTCCGAGTACCAGAAGGACGTCCGGGGTAAGTCGACGTAGAGCCTTGGCCATACCGGAAGTCATCTTTGCGAGGATCTCAGTCGCGTCACTCTCGGCAGCAGACCCGTCGTGGATATCGAGGTCTATCGACTCTGCAATCTTGAACCCATCCGCTTCAATCTCCTTGACGGTGTGTCCGTGCCGTGGCGACAGATGAGTTCCAGAGACGACGAGTATCAGTTCAAGCTCCGGATGGTTGTCAATCCCTCGCAGCAGTGGACGTAACAACCCGTAATCCGCTCGACTTGTAGTCAGCGCCAGTACGCGACGATTCATTTGCGCAACCTCGGACCGCTAGGCAAGTTGATCAACTCATTCTCGAGCATTGCCGCTTGGGATAATTCTCCGCGCGGTGATCCGGTATACATGGGAAGCTTGTGCAGCAGCGTCCAGGCTGGTCGACACAGGTAGCCCTCTTGATGAAGACGCGTAAGTAGTGATTCGCGTTCCTGAAATGTAATGCTGGGAATTCGAATCGTGTTGAGCCAGTAGTTACTACGTGTTCCGGGCCGCTCAGAGATCACCGTCACATTTGGATTGTCCTTGAGCTCTGTGACGTAGCTGTCATGAAGCTTGCGTTTTCGCCGAGCAATGTCGTCCAACCGCTTGAGCTGGGCGACTCCGAGCGCCGCATTGAGATTTGGAAGCCGGTAATTCCAGCCGATCTGGTCGTGGTCGAATCGCCACGGGTGCTTGAGCTTTGCGGTGGTACTCAGGTGTTTGCAAGAGGCTGCGATCGCTTCATCATCAGTGATAATGGCTCCACCGTTTCCGGTGGTGACAATTTTGTTGCCATTAAATGACAACATCGCAGCTCTTCCAACCCGGCCACAGTGATGAGTCTCCAAGTGAGTACCGAGTGACTCCGCAGCGTCCTCAATGACCGGCAAGCCGAATTCATCGGCCACAAGAGCAATCTCTTCAATCTTGCAGGCAAGTCCGAACGCGTGCATAGGAATTACCGCAGAGATGCGCCGTCCAGTCTCTCGGTTTAGCAAGTTTGTTTCGTTGCGTAGTCCAACGGCATGAAGCCGTTCCCTCAGAGCCCCAGGATCAAGACCGAGTGTCGATGCTTCGCTGTCGATGAAATGTGGAATGGCACCACAATGCGATACGGCATTCGCAGTTGCGACAAAAGAGAGTGTCGGAACGAGAACTTCATCTCCTGGACGCACTCCGAGGACGTGCAGAGCCAATTGGAGTGCAGCGGTTCCGCTGGCCATTGCAACTGCGAATTTTGAGCCGGTGAGTTGACGCAAGCAGTCTTCAAACTCATCGACGTACGAACCCACCGATGAGACCCAGCCACTTCGTATGCACTCACCGACCAGATGCTGTTCGTCCTCACCGAACTCGGGTTCGTGCAGTGCGATGGGTCGGGGAGTATCGCGCGGCACCACCGCATCAAGCCCGCGAATAAGCTCGCGCGCAAGTTCGTCAACGTTCACAATTAGGTGTTGTACTGCTTGGACTTGTATTGAGCAAGATTTCCAGGTTCAACAAACCACTCGATTGTCTTCTGGAGTCCGCGGTGCAGTCCTGTTTCTCCGCCAAATTCAGGTTTCCATCCGAACTTCCTCTGAAACTTCTCTGAATTCACGCTCAGTCGCTCGACCTCGGACGTGTTCGGACGGATACGACCTTGGTCTGAGTGAATCGTGATTGGCCGCCTCATGATCGTTGAGATCAGGTCGGCGATGTCGCCGATTGCGATCTCAAATCCACTTCCAAAATTGAATACCTCTCCAAGTCCATCGTCAGATTCACACAGAGAAACAAAAGCCGACGCCGTGTCTTCCACAAAACAGAAGTCTCGTGTTGGACTCGTGGCGCCCAACGAAACATCGGGACTATTGGCTAACTGTGTGATAATTGTCGGAATCACCGCGCGGGCAGACTGCCGTGGACCATACGTATTAAACGGGCGAGCTACAACGACCGGTAAGTCAAAAGAGGCATGGAAGCTCAGAGCTAGTTGATCTGCGGCAATTTTTGAAGCCGCATAGGGGGATTGTGCATTGAGTGGGTGCGACTCATCTATCGGGACGTATTGGGCACTTCCGTAGACCTCGCTAGTCGACGTCTGAACGAATCGTTTTACAGCATGGCGTCGCGCTGCGTTGAGCAGATTGAGAGTGCCGCGAACGTTGGTGTCAACATAGGAGTCGGGGGCTGCAAACGAGTGTGGTATCGCAATCAATGCCGCCAGATGCAACACGCGATCGCAACCTTCAATAGCTGCATCGCAGAGTCGCGGATCACGAATGTCTCCGGCGACCACCTCGAGATTGGCCGGTGTTGAACGCGCGAGATGTTCTAGCCAGCCCCATGAATTGACTGAGTTGTACATCACCATGGCCCGTACTTCGTGGCCGCGACGCACAAGAAGTTCGGCGAGGTGCGAACCTATGAATCCGTCGGCACCGGTGACCAGAACTTTCATTGTCTAGTTCCCTCCGAGCCCGAGCGCCCCGAGGGTCGCGACGAGGGCAAGCGACAGCCCGACCCCGACAGAGAGTCCTACGGTTACGGTCATCACGACCAGCCCGAGGGCTCGCGAAGAAAGTGTGCCTGATCGACGCAGGGCGGCTCGACTAAGCGGGAGGCTCGCCGCCGCTATGAGAGGCTGCCGCGGTTGGGTAAATCGGCGAGTGCCAGCGACACGAGCTTCGTGGCGGCGCAACAACTGAGCGCGGGAGACGAGCAACAATCCGATAAGTCCGGCTATGCCGACGACGGCGATTCGGGTCGTAACCTCAGTAACAGTCATGAGCACCATGAGTGGCAACGAAGGCATCACGGCGCCTTCCAGCGTACCCCTGCCGCCACCGCCGCCTGCGTCGTCACTCGGCCCGT
>SXGQ01294259.1_pt1 | contig 18030 bp, 19 predicted proteins | sample 3178371 | NCBI WGS metagenome assembly SXGQ01 (sample SAMN11356859, study PRJNA531348) | freshwater metagenome | isolation source: freshwater sample F1-20 | place: China: Fuxian Lake, Yuxi | collected 2017-12-25 | reverse complement strand
GAAAAAAGAATTGATGATTGCCGAACATGAACATTATTCCATGGATCCTGAATATCTCGCTTCAAGGGCATCAAGCGCGCGCATGTTCACCAATCATCCTTATGGTCATTCAAGAATCGGCATACCATCAAGCATTGCCCTAATCAATCAAGAAACATGCAAAGCATTTCACCATGATATATTGCAAGCATCAGATGCCTTCTTCACAATTTCGGGAAATTGTAATCCTGATCAGATGATGCTTGTCCTTGAAGATCGCTTTGGTTCATGGAAACCTGGCGAACAACCTCCTTTGATTCCGCAAGCACAATTTGCAGATGGAATGGCGTGCGTCTTGGCCCCCAAACAAGATGCCGTACAAACAGCTTTGCATATTGCTTTTCCGTCAATTGGAATGACTCATCCAGATTATCCTTTGTTTCGAATTGCTTCAACTGCCTTTGGGGGATATTTTGCATCGAGAATCAATCATACATTGCGCGAGGTGCATGGATATACTTATGGAGCTTTTGCTCAGAGCTATGGAAGAAAAGGTTCGAATACCTATAATATTCAAACCCAGGTTGGTAATGATGTAACCGCTCATAGCATAGAACTGATCTTTCAAGAATTGCAAAAGATGAGCGAAACATTACTCGAAGAAGAGGAATACGAAACTGTCATCAATTATGTTCTTGGAACTATGGTTCAGGGAATGGAAACAAATCAACAGATATCAGCGAGAATGAAGATGATCGAATTCAATCATCTACCTGAAACATATCACACCGAGGTATTTCAATCTATTGCCAATGCTGAGAGGGAAAAGGTATTGTCGGTACAGAAACAGTATTTCAAACCTGCGCACTGCATTATTTCCGCATCGGGTTCATCGGATTTATTGGAACCCATACTCCGTCAATATGGAGAGACAATTATATTTCAGGAATCTTGATTATCAGTCTTCAGTGATGGAAAGATATCCTCTGCTTGAGCAATCAGCACACCGCAAATAACAATGGCCCCAATGAAGAACTTTTCAATCGAAAGTGTTTCCACACCAACCATAACTGCAAGCAATGTTGCCGTCACGGGCTCAGTAGAAAACATCAGAGCCGCTTTAACCGGACTTGTTTCATGTTGATAGCGCGTTTGAATATATGTTGCCACGATGGAAGCAAGGATTGCAGTGTATAACAATGCAACCCAAAAATCAGAGGACGCGAAGGCATGTTGAATTAGATTGGGCATTTCTGAAATAGGTCCTTCGAGAAGCAGTGATCCTGCAAATGCAAAAATGCATGAGATGATGAATTGAATAAATGTCAAGCGAGCAGAAGAAGCTGCAATATCTTCAGCATCTCTCATGAATGTATCCGTATATGTGATGTACATCCCCCACATCACAGCACAAAACAATGTCGCCATATCTCCAATATTGAATTGCCAATCATCCAAACCATGTTGTGAGAAAAATGCCAATCCGAGAAGAACTGTGAATATTCCGATTGCCTGATATTTCGTGACTGTTCTTCCATCTATCAGAAATGCTGCAATTGGTGTGAATATAGCCATGGATCCTGTAATGAACGACGAATTGGCAACACTTGTATGTTGCAAACCCCATGTTTGTGATAAGAAGCCAAGTCCGAAAAACAAACCCAAAACACTTCCTTGCCATAATTCTTTTTTCGTGATTCCGTGTATCGACCGAAACCATAGAGCATAACCTATGAGTGATGCCAATGCAAAACGCAATCCTGTGTACAGAAATGGCGGTACATCATCAAGTGCATTCTTGATGATGACAAATGTTCCGCTCCAGATCAATGTGATAAAGAGCATGAACAAATCTGCTCTTTGATTGCGTGTGATTGACATTAAATTCTCCTCATTGACACGAAAATACACTCTTCCGAGCATATGCCATTCGAGTCTTTCAATGGGAAATATGTAATTTGCATCATAATCAATGACAAAACAGTAACGGTTTACAATCATGCTCGACATTAAATTCATACGGGAACATGCTGACGCAGTCAAAAGTAATGTGATCAACAAAAATGAATCGGCAGACATCGATGCCCTTATCAAACTTGATGAAAAGAGGCGTTCTCTGATTCAAGAAGTGGAAGTATTGAAAAGCAAGAGGAATACCGTTTCCGAATTGATTGCATCACTCAAGAAAAACAAAGAAGATGCAACTTCTCACATTGAAGAAATGCGCATTGTTTCTGATACAATCAAGTCTCTTGATGAATCACTCCGACCCATCGAGGAAGAAATGGAAGAGATGATTCTTCGTATACCCAATATGGTCCATGTATCAGTGCCGATCGGAAAAAGTGCGGCAGAGAACATTGAAATTCGTAGAACGGGTGATACAATCGAACAAGGATTCAGAAAGAATCATCTGGAGATTTCAAAACAATTGAATATCCTCGATTTTGAGCGTGGTGCAAAAGTAAGTGGTAGTGGCTTTGGATTTTATGTGGGGAAAGGCGCAAGTCTCGAAAGAGCACTCATCAATTTCATGATAGATTTTCATCTTGAAAAACACGGCTACACAGAAATGATGCCACCTTTTCTCGCAAATTATGCCTCGATGCGTGGAACAGGGCAATTGCCGAAAATGGAAGAGGATATGTATGCTATGCCACTTGATGGACTCTATGCCATTCCAACCGCCGAAGTACCACTCACGAATTTTCACCGCGATGAAGTTCTCGCAAATGATCAATTGCCGGTGAAATATTGCGGCTATTCCGCATGCTTCAGAAGAGAGGCGGGAAGCTATGGGAAGGATACCAAAGGATTTCTCAGAGTCCATCAATTCAACAAAGTTGAACTTGTGAAATTCGTCAAACCCGAAACTTCCTATGATGAATTGGAATTGCTCGTCACAGACGTTGAAGATGTATTGAATGCACTCGAAATCCCATATCGCGTTTTGCAGTTATGCAGTGGTGATACAAGTTTTTCAAGCGCAAAGACATATGATCTCGAGGCATGGTCACCATGCGAGCAAAAATGGCTTGAAGTTTCAAGCTGTTCAAATTTTGAATCCTATCAGGCAAGAAGAGCAAATATCAGATTTCGGAATGATCAGGGAAAACCTGAGTATCTGCACACATTGAATGGAAGCGGTTTGGCTACATCGCGTTTGATGGTTGCAATTCTAGAGCATTATCAAACCGAGGATGGACATATCAATGTGCCGAAAGCATTACAGCCCTATTGCAGATTTGATCGCATCTGACTATGAATACAGTGCATGATGTGAATGATCCACGTCTCGATTTCTATCGAGATCTACGTTTTGCACAAACCCTTCACACAAGTTCAAAGGTGTTTCTGACAGATGGAGAAAAAATCACGCTCTCCGTCTTGCAAAGTTCTTTGAATGTCCGATCAATATTACTGACACAAGAATTATATGAGAAACATCTACCTTCGATACAGTCCAAGATGTCTGAAGATGCATGCTATGTGATGTCCAAGAGGGACATGGACATTCTCATTGGTTTTGATCTTCACAGCCCCATGATGTCCATTGTTGAAGAACCCGTTTCAACACCTTTTTCTTCTATGAAAGGACCAATCATAGCACTAAATGGAATCGTCAATTCTGATAATGTGGGGGGAATCATCAGAAATGCCGTTGGACTTGGCTTTGAATCCATTATAACAGACTCAACAACAAGTTCTCCATATCTGAGAAGGTCTGTGCGTGTATCCATGGGAACAGTAGCATTCGCCGCTTGCTCAACATCAAAAAATCTTTGCAAAGACCTGCTCATGCTGAAGAATGAGCGATCAATTCCGATTATCTCAGCTGAAATCACCCCCATATCCAAGAATGTGTCCTCATATAAGTTTCCACATGACTTCATATTGGTCTTTGGAAGCGAAGGGCACGGCATTTCACATGATATATTGGCTATTTCCGATGAAATAATCCATATACCAATGTTCAATTTGGTAAATTCCTTGAATGTTTCTTCCAGTTCCGCCATCATTTTACATGCGGCCAAGGTTCAAAAGGGCTGAAAACAGATCTACTTCCCTTGAATACAGCAATAGTATTCACATTTGTGGATAAGGCTGTGTAAAAAATTTCTTTGTGGAAAACTGCCGATATCCTATCTTTGCAAGCTCTATTTGAATTCCTTTTTTCTTTGAGGATTTGACAGTGGTATCATCCGCCAAAATCACGAAATCAGTACGCGAACAGGATGTTCAGGCAAAATGGCATGTAGTTGATGCCGAAGGTTTGACGCTCGGTCGCTTGGCATCTCAAGTTGCATATTTGATCAGAGGCAAGCACAAGCCCGATTTCACCCCTCATGTTGACTGTGGTGATTTTGTGATTGTTGTGAATGCATCCAAAATTCGCGTTAAAGGCAAGCGTGAAGAGCAGAAAGAGTATTTCCATTATACCGGATATCCCGGTGGAGATCGTTTCCGTTCTTTCAAAGACCTTGTCAAGAGCAAGCCGGAAGAAATTATTGAGCTTGCGGTGAAAGGGATGCTTCCAAAAAATTCTCTTGGTCGCAAAATGGGCAAGAAATTGAAAGTGTATGCAGGTCCTGAGCATCCGCATGCAGCACAGGAGCCCACAGAATTGAAACTTTCATACAGCGCAGAATAACGGAGTAATCCATGAAGAATATTACAGCCACCGGTCGTCGTAAGACAGCAGTTGCCCAGGTAAGATTATTGCCAGGGTCCGGTAAGGTTACAGTAAACAAAAACCCAATCGAAGACTATTTCCCTGTTGAGTTTTATCGTCGTGAGGCATTGCGTCCATTGGAGACATCGAATCTTGAAGGCAAGTTTGATATTTTCATCAAGGCGACGGGCGGAGGAAAGAGTGGTCAAGCAGGTGCAATCCGTTTGGGTGTTGCTCGTGCACTTGTCGACTTTGATGCAGAGCTTCGTTCTCAATTGCATTCAGCAGGTTTTCTTACAAGAGATCCAAGAATGGTTGAACGTAAGAAATACGGTCAGAAGAAAGCTCGTAAGCGCTTCCAGTTCTCGAAGCGATAATACGTTTAGAAATTGTGTGCATACGACCTCACCTCTTTATGTGGCTGAGGTCTTTGCATTCTTCAGGATGGTGATGAAGTTCATCATCATTCCAATAATCATGCTTTGTGATTGAATGACCTCGTGGCCGCCAAGCGGTTGGACGTTCAAGTTGATCAAAGCAGTAGTATCAACTAATCATTAGGAGTTGCCTTATGGCAAAGGAAACAACAGTCGAGGCTCTACTCGAATCAGGTGCCCATTTTGGTCACCTTACCCGCCGTTGGAATCCAAAGATGCGTAAGTTCATTTATACTGAGCGCAATGGAATTCACATCATCGATCTCCGTAAAACAAAAGTATTATTGGACATTGCATCTGAAGCAGCTCATGAAGCAGCTAGTCAGGGAAAGGTCGTTTTGTTTGTCGGCACAAAAAATCAAGCTAAAGAAGCAATTCAAAATGCTGCAAAGCGTTGCGGAGCTTATTATGTTTCTGAGCGTTGGTTGGGTGGTATGCTTACCAATTTTTCAACCATTCGCAAATCAATCAAGCGTTTGTCATCTATAGATAAAATGGAAGCTGATGGAACATTTGAAAAATTCACAAAGAAAGAGCGTTTGATGCTCAACCGCGAACGTGAACGTCTGCGTCGTGTTTTCGGTGGTATCGAAGAAATGACTCGCATCCCAGGTGCTATCTTTGTTGTTGATGTTCGCAAAGAGCACATTGCAATTCAAGAAGCGCACAAACTTGGTATTCCTGTCATCGGAATGGTTGACACAAATTGCGACCCTGATACAGTTAATTACCCAATTCCTGCAAATGATGATTCAATCCGCACTATTGAACTCATTTCAGAAACACTCGCAGAGTCAGTGCTTTCAGGACGTGAAATTGCAAAACAAAAAGCAGCTGAAGCAGGTGTTGCCGGTGAACGCATGGCAAAAGAAAATGAATCAGATGAAGATGGCGGAAAAGGTGCACGTAAAATGCGTCCACGCCGCAAGAAAGATGATGAAACAACAACCAAAGCACCAGAAGCAACGGTTGTATCTTAATCTTGGACGAACAATCATCTATACAGGAAATAAAAATGTCAATCACCCCACAAATGGTTAAAGACCTGCGCGATAAAACCGGCGCCGGCATGGCAGATTGCAAAAAAGCACTTGATGAATCACAAGGCAACATGGAAGAAGCAATTGAGATTCTTCGTAAGCGCGGTGCAGCTTCAGCAGCAAAACGTGCGGATCGCTCTGCCAATGAAGGAATCGTCATTGCAAAAACATCAGCAGATGGATCAAAGAGCGTGATTCTCGAAGTGAACTGCGAAACAGACTTTGTTGCTCGCAATGAAGAGTTCGTGAAGTATGCAGAAGAAATCGCAAATGCATTGTTGAATAGCGATGCGACTGATGAGGCATCATTGATGGCAGTGAATATCGGTGGTAAAACACTTGGCGATCTCCACAATGAAATACTTGCCAAATTCAGCGAGAAAATCGGCTTGAAGCGTTTTGAAATTATCCGCGCTCAAGGATTTGTCGCAGATTATATTCATGCCGGAAGCAGACTCGGCGTATTGGTCGAAACCAATATCAATAATGCCGTTGAAGATGCGAAAGCACTTCTTCGCGACATCGCGATGCAAATCGCCGCAATGAATCCTGCTTATGTAAAGCGCGAAGATGTGAAGACCGATGCCTTGGAAAAAGAAATCGAAATCTATCGCGATAAAGCTATTCAAGAAGGAAAAAATCCTGATATAGCAGATCGTATTGCAAAGGGACAAATCGAGAAATATTATCAAGAACAATGCTTGCTCGAGCAAAGCTTTGTCAAGGATAGTAAGAAAACTGTCAATGACATTCTCAATGAGATTGGTAAATTGACAGGTGAACCGGCAAGTGTTATCAGCTTCCGCAGATATTTTCTTGGCGAATAATTTATTGAAATGTCCATGACATCTATAGCGGCATGAATTTTTTGTAAATTTATGCCGCTTTTTTTATGTCTTATGTGAGTGAATGCCATGCAACAGCCACGATATAAACGCATTCTGCTCAAATTGAGCGGTGAATCCCTGATGGGGGATCAACAATTTGGTTTATCCTCTACAACACTGAAACAATATGCCAAAGATGTTGCCAGAGTATATCACTTGGGCATTGAGATCGGTATAGTGATTGGTGGAGGTAATTTCATACGGGGAGAACAAGCAGCGCAGCAAGGAATTGATAAAGTCTCCGGTGACTATATGGGGATGCTTGCTACAGTAATCAACTGCATCGCTTTTCAGCATGCACTGGAAGAGGAAGGCATACCGACCAGACTTCAAACAGCCATTCACATGCAACAAATAGCAGAACCATTCATCAAAAGAAGAGCAATCAGACACTTGGAAAAAAAACGCGTTGTCCTTTTTGGAGCAGGAACCGGAAATCCCTATTTCACTACTGATTCCGCCGCGGCTTTACGTGCCATAGAAATGGAAGCCGATGTCATTATCAAAGGAACAAGAGTGGATGGAGTTTATGATTCAGATCCTGAACGTAATCCTTCGGCAAAACGCTATGAGGAAGTTTCATATCAGGAAGTATTGCTCAAAGGTTTGAAAGTAATGGATGCAACAGCAATAGCATTATGTCAAGATAATGCACTACCAATCCTGGTATTCAATATGAATGTTCAGGGTAATCTAGAAAAGATAATGTTGGGTGAGAATATCGCCACAGTAGTACAATAAACACAAGAAAGGATTTTACATCATGCCTGTCAATGATATCGTCAAAGAAGCCGGAAATGCAATGGCAAAAGCAGTTGAGCATGCCGGACAACATATTTCAAAAGTACGTACCGGGAGAGCTTCCGTCACATTGCTCGATAATGTAAAGGTTGATTATTATGGAACACCAACACCTCTTGCTCAAGTTGGAAATCTCTCTGTGCCTGATGCAAGAACTATTTTGATTCAGCCATGGGATAAAGGTTCATTATCAGCAATTGAAAAAGCAATACTTACCTCAGACTTGGGGTTGAATCCCACAAATGATGGATCGGTTATTCGTGTACCAATTCCACCTCTCACAGAAGAACGAAGAAAAGAATTCGTGAAACTCTGTAAGAAATTCGCCGAGGAAGGTAAAGTTGCCGTGCGTAATATACGTCGCGATCATATGGAAGAATTGAAAGTTGCCGAAAAGAAAGAACATTTTTCCGAAGATGACAGAAAGCGTGGCGAAGATGAAATTCAAAAATTGACAGATCGTTATGTGAAAGACATCGATGCTGTTATGGTAAAGAAAGAAAAAGAAATTCTTGAAGATTGATTCTCAATGGCAGATCAACCTATACCAATACCACAACCTGAAGATCAACATTCCATCAAAGATCAATTTGCATCATTTGTGGAACTAGTTACAATCCTCAGACGCGAATGTCCTTGGGATCGAAAACAAACGCATGAATCACTCTCTCATCTCTTTATCGAAGAAGCATATGAGATGATAGATGCAATTGAGTCCGGTGATGATGCAGAATTTGCAAAGGAATTGGGGGATCTATTTCTACATATCGTGATGCATGCTGTCATTGCCGAGCAAAGAGGATCATTCTCCATTTTGGATGTTATGAAAAAAGTGCAGGAGAAACTCATTCATAGGCATCCTCATGTTTTCGGTGAAATATCTGCTCATGATGAAGAGACAGTGAGAAAAAATTGGGAAGAACTAAAAATGCAAGAAGGGAGATCATCAGCTCTTGAAGGTGTTCCAAATGCATTGCCTGCTCTACTGCGAGCTCAAAGAATTCAGGAAAAAGCGGCAAATGTTGGTTTTGATTGGGATGAAGAAGCTGATGTTTGGAAAAAAGTCTATGAAGAAATTCATGAGCTTCGTGCCGAACTTGAACATGGAGATCAAGAAAAAATTACAGATGAACTTGGGGATGTATTGTTTTCGATTGTAAATGCAGCAAGATTCAGGTCAATCATAGCTGAAGAAGCGCTGCAGAAAACGTCGAATAAATTCAAACGCAGATTTATGAGCATAGAGCAATCAGCCCAGGAAATGGGAAAACAATTAAAAGATATGACATTGAAAGAGATGGATGATCTCTGGAACAAAGCAAAAGAAAAAGGACTGTGATTATTCACAGTCCTTTTTTTATCTCAGATCCAAAATCTCTGTGTCTTTTGGGGGAGAAAATCTAAAGAGAGACTCACGTAATGAAGAATTGATTTTCAATGATTGTATATCCCATATCAATGTTTGATTCCCTTCAATTGCTTGTATTCTCTTAATCTCAAATCCACCTTTCTTTACAAATAATGTCAATGACTTTATACCCATCGCAGTTTTCCCACTTTTCGGAATTAATTCCAGACCATGATAAATGGAATTTCCTATGGTGAATTCTTGGAGCGCTTTCGGTTGATAATTATATAAAAACGTAAAGAGGACAATGTCCAAAGAAGTGCTGGGCCTGGATTTTACTGAATTGATCGTAACATTTTTTCTTGCCGGGACATAATTCCAAATGGAATTTCCGTCACAGACGATTGTTCGATCAGAGACAGTAAGATGATACTTTCCCGATCGCAATGCTTTCAAAGTACCTTTGATGCCCGAGACCGGCTCCAAACTGCTAAAAGACACTTCCAATGCTTGCATTGACCCATACTTTTTTCGCAATTGTGCAAATACTTCGTCTTTTGAGTTCTGAGCATTCACAATTGAAACTTGCATAAGTGAAATAACACATGCAATAAGGAAGCTTGTTAAATTGGTATATATCATTTATGCGAATCCGATTGTAAAATAGGAGTTTCTTCTTTGGGCGGATGTGCTATTTCTATTTGCTCATTTCGTGCATATCGTTTTTTAGCCTGAGAGGATTGATCTTGTTGAGAGAACATAGTTGTGTATGTGACAAAAAGCAATGTAATGAACAGACTATATTTCATTGTGCCAACTATGCAAGTGATACATAGTCATAGTATAGACCCTTTTGTTGCAAAATTACATTATAGAGATATCAGTTACTATCTCAAACATTCCTAATTTTGCATATGAAAATGAATCAAGTTCACATTACCGTATTCCTGACAACAATGTTGATGCTTTGCTTTGGATGCAATGATATACCACAAGCGCCCAAAGCAGACCCAAATCCGGGTGCAATCAATGATACGTTATATCTTCCCATTCAGCCGGATTGGACAGATTTCAATGAACCCTCTGATATTCTCATTGGTCGCGAACCATTCGTCTATGTTGCCGATACCAAAAACAATCGCATAGTGATGTTGGATATTGCGGGAAGAAGAGTGGGCGTTTCAGGATATATCAAAAATCCAATTGCCCTGGCGCAGGATGGAGTATTTGATTTGCTTGTATGCGGGGAATTGGACACGATGCTTCAAGGTAAATCAGTGACAATCGGGGGTATTTTCAGAATTCATTTGAATAAGGTGAGGCATGATATCGCAAATGCACCGATTGAATGTTCCTATAGTCAACCGAGCAGACCTGAACGGCGATATACGGGTATTGCAGTGCTTCCGGGGAATGAATATTTGATCTCAAGAACAGGACCAAGTAATGCCTCACGTTTTGACCCAGATGATGCAGTGCTACTCATGACTCAACAAGATTCGGTTTCAAGTCGGATATCTTCATTGGTACCGGAAGGCAATGCGCTATATTCCATAGGTTCGATTTCATCTCTTTCAGTTGCAGCTGATAGGTCTCAAGATATACTCTTGACTCAAAGTTCCCCCGCAATGCAATTCAAAGTTCAATGGCTAAACTATGTATCTGCAGATGTCACAGGCTGGTTCCAAAAATTCAACCCTGCTGAACCGCAAAATTCGGGTGCTGATTTATTGACGGTTGGAAGATTTGACTTGCCTGAGGACATAACCTATGACATCTTTGGCAATGTCTACGTGATTGATGCAGGGAAAGACTCGGTATTGAAATTCACTTCTACCGGAAAGGAAATGCATTCATTCGGTGGCAGGGGAAGCGGAAAGTCCATGTTTGCTGGTCCGAAAGGGATTGCCTGGTTTAATAAAACACTTTATGTGGCAGATACCAAAAACAATCGAATCTGTCGATTCAGACTTTCAACCGATCAATAAAAAAAGCCATGTTGTGTTAACAACATGGCTCTCATTCAAGTCAAGAATGAATTATTCTTGTTCCATCGTTGCGCGATATTGACGACGAGCAGCTTTCATGCGAGAAAGACGCTTCTCTACTGAAGGCTTGATGAAGAAAGCGCGTTTCTTAAATTCACGCAAAACTCCACTGCGCTCATACTTCTTTTTGAAGCGACGCAATGCGCGGTCGATCGACTCATTGGATTGGATTGTTACGCCTACCATATCTCTTTTGATTAAAGATGGATAATTTATTTAACTAAATTTTCAATCAACTTTTTCTCTTTGTTCTTCTCAAATTGAACGATGATCGCAAAACCACCATTGGAAATGATTTCCTTTGAGAGAACAACGCCAAGATCATCCCATTTCTTGTGATAAATCACATCACCAACCGCATAAACATCGGCAGGATTATAAATCTTGGAATCTTCTTTTGAAACCTGCACAATCGCAGCTGTTTTATCCGACTTCGCTTCGAGAACATCAAGATCAACAAGCTGAGAATGACGGCTAAGTGTGCAACGTGCCCACTGACGACGGCCTTCTGCAGACTCCATCGGCTCGCCAATGAGCTCATGCTTCGTCTCTTTCATTAAGAAAGGCGAAAAGAGCTTGACATATTTGGCTTTTCTGGCGCGTCTGACTTTTGCTGCCATGGAGAACTCCGTTTACAGAGTAACATTACACAATACAGGGACTGCAAATATACGAATAAATGCCGTAGCTACCAAACACAACTATTGCTGAATCAACGTGTTGAGATGAAGCAACCCTGATAATATAACTATCAATATCGCTTGCTTTTGATAAGGCAGGGCATATAATGATGGAGATTTTCGAGAACTTTGCCCGTTCCGCGTACAACTGCGGTCAATGGATCTTCAACAACATGCACCGTAAGAGTGGTTTCGGCTGATAAGCGCTTATCGAGACCTTTGAGCAAGGCGCCCCCGCCTGAGAGCATGATTCCACGATCATAGATATCGGCGGCCAATTCCGGAGGAGTTCTTTCGAGAAGCAAGCGAACGCTTTCTACGATCATTCCCACGCATTCACTGAGGGCTTCGCGAATATCGATTGAACTTACTGTTATTGATTGAGGAATGCCCGTGATCAAATCACGTCCTTTGACCTCGATTTCAACTTCTTGCTCGAGGGGATAAGCAGATCCAACTTCACATTTAATGATTTCGGCCGTTCTTTCCCCAATGAGGATATTATGACTTCTTTTGAAATACTGCACAATGCTATTGGTCATTTCATCACCGGCCATCCTTATGGATTCATCGGTGACAATACCGGATAAAGCAATAACGGCGATTTCGGTTGTTCCACCGCCAATATCGACGATGAGATTACCTTTGGGTTCATGCACATCGAGCCCGATTCCAATTGCTGCAGCCATTGGCTCTGCAATAAGATGCACTTCCTTTGCACCGGCATGTTCTGCGCTGTCACGCACGGCTCTCTTTTCAACTTCGGTGATGCCGGAAGGAACGCAGACAACAACTCTTCTTGCAGGTTGCCATGATAATGAGATTTTCTTGATGAAAGCCCTGAGCATGCCCTCGGCGATTTCAAAATCTGCAATCACTCCATCTTTAAGCGGACGAATTGTGCGAATATCGCGATGAGTTTTACCAACCATGGCTTGTGCTTCATGCCCGATGGCCAAAATATGTTTATTGGTGCGGTCAAAAGCAACGATGGAGGGCTCATTCAACACCAATCCTTTGTCCTTCATCCAAATGAGGGTATTGGCGGTGCCGAGATCTATGGCCACATCGGTGGATAAAAATCCAAAACGCATCACGTTCTCACAAAACTGGTTAGGAATTCCTGCCTGATTTCAGGCCTTGTGGCAATTCAAAGCAGGACTGCAAAAATAATAATCTATGGACACAAAACCAATCTCGGAAGCAAGTTTCCGAAATGTTCACAGTATTCTAAGTTTATGATTACAAATATCTTGCAAACATGCACTATTCGGCTTTCCGAAGTTGTTCGGCTTCCTGAGTACCGTGGGTTTTTTGCTCGAAATGGGGTTCTTTTCCGGATTCAACCACTTCTTTCCCAATTATGCAGTGATTGATGTCTTTGCGATCAGGCACTTCAAACATAATAGGAAGCATGATCTCTTCCACGATGGCCCTCAGACCTCGTGCTCCTGTTTTGCGAATCTTCGCTTTTTCCACGATGGCCAATAATGCATCAGGGGTGAATTCCAATCCGCATTGTTCCATTGAGAACAACTTCTGATATTGTTTGATGAGTGCATTTTTGGGCTTTGTCAATACCTCGAGCATCGCCTCATCGGACAGTGGTTCCAAAGGTGCGATAACCGGCAATCTTCCAACCAATTCGGGAATAAATCCAAATTTGATGAAATCCTCAGGTTCAACCCTTGAAAGCAAAGCATGTGATTCTTCTACATTTTCTTGTAGGCTTGCACTAAACCCAATGGTCTTTGCATTGATTCTGCGAGCAATCGTTTTTTCTACACCATCAAATGCACCACCACAAATAAATAGGATATTCTTTGTGTTGACATAGACCAAAGATTGTTCGGGGTGTTTTCTACCACCACGCGGTGGAACACCGGCAACAGTTCCTTCAAGGAGTTTGAGTAATGCTTGCTGCACTCCTTCACCGGAAACATCTCGCGTAATGCTTTGTGAATCAGAACGTCGAGCAATCTTGTCTATCTCGTCGATATAGATTATTCCTCGTTCGGCTCTCTCCACATCATAATCTGCATTTTGCAGAAGGTGAACAAGAATCGTTTCAACATCATCACCTACATAACCGGACTCAGTTATTGTGGTGGCATCTGCAACTGCGAAAGGGACATCCAAAATGCGAGCTAGAGTTTTGGCAAGAAGAGTTTTACCAGTACCAGTTGGACCTGCAAGGAGAATATTGCTCTTTTCGATTTCCACTTCATCTTGTGAAGGTAGCGCATGAGAAGCAATGCGTTTATAGTGATTGTAAACAGCAACGCTCAATATTCTTTTTGCTTTATCCTGCCCGATCACATAATCATCCAATTTGGACTTGATCTGTGATGGCTTCAACAATGCTGTTTTTTGAAGCTGTTGTTTATGAGATTTCGTTGAAGGTGCAATATGTTGATTTAATACATCCATGGATGTATGAATGCAGCGATCGCAGATATACACTTCATGGCCTGCAATGAGGTTCTGAACGTCTTCTGCGGAACGACCACAGAATGAACAGCGAATGGAATCTTTATCGTGAATACTTGAACTCATTGAATATGACTGTCATGTTACGAGAAAAAAAATGGCGGGACGAAGCGATCGACCCGCCATCAATGCATGTATCAGGAATTATGATTTATTTCCTTCATTAGGACGACGATCGAGAATTTTGTCGATGATACCATAATCTGCTGCCTGTTGGGCACTCATATAATTATCTCGATCAGCATCTTTGAGAATAGTTTTTGTGTCTTTACCTGTATGCTTACAGATAATTGCATAAAGCATTTCACGAATGCGAAGCATTTCTTTGGTATAGATCTCAATGTCTGTTGCCTGGCCTTGCGTACCACCCAATGGCTGATGCATCATAATGCGTGAATTGGGAAGTGCGAAACGCTTGCCTGCTGTTCCTGCACACAATAACACTTGGGCCATGGATGCTGCCATACCAACACAAATTGTGCTGATGTCAGGTCTGACAAATTGCATGGTATCATAAATGGCCATGCCTGCTGTTACGCTTCCACCCGGTGAGTTGATGTAGATATTGATATCTTTTGTGGGATCTTCGCTTTCCAAAAACAGAAGCTGTGCCACTGTCAAGCTTGCGACATGATCATCAATCGGTGTTCCGATAAAGATGATTCTGTCCTTCAATAGGCGAGAATAAATATCATAGGCCCTTTCGCCTCTGCTTGTTTGTTCCACAACCATGGGAACGAGTTGATTCATCATAATAGATGCTCCTGGTGGTGATTATTCACCGGCAGATTTTGATTTAGTAGATTTCTTCTTTGGCTTTTCTTCTGCATCATCAGATTTTTTGGTCTTGCTTGAAGCTTTTGCTTCTTTGGACTTTTCTGTCTTTGGCTTTGCAGTCTTGCTCGTTGATTTTGCCGGCTTTGCCTTTGACGAAGAAGTCGCCTCTGCAGTGTCTTGCATCTGCTGAACCATCGCTTCCATGTCTTTTTCCGCAAAATAGGCTTCTGGATCAACTTCGGTTACTGTGGCCATAGAGAGAATCTTTTCCATGACTTTTCCTGCAAGAATTGATCCCAAGAATCTATTGTCCTTCATCAATTGCGTAAGAATTTGATTGTCAGTCATGCCGGTTTGTGCACGATAATGCTGAACATACGGAATCAAATCTTGCTCTTCGAGAGTAATGCCTTCTTTCTCAATGATTCTTTCGCGGATCAATTCCCAGCGAGCTGTTTGCTCTGCATAGGGTTTGAACATTCCTTCGAGATCAGACAATTTCATGTCTGCCGCTGCGGGACCTTGCTGTTTTTTGAAATTATCGAACATGCCATGCATTACTTCATGCACTATTTGATCAGGCACTTGAAAATCATGCTTTGATGTCATGATGTCAACAACCTGAATCTCCATTTCTTTTTTGGCTTCATCCTCAAGCATGCGATTATTATAATCACGAACGCTTTGCTCCAAATCCGCGATGGTAGTAAGTGCCCCACGTGAATACTTCTTGACGAACTCTTCATCCAGGGTTGCAGGAACGATTTTCTCTGCCGAAAGAATGGTTACTTCGAAGCGATCGGGATTTTCCTCTCCTTCGGTTTTATCCATGTATGTGACTGTATCACCAACTTTTTTCCCAATCAATGCATCTCTCAAAAAGCCGTCCAGGTCCGGATGCTCCAGAAAGATGGTGTTTTCTTGTGGTTCCAATCCTTCCAATGGCTCCCCGGTTTCATCATCAACTTTTGTGAAACGAATGGTCACATTGTATTTTGCATCCTCAATGCTCTCGGCTGATTCGCTTGATGCCGCCTTCAACAAAATTTCATCGATGATTTTTTGGACATCTTCATCACTTACTTTGCTGACGGGTTTCTTCAGTTCCAAACCTTCATATGAAGCCACTTCAAATTCAGGGATGATGCCAAATCGAATGACATATGTCATTGCACCGTCTTCGCCGGGTTTGAGATCACGTAATTCAGGTTGGCCAACTACTTTCACATTGTTATTGCGAGTATAACTTCTGAACTCAACATCGGCAATATCCATGATGCTTTCTTGTTCTATTTGTCTTCCAAATCTCTGCTTGATGATAGACAAAGGAACCTTGCCCTTCCTAAAACCCTTGATTTCTATGGTTGGCTGTGCTTTGATATAAGCACGCTCAAAATGAGGAACAAAATCCTCTTTCGTCAATGTAAAACTGACTTCTTGTGTGCAATCATCAATTGATATGACGGTGATTTCCAAAGGAGTGACCTTGATAATTCTCAAAATTCCGGTGCTGCCGGTGATGTAATGTGCGGATGGGGAGGGTCGAACTCCCACGGGTTGCCCCACCAGATCCTAAGTCTGGCGCGTATGCCAATTTCGCCACATCCGCATATATGTACAAAGGACAAGAGCGCAAAAATACAATGTTTTCAGCGGTTTATGAAATAATAGTTAACTTGGCACACTCAAGGCCGGATTAACCAATCCTTATCAACTATGACAATATTTTACTTATTACGCCATGAACTCTCAAAATTCAAAGTATGATGTTATTGTTCTTGGTGCCGGAGTGGCGGGTATATCAGCAGCGATTCATGCTGTTAGAAGAGGGCTAAAACCATTGGTCATTGAATCGACCGCCCATGTAGGTGGTAGGGCTCGATCATTTAAGGATAGAGTTTCGGGAGATATCATAGACAATGGTCAACATGTCATGATGGGGTGTTATGCATCATTTTTTGACATAGTGAAAACGCTTGGTAGCATGGGAAAGATCAAAAAGCAAGATGTACTTACGATACCGTTCCATTTTCCTGATGGAAGAAAAGATCTATTGCATGCTAAGGGAATTGGGAGTGTGAATGGCTCTTTAGGCATGGCTCTTGGATTATTGAGACTTTCATTTTTGACTGGTAAAGACAAAATAAATCTTCTGATATTCTCGATGCGCGTGAAATTAGGGCTGTGTAAACCCGGCTTGATGACAGCGATGGAATTATTACTATCCGAATCTCAATCTCAATCTGTTATTGACAAAGTATGGGCACCTGTCATACTTGCAACGATGAATGGGAAGCCGGAAGAAGTGTCTGCAAAAATTTTTATCACAGTATTGAAACGTGCTTTTTTTGGTCCGGGTGATTCATCTTCTTTGTATATCCCACAATGTGGACTATCAGAATTGTTTGAACCATTCTGCTCATGGATCGAGGAACATGGCGGCACATTGATTCAAAGTACTGGAGTTCGGCACATTGAAATTGCGAATGAAGCCGTACGTGGTGTATTCCTTGTTGATGATACATTCATTGAGTGCAGACATGTAATCTCAGCAATTCCTCCGCATGCATTGTTGCATATTTTACCTGAATCAGCGCATTGCCTCGATTATTTTTCATCACTGGATCGAATTCGCTATTCACCAATCATATCTTTATATCTGTGGTTCGACAAAGCATTTCCAAGCATTGATCTAGCTGCGATTATGGAATCTTCAACACAATGGATTTTTCGGAAGACAACTATAATGGAACATGGTGAATCATTGCTTGCATTGACAATAAGTGCTGGTGATGATATCGTGAACATGTCAACTGAAGACATTGCGCAAGCATGCGCGAAAGAAGTTAGAATGTGTTTCCCTGAAATGAT
>SXGQ01234318.1_pt1 | contig 18033 bp, 25 predicted proteins | sample 3178371 | NCBI WGS metagenome assembly SXGQ01 (sample SAMN11356859, study PRJNA531348) | freshwater metagenome | isolation source: freshwater sample F1-20 | place: China: Fuxian Lake, Yuxi | collected 2017-12-25 | reverse complement strand
TAGTGTATACCTGTCAAATAAAAAATAAATTTGACAAAATTTTATAGGCACGGTAAATACCGTGCCTGAAGATAGATTGCAAAAAAAATAAAAAAATAATTATCCCTTGACTTATGTCAAGGGATATGGTAAGGACTATGCTGTCACCCTATTGGTCATGCAGGCTACAAAGTGACTTTGTTCACCTGACAGAACCTCATCGTTCACCAAACGCTTGATAGCATTCTCTGGTGTCTCGTTCCACAGGTCTTGGTGTACCACGATGTTAGCAGTCATAGCACTTTTCATCTTATATCGGCTCATGCGATAGAGTTGGTTGTGTACCTGCTGTTTCATACCAGTGGTGTATGGTTTGACGTAGAAACCATCCTCCATGCCATCCTTTAACTTGGTGAATGCCATTGCCTTTCCAACAGAATTGTACCGTTCCATGTAGTACATGAAAGTGTCAATGATACCTTCATAAGCAAAGATGTAGGTTGTGAATGCGTCCCAAGCGCATCCAATACAATCCTGACCGTTAGCGGTCTGACCTACGAAAAGGGTTCTAACTGATGACGATTCAAAACCTTGGATTTCCCAGAGTTGCATAGTAGTGTTTTCCATACCTGTATATTACAGCAAGTTATAACACATTGCAATACTTATTTAGTTATTAATTGAATATAATATTTTTCTTGACATCTGATCTAATCTGTGGTAGTAAAAAATAAATTTGACAAAATTTTATAGGCACGGTATTTACCGTGCCTAAAGATAGATTGCAAAAAAAATAAAAAAATAATTATCCCTTGACTTATGTCAAGGGATATGATAAGTCTACTCTGCGTAGACTTTCAGTTCGTTAGTTTCAGGAATGTACCTGGTTTCAAAGTCATCAGAGTTGATGAAGTCTGCAATCTTTGCATTGAATTCTTCTTCTGTCATACCTTCGGTATAACCAAGGTCGGACATGGAGAGTTCCCAGAAACGATTGGTGGAAAACTCTAGTTCTACTTTTGTATCTTTGTTCATGTCTATATATTACAGCACAATATACACTTTTGCAATACTTATTTATGTACGATCTATTAACTAAATAACCTTGCGTAAATATACACTAAGTGATATATTATGTACATGAACGAAATGAAACACATCACTGAACTCGCCATGGAAGTTGGAATGCAGAAAGCCTATGTGGAGATTCTGCATAGGATGCTTAAAAACAGCGTCAAGAATCAGTTTACCCTTGCTGAAGCAGACCGTATACTTGCAGAATCACAAACTGCCAAAGAAAGAGCAAAAGCAAAAGCAATGGAGATGTAGGTCTTACCACATATCCAATATCTTGTCAAGTAAAAAAAATATTTGACAAGATATTATAGGCTTGGTAAATACCAAGCCTGTAGTAGGATTGCAAAAAATATTAAAATAAAATATCCCTTGACATTTGTCAAGGGATGTGATCAGCCTACTCTTGTTAGGATTGATCCCTATCCCATTCTTCAAGAGCAACTTCTGTTGCATCTTGAAGCAACTCACTCATTGACATTGTTGGGTTTTGCCTTAGGAGTATGGCTAACTCAACAACAACGTATCCTTTGAAGGATGGATCACCTTCGACGTGATCATTGACGAACTGGATGATTGGGTCAGTAGTGTTTCTCATACAAGTAGTATATCACATTGTATATACCTGTCAAGATATTTTATAAAACATATATGAACAATGCAGATCCAGAATTGTACCCTGTTGATTATGATAATATGATCTCTGACGTATGGTTATATGTTAATCCATTAACTGGTAAGCATGCTAAAACAACTAACAATGGTCGTTTAGCAGTTTTCCTAAATGAAAGGATCGGACGTAGTTATGAAACAGTGTCTACAGCATTGTCAGGAATGATAGGATATACAGCTAGTTGGGATGAAATGATTGATATAGCGAACAAGCAGACAGGTGGATCCTATGAACTCTTTACTAATCATTGTAACTAACGTATTATTTGTATGTTTCATTATGTGGTTGTTTGTATTTTGGTATATGGCTTGGAAGAATGGCAAAGATAATAAATAAGACAGATCATGTTATAGCGCTGATGATAGATGGCAAATGGGAAACTATTATGCCCTATGGTCTATCCTGTAAGTTAAAAGCAACTAAATCAGAACCTATAGTAAAAGATGGTATACAGTTTAACCCTATACGTTATGATAGTGTTATAGAACTACCTAATAGACAACTAGGCACTATCATCATTGTAGAGAGAGAAGTAGCCTTGTTCTTATGGAAAACGAGTTATAGGGAAGATGTCTGTTATTTAGACCACCCTTTAGTTAGAGATGATAAGTACAATAGTCTTGCTGCTATGAGTCTTGTATGTATGAGTGAAGCACTTGTTCGTTATTGTTTGTAAGACTATTCTCCCCTTTACTATTTAGAGTGGTGGGGGGGGTATGTTAGAATAATCGTTGGGTTCCCGCTCCCCCCGTCAAAAAAAAGGCCATATGCGAAAGAATCGTAGGCTATATTTTGGGGCACATAGGGGGGGCTTATAATTTTCGAGTTTTCCCCCAGATATAACCATCCTTTTTGCCAGGGTATATATATAAATTTTTGTAGGACTATTCTTGCCCTGTATTTTTGGGGGAGGAGTGGGGGGGGGTATCATGAAAAAACAGTTTTTCCATATATATAACCATCCTTTTTGCCAAATTATATATATTAAATTTTCTCCCCTATATTTTGGCCCAGGATTGTTAGGGTGGGTGGTCTGAGATTTTCGTTTTCCCTTTTCTATAACCATCCTTTTTGTCCTGTATTGGTGTAAGGTTTTTGGCCAAGATTGTCTGATAAAGTTTCTGACAAATATATTTATTCTTCGATAATATTTTTTGTCAGAGTTTTATCAGAGTTTAGGGGAGAGTTATTATCTGTACAAAATCCTTATAATGGTTTTTGAAGAAAAAAGTCTCAATGATATTTTGGCTACTAATAAGTTTGCTAATCTTTTTTTAGTTGTAAGCCAGGATAATGTTGGTGCCTGTGATTACAAAATTGTTTCGAGGCTTGATGGTAAAGATAGTAAAGTTCCATTTTTATTTTCATATATAAATGGCAATCATAAGATCGCAAGCAATGATCTGCTTCATATTAGTGATTTATTAGAAGAAAAATTTTCTTTAAGTGATATATGTTCTAGAGCAGATTTAAATAATAAAACAATTTTGGGTTATGCTGGCAAGGATAGTAAAGGGGATAAGTATTGGTTAGTTAGTTGTAATATTTGCAATCACAAGAGTAAGCTGCGTAGTAGATATTTTTCTAGTTGTAAAACTTGTCATGTAATTTCAAAAAAAAATACTTATGAGAATTTTAGGAGTTGTGCATTAGTCAAACATAACGATAAGTATATTTACAGTCCTGATGGCTATGTAAATACTAGCACTAAAATAAAGATTTTTTGCACTAAATGCAAAGATTATTTTATGCAAACACCTCACAAGCATTTACAAGGTCATGGTTGTCCAAGATGCAATGAATCAAAAGGCGAGATGAGGATTGCTAAATATTTGGCTAAAAAAAATATTAAGTTTGTGAGAGATAAATATTTTGATGGGTTGAGGGATAAAGGGCCACTTAGACCAGACTTTTATTTATCAGAATTAGTTTTATTTATTGAGTTTGATGGCGAGGGTCATTACTTGCCTTGTTTTGGATCTACCTTAGAGGAAAAGAAGAAAAATTTAGAAGATTGTCAGCGCAGAGATCGTGTAAAGGATGAGTGGGCAAGAGAGAACAATATTCCTTTACTGCGAATACCTTATTGGGATTTTGATAAGATTGAGGAATTGATAGATGCATTTATTCTTCAACACACTAAAAAGAAAGAAACGAAGCAATTAGTTTTAGACTAAATAAAAAAGAGGGAGAATAAAATCTCCCTCTTTTTTATTTAGTCTCTAGGATCCCAGAATGGATTTTTTCTTTTATATTTTTCTTCAGCAATTGAAACACCCATATTGTTTGAGAATCCATTTATCATTCTTCCTATGAGTAGTTTCCAAGAAGGTGAGAAGTGTTCAATCTTTGCGCTTCCATTTTTGCTTTTGTATGTTTCAAAGGCTTTTTCTGCACCAGAGTCTGTCATTGCTTCTTGGAGTTCTTCATTTGAAAAACTTGTTTTAATCATCGCATCTATCATGACATTATATTATCATACATTCTGTGATTTATTATTGTCCAGGTTTTTCAGGAGAATATTTTGTTGAGTATGCTGGTTGAGTAGTATCTTCAACTAGTTGATTATTTGACATATTTTGTGGATTGATGCCTACTCTTCTTGTAGCAATGATATCTTTCAAAGCTAATAACACCAATCCTCTAAGTTGAGATGATTGGTCCTTGACTCTAGTGTTTTCTTCATCACTTGCTATTGGAAGTCCATAATTTTTGGAACTTTCTTCATCGATTGGTGCTTGTCTAATATTCTCATCACGCAATTTATTATATTCTGACCAAATATTATTAAGTGCTTTAGCAATTTTTGGCGTAGAGTTGTAGTTTTCAGGTTGATAATTTTTAGCAATCATATCAAAAACTACTTCATATACTGCAGCCTTTTCACGTATTAATTTGAGGTCTTCTATTGTTCTAAAAATAAAAACTGCAAATTCAGTTGCAGATTTTCTCATACTCATCAGAAATTGTTTCTTATTTAAATCATCATCATTTATATATTTTATATCTTCATCACCTAAATCAAATGGACTTAATTTTTGAGGAGTTTCATTTTCTTGTGCTAATCTTTTCATAACATTAGTGAGAGATGAAGCTTCTTTATGCAATCCAATATTGTCAAATTCATCAGCAATATTATTTAATGATGCTATTATTTGTCTTTTATTCATTTTTTTCCCTTTTTGTCAGTTATTGGTCCGCCTGTCACCCAAGCATCACAAGTTCTTTTTGCTGCACATTTGAATTTTAAGAATTTGCAATATCCTAACTTGCCAGCATTTATAGTTTCTGTTGCATCTTCTCCGATACCACTTTCTATACAATCTAATGTTTTTGTAGTAATATCAAATGCTGCACAATTTCCGCAGAGCATATTTTTTACTTCTGAAAGATCGTCTACTTTCCACATCTTCATTTTTTTAAGCCAGAACTTATCATTTGGCTGAGAAGGGTCTGCTGGGCCATATCCATATTCGTTTATGGCTTTTTGCCTGTTTTTCAGGTTCAATTTGATGTCTTGAGTTGCGTCTGGACAATCTTTTTCTTTCTCTGCTAATTTTGTTATAGTAAAGTTTATTTGATTTGCAAGTAACATCTTGTCATTTGATTCTAAAACTTCTGCTATTTTGATTAAGTCTTTGAGAACATTTAGTTTTTCCATAATAAAATATACTTTTTAGGAATTTCTTATTCCTGTTCATAAAATAACTAGTATGAGAATAAATCCTATTACTGTTGATAAATTAAAAGATTATGATTGGTATTACAGTGAAGATCATAACTCTTGGTATTATTATAAAGACAGAAAAGTATCAGATTACAATTACACAGAGTTAGATGAAACTTTAGATCCTGGTATTAGTATGATTGTTAATTTTATTAACAAACAAGGATTCAAGACTCTACCTAGTTGTGAGGGTCATAGAAGAACATTTAATTTTTGCAAGAAGGCTTGGAAGAGTTTATTGTCTGATCAAAAGAAAATTAGGACCTCTGGTTTATGGTTAAATAATTGCGAAAACAGCGACAAATATTATCTTTATGATCCAAACTGGGAATTGCCGTTTTCTTATGAGGAATTTAGGGATATTTGTTCTGGAAGGCATGAAGTTATTGGCTACGTTGGGTTCGTTTGTGAAGACGAAAGAACTTATAATTTGTTAGATGGATTGTTTGATAATAGTTCTTATGTAAGTGTTGAGTTTGACGGTAAAGTTATTGAAATATTTAACAACTCAAAGAGTGACAGTGTGAGAAAAGAGAATTGGAATTTAATATATAAAGTGTTAAGAGAAGTCTTATGATTAATTTTTTTGTTTTTTTATTATTATTAGATTCAAAAGTGGATTACAAAGATTATTGTAAGAGTTGTCATGGTGATGCTAAGAGTTTTTATTCAGGAGTAATAAAGACTAAAGATTTACCTAATACAGTTGACGTTATGATGAAAAACTATGGGCAAGAGATTTACAGCAAAAAGCGTGTAGCTGAAATGTTGAAATATGCTAAAAGTTTTAAAGGTGCAAAGAAATGATTTATTTATTAGTATTTTCTGTGTTGGTAAATTTGATTTTATTTTATATCTTATTTAAGCAAGTTCGTGATAGACGTATGTTGATAAAACTTAACAATAGTTTGGATGATCAACTTACTTCATATAAGGTGAGTCAATCATTATTAATTGAGAAAATGCGTGAGATGGAACTTTTGTCTCAAGAGCAAGTAGAAGAATTGAGTAGAGTAAGTCTTTTAGTAGAAGATCGTAAATTTATTGTTGGGACTAAAGTAAAGTGGATTGATGGTAAGGGCGAGGAAGAATTTGGATTAGTTTGTGATGATTTTGTTTCTGAAGATAAAAACTTTGTAGTTGTTCGTGGTATAAAAAACGACAAATTGATGGGAAGATATTTCACTATTAGAGCTGAACGTTTAAGTTTAGTATAATGATCGTGTGAGAATTGTATTTTTTATTGAATTATGTTTTTATTTCTTTTGGGCTTTTGATAGTGAGAATATAATCCAATGGTTCTTATATGCACTATTGATGTGGACTAGCGGATATTATTTACACAAATATAATTGGGAAAAAAGAAAGAGCTATAGGATTGCTATAGCTCTTTACAGTTTATTTATTTTCTTAGTAGTTAGTTGTTGTAGATTTGTTTCATTCGTCGGGAATAATATCATTCTGTAAATCATTTAATTTCTTTTTTTGCTCTCTTTGAGCATCGTGTGCGTGAGATATTGAAATTTGAAATTTGTCTATTGTTTCAACTGTATTAAGTAATTTTTGTTTAACATCTTCTAAACTATCATAAGAAGAGCTTCCAGATGTTGTTTGTAAATCTGTTGGTGAAGTTGATTCTAAGTCAGATAATTTTGACATTAAGTCGGAATAATCAAAAGGCCTTGAGGAAACGTCTCCATTAGGTTCTAATATATTAGTTTCTTTTAGTAATCTTGTTAAGCTTCTTTCATCAAAGTAGTTATATAGTGCTCTAACACCATCTTCTAAATCTTCTTTTAAACTTATGGCCATCATAAGAATAGACGCTTTTTTAGTAAGTTGATCGGCCAATTTGTATTGACCGATCTTATCTAATTTTTGTGCTAATCTTATAGAAGAAATAATTTTATTATTCATTACTTATTAAAGTTTGTATACCTCGGATCTTTCCATCCTACTAAGTGCTCAGGAGTATTTTTCCTTATCATTTTAAGTACTGCATCATATTTTCTATCAGTAATTTTTCCAGCTTTCCAATCAGGATACAATTTTCTTGAGATTAAAACAAGACCATCATAATTGTCATATTGGCCATGTTGTTTATAGTAGCCTCTTGCCCATTGGTCTACATCTTCATCACTAGTGCCTGGTTTTTGTCCTGGAGGTAGGGAATTGAGGGCTTCAATACCGTAAGCATTGTCAAATTTAGGATTTTGTTTTAAGATATAAAGAGCGTCATTATATTTTTTAGCAGATTCTTTATCTCTTGCTAAACTTTTCCCTTGTTCTGCTTTGGCAATTAATTTATTGATATCACCACCAACAAGTTTAGAGTTGATATTGATCCATTCTTGAGCAGTTTGTCTTGCTTCTTCAGTTTTTTCAGGATTTTTGTAACCTGAATATTCCATTGGATTTTTGCCTAAGTAAGTTTTTTTACTTCCGGAATATTCCATGGTGTTTCTATTTAATGTGCCACCAGGTTTTTTGGTTCCAGGAGACTTTTTTGCTTCTGGTGTTGATGGAATTGTTGGTAAAGCATCCATATCAATACCAGGAGTGATAAATTGGCTAATTTTTACCATGACTGTTGTAACTTCGTTTGCTTCTTGAAATTTACCAACAGCATCTAGTTCATTTGCAATCTTATTTAAGGATGCTACGATTGTTTTTCTATTCATTTTTAAAACTTCCATCAGAAAAATATCTTCTTCCGCCTGTTGCCGGAGCATAGCCAGGAAGTTTTACTTTCTTTAATTGTTCTTCTCTTTGTTGAATAAACTTTTGATATTTCGGGTTTTTTCTTAAGATAAACAATACGTCATTGAATTTTTTCTTTTCAGTTTCGTTTTTAGCATTTTTTAATCCAGCTTCTGCCATTGATAAAATTTGATTTATATCACCACTAACAGATTGAGATTTTTTATTGATCCAACTTTGTGCATCTTCTTCTCTGTCCATGTATGGTCCAGGTGGCACACTAGTCATTTTAGGATCAATACCGCCCGAAGGAACAGTATTTTGCATATTAGGACTACTTGGCATATTAGCATTACCAATCATAGATTGGCTAACTTTAACCATTACACTTGTCACTTCATTTGCTTCTTCAAACTTGCCTAATGAATCAAGTTCATTTGCAATTTTGCTCAAGGATGCTACTATAACTTTGTTATTCATGTTTTTAATCACTTACCTTTAATAAATTATAAGCCGAAGAATGGCTTGCCCAAGTTTTCAAACCCCTTAGGCATTTGGACTGCTTTAAAAGGCATGCCGAGAGCTTGATAATAATCTTCTGAACTTTCTCTTGAGTATGGAAGTTGTTCAGTATTAATTTTCGTACCGCCTGCAGGATCTTTTTCATTTTGCCCTGCATTGAAGGGTGGAAATTTAGACTGATAATCATATAAGATTTTAGCTTTGTTTTGTTCACGTTCTAAGCCTGTGCCGTCTAGCCCAGGTAATCTTTCGTCAGGCTTGGGATCTCTGGATGAATAAGTAGGATATGCTTCGTCCAGTATTTTGCCTGCATCTGATCTTGAATTGTTTCCAGGTTTTTGATTTTCGGGAAGTTGACTTTCATTTTTTCCTGAGGGAGTTTGTGACCCACCATCTGTGTCTGGAATGTCAGTTTCTGGGTCGAACTCTCCTCTGGACTTAAGATATTCTACGACTTTTTTGTACTTAAAACTCTTTATGGTTAGAGCTGCTCTGTCAATTAAGTCTTTATAATTGTTAATAATCTCTTTTATTTCTTTTGCTCTTTGTTTATCAAGAGGTTCTATTCCCATAAAAGAATCTCTGTCAGGCTCAAGAGTTTCTAATTTTCTAGTCCATCTTTTGATATCTGTGACATATCTGTTCATGTCTTCGATAGTTTTTCTGATAAATCTTATATCTTCTCTAAACTTTGTGGATGCTGGACCAAATATATCATTAGGGTATTGTGGTTTTGGAGTTAGAGGGATTTCTTCGCCTGGTTTAGCAGGTGTTATTTCTAAAGGTGGGATATTTAAGCCAGGAGTTTGTTCACCAGGAGTTTGTTCACCAGGAGTTTGCCCGATAGATTTTTTTGTTAATAACTCTTTTGCAGCATCTAAAGAGTTATATATATTAGGGAAGTTTGTTTGTACATCAGGGTTATTTTTCATAGATTCAATTTTTTGAATTGTAGTGAAAAAACTTTTTGGATCGTATGACGGAGTTTTTGTGCCTTGAGAAACTGAAGCCGCATAATAAACTATATCGTTAGCAATTTTATTGCTTTTTTCGATTTTTGCTAAGTCAGGCTGTTTGTCAACGAAAGATAAACCTTGCGCCTTTTTGACAAACGATTCTAAAGAATCTGCACTTTTGTACAATCCTTTAGAATCAAAGTAATTTGCCAACCTTAAATATTTATTCATTTGACTTTTTCCGTATCTCTAATTTTTGCATAAAGCATATCTATTGCTCCACGCCTAAATTCTTTAATTTTCGGATTGATCTTTGCTACAGTTGCGCTTTCTGCAAGTTTTACAATCAAACCAACAATTTTAGACATATTCTTTCTATTATAGTAGTATTCTGGTTTAGATCTTACATCTTTTGCTAAACCTGGACCATATGATATTCCTAACGATACAGACATACACCAGAATAATAAGTCATTAGGGCTTGCAATGTTTCTAAGCTCTGAACCTCTATTCTTAATTACATCATCAACATTAGTGGGAGTTGGCTCTGGTTTTGTAGGTTCTGGTTTTTTTGGATCTACATCAAAAGGTTTAGTAACAACTTCTTTTGCGTCTACAGGTGATTGCGTTTCTCTATTTTTTGATTCACCTTGAGAGAATGCTAAATCTGCCTCTTCTTCGCTTTTTCTACCAGGAGAACTAATACCAACTTGTTCGCCTGCTCTTCCTAAAACACCAGTTATTGGCTTTGTTACTGTATCTCTAAGTGGATCGCCTATAGTTTCTCTAAGTGTATTAGAAAGAGGCTTTACAACGTCTTTTCTTAATCTTTCTTCAAGATTTGTTACTCTTGGAAGTTTTGCGTTTGGAAACTTTATACCTAATGCTTTGTCTAATCTAAAAGGAGATTTTTGTCTTCTTTCAAGCATTTTTCCAGAACTGTCAACAGGATAAAAATCTCTCATATTTCCTTTGTCGTACCAGACAAAATTTTTGCTTCCTGTGTCATATCCTAAATGATAAGTTTTACCTTTAATTTGTAATGGGTTTTGACTCATCAAGATACTTGGGACTTCTTTTTGTCCACCAGGAAGATTGAGGAATGCTTGCCCTTCTGAATTAGATTCTGCTGTAACACTATCTACATCTATAATGTCAGATGCAATCTTGATCATTATTTTAGTTACTGTGTCTGCTTCTTTGTGTAGTTTTTCGATATCTAAAATATTTGCAATTTTTTCTAAACTATTAAGAGCGGCTTTTTTATCCATACTTCAACCTTTATATATAAGTTATCATTTTTATTCAAAGAAGGAACTTGCCCCACCTTTTCTTTTATAAATAACTTATGGACAGAACATTTGTTATTTTCGACGTTACAGAAATACCTTTAATTGATTTTACACAAGTACTAGAAACATCTGCAGATACTTTACGTTTAAGTGTGGATGGATTGAAAACTTTTGTAAAGTGGCAAGGGCAAGTTGTACCTAGTTGTGTTGAATCTCTCACTACTAAAACTCAATACTACACTTATGAAGAGTTTTTGGATATTTTGGCTGGCCCGGATTGGAGCCCGTCACTTACCCCTTGATCCACTTCTTCTCAAGTTAGGTTTATGAGAGACTGAATTTATTTTAGATTCAGTCTTTTCATTTAAGTTACCAGCGCTATTATTGCTATTTGTATTTTTGAATTTATTTAGGAGATCTAGTTGTTCTTTTGAAAGTTTGTTTTTCATTTTTTCACCTTATAGATTTGCAATAGCCCCTTTGTGACTAACTTACTTTTTATTTCTTAATTGGATCTCTAAGATTTCTTCTGGGAAACCTTTTTCCATTTCTTCTAATATTTCAGAAAATGACATTTCTGCAAGCTCTTCATTTTTTCTACCGTATAATCCAGCCTTTTTACCCAGCGCTTCTTCTAATGAGTTGTATTCTGTATTTTTATGAAGTGGAGTAAAGAGTTCGCACAGAGTTTTAGCATCTACCGCTTTATGTTGTTTTTGTAGCGCATCATAAAGTGATTGATAAGTTTCACCTGTTCTTACTTCTTCTAATTGAACTTCTTGTTGTTCAGTTCTTTCCTTAACTTCTAATAATGCTGTTTTGATAAATTTTGCCATATTGCCCTACCAAATCTTCTGTATTTGTTTTATGTGCTTTCTGTCAAACCCTCATAAGAATCTATTCTTAAAGAGTTCATATTTTTATTATAGGGATTAAAGATAAAGTGTTCCTTTATGTTAAGATAATAACCCAAAACCTTAATATATATTTTTTTATTAAGCGGAATAATAACAATAAGATTTCTCAAAAAAAGGAAAACGAAAAAATGAAAAATGCTTTTACCCTAATTGAACTCCTCGTTGTTATTGCCATTATTGCTATTTTGGCTGCTATTATCTTCCCAGTATTTGGACAGGCTCGTGACAAGGCTCGTTCTGCTAGTTGCTTATCTAATGAAAAGCAGATTGGTCTTGGTCTCATGATGTATACCCAAGACTATGATGAAACTTATCCTAGTGCATACATATATAAGAACAATACTGCTACTACAAATGGTGGTAGTGCTGGTGGATATATTCACTATTCAGCAATGGTGCAACCTTATATCAAGAGTGATAAAGTTTGGGTATGTCCATCTGATAGATTGGGTGGTGTAGGTCCTGACAATCCTCCTTGCTTACCTTGGACAGATGTTAATACTCTTGGCTGTGAAGCACAAGTACCACGTTTGTCTTACATTCCTAACTCAGCAGTTCTGCCACGCAAAAGAGGCCCACAAGATGCACCAAATGTTGTATCTATTGCTGCTGTAGATTTTCCATCTGATGTTATTGCTATTGCTGAAGCTACAAACCACTTAAGTTGTATTTTCTTAGGTAGTACTGGTCAGCTTAACACTGAAAGAAGAAATAAGTCACACCGTCCTACAAATGCTATGATGAGAACAGTAAGCGGTGGACAGTGGGCCGGACAGAACGTGGCAGACGCTACAGGACCAATCTATGCTATTACCAAACAAGCTGCTGAAGGTGCTGAAGGTTGGGGTGGTCCATCTGATAGTGCGTTGAAGAATGGTACTGCTGGCTGTAGATCCGTTGCTGCTGATGGTGGTCTTCATATTCGTTTTATGGAACCAGGCCGTCATACAGGTGGAAGCAATTATGTTTTTGCTGATGGACACGCAAAATTCTTTAGATTTGAAACTACCATCAACCCAAATAACTTCCTTTGGGGTAAGAGCTATTATCCTACAGGCCAAAGTATTCTTGACCAAAATGGTTTTCCTGTAAGATAAATCTTTTATCTACACAAAAAAAAGAGTGGATTTTTTCCACTCTTTTTTTATTTTAATCTTTTGTTAATTATTTGAACATATAATATATTTGTTCGTCTAATAAACAGAGGTAAAAATTATGAATAAGATTTTAGTTTCTCTTGCAGCTTCTTTGGCTGTTCTCGGTCTAGGATTTGCACAAGTTCCAGGTGGGATTCAAGAAGCACCACGTCCAGGTCAAGTACCATTTCCTCTTGGTCAGGGTGGTATGAGAACTGGTGGCGGTAATGCTTCGGTTGCTGCTTCTGGTAATTTTGTTTATGTTGTTTCAGGTAACACTCTTTATCAATTCAGTGTTGATGGTTTGAAGCTTGTGGCAAAGACTACTCTTCCAACTGTTTCTCGTGGTGGTGATAATGGCGGAAATCGTCGAAATGATCCTCCAGTAAAGTAAATCTAGCAGACCAATAAACAAAAAACAGGGGCTTTGAAAAAGCAGCCCCTGTTTTTTGTTTTGGGATGCAGAATAGGAAACTGTATACTAAATTATGGAATATTTATCATATGAAACGTTACAGCTTTAGAATTATTGTTGCAGGCTTAAAAGAAGACGTTCAAAAACTTTTTCCAGAACATCAAGCCTATGGTATGCAAATATTAAGACTGGTAAATGATGATGCAAATAGCATCCCTCAAAATATGAGATTATTAGCAGCTTGGTGTTTTTTAGATCCTAATACTGAAATTCCTGATGTAAGACACATTATAGAGCAAATAAAATACGAAGACATAAAATATAAAGTTTCTCCAAAAAGCAAAACTCTTACAATAGGCTTATCTCAAGGAGAACGTTCATTTTCAAAACCATCTGAACTGATTGCTTTTTTAGATTCGCAAGTCAGAACTTCTATCAAGGAAATAAATATTGATACTGATTTGGAGCCGATAATTCAAAGTTCAGATGGTAAAATTAAAATTTTTAAAGTTTCTGGTGAATATGCTCCACTAATTGCTAAAAAGTTAGGTGGAGATACCACTTGGTGTATTACAAAGCCTAGTACCGGAATGTATTATAATTATAGAAGTATGGGTAGTACATTTTATTTTGTTTTTGACGAAAATATGAAAGGTACTCCTCTTGAGAAAGTTGCTGTAGACTTAAAAGTTTCTGAAAAATCAAGCACAGTTGAGCTTACTGACTTAGAGAATAGAACAGGACAAAATCTTACTTCTGATATTCCTGGTCAAAAAGGTAAAGACTGGAATGCATATTCGAATTATTTAAAACAGTCTGGTGTTGATTTAAATGAACAAGATGAAAACGGACAGACTAAGTTAAGACCAGAACCTAAAACCCAAGTTGAAATAGAAGAACAAAATCTTTTAGGAAAAAATATTTCTAGTCTTGAAGAATTCAAGAAATTATTTACGAATGATAATATCTTTAGAAATTTTCCATCAAAATATTTAGCAAGAGGGCATAAACTTACTGAAGAACAATTTGATTGGCTTTTTAATAATCAAAATCAAGTAAATACTTCTTTGATATTTCAGTATATGGAAAGTGCTGAACTCTCATATTATCAAAGGGAAAAAATAAAGAAAGTTCCAAAATTTCTAAAAAGATTGAAAGCAGTATACGCTAATATATTAGAACAAACGGGTCAAATGAGTATTTATAATAGATATCTATTCACACCTGAAGAATTGAAAGCACTTGATTTAAGTAAAAATAATGAGGGGATATTCTTTTTTCCTGAAAATTATTTAGAACCTGAAATTATTGAACGTGAATTTGACAAAGATCCAGAAAATTTTATCAACACTATGGGTGGTAGATTTGATATGGTTACGCCAAAAATCAAAGATATAATTTTAGAAAAAAAAGGGATATTCTTTTTTCCTCCTGATCTTTTAACTCCTGAACTTATTGAAAATGAATTTGAAAAAGATCCAGAGCGATTTATTGAACAGATAAAAGGAAAACTTTTTGGTGAACGATATATCACCCCAAAAATCAAGGATAAAATTTATGAAATATCAATTGAAAAAGGTGAAAACTTATTATATCTCCCCTATCAATTATTTTTTCCAAAAGCAACTATTGTAGAACTTGCACAGTATATTGCAAAATTTCCAGATACAAATTATAACGAGTTAAAATTACCTAAGGGTCTTTTATTAGATCCTAAGTTTCTCAAATTGTTATCAAGCTTAGGATACAACGGTTGGACAAAAATGTTTAAAACTAACTCTGATTTTGTGAGATTAATCAAGAGAGATATTACATTACTTTCATTTATTCCAAAAGAAGATATACCTAACACAGCAGGACTAGGATATGCCTCAAGGATTGAAGAATATCTTGCCAAATTTGCTCCAGATATCTTGAAGCAAATAATTTCAAATTCTCAATACGCCCAAAAATTTGACAGGCTTAAACTTTTGAGGTTTTCAAAATTTCCAAGAAAAAATGATATGGATGAATACGACAAATTCCAACAATCTGCTGCAGAACGGTCTTTAGAAGACGCTTATCAGGCAGTTCCAAAATTTGAAATGGGAGAGTTGCCAGAAAATAGTACAGTGAATGTTCAAGAAACTCCAGAAGAAACTCAAAATCCAATGGTCGGCTTAATGAAAAAACTTGATGATTCTGGAATGTATGGTGTTGCAGATAAAGTTCAAAATTTACTTAAAAGAACTATAGATAAAACTAAAGAATCTTTAGATAAGTTGTCATAAGAAAAATATAATGAAAAGATATAGTTATAGAATAATCATCGCAGGTATTAAAGAAGACATTCAAGGTATTTGTAATTGGCTTGAAAAAGATGATGAATATTGCAAAGATTTAAGAGAATCAGTTAAGACTTATGAAAGTAGATTTCAAGTTTTAGCTGCTTGGTTATCTGCCCGTGATGTTAATCCTGAAGAATATGTACTAGCACTTCAAAAGTATATTGATTCTAGAAGATTAGAACCATCAAAAATTAAAGTTAGCAAAAATGCAATTCAAATAAATGATGATAAATTTACAGAGCAAAATCCAAAAGAATCAAAAGCAAATGCCTTAAAATTTACAGAATATATTCACGCTAATTATCCTGTATTAGAAGTTGAAAAAACACAAGATAATTTTGTTTCTGATGAAGATATTCCTGTAGTAGCTAACAAAGATAATTCAATACAAATTTTTGAAATTAATAATGCTAATGATGGCAGAAGATTAGTTGGCAATGATACTAAATGGTGTATTGGTTATACTGGTCCAAATAATATGTGGCAATCATATAGAGATAGCCACGATGCTTCATTTTTTGTAGTAGTTGATAATAATCCCCCAACTCCTGAACAGAGAAAAGTAGCTATTGACTTTACTGGTCATAATCAAGTTTTACTCACTGATATCCCCAATAGAACAGGACGTACACTTTCAAATGGTATGGATTGGGATGCTTACTCTAATTACTTGAAAGGCAAAGGTGTAAATTTAGGAGCTACAAGAGAAAATCCTGAAACTGGCGAAGAAGAATTAATCTTAAAAAATAAGGCAAGAACTCCTGAAGAAATAATCCAGTCAGCGGTATTTAGTGAACGGAAATTTTTAACTAAAGAATTATTTAAGGAATGGCAATTAGGATTATCTACTGTTGACAGATCAATATTTCAAATAGATTTTTATGAAGAGTACATAAAGCCAAATATGGCTTTGGATTATGCACGAAATCATATGCAAATTAAAAATCCTGATGCAAAATATTACACTGCAAGATGGATGAGTCTAGGTAAAGATGTAGATCCTGAAGTTGTTGATTTGATGATGAATTCAGTTGGTGGAATGGATATCTTATCAAAGTACGTAAATACTGGGATGGAGATCAAATACCAAGACATATATGAAAAAATCAAATCGAATAAGCAGCTCTTCTCATCTTATTTAAGAAGTAGAGTAAATGCAGTAGAACAATCACCAACTAATCTGACTCGACAAGAATTTGATGATTTAAAAGAATTTGGTAGAAAAGATTTATTTTTAGCATATATAAACACAGGAAGGGCTTGGTTTTCTAGTATAAAAAATGATCCAGAAATAGCTCGATTACATTTACAGGCAAAACTTGATAAAAATCAATTGTTTGATTACGATGAAGTAGAATATATTTTCTTTGTTGATAAAAATGAAGATAGAATGTTAAGGGCTATTGAACAAGATAATAGTATTACCGAAGAAAGATACAATGTTATCAAAGAAAATCCAAAATTGCTTGCAGCTGCTTTATATAAAGCTCCAATGTACGGTGAATTGCCTTGGTGGATCAAAGATGCAAGAACAAAAATTTTCACTTTAGATGATGAAAATTTAACTAAAACATTTGCAGTGAAATATGGTTTTAGTGCTGATGAAATAAAATTAGCAAAACGATATGGTTTAGAAAATGCAGCAAAATTTTCTGTTTTGATGCATGCAGCAGATGACGAGACAGTTAAATTATTTGCACCTGAAAACCCAGATGATGTTAGTATTATAAGCCAATTTTCAAGTATTCATTTAGCAGAGCCATTTTTATATGATGAAAGATGGAGCAATTTTCCAGTCTTATCCTGGGCTAAAGATTTAAATTATGCAGAATTAATTAATGATGTTAGAACTACTTTAGATGATCGCAAAACTGTAAATTATGAAATACTGCCAGAAAATCCAACTCAAATGCTCTTGTTTTTCATTGTTCACAGTGGACAAATGCCATCAACAGTATTCCAAGATCTTAATTTAGAAGATGAAGATAGTGAAAAATTAAGAAGAGTTTATCTCGAATTTAGTTCTGCAATTAATACCTTAGATTTTTGGCACGATTTTATAAAAAACTTCTCAAAATTTATAAATAACTCGGGTATGGTGGACTTTTCATCTTCTTTTATGATACTCCAGTTTATTCCTGAACAATTTTTTGAAGATGAAACTATCTTAGAATTTATTAGTAAAAACAATTTATTAAACCGAAATAAAAGTTATTTCTTAAATAAAATAGATTTCTCAAGACATCCTAAATTGTTAGATCTTTTAGTTGAAAAATCTAAAAATAATTTTAGTGAAACCTTAAGAAGTTTAGGTC
>SXGQ01629706.1_pt1 | contig 18034 bp, 16 predicted proteins | sample 3178371 | NCBI WGS metagenome assembly SXGQ01 (sample SAMN11356859, study PRJNA531348) | freshwater metagenome | isolation source: freshwater sample F1-20 | place: China: Fuxian Lake, Yuxi | collected 2017-12-25 | reverse complement strand
TGACGCCGATCCCTGCGCGGTGCAGGGTGTCGACCATCGTCATGAAATCGAGGGGCGAGCCGAACCGGTGGGTCGGCGCGTAGAAACCCGTGACCTGATAGCCCCAGGATCCATCGAAGGGATGCTCCGACGGAGGCATCAGCTCCACATGGGTGAAACCCAGCTCCACGCAGTAGGCGGCCAGCTGCTCGCCCAGTTCGCGGTAACCGAGAACGCGTCCGCCTTCCTCGGGGACGCGGCGCCAGGAGGCCAGGTGCACCTCATAGACCGACACGGGGCGCGTCCGCGGGTCGTGGCGACGCCGGGCCTCCATCCAGAGGGCGTCGTTCCAGACGAAGCCGGAGAGGTCGCAGACGATGGCAGCGTGGTTGGGCGATGGCTCGAAGTGGAGACCGTAAGGATCCGTCTTGAGAAACGGGGTGCGGTCGTGCGGCCCCACGAGCTCGAACTTGTACCGGGCGCCGGCGGCGAGGCCGGGCACGAAGAGTTCCCAGATGCCGGAGGCGCCCAGGGCGCGCATCGGGTGGGCGCGACCGTTCCACAGGTTGAAATCACCGACCACGGACACGCGGCGCGCCGAGGGCGCCCAGACGGCGAAGGAGACCCCGGCGACCCCGTCCAACGTCCGGAGCTGCGAGCCAAGCTTGTGGTAGACCCGATGGTCGTCGCCCTTGCCCAGCAGGAAAAGGTCGTCCTCGGAGATCGTCGGCCAGAAGCGGTACGGGTCTTCCAGTTCCCGCGTCGTGCCGTCGGCGTAGGTCGCGCGGAGCCGGTAACGCAACGTCTCGCGGCCGGGGAGCACCCGCTCGAAAAGCCCGACGGCGTGGAGCCGCTCCATCGGGAAGGCCGCGCCCGTCGCGAGTTCCCGGACCTCCACCGCGGTGGCGCCGGGCACAAGACAACGGACCACGCAATCCCCGTCCCCGAGGGGATGGAGGCCGAGGAAGCGGTGCGGGCAGGTCTCCGTCGCGTCCACCAGGGCGGTCAACTCGGCGGGACTCAGTCGCATGGTTGGACAATCCACGGGGGGCGGGGCTCGGCAAGCGCTCATTGCCCGAAAAACCTTGAGGGAAGGCCTCAACCGACAAGTCTGGGCGCGATGCCCGGTCGTCGTTTCTGGATTCTCGCCGCAAGCGTCGGCCTCGCCTGCGCGGCCGTCGCCGCGGAACCGGGCGACGGCGCGCCCAAGCGAGCCGGCGTGCAGCCCAACATCGGCGGCGACAGCTTCTACTCCGAGGAGGGCGGCAAGGTCATCGTCGCGGTCAAGGGCATGGTGGAGGTCAACGGCGCGACGCTCTCGGCGGACCTCGTCAAGATCGACCAGCGGACCGGGCTGATCGTCGCCCGCGGGAACTTCGTGTACGCGACCGCGAACCTGCGCATCTTCGGCGAGGAGGCCACGCTCGACCCGCGGACCGACACCGTGGTCGCGCGGCAGGTCCGCTTCGGCCGCAGCCCGATGTTCTTCACGGCCGAGGAGCTGCGCATGGTCCGCGGCGACAAGACCATGACCGGCGTGCGGATGTGGCGCAACGAACCCGACCCGCAGGGCATGAGCCTGGCCATCGGCCAGATCGCCTACACCGAGAAGGACGATTGGCTCTCGATGCGGAACGTGCGCCCGACCGTCGCGGGTATCCCTTTCTTCTATCTCCCCGCTTACGGTCAGCAAGGGTACCGCGACCTGCCCTACGAACTGTTCCTCGGGATGGGCAACGCCCCGCTCAAGGGCTTCTTCGTCCGTTCGACCGTGCTGATGCGCCAGACGCCCTCGTTCTGGGTGGGCGCGATGCTCGACAACTACGCCAAGGCCGGCTGGCTGGCCGGCCCCGCCCTGCGCTATGACAACAGCAAGGTCCCCGGTACCGGCACGGTCTGGAAGGCCCGGCTGAACAGCGCCTTTATCCAGGACAGCGGGGACCTGCTGGCCGATGATTTCGGCCGGCTGCCGGACCGCGCCCGCTCCTTCGCCTACGGTGAAGTCATCGGCCGCACCAAAGACGGCGTCGAGGTGGCGGGCCGGCTCTTCACCGAAAGCGACCCCGACTTCCTGCGAGATTTTCGACCCAACCTGGTGGGGCGGCTGACGACCCCGGAGGCGACGCTCCAGGTGACGGCGCCGGTCGAGGGCGGCTTCCTCAGCGCCGGGCTGGCGGTCAAGGCCGACGACTATCAGGACGTCGTCCAACGGCTACCCGAGGTGCGTCTGGACCTGCCGACCCGGGCGCTGGGCGCGACCGGTTTCCAAAGCCGCGCCTTCCTGGGACTGGCCTACCTGAGCGAACGTCCGTCGGCCACGCTTAACGGCCCGGCCTACCTCGCCGCGACCGGCACCGCCGGCGCTTGGTCGACCACCCGACTCGATGCCTACTACGGCCTGAGCTACCCGTGGGTGGCCGGCGATTACCTGACGTTCACGCCGATCGCCGGCGTCCGCGCCACCGGTTGGTCGGATGCCTTCGGCAACGGGGCGGAGAGCAAGGTGATCGGGCAAGCCGGTTTCGATCTGGAAGGCCTCGCCACGGGCTCCTGGGAACTGGACGCCCCGAAGTGGGGCATCCAAGGGATGCGTCATAATCTCCGCCCCCTGCTGCAGGTCCGTGCGATGCCCGGGGCCGACCGGAAGTTCGGGCAGCTGCCGCAGTCCGACCGCCTCGGCATCACGTCGGTGCTCCGGGATTTCGACCTGGCAGATCGGCTGGATCCGGCCGGCACCACGGCGACCGAGTCCGTGCGATTCGGCCTGCGCAACAGCCTCGAGACCCGCGACGCCCGACAAGGCACGCGCCAGCTAGCCCGGGCGGACTTCTTCACGGACTGGCGGGGGGGCTCGCCTGACCTCACGGTCAACGGTCGCTCCAACTTCGTGACGCACCTCTCGCTGACCCCGGCTACCTGGGTGACGATCGACTCGCTGCACGTGCTGCCCAACGGCGGCGGCCCCCCGGTGGAATCGACCCAGTCCCTCTCGTTCCGATCGGGTGATTTCTGGACCGCCCAAGCCTTCTGGACCGAGCTGAACCAGGGGTTCGCGGCCCGCCAGCTCGGCCTGAACGCCGAAGTCATGCTCAACTCGGTCTACACGATCTTCGGCATGGTCAACCACGACGCGACGACCGACCAGACCAACCTCCTGATGGTCGGCCTCCGGCAACGTTTCGGGCAGTCCTGGGAGATGCAATACAGCCTGCTGAAACGGGTCACCGACCGAGGAAACAGCTCATTGGGCTTCCAAGTCCGCCTCCGATTGTTCAGGTTCTGACCGTGCAGGACGACTCCCCAGCCTCCCCCGCCATCCCGACCGACGGCATCCTGCCGCCGGCGGACCTGCCGATCCGGCTCGACGTCTTCGAGGGTCCGCTCGACCTCCTGCTGTTCCTGATCCGCAAGAACGAGATCGATATCTATGATATCCCGATCGAGAAGGTGACGCAGCAGTACCTCGAGGTCCTCCGCACCCAGGAGAAGGACAACCTCGAGCTGGCCGGGGATTTCTTCGTCATGGCCGCGACCTTGATGTACATCAAGAGCCGCATGCTCCTGCCGGTCGAAAGCCGGCCGGAGGAGGACCTCCCCGGCCCTGAGGAAGGCCAGGACCCCCGGTGGGCCCTCGTCCAGCAGCTCATCCAGTACAAGCGGGTCAAGGAGACCGCCGCGATCATCCGCGGGCTGGTCGACGACCGCCAAGGCCTGCTCGCGCGTTACGTCCTGCAGCCGCAGGGGGATGACGCCCTCGCCCGCCCCGTCGCCCCGGCGGACCGTATCGAACTCTGGAACACCTTCAACCTGGTGCTGCGCCGCTTGGCCGAACGCATCCAACCGGGCTCGATCACGACGGAGAACGTGACGGTCTCCGACCGGATGGAGGCCATCCTCCGCCGGCTGGAGACCGAACCGACCTTCGTTTTCACCAGCCTCCTGCCGGAGCGCCCGACCGTCGGCTTGCTCGTCGCCACCTTCCTCGCCTGCCTGGAACTGGCCCGCCTCGGGAAGCTCAAACTCGAGCAGGACGCCGCCTTCGCCGAGATCAACTGCGCCAAGGCCGAGGCGGACGCCGGCCCCAACGCCGGCGAGGCCGCCGACGGAACCTCCGAGTTCGACGCGCCGACCGCCCCGGCGGAGTGAGCCGCGGGCTTGAAAAGACCCGGGCCAGCGCCCATCCTGAGCGGATGGCTCGCCCGAAGCGCGCGAAAAACCACCTGCTCGGTCTCGGGCTTGATGCCCAGGACCGTCACAAGCGGATCACCCGCGGCGAGGGCTTTTCCCTCGTAGGCGGCTCGGCGGAGACCCACGAGCGGATGACGGAGACGGTCATCAAGACGGTGGAGGATCTCCGGCGGCAAGGACGCAGCCTCCATGACGCGCCGGCGGAACAGGTGCGCGACCTGCTCCGCAAACACGAAGGCTCGGCCTGAGGGCGAAAAAACCGCCACTGGTTTATTGACTCACCTTCCGGCCGACATTTGACTGACGTTCCTCCGATGAGCACCGAGTCCACCCCGCCTCCCCCTCCTCCGCCCGAAGGTGAAAACGCCGCTCCGCAGCCGCCAAAGCTGAAGCTGGCCAAGCCGGTCTCCGCGACGCCCATCGTCCCCCCTCCGCCCCCTGCTCCCGGCGCGAGTCCTCCGCCTCCGGCTGTCGGCGCCGCCCCGGCCCCGACCGCCGCCCGCGCACCGATCGCCCCGCCGCCCTCGGCCCCGCGCCCGTCCCCGATCATCAACCGCAACGTCGGGCCCGTCGCCGCGTCCTTGGACGTCCTGGCCATGGCCGGATCCATCGCCGCCGCGGTGATCCTTTACCTCGAGCTCTTCGTCAAGACGAAGGGTTGAGCGCTTCTCCCATGGCATCCGAACTGATCTCCAACCTCGACACGACGAACTTCGATTCGTCGATCAAGTCCGCCAGCGTGCCCGTGCTGGTCGACTTCTGGGCCACCTGGTGCGGCCCCTGCAAGCAGCTCGGCCCGGTCCTCGACCAGCTCGCCGGCGAGATGGCCGGCTCCGTCCAGATCGCCAAGGTCGACGTCGACAGCAATCCCGCCCTCGCCCAGCAGCTCGGCGTGACCTCCATACCCGCCCTGTTCCTCTTCAAGAACGGCGTCGTGGTGGACAAGATGGTCGGCGCCCGTCCGAAGTCGGATATCGCCGCCTTCATCCGCAAGCACGCTTAAAGGCGGGCCCACGGTCCACGAAAAGGCCCGGCAGCGCGAGCTGCCGGGCCTTCTGCTTGGGCAGGTCAGCCGGGGGCTTACTTGGTCTCGAGCGGGTGCTCCTTCAGGAGGTCCGCCGGCGCGTACTGGCCGCGCGTGCCGATGGCCTTGCGGACCTCGGCGACCTTCGTGTCCATGACGGGACCGGCGGTGTTACCCCAGGCCTGGCGGACATAGGTGGCGACGTGGGCGACCTGCGCGTCCTTGAGGGCGGCGCCGACGTTGGGCATGTTGCCGTTGTACTTGACGCCGTTGACTTCGATCTCGCCGGCCAAGCCGACCAGGATGGCCTTGATGAGGCGCTCCTCGGCACCGGCGACCCAGGCGGACTTGGCCAGAGGCGGGAAGGCGCCGGGTACGCCGAGACCGCTGGCCTGGTGGCAGGCGGCGCAGTTGGCGACGAACAGTTTCTCGCCCTTGGCGGCGTCGGGCTCGAACTCGACGGGTCCGGTCGCGGCCGTGACCTTGGGAGCATTGACATCGAAAGCGGTGGAGGCGAAGTCCCCGCTGTTGCGGGTGAGGTAGAGACCACCCCAGAAACCGAAACCGCAGAAGAGGAAGACGATGAAGATCGGCGTCAGGGCGAAGCCCTCGCGCGGCTCCTCCTTCTCGCGGGCGAGCTGCGCGTGGACCTCCACGAGGCGGCCGTCGGAGAAGCCGTCGGCGGCGGGACCAGGGTTGCCCTGGGGCGGACGGTTGCGGTCGGGATGACGATTACGGTCGTTCATGGGATCACTGCTTCAGTTTGGCTTCGGGCGAGGAGTAGTCCTGGCGGAGAGACTTGAGGTACGCCACTAGGGCGGCCGAACGCTCGGCCGTGAGGAAGGCGTAAGGCGGATGACTGACGCCGGCCGCCGGGGCGGCGAGGAAAGCGGCGAGCTCGGCGTCGGACTTGGCGCGAGCACCGTAGTTCGCGAGATCCGGACCGACGCGGCGCTGACCGAGCAGCACCTGCGGCTGGAGGACGTAGTCACGGGCGACGCTGGGGCGGACACCATAACCGCGGGCGATATCGCTACCCTGACCGGCCGGACGGACCTGCTGGGTGTGACAGGCCACGCAACCGAGGTCGAGGTAGACGGCCCGACCTTGGATGGCGAGGCCGGGCTCGCGCGCCGGGAACAGCGGACCGCCTTCCTCGGCGGGAGCACGGCCGAGGGAGCCGAGTTGGACCTGGGCGGTGACCAGCAGGCCGGTCCAGACGGCGGCGACGCAGAAGAAGACGCCGGCAAGGAGGAGGTTGAGGTTCTTCATGGGGCCGGATTAGTCGGAGCGACCATCGGAGGTCGGGGTGGTGGAGGAAAGGATCATGCCGAAGGCGTTGAGGGCGAAGGCGACGTGCCCTATGAGCAGCAGCAGGGCCGCGAGCGAACCGGCCAGCGCCCACGGGGCGGACAGCGCGGCGACCTGGGCGGCGGAAACGGCGGGAGTCGCCAGCTGCTGACCGGCCTGCCAGCCACCGATCAGGGCCGCGCCGACGGCGACGAGCAAGCCGAGGAACGCGGACCAGAAGTGGACGTGCACCAACTTGGAGGAGGGCCAGAGCGAACCGGTCAGGCGAGGGAGAATGAAGTAACTGGCGCCGAAGAGGATCATGGTCGCGGCGCCGTAGGTCAGCAGCTGGACCTGGCCTTCGGCGAAGCTGGTGAAGGCGAGCGTCGCGCTCAGGTCGCGGGTCGAGCAGACCGCGGTCAGGAGACCGAAGAGGAGGAAACTCACGATGCCGACCACGACGAAGCGGAGCGTGGTGCTGTTCCACGAACGGGACCAGCCGCCGTCCACGGACAGCGTGGAGAGGAAGTTGATCGCGAGGACGACGACCGGCACGAGACCGAGGACCGAAGCCACGACACCGACGGACTGGAGCCAGATGGGGATCGGGGCACCGAGCAGCGCGGCGGGGGCGCCGAGGCCGGCGAAGAGGAAGAGGGTCCAGAAACCGACGGGCGCGAGGTAGTAATGCCCGAGGGGACGCCCCAGGATCTTCGGGACGAAGTAATAGGCGGCGGCCAAGGCGGAGGCACCGAACCAGAGGAAGAGCAGGTTCTGGACGAACCAGGCATGCGCCAGAGCCTGGACCGTGCCGACCGTCGGGAACCACAGCACCATGAGCTGCGCGAGCAGGTAGACGAGCGGCAGCGCGAACGTGGCGCCGACGATGTACCACTGGGAGACGAAGTTCTGGCCGCCCGGGCGACGGGCGTAGGCCACGACGGACCAGAGGGCCGACAGGAGGAAAGCGACCAGCAACACCGGGCCGACCTCGCGGGGGAGGTCGAGCAAGGCGAAGCCGCCGAGCTCACCGCGGACGATCTGGACCACGCCATAGGTGAGCGCAAGGTTCCAGGTGGCGCCGCCGAGGGTGGCGAGCCAGCCGTTGCGGAACTCGAAGCGACCCAGCTGGGCCATCAGCCAGAAATTGACCGCGAACAAGGCGTTGAAGCCCCAGCCGTAGACGAAGGTGTCGCGGGCGGCGGCGGTGACGCGACCGTAGGTCGTCAGTTCGCAGGCGCCGAGGAAGTCCGGACGGTGCAACTTCACGGCGGCGACCAACGCGAGCACGGAGGCCACGACGAGCCAGAGCACGGCGGAGGCGAAGAAACAGAGGAACGGGCCGCGGAGGCCGCACTCGGTGCGCGAGAGACGGGCGAAGCCGGACTCGGGCGGGCGACCGGACGGGCGGGCGGGACGATTTTCCTGACTCATCTTGGGCGAAGGGTGGGAAGATTATTTGAGGCCGAGTTCGGCGGTGGTCCAAGGAGCGGTGCGGCCGGCGGTGGCGTCGCGCACGGCCTTGACCTGGGCCGGGGTGACCGCGTTAGCCTTGTTGCCGAAGCTCTGGCGGACATAGGTGAGGACGTCGGCGATATCCTGGTCGGAGACCCCGACCACGGGCGGCATCATGCTGTTGTAGGTGGTACCCTCGATGGTGATGGGCCCCATCAGTCCCTGGAGGATGAACTTAATCGGGAGCTCGGGATTGCCGACCACGATCGGGGTCCCGGCGATCGACGGGAAGACAGGCGGCAGACCCTTGCCCGTCGGCTGGTGGCAGGCCAGGCAGGTACGGGCGTAGACGGCGGCGCCGCGCTTCAGGGTGTCCGCGTCGGCGGCGACGAAGGCGGTGGCGACCGGCGCGGATGCGGTGGCCGGAGCCGACGGAGCGGGTTTGAAGGACGCGAGGGCCTTCGGGTCGGCGGCGATGACCGACATCGCGGTCTCCACGGGGACGCGGAAGGTGCCGTCGGCGTTGCGGGCGGCGCCGGCGAGGAGGGCCTGCCCTTCCGTCTCAGTCTTGGCACGTAGCGCCTTCTGGGCGGCGCGACGGTCGGCGTCGCTGTTGGTCATCGGCCGGGTGGCGAAGTAGGCGTAGCCGACGACGACGGCGGCCGCGGCGAGGAAAGCCACGAGGCCGAGCCAGGAGGCGACCTGGGCCGGGATCAGGGGGCGGGGTTCCCGCGGTTGGGAGGACTCACTCATGGTAGTTGATGGACTCGAGGATGCGGGGGTCGTGGACCGGGATGGTCTCGTGGCGACCGGCGGCGCGCAGCAGGACGGCGACGACGAGGGCGCCGAAGCCGAGGACCGCGAGCACGTCGACGGCGAGGTAGGAGGTCAGGAAGGGCGAGACGACGAAGCCCTCGGGGGTGCCGGCGGCGTTGATCTGGCGGGGCACCGCGTTGAACCACAGGTCGACGAGGCCGCCGACGAAGATGATGGACGCCACGGCGAGCAGGCGGCCGGCGACGATCTTGGTGCGGTAGAAGAGCAGCGAGAGGAACGGGAGCAGGAAGAAACCGAAGATGAGGTACAGCGAGACGCCCCACCACTGGTTCTTGGCGCCCGTCACCGGGTCGAACTCGCGGATGTTGTACCAGAAGGTCTCCTCGGGGATGTTGGCCGTGTAGATCAGGAAGTACTGCGAGAAGCTGATGTAGGCCCAGAAGACGGTGAAGGCCAGCATCAGGCAGCCGAGCACGTGACGGTGGGCCTGGTTGAGGATGCCGTCGAGCCAGCCGCCGTTGGACAGACGGTAGGTCGCGATGACGGTGAACGCCAGCGCGAGTCGGATCGAGAGGGCGAAGAACCACACGCCGTACATGGTGGAGAACCAGTGGTACGAGAGGGCCATCAGGCAGTCGAAGGCCAGCATCGTCAGCGAGACCGCGGCGAGCGGGATGCCGGCGGCCGAGATCGCGTGGAGGCGATGCGTGTGGCCGGCGGTGCGGTCGGTGTCCTGGGCGAAGGAGCCGCGGCGGAGCGCCCAGACGAGCACGGCGAAGAACACCACGTAGTAGGCGATGCGGGCGAGGAAGAAGCTTTCGTTGAGGAACCAGCTCTTGGCCTGGAGGATCGGGTCATGACCGACGGCGTGACCGCTGGGCAGGAGGTGCTCGGCGTTGGTCCATTCCCAGAGGAGGTGGCGGAACTTCGGGATGAAGGCCATCGGGACCACGCTCAGTAGCAGGACAATCGGCAAGGCCGGCAGCGCGAGCTCCCAGGTGCGGCGGATCACCGGGGCCCAGCCGGCGTCGAAGACGCGGGTGATCATGGTGAGCATCAGCAAGCCGATCAGGGTCGCGACCCAGAACAGCGCGCCGAGGATGACGGAGAGGGGCCCGCGATGGTCGCCGTGCGTGGCGGCCTGGAAGGCGAAGAACCAGACGACCGCGAGGGCCGCGAGGCCGGCGAAGAGGAATTTCTTCCAGTGGGCCGGGAGGGAGGCAGGAGTGGCGCTCATGTGCGAATTACTTGACGGTGGCCTTCACGGCGGCGGGGACGAGGTCGGCCGGCATGGCCTGGGACAGCTGGAGGGCACGGAGGTAGGCGACGACGGCCCAGCGCTCCTCGGGGGAGAGCTTGTCGCCGTAGGGCTGCATCGTGTTCTTTCCGTTGGCGATCACGTCGTAGATCTGGCCGTGCGGGTAGGCGCGGAAGAGCGGGGCCTGGAGGTTGGCGATGGTCGCGATGGCCGCGTCGCCCTCGACGGCGGAGCGCACCTTCATGATGCCGTTGCCGTCGGCGGCGGCGCCGTGGCAGACGGCGCAGTAGACCTGGTACTTCGCGCGGCCGAGCTCAAGGAGGCGGGCGTCGACCCGGAAGGGCGCGAGCTCGCCGCCCGGGAGGAGGGCGAGGGACTTGGCCGGGAAGGCCGCGAGGAAGGCGCCGGTGGCGTCCTTGCCGGTGACGAACGAAGGATTGAGGGACTCCGCGCGACGGTAATCGGCGGCGAAGACCGTCAGCGGGGCGAGGCCGTCGCCGCGGGCGACGGTGCCGGCCACGGGCGGACGGGCGTCCCGGCCGTCGGCGAAGAAGCGGTTCTCCCCCTGCGGCTTGTACTTGGCCTGGTAGTCCATGTCGTCGAACACCATGACCGGGGTGTCCTTGGAGGTCTTGCCCTGGAAGCCGAGGAAGCTGACGAGGGCCAGCGTGGCGACGGCGAGGAAAGCGAGGTAGCGGCTCATGGGTGGGTTCAGTCGCGGACAATGGTGATCTCCTGGCCGCCGAGCGACTGCAGGAAGTTGCGGGACTCATCGACGTGGAAGTTCGGGTCGGTGGCCTCGAGGACGATCATGAAGGTGTCGTCGGAGACGCGCGCGAACTGCGGGTGGTCGAAGAGCGGGTGGTGGTGGCGCGGCAGGCGGTTGAAGATGAACTGCCCGAAGAACGTGCCGAAGGCCGCGAAGAGGATCGTGCACTCGTAGAGGACGGGGAACGGGTAGATCACGCTCCAGAAGGGCTTGCCGCCGACGACGATCGGATAGTCGAAGGAGTTGGTGTACCAGGTCAGGAGGCAGCCGGTGACGAAACCGGTGAGGCCGCCGAGCAGCGTCAGGCGGGGCACCGGGGAGCGCGGGAGGCCCATGGCCTGGTCCATGCCGTGGATCGGGAAGGGGGTGTGGACGTCCCACTGCTTCCAGCCGGCGTCGCGGACCTTCTCGGCCGCGTGGTAGACATCGGAGGCCTTGCGGAAGGTGCAGGCCACGCCGTGGATGCGTTCGTTGCGTTCGTTCATGGGTGTGCGGACGGCGGGATCAGTGGGCGTGGGGGTCGGCCTGCGGCGTCACCATCTTCACCTCGGCCATGGGCAGCAGGGGCAGGAAGCGGATGAACAGGAGGAAGAGGACCGAGAAGAAGCCGAAGGTCCCGAAGAACGTGAAGATGTCCACGATGGTCGGGCTGTAGTAGCCCCAGCTCGACGGCAGGTAGTCGTTGGCGAGGGACGTCACGGTGATGACGAAGCGCTCGAACCACATGCCGACGTTGACGAAGAGGCAGATGATCCAGACGAGCGCGTGGTTCTCGCGGACCTTCTTGAACCAGAAGAGCTGCGGGGTGATCACGTTGCAGGAGACCATGATCCAGTAGGCCCAGGCGTACTGGCCGAAGGCGCGGTTGATGAAGGCGAACTTCTCGTACGCGTTGCCGGAATAGGCCGCGATGAAGAACTCGGTGGCGTAGGCGTAGCCGACCATCGTGCCCGTCGCCAGGATGATCTTGCACATGTTGTCGATGTGGTACTGGTTGATGACGTCGTGCAGGCGATAGATCGCGCGCAGCGGCAGCATCAGGGTCAGCACCATCGCGAAGCCGGAGAAGATCGCGCCGGCGACGAAGTAGGGCGGGAAGATGGTCGTGTGCCAGCCCGGGACGTTCGAGACGGCGAAGTCGAACGAGACGATGGTGTGCACCGAGAGGACGAGCGGCGTCGAGAGGCCGGCCAGGAGCAGGTAGGCCATCTCGAAGTTGCTCCACTGGCGGTTGCCGTTGCGCCAGCCCATGGCCAGCACGCCGTAGAAGGTCTTGCGCCACCAGGTGGTCGCGCGGTCGCGGATGGCGCCGAGGTCGGGGATCATACCCATGTACCAGAAGAGCGCCGAGACCGTGAAGTAGGTGGAGACCGCGAAGACGTCCCACTCCAACGGCGAGCGGAACTGCGGCCAGATGCCGTTCTGGTTGGGCAGCGGGAAGAGCCACCAGCCGAACCACACGCGGCCGACGTGGAAGAGCGGGAACAGGCCGGCGCACATGACCGCGAAGATGGTCATGGCCTCGGCCGCCCGGTTGATGGAGGTGCGCCACTTCTGGCGCAGCAGGCAGAGGATCGCGGAAATCAGCGTGCCGGCGTGGCCGATGCCGACCCAGAACACGAAGTTGACGATGGCCCAGCCCCAACCCACCGGGGAGCGCAGGCCCCACGTGCCCGTGCCGGTCGAGACCAGGTAGGTCAGCCCGATGAACGTGAACGAGGCGATGAAGAGCGCGACGACGAAGGTGACCTTCCACCAGAGCGGGGTCGGTTCCTCGACGATGCCGCAGACCTTGTCGGTGATCCAGTGGAAGCCGCGGTTGTTGAGGATCAGCGGGGAACGCGGAAGCTCGGCGGGGCGAACCTTGTCGAGGATCGCGGGGCGCTCGGAGGAGTGGTCGGGGGCGTGAGCCATGGGACGGAGGAGGCGTTAAGGATTACTTGTGGGCGGACTCGCCGTGGGCGGCCGGAGCGGCATGGCCCGCGCCGTGGCCGGCGGGGGCGTGGCTCTCGCGACCGGCCATCTCCTGGCGGGAGAGCGGCAGGCGGATCGCGCCGGGCATCGCGGGGTTCAGGTTGCGCAGCTTGGCCTGGTAGGTCGTGCGCGGGCGGGTGTTGAGGTAGGTCAGCGCGCCGTAGGAGCGGGTCGAGGCCTTGGCCTTGGAAACGCGGGAGTTGGGGTCGGTGATGTCGCCGAACTCGATCGCGCCGGCCGGGCAGGCCTGCTGGCAGGCGACCTGGATGGCGCCGTCGGCGATCTGGGTGCGACCGGAGTCGCGGGCCGCGGCCTTGGCTTGGATCTTGGCCTCCTGGATGCGCTGGACGCAGTAGGTGCACTTCTCCATGACGCCGCGCATGCGCACGGAGACGTCGGGGTTGCGCTGCAGCTGGGGCAGGTCGGCCGGATCCTTGACTTCCTTGGCGGGCCCGAGGGGACCTTCGTAATAGTGGCCGTCCACCCGTTTGTTGTAATCCAGGAAGTTGAAGCGGCGGACCTTGTAAGGGCAGTTGTTCGCGCAGTAGCGGGTGCCGATGCAGCGGTTGTAGGCCATCGTGTTGAGGCCCTGGTCGTCGTGCACGGTCGCGTCGGCGGGGCAGACGGTCTCGCACGGGGCGGTCTCGCAATGCTGGCAGGCGACGCCCATGAAGGTGACCTGCGGGTCCTCGGGGATCGCGTTGCCGGCCTGGGCGCGACCGTCGAAGAAGTAGCGGTCGAGGCGGATCCAGTGCATGTTGCGGCCCTTGAGGACCTGGTCGCGGCCGACCACCGGGATGTTGTTCTCGGACTGGCAGGCGGTGACGCACGCGTTGCAACCGGTGCAGGTGTTGAGGTCGATCGACATACCCCACTGCTGGATCTTCAGCTCGGACTCATGGCCCTTCCACGCGGCCACGTTCGGGGCGACGGTGTGGTCGGGGTGCTCGTAGGCGGAATTGCCGCGCGGGGTGGTCGTGGCCTTGAGGGCCGGCGACATCGCGCCGTCCTTGCCGTAGACCGCGGGGGCGTGGCCGTCGATGCCGAGCTTGGCGAAGTCGGCATTCTTCCGGAGATCCTCGGCGCTGCCTTCGCGCACGACGTCGCGGCCTTCCATCGACCAGTGGTCCTGCATGTTGCAGACCGGGGTGGTGCCGCCGGTGAGCTCGATGGTGACGCCGGTGCGGAACGCCGGGTGGGCGGTCGTGAGGAAAGGATAGACGTCGAAACCGTTGCCGGTGACGCGGCCGGCGAGACGTTCGTCGACGCGGGTGGCCACGCGGCCGCCGAGCTTGCGGCCGAAGCCGAGCTGGAGACCGACGGTGTGGTCGGCCATGCCCGGCATGATGAAAACGGGACCGGTGACGGAGACGCCGTCCACGGTGAGGCGGGCGAGCTTCGCGATGAGGCGGCCGTCGACGAGCTGGTTGATGTTCCGATTCAGCGCGCCGATCTTGTTGATGACCATCGCCTCGGGCTCGATGGCCAGCTTGGCGGCGAGCTTGGGGCTGACGAGGATGACGTTTTCCCAGACGGTCTTGGAAAGGGGATCCGGGGCTTCGGCGAGCCAGCCGTTGTTGGCGTAGAGACCGTCGCCGGCATGGGCGCTCGGCAGGAGACGGACCTCGAGTTTCTCGAGGGAAAGCTCCGGCGCGACGAAGGCGGCGGCGGGGACGGCGAGGAGCTGGTCGGCGACGGCGGGGTAGCCCGAACCGGCCAGCACGCCTTCGGCGAGCCAGGCGGCGAAGGCGTCGTCGGACTTCGTCCGGGCGAGGCTCGCGAACGTCTCGCGGACGAGCGCGTAGGGCTCCTGCGTCGAACCGGCGAAGGCGGCGAGGACGTCGAGCTCGGTGAACGAGGGGAAGAGCGGCTCGATCATCGGCTGGACCGGCACATAGGTACCGTCGACGGTGCGTCCGTCGGACCAGCTCTCGAGGTAGTGGGAGGCCGCGATGAAGGTGCCGCCAGCGGACTGGGCCAGCGCGGAAGTCTCATCGAAGGCCGGGCCGTGGAAGCCGAGGCGGACGACCTTGGCGGCGGCCTTGGCGAGGGCGGCGAACTTGATGTCGGCCGGAGCGTCGTAGGCGGGGTTGCCGCCGAGGATGACGAGAGTCTTGGCGGGCTTGGCGGCGAGGTCGGCGATGGTGCCGGCGGGCGCGGCCGGGACGGCGACCGAACGGACGGCGGCGCCGAGCGCGGCGTTGGCGAGGGCGACGGCGCGGTGCGCGTCGGCGGAGAGGTGGTCGCCGGCGACGATGAGGGCGGTGCCCTTGGCGGCCTTGACGAGGTCGGTCACGCACTCCTTGACCCACTTGTCATCGACCTTGAGGCCGGAGACCTTGAAGGCGGCGGGCTTGCCGAGCTGCGACAGGACCTCGGCGGCGAAGCGCGCGGCGAGGGCGGAGATGTGTGAGGACGCGGCGCGGAGACGATGGTCGGCGGCGGCGCCGGTGATCGTGAAAGTCGACTCGACGACGTAGAGACGCGTCATCTGGGCGGCCTCGTCGGCGGTGTCGGCGCGACGGCCGGCGGAGTAGGCGCGCGTCGCCTCCACGGAAGCGTCGCCCGCGCCGAGGAAGTCGGCGTCGAGGCTGAGAATACGGCGGGCCTTCGCGTAATCCGGGAGGACGCGGACGCCGAGGGCGGCCTCGGCGCGACGCTGCGAGACCGGGGTGTACTCGATCCAGCGGGCCTTCGGGAGCGCGGCCTGCACGGCGGCGACGAGGCGGGCGCGGGTCGGGGAGGTCGACGGACGGGCGAGGAAGGCAAGGCCTTCGCCGCCGTTGGCCTTGGCTTCGGCGGAGAGGGAGCGGAGCAGGTCGCGGACGCCGGAAGCGGAGAGCGTCGAGCCATTGGCACCGAAGGAGACCTGGGCGCGATCCGGGTCGTACATGTCCAGGACGCTCGCCTGGGCGAACTTCGAGGAAGCGGTGCCGTTGGCGGCGTGGCTCGGGTTACCTTCGATCTTGGTCGGGCGGTGCTGGTGCGTCTCGACGATCAGCGGCTGGTTCGCGAACTCGCCCGGGAAGGACGTGGTGTAGAAGGTCGGCACGCCCGGGATCGTGTTCTCGGGCTGCTTGCCGTAAGGCAAGGTGTGGTTGCGGGGCTCGCGGCAGCCGGCGAGGCCGAGGCCGGCCAGACCGAACGAGGCGCCCATGAGCATCAGGAACTCGCGGCGTTCGACGGCGGAGATGTTGGCCGCGCCCTCGACGAACTCGCGCTCGGCGCGGGTGCGGAACTCGGGGGTCTTGTTGCGCTCATCCAGGCTGCGCCAGTAACCGGGGCCGGTAGGCTCGCCGGGCTGGGGGGCGGGGTGTTCAAAGACTTTCTTGCTCATCGAGGAAGGAGGTGGGGATTAGCGGTGGCAGCCGGAGCAGCTCTGGGGCGGGTTGATCTTCCAGTCGTGCACGAACTTCGTGCCCTGCTTGACCTGGTCGGCCGGGGTGGCCGCCTTGTAGCCGAGGTCGGTGATCTTGTCCAAGGGACGGAGCACCTGCTCGGGGTTGCGGTGGCAATCGAGACAGAAGCTCATGTTGAGGGACTTCTGCTGGCCGACGACCACCTGCTGATCGACGCGGCCGTGGCACTCGACGCAGCTGACGCCGCGGTTCACGTGGACGGAGTGCGGGAAGTAGACGTAGTCGGGCACCTTGTGGACCTTGACCCAGCGGATGGCCTCGCCGGTCTCGACGCTCTTCTTGACCAGCGCGAGCGCCGGGCTGTCGGGCTTGACGATGCTGTGGCAGTTCCAGCAGGTGTTCGCGGTGGGGACGTTGGAGTGCGGGGACTTCTCGACGAAGTTGTGGCAGTAGCGGCAATCCAGCCCCAGGACCGAATCGGGACCGGCATGGAAGGAGTGGTCGAACGCGACCGGCTGGTCGGGGGTGTATCCGACGTTCAGATACTTGTTCGTGGCGTACTCGTTGACCGCGGCCACGACGACGACGCCGGTGATGAGCAGGCAGACGAGGATCTTGAACGGCGCGGAATTCGCGGCTCGCGGCGCGAAATTACCCCGGCTGGCAGGGCGGTTGAGGAAGGCTAGGAGTTTGCGCATCGCGGGACGGGCGGAAGATCAGCGTTGGGTGGCGCGGGGGACGGCGCGCGTCTCCGGGGCGACCTTGCGCACCGGGGCGGCGTTCGTGGCCGGGGCGGCCTGGGCGGAGCGGAGGAAGCCTAAGGTGGCGAGGGAGGCCAGGAGAGCGCCGGACTTGGCTAGGAACCCTTTGCGGGAAGTGGAGTGCTCGCTCATGGGTGATTTTTGCAACCAGAGGCACGAAACCCCGCCCCCCTTCGCAACTCAAATTTTGACGCTTTTGGGCAGGTTTCTCGGGTCGATTGAGCCTCTGGTGTGAATAAAGATGGAAAAGAAGGCGGACGATTAATCTTAAGTATATGCATATCAGTAGTTTATATTGATTAGAATAATTCTAAACAACTCTATACCCCAAAGTCATCCCGGGTCAGGGTTTCAAACTATTAGGCCGGCGAAGTAATCGCCCTGTTCGGGGCTAATCACTTCGCCGGCCAAGGACCGGCCCCCCCTACCCCCTTAGCGGGACAGGGACTTGGCCGCACTGCGGACCAGGTCCACGAAGCTCTTGGCTTCGAGGGCCGCGCCGCCGATCAGACCACCGTCGATGTCATGCTCGGCGAGCAGGGCGTCGGCGTTGTCAGGCTTCATCGAGCCCCCGTAGAGGATGCGCACGCGGGCGGCGGTGTCGGCGCCGAACTGGGCGACGAGGAGCGAGCGGATGAAGGCGTGGACTTCCTGCGCCATGGCCGGCGTGGCGGTCTTGCCGGTACCGCTGGCCCAGACGGGCTCGGAGGCGATGACCACCTGCTCGGCCTTGGCGGCGGGAACGCCGGCGAGCCCGAGCTCGAGCTGGCGCTTGACGACGGCGTTGGTCGTGCCGGCCTCGCGTTCGGAGAGGAGCTCGCCGACGCAGAGGATGGGCTTGAGGGAGGCGGCCAGCGCGGCGTTGACCTTGCGGTTGATGAAGGCGTCGTCCTCGCCGAAGAGGCTGCGGCGCTCGCTGTGGCCGAGGATCACGTGGGAGACGTGCAGGTCGCGAAGCATCGCGGCGCTGACCTCGCCGGTGAAGGCGCCGTTGGCCTTGTCGTGCATGTTCTGCGCGCCGATCGAGAGGTGCGTGCCTTCGACGGCGGCGACGGCGGCGGCGAGCGCGGTGAAGGGCGGGCAGAGGACGACCTGGACGGCGGACTCGATACCGACGGCGGCGGCGACGGCCTTGGCCAGCTCGACGCCTTCGGTGGCGGTCTTGTTCATCTTCCAGTTACCGGCGATGAGGGGGGTGCG
>SXGQ01525935.1_pt1 | contig 18041 bp, 15 predicted proteins | sample 3178371 | NCBI WGS metagenome assembly SXGQ01 (sample SAMN11356859, study PRJNA531348) | freshwater metagenome | isolation source: freshwater sample F1-20 | place: China: Fuxian Lake, Yuxi | collected 2017-12-25 | reverse complement strand
GCGCATGCCGCCCGACAACTCGTGCGGGTACTGGTCGAGCCGGCGCTGCGCATCCGTGACCTGCACCTGTTCGAGTAGCGCGAGGGCTCGTGCCCGCGCCGCATCGGCGGATATCTTGAGGTGGTGAATGATCGACTCCGCGATCTGCTCGCCGACGGTCATGTGCGGGGTCAGCGACGTCATCGGATCCTGGAAGATCATCGACAACTTCACGCCACGAAACTGATTGAGCTCAGCGATGCTGCGGCCGATCAGCGGTTCGGTGCCAAGCCGTGCCTGACCGCTGACGCGTGCGTTGGCGGCCAGCAAACCCATCACCGCGAGAAACGACTGACTCTTGCCAGCGCCCGACTCGCCCACGACGCCTACGCACTCGCCGCGCCTAATTTTGAGCGCGAAGTCGTTGACCGCCGACAAGGGCCCGTCCGGCGTGTCGAACACGACGGAGAGTTGTTCGATGTCGAGCGCCACCGGCGCTTCGTCTTGACTCATGATCCCTGCCTATCGGTCGCGCGGGTCGAGCGCATCGCGCAAACCATCGCCGAGAAAGTTGAAGCACGTGAGCAACGTGACGAGAAACCCGGCCGGCACCAGCAGCATCCACACCGCCGATTCCATTTCCTGGGCGCCTTCGTTGATCAGACTGCCGAGACTCGCCTGCGGTTCCTGCACGCCGAGACCGAGGAACGACAGGAAGCTTTCGAACAGGATCATCTGCGGAATCGTCAGCGTCGCGTAGATGATGACCGGGCCCACGACGTTGGGCACGATGTGCCGCGCCAGAATTCCGGGCGTGCCGACGCCGCTGGCGAGCGCAGCTTCAATAAACTCTTTTCGCTTGAGGGACAACGTCTGGCCGCGAACGATGCGCGCCATGGTGAGCCAGCCCACTGCACCGATGGCGAGAAACAGCACGTAGATGTTGCCGCGCTCGAACAGAGTCGAGAGGATGATGACGATGAAGATGTACGGCAACGAGTAGAGGATGTCGACGAAGCGCATCATGATGTTGTCGGTCTTGCCGCCGAGGTAGCCTGCGGTAGCGCCGAAGGCCACGCCGATGCACAGCGAGACGAGCGTGGCCAACAGTCCGATCTGCAACGAGATCTGCACCCCTGCCAGCGTGCGCACGAACAAATCGCGCCCGAGCCGGTCCGTGCCCAGCCAATGGTCGTTCGGTCCGCCGGGGGGCACGGCCATGTTGTCCCAATCGATGGCATCGAAACTGTGCGGCGAGAACGATGGGCCAATGAACGCCAGCAGCGCGATCAGCAAAATCAGCGAAGCCGCCACCATCGCGGCCTTGTTGCGCCGCAAGCGGCGCCACGCGTCGGCCCAGAATCCCCGCGCTGCGCCCTGCGGCAACGCCGACGCCATCGCCTGATCAGTCATAGCGCACCCTCGGGTCCAGCCAGCCGTAGAGCAGATCGGCGATCAGATTGAGCGTCAGCGTCAGGCTGCCATACACCACGATCATGCCCATCACGAGCGTGTAGTCGCGATTGATTGCGCCCTGCACGAGGTAGCGACCGCTGCCGGGCAGACCGAACACGGTCTCGACGACGAGCGATCCGGTGATGACAAACGCCGTCGCCGGCCCCAGATAACTGACCACCGGCAGCAACGCCGGCCGCAGCGCGTGCTTCAAAATGACCCGACGCTCCGGCAACCCCTTGGCGCGCGCCGTACGCACGTGGTTCGTACGCAGCACCTCGAGGAGGCTGCCCCGCGTCAGTCGCGCGATGTACGCGATTACGGGCAGCGCCAGCGTGACGACCGGCAGGACGAGGTAACGCAGCTCTCCCGCCTCCCACCCTGCCACCGGAAACCAACGCAGGTGAAGTCCGAACACCAGCGCAAACAGCGGCCCGGTGACGAACCCGGGCAAAGCAATGCCGAGTACTGCCACGCTCATGATGCCGTAGTCGGTGGGCGAGTTTTGCCGCAACGCCGCGAGCGTACCGAGCGGTATGCCGACCAGTAAGGCCAGAAGTACAGCAGAGAGTCCCAGCATCAGGCTAACCGGCAACCCCTGCGCGATCAGCTCCGTGACCGAAAAGTCCTTGAACTTGAACGACGGACCGAAATCTCCCTGGACGAGCCCCGCGAGGTATCGCCCGTACTGCTCAAGCAGCGGTTTGTCGAGCCCGTAGGCAGCCTCGAGGTTAGCCTTGATTTCGGGGGGCAGCGTCTGCTCGTCATCGAACGGCCCGCCCGGGGCGATGCGGATAACGAAAAACGACAACGTGATGATGATGAACAGCGTCGGGATCACTCCGGCGATCCGACGCAGTGCATAACTCAGCATCCGCTCAGCCCCCTGCGAGCGTTGACGACGGACTCACAGATCGGAGGTGACGATGAAGAGCGGCGTCTCGGCCATTTCGCGGAACGTGGCCGCGATCTTCTGGATCTGCTCCGTCGAGACATCCTTGCCCAGCGCATCGAGACTGTGGACGTCAATGATTTCGATGTACTGGTAAGGCGAATCGCCGCCGCCGAACAGCCCGTGCGCCTTGAGCACCTCGAATTTCTTGACCGAAGGCAAAGCATTGACGATCGGCAGATCGACTTCGCGCGCGAACTTTTCGTAGTCCGCCACATTGACGCCAGGCTTGAGGTTGAACAGAACGACGAGTCGGGTCATGAGTGTCTTCCGTGAAATCGGCGAAGTGCCGGAGAGCCCTGAGTCTAGGTAACCCGCTGCGCCCTCCGCAAGACTTGACGGCGCTCAGCCAAGTCCGAGCGATCCTGGGTTCATCCGCCCCTGCGGATCGACGAGGCGCTTCAGACTCGCGAGGAACCCGGCAGCCGATGGCTGCAAGGATTGCTGATAGCGATAGAACTTGCCGATCTGAAAGCTGACTGCACCCTCTTCCATGAACGCCGTGGCGAGATCACCGCGAATTTGCGCGACCGCCGCCGCGGCCGCAGGGTTGGCGGGATAGCGAGGCAACTTGTCGAGATAACCGGCATCCAACACTTTCTCGTGAAAGTTGAGCCGCGCGTCAGGCCAGTACATGACAGGCTCGAGCAGCGTGCCGGCACCGCCCACGGTGGCGCAGAGGTATCCACGGTCAATCTCGAACTGCTGCATAACAGCGGCATGGCGCGCGAACACCGCCTCGCAGACCTCATACATGCGCTCCGCTTGAGAAAACGGCACGGTGCCATGCACCGGAACCCAACGCTCGCCACCAGGACCCAGCATGCTATTGAGCTCGGCGAACGGATTCGCCCGCATGACTTTCGGCACCGTGTTTTCGACCTCGGTGCCGCCTGCCGCCATGATGCGCCGCACGATCGCCGCCTTCGCATCGGCATCGACCGCATCGCGCCCATCGAGCGACACGTGCACGGAGAACGTCCCCTGCTCCATGAAGCTTCGTCCAGCGAGCACGACTTTGGCGCCTTCTTTCAAACCCTTGAGCAGGCTTCCCGAATTCTGCACCACCTTGCCCAGCGCCTTGGCGTCCTCGGTCAAACTCGCGCGCTTCATGCGTACCGCCTGCAGCCCAGGGTCAAACGCGAACTGCTCGGACACCACCTCAGATCGAGCGACCTCCGCCATCGCCGTGAACAATTCGCGATGGCTACGGAACGTAAAGGACAGGTAACGACTCTCGGTTTGCGGCCGTATCAGACGGAACGTGGCGCGGGTCTTGATGCCGAGCGCGCCGCAGTCAGAGAGGAACATACCCAGCATGTCGGGTCCGACCTGACGGAAGAAGGGCTCGCCGTTACGCGAAGCGTGACTACCGAGTTGCAGCACCGTGCCGTCGACCAGCACCACATCGAGACCGATCACACTCTCGGCGATGGCCCCGTAGCGACCAGAGCCGAGAAAGATGCTGCCCTGCGACAGCGCACCACCGATACTCGAACGCAGTCCGGACAACGGACCGTAGTACGGCGTACGCACGCCGTGCGGTGCCAAAGCATCGAATAATTGTTTCCAGGTCGCTCCGCATTCGACGGTGACGTAGCAATCCTCGGCGTCGATCGTGCCGACGCGATTCATGCTGAGCATGTCCACCATCACCGATCCGGCGCGCGTCGGCAGGTAGCCGTCCGTATAAGACATGCCGCCGCCGCGCGGCACCACCGCAACGCCGCTCGCGGCAATGACCTTGAGCGCGGCCGATAATTGTTCCGTGTCAGCCGGACGAATCAGTGCTGCAGGCATTTCACCGCGTCGATAGACATCTTCGGAGTGAAACGCGAGTTCACCGGGGTCGGTGACCACGCGCTCGGGCCCGAGCACCTGAACGAGATCCGCAATCAGCCCGCTTCCGACCGTAACCAATCCCGCATCCATGAGCGCCGTCCTCCTGATCGATGGGCCATTCTAGTACAAGACGCTGGGCCGTAAGCCAGATGCTAGACTTTGATTGCTGAAAAATTGTCACGGCACCACGGCATGAGCATTCACCCATGAGCATCATTCGCGAACAGTCACCCGAATTCGATTTCAGCGTGCCGGTCGCTGTGATCGGCGCCGGAGCCTGCGGCCTGACTGCAGCCCTCGCGGCGCGTGACGAAGGTGTCGAGGTACTCGTGCTAGAGCGCGACAAGCGACTGTGGGGCAGCACGTCGATGTCGCTCGGCGCCGTCTGTGGCGTCAACTCCGCACAGCAGGCCGCCCACGGGATCAGCGATTCGGTGGAACTATTCGTTGCGGACGTCATGGCCAAGACCGAAGGACGAGCCGATCCAGCCCTCGCCCGACTCATTGGCGAACAGTCAGGCGCCACGCTCGATTGGCTGAACGAGCATCACCAGGTGCCGCTGCTGCTCGATTTCAAGTGGACGGGACTCGGTCACTCGAGGCCGCGCCTGCACATTCCACCGGGACGCAATGGCGAGGAATTGCTCGCCCTGCTTGCCAATGCCTGCGGACGGGCTGGGGCGGAGATCGTCATGGAGGCGCGGGTGATCGCCCTCTATGCCGACGCCGAGGATCGCGTGCTCGGCCTGCAGCTGCAACGACCCGATGGCAGCGTCGAGCGCCTCGGTTGCGAGGCGCTGGTGCTCGCCACTTGTGGCTTTGGCGGCAACCACGCCATGGTGGCTCAACATATCCCGGAGATGGCGACGGCGCGCTATTTCGGGCACGAAGGTAATCAGGGTGATGGCATACGCTGGGGACTCGAACTCGGTGCCGCTGCAGCGGATATGACCGCCTATCAGGGCCTCGGCACTCTGGCCGACCCGCAACAGATCATCGTGCCGCACCCCTTGATGATCGAAGGCGGTTTTCTCGTCAACGCGCGCGGCGAACGATTCACTCACGAACTCGCCAACATCTCCGGGATGTGTGTGCCGGTGCTCGAGCAGCCGGGCGGCGTGGCCTGGGTGGTGTTCGACGAGCGACGCAATCAAGACTGCCTCGCGCACTCGGTCGAGCAACGTCAGTTGCGTGAGGTGGGCGCCATCCGCAGCGCTTCATCCTGGGCCGAACTCGAGCGGCTGTGCCAACTACCCGAGGGCAGCCTCGCCAAAGAAAACGCGGCAGTCAACGCCGCCCGCCAAACCGACGCGAGCGATCGGTTTGGTCGATCGTTTGCAGGACTTGAGCCGCTCGAGCCGCCCTATTGCGCAATCCGCGTCACCGGCGCTTTGTTCCACACCCAAGGCGGGCTGCAAATCGACTCCGCCGCTCGGGTACTGCGCCCCGATGGCCGACCCCTGCCCAACCTCTATGCCGGGGGCGGCGCCGCCCGCAGTATCTCCGGACCGGCCGTCACGGGTTACTTGCCCGCCGTCGGTTTGGCGATGGCGATCACACTCGGGCATATCGCCGGGCGTGCGGCAGCACAGCAAATTCAGTTGGAGGTTGCGTGAAGACCATGCCCGGCCTGACAGGTTGGCGGCGTATCCGTCGGCAGATCGCGTGCGTCGTAATGTGTTTTGTGTTCGCCTCTCTCATCGATGCGCTTGAGGCGGCCCAAATCCACGATGTCGCCTACGCCCCACCCGGGGAGTCACGGAGTATCCCGTTGCGGGTGTCCGTGCCCGCCACCGGACGTCGTTTGCCTGTCGTGGTGTTCTCGCATGGCGCATACGCCTCGAAGGACGACTACAGCTCGATCCTCGATCACTGGGCAGACGCCGGCTATGTGGTGATCGCCGTCACGCACCGTGACTCCACCAAACTCGGTGTGACCCGCGGCAGCAACAATCCGAAGTTCTTCGAATGGCGTCTTGATGATCTGCAGGCCGTGCTCGGCAATTTGGACGCGATTGTTTCTCAGGTTCCCGATCTTCGGCGTCGTGTCGATTTGACGCGCATCGCGGCCACTGGACACTCCTTCGGCGGTCTCGTCGCCCAAACTCTGGGCGGCGCAACCTACAACGACGTGGCGCGGGCAGGCTTCCCCGTCTCGCGCGCCGATCCGCGGATTCGTGCCGTGATCATCTTCAGCGGCGCCGGTGCTTTTGCGCCGCTCCTCGCTCCCGAAAACTTCGCTTCGCTGCGGCTACCCACGCTCGTCACCGTCGGTACGAGCGATTTGAAGCAAGCGCCGGACCTTAGCGGGTATGAGTGGCGGCGGCAGCCCTACGATCTGATCGCACCGGGTCGCAAGTACCTGCTGAGTCTTGATGGCGCCGACCACTATCTGGGTGGCATCGTCGGCCGAGACGATCTGCCTCGCTCAGACAACGCTGCGCTGTATCTCGCGGACTTCAATCGCTGGTCGACGACGTTTCTTGACGCCTACCTCGGTGATCGGCGCGCCGCGAGGCGCGAGCTCGAGTCCCTGCCCGAGTCTCCGGCGAAGCGCAGCGTGTCGAACGTCTCGACGCTCGAGCAACGCTGATCCCGAACAGTGCCGGTCAGCGTGTCGCCGCTTTCAGCGCCGCGACAATGGTGGCGCGTTCCGCCGGGTCGGTAATCGGCTTGTAGCGCATGCGATGCTGACCGTCGAGGAACACCGCCGGATCGGCGATCAACCGCGCGATACTCTGCTCATCCCAGACCAGTCCCTCTCGACCCGCCTCAACGAGCGCCCCGGAATAGTAGAAGCCCGGCGCGCTCGCCGCGCGACGACCGAATACGCGATGCAGATTGGGGCCGACGCCGTGCGGCCCGCCCTGTTTAAAACTGTGGCAGAAGCGGCACCACATGAAATCCTGCTGCGTTTGACCAGACAAGGCGGGCGCGGCCACGGTGCCGGCATACGGATCGACGGACGGCGGTGGAGCGGGCTCGACCCACTGCCGGTCGGTCGTGAGCGGGATGACGCCGAATATTTTGTAGGGCGCATAGGCTGCAAGCCCGAGTAATGTGGCAAAGCACACCGCGTGGGCAAGGCGCCAACCCGCAGGCGTGCGGGATCGCTCAAACACTGCTGCCCCGCCCCAGTGGAATCCCGGCAACAGTCGCCAGGGTCCGATGCGATAGCGCAGCGCCTGCCAGAGCCCAACGAGCACGGTGAACCCAAACAAGACGATCACGAAGAAGCCGGTCGCACTATGCAAATAACCGAGCGTCACGGACGCGCGGTAGCTCGCGGGCAGCAGCGTTGGAAGTTGCAATCCGCCGAACCAGGCCACGGCATGACCCTCGGACCACGCGAACAGCGGCCCGGTCATGCAAAACGCCGCCAAGGTAAGGTACAGGCCAAGCGTGCAGTGGCGCGCCAGATCGTCCGCCGGTGCAGGCACACGTGTCGGGCGCGGAGGACGCGGTAGGGTGCACCAAAGCCACAGACGCGGCAGCAACAGCAACAGGATACTCAAGCCGTTGGCGATGTGCAGATGCTGCAAGGCTTCGCGGGCCGGCGTTCCGCGGGGTGTCACACCCACTTTGCTCGACTGATACATCTGGAACAGAACGAGCGCAAAGATCAGTACGGACAAGCCGCGTTCGAGATTCCGCAAGCGATTTACAGATGTCGCGGTGCTCATCATCGATTACCCCCCTTAACGCAAAGCACGGATCACCGCATTGGGTAGACGCGCGTCATCCCAGTCGGTGGAGGACACGCCCGTGCGCACGATCACCAGATTGCGCGAGGGCACGATGTATACGCGCTGGCCACCGAAGCCGTCGATGTAGGCAATATCTGCCGCGGCGAACGGCTCCGAGTGGAATGCCTTGATGGTGTACGGGTTATAGACCCGTTCCGTGGTGCCCTCGGGCGAGCCCAGCCAAAGGTTCAAACCGAATTGCGGATTGCGCGCCGAGGGGGTGAGCATCTGCTTCACCCAGGTCTCGGACACCAACGATTCGCCGTTCAAACGGCCGCCGTCGAGGATCAACCGACCGACACGCAACCAATCGCGCGCCGTCGCGAAGATGCAGCAGAACCCTCGAGGCTGACCGCCCTCCCGATCCATCCACAACGAGGCGTCGGCCGCTCCGAGACGCTGCCACAGACGGCTCGACAGATACTCCGCGTACCGCTTGCCGGTGGCGCGCTCGAGCACCGTGACCAGCACCTGCGTGCTGGCATTGTTGTATTCGAAGTTGCTGCCATGGGGTTTGGCAGCGGTCAACTCGAGAACGCCGCGCTCGAGATTCGATCCGAAGAGGATTCGCGCCGACTTCCAAGTGCCGAATATCGGGATCTCCAGACCCGAGGACATCTGCAGCAACTCGCGCACCGTGATCGCTGAGCGCGCATCACCGCGCCACTCCGTAATCCATCGCGAGACCGGCGTGTCCGGCGAGTCGATGTAGCCATCGTCAATGGCCGCACCGACCAGCAGGGCGAGTACGGCCTTGTGCATCGAATTCGGGTTGGTGCGCGTGTCGGCGGAGAATCCGGGCCAGTACTTCTCGTACACCAGTGCGCCGTCCTTGTATATCAGCAGCGCGACCGACTGCATTTGCGTGGCGTAGTCGACAGCCTGAGTGAGACGCTGCTCGTCGAACGCCGCGAGCCCCCCGGGCACGATGTCCTCGCGCAGCGCGCCGCGCACAAACTCCTGCGGCTGGGACTTTTCGATTTGGGCAGGTTTTGTCAGTGGTTGACCCAACAGCACATTGCGCGGCACCGCGGGATCCGCGATCCACATCACGATGAGTAGTGCGACCGCCAGGACCACCACACTCGCCAGCAGCCCCGCCAGCGCCTTGGCGAGCCACGCGAGCGCTCTCATGGACGCACCGGCTGCGTGCGTCGCGCAGCGAGCTGCTGACGAATCTCGGCATGACGAGCGGCATCGATGGGATAGCGCCACATGAGCAGAATTGGCACGAGCAGCATGAGTGCAGGCAACCACGAGGCGCCAAGGCGCACGCCTTGGGCAACTTCGGCCGTGAGCACCTGACTCATGTCGATGTAACCAAACAATGAGAGGAAACCCAGCCCGGCAAACAAGCCGAGACCCATGCCGAATTTGAAGATCGACGCCAGAAACGCCATGTGACCTCCCATCTGTGCGGTGCCCGTGTGCAACTCGTCACTATCCACGGCATCGGCGGTCATGGCCGGCGGCATGATCATGGTCCCACCGTTGCCGAAGGCCATCACGACGTTGGCGAGCAACACCGGCCATACCACTGCCGGAGGCACGAAGAACAACGACACGTACGCGAGTGCCGTCACACCATTGGCGATGCAGTACGCGCGGTGTTTGCCCACGTGAGTGGCCACCGGCACCCACAGCGGCGCGAGCAACACGGCGGCGATGGTATTGACGATCGCGACGGTCAACACGTGTTGCTGCAGCCCGAGGGCCTGCGAAATCAGCACCGGCTGCACACCGAAATACACGCCCATGGCGAGTCGATCGAGAAGATACGCGCCGGCGAGTCGCCGAAACGGGGCGTTGCGCGCCAGGATGCCGAGCAGCTCACCCCAGCCCGGCGTGCGCTCCGCGTGCGCTTCGGCGACCGGCACCCGAGCGAAGCACCAAAGGATGGCGAGCGGCAACGCGATCGCAAAGAAAACGCCTACCGACTGAACGATCTGCGCGTAGCTTGGGAAGGCCACGCCCTTGAACCAGATCCAGTAAAAAATACCGACGGCACTGGCGCACAGATAGCCGAAAAACGCCCCGCTTTCGCGAAAGCCTGCAATACGCGTTCGCTCGGTATAGTCGGCAGACAACTCACCGCCCCACGTCTGGTGTGGTACGTACACCATGGTCCACCCGGCATAGAACAGCACAAGCCAGGCGAGCAGATACGTCGGGGTTGCGCCTGAGGGCGGCAGCAACAAAAACCACGCTGACACCAGTGCGATGGGCGCGCCCGCCACCATCCAGACCCGTCGCCGTCCAAATCGGCTGCGCGTCCGATCGGACAGCGCACCCACGAGCGGATCGATGATCGCCTCCCAAAAGCGACCGACGGCAAAAATGGTCGCGACGGTGAGGGCCACCATGCCGACCTCGGCCGAGTAATAGACCGGCGGCAGGAAGTTATAGAGAGGCACCAGCATGGCCTGCAGGGCCACGGTGGGAGCCGCATACGCAAGCAGCTGCGCGGTGCGCAGCCGACCCTCGACTACTTCGGTCATCTCCCCCCTCCCCGTGCCGCCGCGGCGTCAAATCACGGCGCACACCGTCTTTGTTTCGAGATAGTTGTCGATGGCCTGATGGCCACTGTCGCGCCCCCACCCAGACTGCTTCACACCGCCGATCGGCAGGCTCGCGTCATACATCGAGTGGCAGTTGATCCACACCGTTCCGGCACGGATCGCTGCGGCCATACGGTGCGCCGCAGACAGATCCTGCGTCCAAACGCTCGCGGCGAGACCGTATTCGGTGTCGTTGGCGAGCGCTGCCGCCTCCTCGACACTGCCGACGCGCGTGGCCACAACGACCGGCCCGAAAATCTCCTCGCGCACCACTCTCATTTGCGGCCGAACATCGACGAGCACCGTGGGCTCAATGAATGTACCTGCAGGACCGGTCTGGCCTCCGCCGGCGACGACCGATGCGCCCTCCTGCTTGCCTGAGGCGATGTATCCGGCAATCCGATCCGCCTGCTTGCGGCTGACCACCGGTCCCATCTGCGTCGCCGGGTCGAGGCCATGCCCCAGGCGAATCCCGCGCGCGTAGGCAACGATGCCTTCAAGCACCCGATCAAAGATTTTCTCGTGCACGTAGAGTCTGGAGCCTGCGACGCACACCTGGCCGCTGTTGAAAAAGATCGCGTTTGCGACGCCCGGGATGGTGAGCTCCAGATCCGCATCCGGCAGCACGATGGCGGGTGACTTGCCGCCAAGCTCAAGCGTGAGCTTCTTGAGGTTGCCGCGCGCCGCCTCAAGCATGAGCTTGCCAACTTCGGTCGAACCTGTGAACGCGATTTTGTCGACGTCCGGGTGCGCGGCCAGTGCGGCACCCGCGCGTTCGCCGAGTCCGGTCACGACATTGAGCACTCCTGGCGGAAAACCCGCTTCCTGCATGAGCTCCGCCAGTCGCAGTGCCGTCAGCGAGGTATCCTCGGCGGGCTTCAGCACAACGGTGCAGCCCGCTGCGAGAGCCGGCGCGATCTTCATGCATGTGAGCACGATCGGCGAGTTCCACGGCACGATCGCACCGACGACGCCGATCGGCTCCTTCGCCGTGTACGCGAAGATCTTCTTGCCCGCGGGCTGATAATTGATGGAGGTCGGGATGGTCGTGCCTTCGATCTTCGTCGCCTCACCGGCGAAATAGCGAAACTGCTCGATACCACCCGGAATCTCGGCGTACTTACCGACCCACAGCGGCTTGCCCTGATCGAGTGACTCGAGTTCAGCGAGCTCGTCGAGGTGCGTCTCCATCAGATCGGCCATCTTCCACAGCAGCCGCGCGCGCTGCGCGCCGGTGAGATCTCGCCACGCCGGTGAGTTCAACGCGTCGCGCGCCGCACGGACGGCGAGATCGACATCGCGTGCATCGCCCGAGGGGATGCTGGCGAGAACCTTACCTGTCGCCGGATTCACCGACTCAAGTCGCTCGCCCCCCTGAGCATCGACCCACGTCCCGCCGATGAGCATGCGACGCTCGGGGCTTTGCAGAAACTGCTGGGCTCCAGCGGACTGCGGCTGCAGATCGTCGATGGCGAGACTCATTTTGCGGCACCCCTGCTCGTAGTACGCCCTCGCTGCGCTTTGGCCGATTTCTTACGCGCTCCGGGCTTTCCGGTCTGCGCCCTTGAACCACCGGCCGCGCCGCCTGTCGGGATGTGCGCTTCGTGGTTCTTCAAGTACCAGCTGGCAACCTCCTCACGCGTCGTCCACCACACGCCCGGGAGCGATTTGGCGTAGCGGATGAATTCGCGCAGCGCCCGAATGCGATAGGCACGGCCGCTGACGTGCGGGTGCAGACCCACGTTCATGATCCGACCGGTCGTTGCACCCTCTTTGTACAACTCCGACAACTCCTCGATCAGGATGTCGCGGAACTCGCTCGTGGTGTGATTGCGCCGGGTCAACAGCGTGAAATCATTGATCTCGTTGGTGTACGGCGTGGACACGATCGGTCCGTACTCGGTGTTGACGAGGTAGGGCTGATCGTCGTTCATCAGATCACAGTAAAACAGCAAACCGTTCTGCGCCAAAATCCCCGCCGTGTTGAGCGTGCCGCGCAACGACGAGGACAACCAGCCACGGGCTTTGCGACCCACCGCCTGCTCGTACACCTTCAGCGAACGCTCAATCACGTCCCGCTCCTTCGCCGGCTGCTTGGCGTAGTTGCTGAGCAACTCACCCTGCTCGTAGTTGTGGGCAAGGATTTCGCACCCGCGCGCCAGCGCCGCATCCAGCATCGGGCGGCGACGCAGCGCCGTAACGGCATTGATGGTGCAGGAGGGCTTGACCCGCATTTCGTCGAACATATCGAACATGCGGAAGACACCCACTCGCTGACCGTATTCGCGCCAGGTGTAGTTTGGGAAATCCGGCGTATCGCCCGGCAGCACATCAGGAAGGATTGCCGGCCCGCCCGCGTAGTAAGGCTTGTCCGTATCCTTGACGAGATCCCAGGTCTCGAGGTTGATTGTGATGATGAGCGCGACGCGCTTGCGCTGAGGCCACTTGAGCGGCAGACGCTGCGTGATCGGAATGTAGTCGTAATGCATCGTGTTAATCCGTGATTCGTTTAAAACTCGGCCAGAAGCCGGCCGAAACCTTGCATCTGGTCCGTGACTCCGTTCTGTCGCAGCGCGTACCAGTACGTCGCCGTGTTGATCGCAATCACCGGCTTGCCCAGCCAACGCTCGGCCTCGGCGGCGACGGCAGCGCAAGCGAGATTAGTGCCGACCTGCACGATCGCCTCGACCTCGGGGCCGTCAACCTCACGGATCGCCGCACGCAGTGTGGCAGGCGTCTCGTGGGCGATGAGCATGGGGCTCGGCGACTTCAAGCCCTTCAGCGCATGGATCTCGAAGCCGTTGTCGGTGAAGAACTTGTGCACCATGGCATCGCCGACCGGCATGTAGGGCGTGATCACCGAGATGCGGCGAATGCCGCTGCCGTAGCAGCGCAGCGCCTGCAGCACCGCATGCGAGCCGAGACCCACCCCGACCCCGGCCCGTGCCTCCATCCGTCGATGCAGCGCATCGGCGCCATCGGCCCCGTCCCAGAACGTCTCGGCCGACATGCCCATGATGACGTACCCGGGGGCACAGGTCATGACCGCATCGATCGCACCTTCGGTGGCGCCGCGGATGTTGTTCATCATGACGAGGAACTCCTCGTCGTTGGTGACGCGGGTGTCGGGTATGACGATGCGCGAAAAGTGGTTCGTGACACCGGGTGGACGCATATCGTCGTACTCGGGCTGCACGCTGGTATTGGTCGACGGCGCCACCACACCGAACTTCATGCGGTAGCCAAGTGAATCGGTCATCCCCTTCCCCCATGGACATCGCGTCGATCAAACGCGCGGGTAATTATGGCCACACTGCTCTGCCCCGTCGCCGCTTCGAATCCAACTGGCGGATCATCGACCGGTAGGTGGACATCGAGGAAACAGCCCAATACACTCAGGCCTCGGGGCTTCACTGAACGTCTGTCTGGGGGATCGACTTGATGGAATCCACGCGACCAATTCGCGCGCTCATTCGTGGGCTCGACGCGCTCACCGTACTCAACCTGCGCAATGGCGCCACCGTCTCCGAGGTGGCACAGGAAATTCGCCTGCCGCGCACCACCACCTACCGCATTCTCGAAACCTTGAGTCACGCGGGCTTTGTATATCGCGACGCCACGGACGATCGGTATCGGTTGACGATCATGGTGCGCGGTCTGTCGGACGGCTACGACGACGAAGCTTGGGTGACGCAGATCGCTCGCCCGTACATCAACGAGCTTGGCAAGGACATCGTCTGGCCCGTCGCTATCGCCTCGCTGTCGGGCACTTCGATGATGGTTCGCGAGACGACTGACCACCGCAGTCCGCTCGCAGTCGAGCGCTACTCGGCCGGCTTTCGCGTGCCGCTGCTCACCTCCTCGTCTGGGCGCGTGTACCTTGCGTTCTCGCCGCCGACGCAGCGCGAGTCACTGCTCGAAATCCTCGCGCGATCGAGCAAGGACGAAGACGGCCTCGCCAAGAACCGTACCGAGTTGATGAAGTTGCTCAACGATGCGCGCATGCAGGGCTACGCCACGGCCGTGCGCTCGCGCCGCGTGTCCGATGAGGTCAGCATGGCGGTGCCGATCATGATCGACGATCGGGTGCTCGCGGCCGTATCGATCCGGTTCAGCGGTACGGCAGTGCCCCTGAAACTCGCCATCGAGCGCTTCCTGCCGAAGCTGCGCGATACGGCGCAGAAAATCCGGCAGACCTTCGCTGACCAGCAACGCGATCCTCCCCACCAGCACAAGGCTGGCAATCGCTGACCGATCACGAGGACAACACCATGAATGCGGAACTTCGTCCGAGCTCCTTGCAGCTTGTCGCCCAACTCGAAGCGCTGCTCGGTAAGGAGCACGTGCTGACGGACGCCACCGAGCGGACGTTTTATTCGACCGACATCTACCACGCCGGCGAGCTGCCCCTTGCCGTCGTGCGACCCGCCACCACCGCCGATGTCGCTCAACTCGTGCAGCTGTGTGCGGCGAACGGCGTGGCCGTTGTGCCGCGCGGCGGCGGTGCTTCCTACACGGATGGCTACGCGCCCGCCGAAGCGGGCTCGATCAGCATCGACACTTCGCGCATGAATCGCATCCTCGAGCTCAACGAGCGCGACATGTACGTCGTCGTGCAGTCGGGGGTGACGTGGGCCACACTCAACGAGACGCTGGCCGCCAAGGGTCTGCGCACGCCGTTTTACGGTCCGTTTTCGGGGCTTGCGGCCACCGTCGGCGGCTCCTTGTCGCAGAACAGCGTGACCTGGGGCACGGGCGTATTCGGTGTGTCGGGCGAATCCACGCTCGGCGTCGAGGTCGTGCTCGCCCACGGCGAGACGATCCGCACGGGTTCCTGGGGTGCGGCGAATGGCCTGCCGTTCCTGCGCTCTTACGGCCCGGATCTCACGGGACTCTTCATGGGCGACTGCGGCGCGCTCGGCGTCAAGACCTCGATCGCTCTGCGCTTGATGCGGCGCAATAGCCACGTGATGGGTGTGTCGTTCGGTTTCCGTAGTTTCGAGGCGATGGCCGCCGGCATGGAGGCAGCAGCCAAGGAAGGGCTGAACCTCACCAACTTTGGTCTCGATCCCGCGCTGCAGCAAGGGCAACTCGGCAAGGCCGATGCAGCGACGGCCGTCCAGTCGGCTGTTGCCGTGTGGAAGACCTCCCGCGGCCTGTTCGATGGACTCGGACAGCTGGCGAAGATGGCGTTTGCCGGCCGCGGCTTTCTGAAGGGCGCCGTGTTTTCCGCGCACTGGGTCGTCGATGGGCTCGACGATGCCTCTTGCCGGGCAGCCGTTGCTCGCCTGCGCGCGGCGCTGCAGCCTCACGGGGCCGAGGTACCCGCCACCGTGCCCACCGTCGCCCACGCGATGCCGTTCATGCCGCTCTACAACGTTCGTAGTCCGCTCGGCGAGCGCTGGGTTCCGGTGCACGGCATCCTGCCGTTTTCGCGCGTCGCCGCCTTCCGCGAGGAATTATCCGCGTACTACGCGGCTCACGAGGCGGAGATGGCCCGGCTGAAGATTCGCTACGGCGCCATGTTCATGACCGTGTCCACCAACGCCTTCCTGTACGAGCCCGTGTTCTACTGGCAGGACGGCTACAACATCACTCAGGAACGGCTGCTGCCGCAGGGCTACCAGGCCACCCTGCCCAACTATGCCGACAACCCCGAGGGGCGGGCGCTGGTCGACAAGATGAAGCACGGCATCGCCGATATCTTCCAACGGCATGGCGCCGCGCACCTGCAGATCGGTAAGTTCTACCCCTACATGCGGGGCCGGGAGCCGCAGACCGCCAAGTTGATCCGTGACCTCAAGCAACTCGTCGACCCGCAAAGACGACTCAACCCCGGCTCGCTGGGGCTGTAAACTACCGGGCTCGACACACCCAAGAACCGGCATGACGGAGTCTCCGCCAAGATGAAGCGAATTCTGGTAGCGATCAAACGAGTCGTCGACTACAACGTGCGCATCCGCGTCAAACCGGACGGCACCGGCGTGATCACCGACGGCGTCAAGATGAGCATCAATCCCTTCGACGAGATCGCACTCGAAGAAGCGCTGCGCATCAAAGAAAAAGGACAGGCTGACGAAGTCGTCGCGGTCTCGATCGGTCCCGCTGATTGCCAGCAGCAACTGCGCACGGCGCTTGCCATGGGTGCGGATCGCGCGTTGCACGTGCAAACCGATGCGGTCATCGAGCCGCTCGATGCGGCGCGCATTTTCAAAGCGCTTGCCGACCGCGAGCAGGCCATGCTTGCCATCCTCGGCAAACCAGCTATCGACGACGACGCCAACCAGACCGGGCAAATGCTTGCCGCGTTGTGGAACCGGCCGCAGGCGACCTTCGCCTCGAAGGTCGAGATCACGGGGGACAAGGCGCTCGTTATTCGCGAGGTCGATGCCGGCCTCGAAACACTCGAGATCGATCTGCCGGCGGTGATCACCGCAGACCTTCGACTCAACGAGCCGCGCTACGTGAAGTTGCCCGACATCATGAAAGCGAAGAAGAAGCCGCTCGACACGCTCGATCTGGCGGCGGTCGGCGTTGCGCCGACCGAACGCCGGCGCGCGGTGAAGTTCGACCCGCCGGCGCAGCGCAGCAAGGGCGTGATGGTGAAGGACGTTCAGGAACTGGTTGAGGCGCTCAAGCGCCGGGGACTCGCATGAGCAAGATTCTGGTCATTGCCGAACACGACGGCAGCAAACTCAATCCGGCCACCGCCAAGTGCGTCGCCTGCGCGAGCGCCATCCCGGGCGCCGACATCACCGTGTTGGTTCTCGCTGCCTCGGCAGGCGCCGTGGCGGCGCAGGCCGCGAGCATCGCGGGCGTCAAACGTGTCGTCACTCTCGAGAGTCCGGCGTTCACGCAGGCGCTGGCCGCCGTGATCGCGCCTGCCGTGGTGAGCGTCGCGGGCGACTACAGTCACGTCTTCGGTCCCTCCACGACCTTCGGCAAGGATCTGATGCCGCGAATCGCTGCGCTGCTCGGCGCGCCGCAGATCTCGGATCTGATGGCGGTCGAGAGCGCGACGCGCTTCAAGCGTCCGATCTACGCAGGCAATGCGATTGTCACGGTCGAATGCCAGGCCGACAGCAAGGTCGTCGCCACGGTGCGCACGGCCTCTTTCGAGGCTGCGGGTGCCGCGAGCGCCACTTCGCCGATCGAGGCGCTGCAGCTGACGGCGGAACTGCCCACCCACACGCGCTTCGTGTCCGTCACGGCGGCACGCAGCGACCGTCCCGATCTGCAGACGGCCGCGCGAGTGGTGTCGGGCGGTCGAGCGCTCGGCAGCGCGGACAACTTCAAGATCCTCTACAGCCTCGCCGACAGGATGGGCGCTGCGGTGGGCGCTTCGCGCGCAGCCGTGGATGCCGGCTACGCAGCGAACGAGATGCAGGTGGGACAGACCGGCAAAATCGTTGCACCCGACCTCTATATCGCGGTGGGGATATCGGGAGCCATTCAACATCTGGCGGGAATGAAAGATTCCAAGATCATCGTGGCCATCAACAAGGATGC
>SXGQ01360134.1_pt1 | contig 18041 bp, 25 predicted proteins | sample 3178371 | NCBI WGS metagenome assembly SXGQ01 (sample SAMN11356859, study PRJNA531348) | freshwater metagenome | isolation source: freshwater sample F1-20 | place: China: Fuxian Lake, Yuxi | collected 2017-12-25 | reverse complement strand
GTAAATGAACCGGTAAATGAAGTAGCTGTAACGTTATTTGTTACTGTAAGCGAGCTTAATGCTGCGCTGCTACCAGATACAATTATTTTTTTCCAATTTGGCATATTATGTTTCTTTATATTTAGCTGCGGTTAGATACACACACTATGCCGTGTATGAGCCCACTTCCTTATTCAGGCCAACAGCTTACATATAAATATGTTATTTTTTCTTTGAAGTAGGGGCAACGACCTCACTGAGGGCTAATAATTTTTCACGCTCCTGTTCTTCAATGTGGTTTTTTATCTCCTCGATTTCGCTCTCCAACTTAATTTGAAGTTGTGCTACAAATTTAGCATTCTTTCCTTGAATATTGACGGCATCGAGAGATTGTCTAATAAATACTAATTCGTCCAAAGTCATCGCAACATCATACATACTCTCTATTGTTTATTTTTCTGTAAGTACTGTTTTTGCAGCTTTACTACTAGATTATACACCATTTCTATATCCTGCCCAACGAAAGTACTCTTTTTTATTAAATTCAAGAGCGCTTCAATCTCTGAGCTTGATAGATCTTGGGTTTCTTCCTTTACTGTAGTCTCTCCTTGTATAACTACACTTTGTGCAACTAGCCCCATATACAACTTTTTAATTAATTTACGAATAAATAAATATATCTCCGTTTGACGTATTTACAAATATTGTTCCATATCCGTTAGATGATCCGCCGTATAATGGATCAGATGATGGTGATCCTGCCGTAAACTCAACAACACCTGCATATGCAGCTGGAGTAAATGTTGAGCTATCTGCACTGAAAGATGATGTATATGCCCAACGACCTGCTCCGCTATCATATCCAAACAATTCACCAACATTTTGAGTTGCCTGCTGGATAACAATACCACCATCTCCAGTTGCAACTGATCCAGATGCAAATAGTGCAAATCTATCGGCTACTAATAAATTTTGTGTATTTTGAAATGATGCGGTACCCGATACAATCAAGTCTCCGGTAATTGTTGCATTGCCTGTAACACTTAAATTATCATCAATTGTTACTAAACCACCCGCAGAGTCGATTGTTAAATTACCAGATGTAGTATCGATTTCGTTTGTACCAGTAATGCCAATTCGCACTGCATCAGCAGTTACGCCTGCAAAAGTAGGTGAGTCTGTGGTTTGTAACCCCAAATCAACGGCAGACTGGGCTACACCATTCACTGTTATTGCAACTTCACCTTGAGCACCTGAAGATAAAGACGATGCTGATACAAAAGATGAGCCTGCAAAATTAAGCTTAGTATATGCAATCGCTGCGCTTGCATTAACATCATCATTAACAATTACACCGCTTCCAATTGCCGCTACACCTGCACTTGTGATGGTAACATCCCCAGATACTCCGGAATACACATAAGCAGCGACTTGCGAACCAGAAACAAATTTACTAGCTCCATCGTTTACATAAAATTTGGTAGTCTCCAAAGCTGCACCACCTAATGGTGTTGTTGGGAACACACCACTTACTCCTGACAATCCGGAACCATTACCAAAGAATGATCCAGTAAATCCTGCACTGGCTGTTACTGCCAGCAGTTCAGCTACCGAGCCTGATACTATTACCTTTTTCCAAGATGCCATGTGTGTTTATTTTGCAAGTTTATTCTCAATATAAATAGTTAGGTTTTAGAATAAACCATCACTCCAATCCTACAAAAAATGAATTTGAAGTAAAATATATTGCACCCACCGGTGCAGTGCTCGTAAGCTCAGCAGACTGCGTTGCTAGTACAATATACCCACTTTGCGTTACTGTTAGTATTGGCTCACCGCTCATATTCCTAATCAAAAAAACATTAGGATAGTTGTTTTGCAAAACCAAAGAGCCTGATAATTCAAGTGATGAGGTTGTAAAAAATATATCACTGCCTAGCGTTGTTTCCGTAAATATACCCGCACCAATTGGTCCAATTGGTCCGGTTGGGCCAGCTGGGCCAGCTGGACCTGTGAGAACGTGTACTATACTAGTTACTGGCTGCGTTACTTCTACCGTCGTGTTCAATATATCGCTGGATATCGATATTGCATTGTCGCTTGTTGCAACATTAACATCGTTTGTTATTTGCGATATGTCAACTCTATTGCTCATTTATCGAGTCACCTCTCTTGAAAGCCTAACTTTACCTTCTAATATTCGCGTAACTACTGATCCTGATGCGATTTCTAAATCATAAACTGCTTCATTAAAACTTAACGCTGAGGATGATGCTGCTGATATAAATACACCAATAGACCCTGATGTTGGTGGTGTTGCATTGTTTGATCCGCTGAAGTTAAGTCCAGTGCCATCGGCTGCTCTAGAACTAGACAGCGCTATCAGTACCGTACTTGAATCTATAGTCTCCCTAAGCTGCATTCTACCAGAATATCCGGTTAAATCTATAGGATCTCCGCTACCATCTTTATATTGTAGCTCAAAGCTGAGAGTTGAACCCTGCTCAATTGTGAATGAAAATCTACCAGCTGCCATTTTCTTATATATATGCCTAGTCTGTGTAATTCTTATAGATTTCCAGAATTTCTGGTACAATTTTGTGTCTGTGGTTTTGCTTCAGCGTAAAGATAGTAAATCCTTTTACGCTTGCTGCTATAGTATTCAGAAAACCAAATCCAGATTCCTTTTTGCTTTTTAAGTCTATTTGAGATACATCACCACAAATAACCATTTTTGAATCAATACCTAAACGACCAATAACCATTTCCATTTGGGTATGTGTTACGTTTTGTGCTTCATCAACGATTACAAAGGTTTCCATAAGCGTTCTGCCGCGCATAAAGGCAAAGGGTAGTATTTCAATTATACCTTCCTCCAATAGTTTATCAATCTTCTCTCTGTTATATAGTATGTATAAGTTTGCGTAGATTGGTGCTAGCCATGGATCGAGTTTATCTTTCATGTTTCCTGGTAGAAATCCTATCTCTTCCTTCGCTACTGTAGGTCTTGTGATTACAATTTTTTCAATCTCTCGCTTAAATAACATATCTAAAGCCACTTGACAAGCTACTAGCGTCTTGCCTGAGCCTGCTTGACCTCTCAACACAGTTATGTCATTTGCTAGGATTTCATCCTTTGCTTCTTTCTGTTCCTCATTAAGCTGAATGTTAAACTTAATAGGTCCCTTAGGCTTCCGCTTAGCTGCGGAAGATGGTGGTACTGTGTTCATAAACTTGATTATTTAATTTTTAGAAAGTATATGGATTCGATGTTACTCCATTGTAAACAAAAGCTAGTCCTGAGCTCTGTGTTACTGCAGTAATCGGTCCATAGATTGGTATTCCCGCAGTCCATGCTGATGAACTTACGGAGCTGCCACTTACGATACTTCCGGCCATTGTCAGTTTAGCTGAGGAAGCTGTTAGTGGGTAATACATGAAGCCATCACAGCTAATTGTAACTGAGCCGCTAAGATAAGTACCACCACCTAGTCCATAAGGGTGTATGTGTAAATCTACTCTATCTGCCATAATTAAGGGTTTATTGGTTATTCGTATTTTCTTATTTCTTTGTATCCCAACACTTTGGTTGGCTTTATAATTATTTCATTCCACAAACTCGTTGCTCCTCCAGTACAATCTTTTACATCCAAACACATATTAGACATTCTACCTGGATATGCCAATCTATACATATTAACAGCTCTGTTCCCAGCATCCGTTGGTACGCTCTTTACATCGCTTTTAAACGCACCTCTAAGCTTTCCCTGCAGTTTTACTAAGGTTGTACTTTGAGGTCTGAAAAACTGCTTCCATTGCTTTGTAAACGTGCTTATTGCATATGGTTTGTTTGCTTCTATTGAACTTGCTATACTCTGCAGACCTCGTTGAGTTGTCCAGTGCATTGTTGTCACTATATGATCAGTAGTACCATACAAACTGTCTACGAAGGTATCATCTAGGAGTACAAAAGGTTCAATATCACCTCTGGAATAAAAGTAGGCTATTTTCACTTTATCAGCAAAGCTATCGTCTGTTTTGTCGTTATAGAAGTACGTACTAAATTCTCTCTTTAATCCCCACACTCTGTGATTTGCAAAGTCTTCTATAAAATCAAGTACGTTTCTTTTTGTTAGTAAGTCGTAGTTCTCTGTCTCAACATAGAGTTGATATTTGAACCATCTGTTAATAATACTAGCCAGTCTTGGGTTTTCATCTAAGGCACCACCTCTTGTGTCTATGCCTCTTTTTTGTAATAGCAATATTTCCTTTGCAATCGTCTCCCATTGTGAGATTGTTGCAAAAGCACTTTCAGGTCTAATATATGCATTCACTATGCGACTGTCCATACTAATAAATAGTTAGTAAAATTGGAAACAGTGCTAAGTTGTGTCTATTTTACAAACCGTCCATTGGCATCCTTATTCAACTTTCTAGACTTTAAGAATGTGCATCTTTCAATATAAAGCCTTTCCCCCTCAATTAATCCATGTCTATCCTGATACCACTGCAGCGTATATCTACCCTTTGCTGCAGTCTTTTGTTTTTCTTTTGCAACATCTGAGTGCTTCTTGCCATGCATTCTACCGCTATTGTTGACGATTCGCATTCGCCTTAGGAAGTCTTCAAACTCCGGGGTATCTCTTCTGCCGTCCCAGTTATCTCCACCACCATCTGTTTTGCTGGACACATTGTACCCTTCTGTTAAGCACTTGAAATGGTTTATATAGTGGAGCTCAGTCTCAGCAGCTAGGTCTTTACCTAACACAGTTGCTATTTTTTCCTTTTTGAATGCCTCCCAACCATACTTGCGAATTGCTACATATAAAGGTCGTTGAACGCCACTCTTTGCTTGGTGTTCGTGGTCGCTGAGTCTTTGTTTGTAGTTTTTTGTTCTTCCAATGTATATTTTACCACTTGGACTTGTTAGCTTGTATATTATATGTCTTTCCATAGAACTTTTATTATAAATATACCATAAAACATACAAAGATGCAACGGAGTGCAAAAAAAAAGCCCACTCGATTGAGTGGGCCTTTCTTATTGTGTACCGTAGAACTCTTACACAGTTTGCAAGCCAGAAACGTACACTTTTCCGTAGAACTCGGGCCTCACGGTCAACTTCGCGTAACGGGTCATTACACCACGTCTTGGTTGGAAGTTTACTGGATCGTACACCAATGGAGTCAACATTAATGGAATGTAAGGAGCATATACTGCACCAGTTTCCAAGAATTGGTTGCCTCTAAAGCCCATCAGAATAGTGTTCTCTTGCATGTATGGGTTTTTGTATACTTGGTAGCGGCTATTCAAAGCACCTACTTTTTGTACACCCATTGCAAACTTCATGCTATTACCGTCGGTATCTGCAGCGTATCCTGGGATAGATTCGATTACAGTAGCTACGTCTGGAGAGCAAACTAAGAAGTTAGCACCACCACGTAAAGTCTTCTGGTGAATCTTGTTAGATACCTTTTGCAATTTAGTTCCTAGAGTTTGGAACCAAGTACCTTGTACGTAAGCCTGACCACTGAAGGCAGATTGTACAAAGCTAGAACCATTCCACTCTTGACCAACTTGTGCTGACCAGTACTCAGTAGTTGCTGCGTCTTGGATCAACATATCAAGGATTTCAAGGTCGATTTCCATTGATACATACTCAGACAACATTGAAGTCAATTCTGCTTCAGCATCGATTGAGTGGTATGCATTCAAGTCTTGAGCGAACTCAGGAGTCCAGCTAGCTTTCAGTTTACGAGTTTTAGCTGTGATTGGAATAGAACGCATTACCAAGTCGATCTCTGGGATGTTCAAGTCGGTGTTAGTTCTGTTAGCTTCGAAATCACCACGGTTGTCATTAGTTGGTTGACGTTGGTAAACAACTTCACCAGTAAATGAACCAGTAGTTACAGCTGAACCAGTAAATACGAAGGTTACTGAGTTGTTAGCAGTGTTGATGGTGGTGAAAGCTGGAAGCACTGATAAGTAGGTAGAACCTGATTTCAATGCGAAGCCTCTTACACCAGCCCAGTCACCATAAGTAGCGTAATCAGTTGAAGCAGATCCAGTGGTTACAGTCAAGGTTTTGAAAGTACCAAAAGATGAGCTGTAGTCACCATCAAAGTTGAAGGTAGACCAGGTAGCTGAACCAGTGGTTAGGATAGTGAAGCTAGATCCAGTTTGGTTGATTGAATAACCAAATTGACCAGCACCGTAAAGACCATCAGAAGCGTCACCAGTAGTGTCAGTGATACCTTGTAGGGTACCGATCTGGTTTTTACCAGTTACGTCAAATCCTTTACGAGCATCAGGACGGTTCTGAGTAGCATACTTGTAATCCAAGTAGAATACTAGACCAGAAGGAAGGTTCATCGGCTGTACAGAAACGAATTCTTTAGCAGCGATTTCCGCAAATACCCTTCTAATAAGTGGAAGAGCTACACCAGTCCATTGCTCATAGCCACCTGCGTTTGCACCGGCAGTGGTCATTGAGTTTTCTTTTACAAGCTGTTTTGCTTGGTTTTCTAGAAGAACAGCCATGCTGTTTACTTCAGTTTCGCTTTTTAGTCCTTCCAATAGTCCGGATTTCTTCCACTTAGAAATAAGTGGCTTAACTTCCGCCATACGATCTTTGTATGGATTGGCTGAACCAAGTAGCTGAGATGTCATGTTTGTTGCCATTTGATCTTGGTTTTTGGGTTAATTAAAAGTTTTTGTTAATTCCTGCGAGTTTTTGGAACCTTGCAACTTGGTTGTTCGATTCCAAGATAGGTCTCTTAGTGCCTTTGATAGGTGCAGATGAGAAATTCTCAACGATGCGCTTACCTTTGTTTTTGGCTGGAGCCTGTTTTGAAATTGATTCAGCGATTGTTGCGTAGATAAGTTTGGTTTCGCGTACAGTTTTAGCTCTGTCAAAGGTTTCGATTACTTGTACCTTTTGGTTTTCGGTCAAGTTTTTGTTACGGAATACTTTGTTGACATAAAGCAATTTAGCGTTAAGCAAATTCACCTCGTTGATTTTTGATCTTAGGTATTTGATAACTCCGTAAGCTTCTTCAAGCTCTTTGTCTTTTTCAGACTCTTCTTCGTCATCAGCTTCCATCATCTTTTTCTTACGACGCTTCATTCCTTCTTCAGCCATTTCTTCGTCTTCGTCTTCCTCACGTAGAGCTTTTACAAGTTCGTTGATGTCAACGTCCTCATCCTCTTTGTAATCCATTCCTTCTTCAGCTATCTCTTCTTCTTCTGATTCGTAATCCATTCCCTCTTCAGCCATCTCTTCGTCTTCGCCTTCTAGCTCACGAATGATTGCTTCTAGGTCAAGATCCTCTTCTGGAGCTTCCTCAGATGATTCTTCAGATGATTCTTCTTCGAAATCCTCTTCGCCACCTTCGTCGCTAAAGTCTTCCTCTTCGAAATCTTCTTCACCACCTTCGTCTTCCATGTCCATATCCATGTCCATGTCATCTTCCATTTCATCTTCTTCTTCAGAGATGTTTGCGAGCTTTCTAAAGCGCGCGGTCTCTGGCATTTCTTCTACCTCTTCTTCTTCCTCCATTTCCTCTTCCTCTCTAATCTTTTTTGAGAGCATCGATTGCAATTTTGGTGTAAAGGCTTCTTCTAATGCCAGCTTTGCGTTTGCTAATGCAGTTTCACGTACTGCTTTGGCATCGGCGATTGCTTCTTTTAAAAGTTTGTCCATAATTGTTTTGGATTGTCTGCAGCTATTATTAAGCCACAATAGGGATTATTAATCTATCGCACCATATCAGGATGGTGCATTTAACTATAAGTATACCCTATATTACCAAAAGCGCTGATAAATCAGGCAGTTGAGTAATTTTTTTTATTCTATATCGTCGAAATTCACAAAGATATCAACACCATCTGGAATAACGGTCAGCATCATGCCGTCTTTTGTTACCTTTTTCACCACACCCTGTGATCCTCTGAATCTCTTATCGTCGTTGTATCGCTTTACTCTGCCGATATTGAAGTCAACTGTAATGTCGTCTTTCTTTGGCATTTCTGGATCTGCTTCTTTTTCTTCACCACCCTCTTCGCCACCTTCTTCGCCACCTTCATCTGCAGCGGCCTCTTCGCCCCCTTCCTCTTCGGCTTTATCTTCTCCACCTTCATCACCTCCACCTGCGAATGGATTAGCATCACCACCTTCTTCTTCCTCTTGCTCCAATAGATCTTTTAACTTGATTGTTTCCTCCTTTTGTGCTGCCTTTTCTTGTGCTTTTTTTACTCTAGCCTGGGCAGCTTTCAATGACGCCTGGGCAGCTGCCACATCTGCTTTATCTGCAGCAATCTCCTCTGGAGTTTTTTGCTCTCTCAATGCTGCAACTATTTCCCTACGAATTAAGTCTCTAAGTTCTTTAGATTTCATAGTATCTGCTTAGTGTGTTTCCCATGTCTTCGTAAATTGACTCCAAACGCTGCTGTAGTACGTTAATTTCGTCAACAGTTTTGTTAAAAGTCTTTGCACCGTTTTTAAGTTCTTTCATGTTTCTTTTTACAGTCACCTGATCAAACCAATCTTCGGTCTCAGATAAAGTCACTTGCTCAGCTTTTTCAGCTAATGCATTTAATCTTTTGGCAACTTCTTTCAAACGACTGTTTCTATACACCGCTTCTGAGATTGCGCTGAAGCCTTTAATTTCTTCTAGGAATGCTGATTTCTCTTCAGTAGTCAGCTGCATATTTCCTTCTTTGAGTAGATCTCTTAACTTTGTCATAGCAATGTTATTATATTTGTAATAAGGTTATCGATGTTTTCGTATTTGCTTGCTTTTTTTATTAATCCGTTGTAGGATTCATTCATCTGACCTCCTGTCATAAATGCACCATGAGTTGACGGATTTGATACAAGATCCCAGCATACAATTTCAAAGTCATCTTGTACTTCTACCTTACCTTCACCAATCTCTCTAACACTTCCCATACCTCTAGAGCTAATGCCTAGTTTAATTCCAGCCTGGAATAATTGCTTAGCAATGTTTCCTGACGGTGTTGGTAAGATTTCTAGTTTACCCATTAGAGTATTACCATCCCACCAAAGGTCTAGCATATTATGCGATACGTTTGATAAATTGACTACCGATGACTCGGGGTGATCAAGCTCTCCCAATGCCCTTCTCTCGGCAATAAATGTGCTTTTGTATTTTGCTGCTTCACGCTTGAGTACGTCTTCTGGATACACTCTTGCGTTTTGGTTAGTTGAGCCATATCGCTGAAGTGGGCCTGCTAATATAAGTTTACCGCTATTCTGCTGCATTGACTCATTTAGCTGCTCCGGTGTATACTCAATTACACCAACAAAATCAACTATTAAATTCTTACTCATATTCCTTTTGCTTTTTTATATTTTGATGCAATAACGCTAGGGTTGCTTAGATAACCTAATGAAATGGTTTTTGATCCATCGTAAAAGGTAACTAAGCCCGAGTTGTCTACATCAAATTGATAAGGCTCTCCATCAAGCATTACGTCATAGCTTGCTGTTCCAGTTGATTTGCTAGCTAATTCTATATCGTCAATTGAGACCTCCTCTCCGGCTAGGATTAGTGCATTGATCAAATCTTCCTCTTGCTTGTTTTCACGCAGTACTCTTCGTATCTCCTCTCTTATAAGATTTCTAAACTCCTGCTTTTTCATTCACTTAGCTTTTTAAGTTTATTACTAATAACAGTCATTCTTTCGTTTATCTTAGCAATGTTTCTATAGGTCTTCTTCCAGTAAGTACCAGATGCAACATTTGATTCGGTCTTCAGTCGTATGCTCTGCGATAGCAGCTGATTCACCTCAGCCAATCTTCTGTTTATTTCAGCAATCGACTTATTTACTTTCTGCACCGGTGTTGCTGATGGATCGTTCTTGAATTCTTTGTAAGATCCCTCTTTTAAAGAAACAACATCAAAGGTTTTTGCTGTGCCTCTTTTTGGTGGCTTTTCATAATACGCAGTTGCTGGATCTGGCTTTTCGGATGCCTCTGAGCCCTCTGCATCTTCGTCTTTATTAAACGCTCTTGGCGTTGAGTATGATGCCACATTAGCTGATACAGACATTTCATTCTGCATCTGCTTTACGTACTCACGTATATCTGCTTTTTCTTTCTTGCTTAGCATTTTTTCAATTCTTTTACAAGTTCCATATACATTAACATCGCTAACACATGATTTTCGTTGACAACTTTCACATCATCATACTTCTTTGTTAGCTTATATATCTCTTTTAGCTTAATTGCAGTCACTCGATCCTCTACTTTTGGCAACAGCTTTGTTATATTCTTTCTAACTTGCTCTGCATTAGCGACTAATACCGTTTTCATCGTATCCGAGTTTGCGATGTTGTTGATGTACTCACGCAGTAAGGTTTTTTGCTGTGCTGTTAAATTGCTATACTTTTTATTGAAGGTTTCAATCATCAGTCTGTATGCAAGCAATCGCACTTCTTCTGTCTCTTTTTTAAAATCATCTAGAACCTTAGCACTCTCCTGCAGTTGCTCCCTCTTTGTCGACTTTCCACAGATATGCTCGATAATCGTAAAGCGGCAGTTCACTGCCTGCTCAGGTCTCAGTTTTGCTTTTGCATCTGATTCGAACAAGCTGTAAATGGACGCATACAGCTTGTAGTCGGGCAGCTGTGTGCGTGTAAATGCGTCTAAACTATACTTAGTCTTAATTTCTTTTACCAGCTCATACTTTGCCTCAGCAAGCTGCTTTGCGTTCATTGATCTTCTAACCTTCAGCACCTCCCTCAATAAAGTTTCTGCTTTTGCTTCGCTTTTATATCTCTGACGGCTTAGTGATTCATACAAACCAAGCTCCTTTGATAACAAAGTTCCTGGCTTATAGTATTTTTGAATCAATCGCAGGGCTGGAGATGTTTCCGTTCCTCTGACAGTATCAGCTGCTACTTGTCTCGTTAAGAGCTCAAATAGAATTTGTGTGTTTTTCAGCTTTGAGTGTTTAAGTTTTGCCATGTTGTGTATACAAATAAATATGCGGGTTTTTGTTTAACTGTCCGTATTGTCAAGCAAATTAGACTCATCTAATAGATCCTTCTTCTTAGATGCGGCATAAAGCTCGCTAATAACCTTCTTCTTTGTCTTTGCGTTTTCCCCAAACAGCGATTCAACCGCTGATTTTGCAACTTTATTTCTATACTCTCTTACGCCATTTGCGTTTGGTACATTTTTATTAAACTTAGATCCCAACGGATCCCAACCCAGTGGATGCTTATGCTTGCCGTAGGTTGTATGTGATTCCGGCCTTCCTGCACCTGGCCATCCGCCTTCTGGAACCTCTCTTTCATCATATCCAGCCGGTACATCATCCTTTCCACCACCTTTGTATAGTGATGCTATATCGTGCGGTGTTCCAAAGGACATGCCTGTTTTTGCTGGATCGTTTCCTTCGCTTTCAATTTGAGCCAATCTAAAGGTATACTTCATATCATCAACTACCCCATCTATCTCACGCAAGTAATCATCATCACTCATATGGAAGATGTTTTCGTAAATCCACCTTTTTGAGAATAAGCGCTTATCCATCATGTCACCGGCTAAGGTTACTTTAGATGTCCATAGTTCGATTTTTTCTCTTTCAAATACCGTAGATGCTGGCGATAGATTAATTGAGAAATCTACCAACTCGTCGTCTGTAAATCCCTGTGCGTATAAGTGGATGATTGCCAACTTGGTTAATTCACTCTCAATAATACGCTGGATACGTTCGATGGTTCTTGCAAATCGAAAGTCTTGAGAGGCTAATGTTGATTTGCCAGTTGTATCCTCCTCATAGCCTAGATACGCTTTTGGTATCTTTAAAGATGCCAACAATCTATTCTTCAGATAGTCGATATCTGCAATTGAATCGTACTGAAGTCCTGTTAGGTTTTCGATGTTTGTACCACTCTCAGTTCCACGCACTGGTAAGTAGAAATCCTCAATCATATTCATTAGATTGAATTTCAGATTGTATTCGCCGGTGTTTGGATCAACATATGGTGTCTTTTTCATCTGATTGGCGATGCGCTCAATGTATGCATCAACTTCGTTTGGTGGAATGTTGCCAATGTCAATCTTAAAGATGCGCTTATCTGGTGCTCTCATGATTCTATGAATAAGCATAGCATCCTCCATCATCATAAGCTGCTTGTATACACGTCTTCCTGGTTCTAGAAGAGATCGACCATAAGGTAAAAAGTTTGTATCATTTAACATTCTGAAGTGGATAACTTCGTAGTTGTCGTAGGTCTCTTCCTGTCTAGATACATACCCAGCACCACCATACCCGCTATAGTCTCTCTTAAACACTACTTTGTTTGGATTATTTGGATCTGTACCTTCCAATCTAATCATTTCATAAGGTGAGATCGGCTCCACATTAACAACACCATACTTCTCGGCAATGTTTAATACTAGAAAAAAGTCACCGTATTTGCAGAGGTTTCTTACCCAAGGCCATAGATTGAAGTCAACATTCAGGATATCATAAAAGAGGTTATTTAGGACCTCTTTGACTCTATCGTTGCCTGTGTTAATCTCAACTATATCTCCGTACTCATTTTTTGTTGTACACTCATCCGCATATATATCGAGAGCTGATGCGATAATACTATCCGCATCCATTGCCTCGTAATCTCTGAATACTTCAATTCTCTGTACTAGCTGTATTCCATTGCCATCTGAGGTATATCCTGGTACTGGAGTATATAATCGATTATATCTGTCTACACGTCTGTTCCACTCAACATTGCCACTTGACTGTACTCTTTCTGTATCTATAACTTTTAGCTGCTTTCCACCAACGTTACGTATAATTACGTCTGTTGAGAAAAGTTTTCGTAATCTTTTAAACAAAGATTGTCCGCCTGGTTGCGCCATACTCTTTTTTTATAAATATAACATTTATTTCCTTAACCGCCTAATAGCCAGGAAATATCCTCTTCATTACCACCACCTAGATTAACTTTGTATGGATTAGGTCCAAAGTTCTTTGTGCTGTATATTGCTGCTTCTGTTTTTGAGTTTCTAAAATGGTTTAGTGACATTTTTGTTAAGTCAATGCCTGACTGCCTTAACTTTAATGCTGTATCTCTTACCCATAAACCTTGCATCCAGCTCATAACCAAATCGTCATTATATCCGTGCTGAGCCTCTGCTCTACTATTCTTCCACACAAAGACGTATAATTCATCTAGAAGTCTCTTTGATCTTATTATACACTCTTTTTCCCTCATATACAAATCTAATTTGCTGACAGCCAGAGGTCTAATCTTTTGTGTCATTGAAAACCCTGCAACACCGTCTGATCTGTTAGATAGATCGTATTGTTTATGTAGATAAGTTTCTGGATCAAATACGTTATCTTTGTAGGTATAATACAGATTCTTATATCCACGATCTATAATCGTCTGAATGGTTGCCCAACCTACGTTGGCATTTTCAACAACTAGCAATGCATCATTGTACTCAGTTGCAACAGCTACCAGCAGATTACCATAATCTTTAGTCGTCACTTGACCTTTATATTCTGCAACCTGCCTGCAGTCCTCAACATCGATTATATGAAATGCTGAGTAGTCTCCTCCATCGCCCCTCGCTACGTCAGCTGTTACGATGTATGATTTTGTATAATCTGCATTTTCCCACACCCACATATTTCCATCAAATCCTCTTTTTGCTATTGGCTCTTGTATGAAGGTTTCCGAATACCACGTGAGTATTTGTGGATGTACAACTGTTTGTCCTGATGTTGAAAAGTCGCAGTCACACTCCTGGGCAGCTAATCGCAATCCCAACTCGTCATCTTGCCTATCCCTCCAATCCTGATCTCTATCTGGATGTACCCACCATGGTAGTTTTGTTGCCTTGAAATTAGCTGCTTCTCCTGATTCAGCTTTCATCCATAGTTTGTGGAAAAAGTTTCCTGTGCCATTAGGTGTTGATAGTACAATCGCTCTACCACCAGTACCCAGCGTCTGTTGTGCTGATGCCCACAGCTCTTCTGCATTTTGTACGAATGCAGCCTCATCAATGATAAGCAAAGACAATGCTTCTGATCGACCTGATGTGCCTGTAGATGCTACTGCTTTTACTTGCGATCCGTTTGTTAGTCTAATTGATAGTTTGTTGCTCTCTGTCGTTTTTGGCTTTAACCAAGATGGTAGATATTCTAACATAACATGAACCTTTGTTACTAGGTTCTTTGATGTTGCTTGGTCAATCGCTACTACTAATATGTTTTTATCTTCATGAAAGATCATAAGCCATAGGATATATCCAGCACTGAGTGTTGATATGCCTAACTGCCTTGATTTGAGTATTATATTTCTATCATGCTCGACAAAAGCCTTCATCAACTCTTCTTGATATGGATACAGCTTAAAGGGCATTCGCCCCTTTACTGGGTGTTGAATCATGCAATACCTTTTCATGAAATACACCGGATCGAGCTTACACTTGATAAGCTCTTCCTTGATCATGTCTTTGATCGACTTCTGCTTTTGCTGCTCAGACATAACTTAGATTTGTTTATTGTAGGTTTACCTGTGGCTCACCGTATTTGCGTTCTACTTCAAATTTAATTCCCCTTTCTCTGGAAAACATATTTTGTAAGATCTTGGCTACGTGCCTTTTTACAAATTCTGTGTCTGTACTCGGAAGATCCTTTTGTATACTGAATACAACATTAACTGTGCCCGTCAGTGGGCCGTCTACTTCTTTAATGACCTCAGCCTTGCCTTTGTAGTTCTTGTCTACATAATTAAAAAACTCCTTTTTCTCTTCATCACTCATATCACTAATACCACTAGTGCCAAACTTCTCATTATGCTTATGTAGAGCGTTTAGAAAAAAGCCCTGATATTCGCTGTCCTCTCTTAGTTTTTTTACAATGTGTTTCATATTGTTATACTGTTTTAGACAATGCATTACCTATAAATGCACCAAGTTCTCCTGCTTTAATTGCCGACAACGCTCCTTCGATCGTTCCATGTGCCAGGTCTAGATGGCTATATGCGTTGGCCGCTTCGACTCCAGCACCTATTCCTAGGTACATTACTATAACCATAAATAGTAATTCAGCAATTTGCTTCTGCTTTTTATCTTCTAGTGTTTTGAAATCTGGTACTGCAAGCTGTAATGCTTTCTGAATCCCGCCGACATATGCTACATGCACTTCATGTCCCGCATGTATTAGCTTATGTGCAAACTGTTTTGCCTTTTGCTCACCTTTTTTAAATCCAAATCTACCCAACAAAGCACCAACACCCTTACTAAGGTATCCAAATATTTCTAGAATTTTTGGAACTGCAGCTATAATTCCCAAGACTAAACCTACGGTAATCTCTTCGTTTACTTTCTTGTCCAACTTTTCCAGCTCTGGATGTTCGTCTTTTATTTTTTCAATCTCCACTTGATCCTTAGCTGTTGCCTTAATCTCCGGTGCTGCTTTCTGTATTTCTTTTGTAAATGTTGCCATAATCTGATCCATGGCTTTTTTTTCCTCCGGACCAAACTCCTCACCACCTTCCGCCTCCGTCAATCTTCGTGGAGTGTTTGCATATTCGAGTAATATGCTTTCTATTTTTTTCTGAAATAGAATACCCGAAACAATTGGTGTCAGTTGTCTTTTCACGTTATGATGTGTACTTAGATCTCACTGTGTTAAGGATTGATATTTTACCTTGCTTACCAAACGGTAGTGCATTCATGATCTCTTCAACATAAAGAGCAACCATGCCCATATCATCATGTCCATCAATCTTTCTAAGATTTTCTATGAATTTACCTACTAGACCACTTAGTTCTGGGGATAATCCAACTTCCTCCTCCTCAGGAGCTTCTTCGGCATCCTCTTCATCAGATGCAGGAGCTTCATCCTCAGCAGGCGTCTCTTCTGCGGTTTCTTCCTCAGGTGCCTCTTCTTCGGGAGCATCCTCAGCAGCCTCTTCATCTTCGGTTCCTTCTTCTTCTTCAATTTCGCGCAAATATCTATTAAGATCAAATTTATTTTCGTTTTGCTGCTTAACTCCTCTAACTTCTGAGATAAGACCATTGTTTTTTAATATTCTGACGGTATCCTCGAAGCTGTTTAGCGATGTAACAAGTCTACCTGCCACCGCATGCCTTCTTGCCTCGGCTAGGAAGCGCTGCTTAGTGATTTTTTTCTTTTGTACTTTGATGTATAAATTCTGTAAAGTCATGATTGTGTATTTTTATATAAGTATCTTTGTTTTTGATTAAAACACCTTTTTGTAAGACAGCATTTTTGGTTCGTGCAAATAATCTAACTTATCTAAACCATAATACTCAGCCTTATACTTTGCCTGAGCGTATTCGTCTGTTGTGTATTCGTTCATGAAATATCCCTTCAGCTCTTTGTAAGCTTTTTCCCAATCCACTGACAATACCAAATCCTCCATAAGATGTAAATGGCTCATATATTGATCATAATCTTGCAAATCATGTTCGATGTGTATAAGCTCAACAACACGACCATCCTCAATATAGTCTAAGCAAAAATCAGCCATGTACTTAGGCTGTATGTTCAGTAGCTTATGTAGTCTAGGGTTTCTATTAGCATGATGTGCGATCTGCTCTCTGAGCGCGCCTTTATATGCATATCTCACGTTTACGTGCGCATGATCTAGATATAAATTTTTATGCGCTTTTGTTTGTATCATCCAATCTTGAATACAGGCAGCTGCATCGGTTGGTGATCCTGGTACTAAGACATGGCCGTGTACATTATTTGCCTTATGTATTTGTGATTCAATATAGGTTAGCTCATATCCAAAGCGATCAAAAAACTCAGGCACATGCTTCATCTCAAACAAGCTGTCGTCAACTGGCATGCTTATGTATGGCTCAGCTGTTATGCTATAATCAAGCACCTTAAACATTAGCCCTCTGCTTTTTCGTCTGTTATAGGACCTCCAACAACCCAAGCATCGCAAGTACGCTTAGCTGCGCATTTGAATTTGAGGAATCTGCAGTATCCTAGCTTGCCTGCGTTAATTACATCAAATGGATCTTCTGTACCCTTATCATCACCTATGCCCTTCGCAATGCAGTCTAAGGTTTTTGTTGTTATATCAAATGCTGCACAATTACCACATAATGATTTCTTTGCATCTTCGGCTGAATCAAGTTGCCACATCTCCATCTTCTTATCCCAAAATTTTTCATTAGGTTCGTTTGGATTGAGTGGTCCATACCCGTACTTATCTATTGCCTTCTGTCTGTTATCCAGATTAACTTCAATGTTCTGAGTTGGTATTGGGCATCCCTTTGCCTCCGCTTCGTTTAATAACTCTCTTAATTTAATCACTTTTCTTTTATTAAATTTAAGAATTTGGTTTCGTTGTTTTCGAACTTCTTATCATCAAACATTTCAGCAGTAACGCTTCCATCTTTTTGCTTCATGCGACAGATGGTTGCATCTAGTTTTTCTAAACCATTTAACAAGTAGGTCACACCAAATAATGCCTTCTTAGGTGTAATTCTCGCTACAACAGATGCTTCCGTTATAATAAGATTCATCTGGCCTAAGTTGGCTAGTTCCGCTTCAAATACCATCTCTTCATCTTTTAGACCTAGGTATTTAAAGTTTAACGTGTATCCATGTATGCTGTAGAATTCTTTGAAGAATGGCATAGCAATTACAAAAGGATCTTGCTCTTCGAATAATATGCTTTTAAGTTTTATCATGGTGTTTTTATATAATTATCTTGTTTTTGGAATTCCTACTAAAACTTTTTCTTTAGGCTTCACTCCCGATATTGATCTTATGTATTTGCCGTTTCCAGTAAATTCAACATCCTTACCAGCTAGTACTTTTGATATTATGGATTCATCCTCAATTGGTGTTAAACCAAACTTAATTGCTAACTCTTCATCCATTTCGGCATAGAATCCTCTGGTCTTCATTAAGCTAAGTAATTTAGTCACAACTGATCTTTTTGCCCCACTACCTCCGTCCTGACCTATTGTTGTTACCTTTGTTCCGAAGTTTGTCGTCTTGCCTGCAATTGTCAAATCCGCATTC
>SXGQ01161380.1_pt1 | contig 18042 bp, 13 predicted proteins | sample 3178371 | NCBI WGS metagenome assembly SXGQ01 (sample SAMN11356859, study PRJNA531348) | freshwater metagenome | isolation source: freshwater sample F1-20 | place: China: Fuxian Lake, Yuxi | collected 2017-12-25 | reverse complement strand
GGCGGCGGGCGTGCGAGCGCGACCTCATCGATGACGGTCTCCGGTGACGGGCCCTGACCTGGCCGAGTATACGGGTCAGCTGCACGGATGGATCGCCACGGGCGCCAGACTGCCGCCAGACCGCTCGATTGACCACCCCGACGGATGCGACCGACAATCGCCGCGTCGGGTTCACACCTCGTCGCTCCTTTGTACACGGAACACCCCATGCCTCGCCTGCACCTCCACCGGCTGGCGTTCGTGCTGGCGCTGGCTGCCCACGGAATCGCGGGCTCCGCCGCCGCGGCCGCACCCGGGCGCCGTCCCAACATCCTCGTCATCGTCGCCGACGACCTGGGATATGCCGACCTCGGGTTCCAGGGAGGGCGCGACATCCCCACTCCCCACCTCGATGCCCTGGCGGCGGGCGGGGTCCGCTGCACGTCGGGCTATGTCTCCGGGCCCTACTGCAGCCCGACCCGGGCCGGCCTCCTCACCGGCCGCTACCAGCAGCGGTTCGGCCACGAGTTCAACCCCGGCCCGCCCGGTCCCGACAACCAGGCGATCGGCCTGCCCCTTTCCGAGACGACGCTCCCCCAGCGGCTCAAGGAGGCGGGCTACGCCACCGGCCTGGTGGGCAAATGGCACCTCGGCAACGGCGCACAGTTCCAGCCGCAGTCGCGCGGGTTCGACGAGTTCTTCGGATTCCTCGGCGGGGCACATGGGTATGGACCGTTCCCGGAAGGGGATGCCGGTCCCAACGCCATCCGCCGCGGCCGCGACCCGGTGGCGGAGAGGGAGTATCTCACCGACGCCTTCGCCCGTGAGGCGGTGTCGTTCATCGACCGCCACGCTGCCGCGCCGTTCTTCCTCATGCTCACCTTCAACGCCGTCCACACGCCGATGGAAGCCCCGGCGCGCGACGCCGACCGGTTCGCTGCGATCACGGCGCCGCGGCGCCGCACCTACGCGGGGATGCTCGCCGCGATGGACGACGCAGTGGGACAGGTGACGGCGGCGCTGGCGGACCGGAAACTCGTCGAGGACACGCTGGTCTTCTTCATCAGCGACAACGGCGGGCCAGCGGTGAACGCGTCGAGCAACGGCGCGCTCCGCGGCCAGAAGGCGACGACCTGGGAGGGGGGGGTGCGCGTCCCGTTCGTGGTCTCGTGGCCGGGTACCCTGCCTGCCGGCACCACCTACGGCGAGCCGGTGATCCAACTCGACATCCTCCCCACGGCGCTCGCGGCGGCGGGCATCGCCCGCCCCGACGGCCTCGACGGAGTCGATCTCCGCCCGTTCCTCGCGCGAGATCGGGCGGGCGCGCCGCACGAGGCGCTCTACTGGCGCTTCGGGCAGCAGCGGGCAATCCGGATGGGCGACTGGAAGCTCGTCGAGGCGACGGGGGGAAACGGGCCGATCCTCATCGACCTGGCAGCCGACCTCGGCGAACAGACCGACCGGAGCAGTGCCGAGCCGGCGACCCGCGCGCGGCTGGAGCAGGCCTGGAAGGAGTGGAACGCCACGCTCGTCGAACCACGCTGGGGCCGGCAGGGCGGCCGGCCCGCGGGCCGACAACAACCGGGCCGCCGCCGTCCGCCGGCGCCGGCGGGGGCCGGGGCATGATGCGGTGCTCGGCAGCCGTCGCGGTCGCCGCAGCACTCCTCGCGGTGTCGGCCGCCGCCCAGCCACCGGCCGAGCCGACCACCTGGGACGGGCGTCATCCGATCGGGCGGATCGCGGCGACGATCGTTTATTTCGTTCCTGCCGACCGTGTGCCACTCCCCGATTGGCGATCGCGGGCCGAGTGGTATGCACGGCGCATCGAGGCGTTCCACACGCGCGAGTTCGAGGGGCGGTCGGTCCTCACCGCCACCGTGGTGGCCGAACCGCTCGTGTCGCGCCTGCCGACCGCCGCCCTCCGCGCCGGGGATGCCAATGCGATCTTCTTCCGCACCCTCGGCGAGGCCGACGAGCGGCTCTCGTTCGCGCGCGAGCGGCGGGGGGATGCGTTTCCCGTGCTCGTCGTTCTCAGCGACATCAACTGGCGACCACTCGACGATTTCCAGCGCCTCGCCCCGACGCCGACCGGCTTCCGTTTCGAGGGCTCGCTCGCGCCCGAGGATCCGTCTGCGGGCGCAGTCCACGTGCCGGGTGCGGCGGCGGGGGGTGCGCGGGCGACATACCTCGCCGACGCCGGCAAGGGCTGGGGGCTGGTGAGTGGCGACGGCTGGCGCGTGCCCTACCGCGGCAGTGATTGTGTCGTCTACCACGAAGGGGTCGGCCACGCGATCGGCCTGCCCCATCCGCCGGCCGACGACGCCAACGTGATGAGCTTCGGCCAGTACCGGGCGACCCTCGGCCAGTCGTGGGTCGATCCCGACCAGAAGAAGACGCTCGGCTGGGAGCCGGTAGCAGGCTTCGATGCCGCGCGGCACGCGCTGTTCTCCGGCTTGACCGGCGCCGTCGAGCCGGCCACGCCCCGTCCCGGCCAGCCGGTCACCCTCCGCCTCGGCCTGCCCGCCCACCTTCCGGTCACCGACGTGCGTGTGGAGATCCAGACCGCGCTCCGCGGCCCTTGGCTGTCGATCCCGGTGCCGGCGACGGCCGTGCGCGACGGCGCGATCCCCCTCGGCGGCTTCGACCGCCCCTGCCCCGTCACCTGGCGGGCCCGGCTGCGGCGGGCAACACCGATCGGCACGGCCGACGACGCAGCCGAACTGTGGGGCTATTTCCAGGTGCGCACCGATCCCGGCATGCCGCCACCGGCGGTCGACATCGATCCGCTGGACAGCGCCGAGTTTCCCGCCGTCGCCGCCGGGGATCGGCCGGCTACCGACCTGCTCGCGGCGGTCGATCCGACCCGCGATGCGGTGGCCGGTGAATGGACTCTCATGCCCGCGGGCGCCGAGGGAGGGGTCCGGCTCACCGCGCCGAAGGCGTTCGGGGCGCGGTTGGAACTCCCCACGATCCCGCCGGAGGAGTATCGGCTGACGGTGATCGCCGAGCCGCTCGACGAACCGGACGGCCTGATCCTCGGCCAGCGCGCCGGCGACAGCCGCTTCGTCGTCCTCCTCGGATTCACTCCACAGGAGGAGCAGATCGGGGCGCTCGAGAACGTCGACGGCGGCAACGTCGCTGCCCCGGCCAACCCGACGCGGTTCGTCGCCGAGCTCTTCGCCCGCGGCAGACCGGCGACGATCGAGGTGGTCGTGCGGTCCGGCGGCGTCCGTGTCGATGTCGATGGGCGCACGAGGATCGACTGGCGCGGCGATGCCGGGAGCCTGTCGCTCTCCGATTACTGGACCACGCCGCATGCCGAGCGGCTGTTTCTCGGGGCCTACGACTGCCGGTGGCGGTTCCACCGGGCGACGATCGAACCGCTCGGCGAGGTGGGCCCGCAGCGGGCTGATTCCCGCTGAACGGGAGGTGTCAGCGGACGAACGGAAAAACGGCGTGACATTCCCGCGGCGGCAACGCCCACCCCAGCAGGCGACCACGAACGGCCGCCGGGAGGCCAAGCGATGATCGTGGTCCGCGACGTGTCGAAATCGTTCGGCGGGCACCTCGTGCTCCGCCCGACGACCCTGGAGTTTCCCCGCGGGCGGACGACGGTGCTCATCGGGCCGAGCGGCTGTGGCAAGAGTACGCTCCTGCGGATCATCGTCGGTCTCGTCTCTCCCGACTCTGGCAGCGTGACGATCGACGGGGAGACGCTCACCCCCGCGACGGCGCTGGCGCTCCGCCGGCGGCTCGGCTACGTGATCCAGGACGGCGGCCTCTTTCCCCATCTCAGCGGCCGTGACAACGTCGCCCTCCTCGCCCGTCAACTCGGCCGCGACGCCGGGTGGATCCGCAGCCGGGTCGCTGAACTGGCCGACCTGGTCCGGCTTCCCACGGCGGCACTCGATCGCCCCCCCGGGGCCATCTCCGGCGGCCAGCGGCAGCGGCTGGGCATCATGCGGGCACTGATGCTCGACCCGGCCGTCGTCCTCCTCGACGAACCGCTCGGGGCCCTCGATCCGTTGGTCCGCTACGACCTCCAGGAGGATCTGCGCCGCATCTTCCGCGACCTCGGCAAGACCGTCGTGCTCGTCACCCACGACATGGGGGAGGCGGGATTCTTCGGCGACGACGTCGTGCTCCTCGGCGGCGGCGCGGTCGTGCAGCGGGGCACACTCGACGACCTGATCACGGCCCCGGCCGACGAATCGGTGCGCCGGTTCATCATGGCCCACCGGCTGCCAGGCGTGGCGACAGAGGGAGGTGGGGCATGAAGCGCACCGGGCTGTCCGTGCTGGCGGCCGTCGTGACGGCGATCGGATGCATCCCGTGCGCCGCGGCGGAGCGGCGAGCGGAGCGGGTCGTGGTCGGCTCGAAGGGGTTCACGGAGGGGATCGTCCTTGGCGAGATCCTCGCCGCGACGGCCCGCCATGCCGGCCTCGAAGCGGTCCACCGCCAGGCGCTGGGGGGCACGCAGATCGTCTTCAAGGCGCTCGAGCGCGGCGAGATCGACTGCTATGTCGAGTACTCCGGCACCCTCACCGCGGAGATCCTCCGCGACGAGCCGGTGGCGTCGGCTGAGCTGCTCGCGCAGGCGTTGGCGGCCCGCGGCATCGCGGTCGGGGCCGAACTGGGGTTCGACAACACCTACGGCCTGGCGATGCGTCGCGACATGGCGGAACGGCTCGGGATCCGCACGATCGGCGACCTCGCCGCCCGCTCCGCCGATCCCGAGGTGGCCGACCTGGTCTTCGGGTTCAGCGACGAGTTCGTGCAGCGCACCGACGGTTGGCCGGCGGTCAAGGCCGCATACGGCCTGCGCCAGGTGCCACGCGTCCTCGACCATGCCCTCGCCTACCGCGGCATCGACTCCGGATCGCTCCACGTCACCGATCTCTACGCCACCGACCCCGAGCCGCAGCTCCACGACTTGGTGCTCCTCGCCGACGACCGCCGCGCCTTCCGCGAATACCGCGCGATGATCCTCCACCGGGCCGACCTCGCAGAACGGGCACCCGGATTCGTGACGGCCTTGACGAGTCTCGCCGGCACGATCGACGGCTCGCGGATGGCGGCGATGAACGCGGCCGTCCGGCTCGAGGGGCGTTCCGAGGCGGCCGTCGCGGTCGACTTCCTCCGCGATGCCCGCGGCTGGGACGTCGCCGTGGCCCCGGCCGACGGTCTGCCGCGTCTGGCCGCCGATCTGGTCCGCGCCACGGGGCAGCACCTGCTCCTCGTCTTCGTGTCGCTGCTCGCGGCGATCGTCGTCGGCGTGCCGGCGGGGATCGTGGCAGAACGCATGCCGGCGCTCGGACGCTGGATCCTCGGCCTGGCGGGGATCATCCAGACGATCCCCTCGATGGCGGTGCTGGTCTTCATGGTGCCGCTGCTCGGCCTCGGTTGGCGGCCGGCGGCGCTGGCGCTGTTCCTCTACAGCCTCCTCCCGATCGTCCGCGGGACGGCGAGCGGCCTGGACTCGATCCCGGCGCACCTCCGCGAGGCCGCGCTCGCCCTCGGCCTGACCCCGTGGGAGCGACTCCGTCTGGTGGAACTGCCGATGGCTTCGCGATCGATCCTCGCCGGCATCAAGACCGCCGCCGTGATCAACGTCGGCACCGCCACGATCGGCGGCCTGATCGGTGCCGGTGGCTACGGCGAGGCGATCCTCTCCGGCATCCGTCTCGCCGACCCGACCCGGTTGATGGAGGGTGCGGTCCCAGCGGCGCTGCTCGCCCTCGGCCTGCAGGGGGCGTTCGATCTCCTCGAGCGCTGGCTCGTGCCCGCCGGCCTGCGCACCCCGCGAGGGTGAGCTTCCCGTGTGGTTTTTCCCGCTTTGGCTGAAGCCGTGCCGCCGGGCGGGTACAACGACGCTCCCCGGGAGACCTCGCATGGACCGCTGGCAGCGCTCGATCGTGGCGGCAATGGTGATCGGCATCGGCACCCTGGCCGGGATTGCCGGCCGGTCGCAGGAACCCGCCGCGCCGCGGATCCCCGGCCCCCAGGCCGATGGCTCGGTGATCCTCCCCAACCAGTGGTCGCTGCGGCCGGTGGGCCGGCAACTCGAGGTGGGCGACTTCCCGGTGAACATCGCCCTCCACCCCGACGGGCGCCACGCGGTGATCCTCCACTGCGGCTACGGACCCCACGAACTGGTTGTCATCGATATCGACACGCGGAGGGTGCTGTCCCGGACCCGCGTCGAGGAAGCCTTCCAGGGAATGGCCTTCACGGCCGATGGCCGGCGGCTCGTGGTGTCGGGGGGGGCGGCCGAAACGATCCTCCTCTTCCGTTTCGAGGCGGGGGTGCTCGTGCCGGCCGGCACGGTGGCGCTGCGCGACGAGAAGATCCGCGGCATCCCCTGCGGGATCGCCCTCGGCCCCGACGACCGGCTCTACGTGGCCAACGTCTGGGGCCACTCGGTCTCGTCAGTCGATCTCGGGCCGGCAGGCGGGGCCGCCACCGTCGGGCAGGAGCTGCTCCTCTCCGACAAGGCACCCGCCACACCGCCGGCCGCGCCGGCCACGACCGATGACCCGTCGATCACCAAACGTGCCGACGTCCTCCTCGAACGGGTCGTCGCCGAGGCCCCGCATCCCTGGACCTGCCTCCTCGACGCGCCGCGGAAACGGCTCTACGTGTCGCTGTGGGCGCAGGCGGCCGTCGCCGTGATCGACGTCGCGGCCGACGAATGGAAGGTGGTCGGCCGCATCGAGGTCGAGGAGCATCCCAACGAGATGGCGCTGACCCCCGATGGCCGCCGGCTGTGCGTCGCCAATGCCAACCGCAACAGCGTGTCGGTGATCGATACCGACACCATGGCGGTCACCGAGACGCTCGTCGCCACCCTCGCCCCCGACTCGCCACCGGGCAACACCCCCAATTCGCTCGCCGTCTCACCCGATGGCACCCGCCTCTACGTCTCCAACGCCAACATCAACGCCCTCTCGGTGTGGGACATCGCCGAGCCGGGCAAGGCGCGGAGCCTCGGCTTCATCCCCGTCGGCTGGTATCCGACCTGCGTGCGCATCACAGCCGATGGCGGCCGGCTGCTGGTGGCCAACGGCAAGGGAATCATCTCCGATTCCAACCGCAACGGACCGCGCCCCGGATTCAATCCCGAGGCCCCCACCCCCGACTACATCGGCGGGCTGTTCGCGGGCACGGTGTCGTTCATCGACCTGCCGGCCGACGACGAGGCCGGCCGCGCGCGGTTGGCGGAGTGGACACAGCGCGCCTTCGCCTGCCGGCCGCCGGCGGCCGACGACGTGTTCACGGCCGGTGAACTCGACGGCCACCCGATCCCGGTGCGCCCCGGGCAGAAGAGCCCGATCACGCACTGCATCTACGTCGTCAAGGAGAACCGGACCTACGACCAGGTGCTCGGCGACATGCCGGAGGGGCACGGCGATCCGACGCTCTGCCTGTTCCCCGAACGCGTCACCCCCAACCACCACGCCCTGGCAAGGCAGTTCGTCCTGCTCGACAACTTCTACGTCGAGAGCGAGGTGAGTGCCGACGGTCACGAATGGAGCATGGGGGCCTATGCGACCGATTTCGTCGAGCGGCACTGGCCCCTTTCCTACGGCCACAACCGCCGACGGAAGTTCCCCTACCCCGCCGAGGGCAGCTTCGACGCGGCGGCGCGCCCTGCCGGCGGCTACCTCTGGGACCGGGCGATCGCCGCCGGGGTGAGCTTCCGCAGCTACGGCGAGTGGGTCGCCAACGGCCCGACCCCGGACGCCCCCTGCACCGCCAAGGTGCCGGCCCTCGAGGGCCGCTTCGACCCGCTCTACCGCAGCTTCGACCAGGACTACTCCGACCTGAAGCGGGCCGACCGCTTCATCGCCGAACTGGCGCGGTTCGAACGGGAGGGGGCGATGCCGCGCCTGCAGATCGTCCGCCTCCCCAACGACCACACCAGCGGCACGAGCCCCGGCAAGCTCACGCCGACGGCCTTCATGGCCGAGAACGACCTCGCCTTCGGCCGGATCGTCGAGGCGGTGAGCCGCTCGCGCTTCTGGCCGACGACGGCGATCTTCGTCGTCGAGGACGACGCCCAGAACGGCTCCGACCATGTCGATGCCCACCGCACGATCGCCTTCGTGATCAGCCCCTGGGCAGGGCACGGAGTGATCGACTCGAGCCTCTATTCCACCAGCTCGATGCTGCGGACGATGGAGCTGATCCTCGGCCTGGCACCGATGTCGCAGTTCGACGCCGCGGCCCTGCCGATGGTGCGGTCGTTCGCCAAGACAGCGGTCGCCGACCTCTACGTCTGCCGTCCGGCGGCGGTGCCGCTCGACGAGCGCAACCTCGCCGGCGCGTGGGGGGCCGAGGCGTCGCTGGCGATGGACTTTTCGGTCGAGGACGCCGCCGACGACCTGCTCCTCAACGAGATCGTGTGGCGGAGCGTGCGCGGGGCCGACGCGCCGATGCCGGCACCGCGCCGTGCCGCCTTCGTCTTCGCCTCGGCGGAGGACGAAGACGAGCACGAAGACGGGGATGACGACGGCGGTCGGGAGTGAGTGACACGGTAAAGCGGCTGTCGGCGTTCCGTCGCGTCGCCCGCGCCGACCGTGGGGTGGGGTCACCGCCCGATCACGGGCTCTCCGGCTTCGCCAGATCGATGGTCATGTCGCTCGTCGCCGCGGTGAACTCGCGGATGATCGGCGACTTCCGCTCGTCGAACCTGCCGCCGAGGAGATCCCCCGGCTGCCGCCCGTTGACGTGCGTGACCGCGATCCGGTAGCGCCCCGGGCGCACCTTGGGCACGGTGAAGGCGCGTGCGGCCCCCACCGCCCGCCCCAAAACAACACAAGTGTATCACCCGTTCTGGCAGGGCAACTGCCACCCCCGACCCACGCCCCGGTCGGCGTGGCGCGGGGCACCATCCGATTCAGCGCGGCGGACTCCGGGGCCAACCGGCGGCGAGGAGCATGGTGGCCACATGAATATCGACGATCGACTCGATCTCGGGACAGTAGCCACCGCCGCACACGATCGCCACCGGGAGCCCCGCGCCGCGCGCGGCGGCGAGCACGAACCGGTCCCGGGCGAGCAGCCCCTCCTTCGAGACCGCCAGCCGCCCGAGGCGGTCGCCGGCGTAGGGGTCGGCCCCGGCGATGTAGAGGACCAGATCGGCCCGGGCCCGGTCGAGCGACTGCGCCACCGCCGGGCGCAGGGCGGCGAGATACGCCTCGTCGTCGCAGCCGTCGTCGAGCGGCACGTCGAGCGAGCCGGGATGTTTGCGGAGCGGGAAGTTGCGGCCGCCGTGGATCGACATCGTGAACACGGTCGGATCGGCGGCGAAGATCTCCGCGGTACCGTTGCCCTGGTGGACGTCGCAGTCGAGGATCAGCACCCGTTCGACCACTCCCCGGGCCTGGAGTTCGCGGGCGGCGACCGCCGTGTCGTTGAACACGCAGTAGCCCTCACCGAAATCGGTGCCGGCGTGGTGCGTGCCGCCGGCGAGGCTGGCGGCGATCCCGTCGTCGAGCGCGGCGGCTGCGGCATCGACGGCGGCGCCGGTGCTGCGCAGCGAGCGTTCCACCAGTTCCCGGCTCCAGGGAAACCCGATCCGCCGCACCTCGGCCGCCGACAATCGGCCGGCCAGCACCCGACCGACATAGTCGCGGTCGTGGACCCGGAGCAGTTCATCGGCAGTGGCGGCATGCGGCTCGATGAACTCGAGCGGCGCTCCGGCCGCCGCATGGGCCCCGAGGCGCCGGCGCAGCAGACGGTATTTGTCGATCGGGAAGCGGTGCCCCTCGGGGAGCGGGAGCGGGTAGCGATCGCATGGATAGAGCCGCATGGGAGCGCCCGCACCGGGACCACGCCGTGGCCACCCGCGCTCAGCGCGGGCGCCGCCGCCAGCGGACGACCATCCAAAGACCGCCGAGCGTCGCCAGCACCAGTGCCGACGGTTCGGGGACGAGGGCGACGATCTGCGGGCGGTACGGGGCGAGATCGACGGAGTAGGTGACGTTGCCGAAGACGGCGTTCGAGCCGGGATCGGGTTGGCCGGAGTATCCGTCGACCACGACCATCAGCCCGGCGAGCTGCCACGACGACCCGTCCTTGGCGAACACGGCCCCGCCGGAATCGCCGTACGAGGCCTGGGCCTCCGCCGTGCCGGGCAGGGAGTCGAACGTCGTGACGATCGACGGCATCTGGCCGAAGCCGTCGTCGATCCACTCGCCCGTGCCGGAGATCGTATTCGTACCCCAGCGCAGCGAGCGGCTGCCCATGTTGGCCTTGTAGCCCTCGGCGTCGCCCCCCGAAGCCACCTCGGTCCAGGTCCAGGGGGACGTGGCCTGGTTGACGTTCCACTGCGTCAGGTTCGGTTGGCGGTCGCGGCCGGCGCCGATCATCGTCACAGCGGTGCCCAGGGCCGGCGTCGTGGCGGCGATCGCCACGCCGGCGATGCCGACGGGAACCGTGGTCAACCGGTACATGAGCAGGTCGGCGACCGATCCCCCCGCGTTGGTGAGCCGGACGTCCGTGCCGGCGGCGGCGAAATAGGTGGTGCCGGAGAGGGTGATCGGCCCGGAGCCGACGTGGGCGGCGGTCAGCACCCAGCCATCCCCGACGTAGATCCCGGTGCCGATGCCACGGAAGCCGACGGCAGCCCAGCCGGGATCATCGGACGGGGCGGTGGTGTTGCCGGTCCCGGTGGTGGTCTGGATGATCACTGCCGGCGCCGCCCCCGGCCACAGCGCCGTCACCAGCCCACAGAGCAGCCAGAGCACGGAGGCCGTCCCGCGTCGATTCGCCGCTCGCAATCCGCACATCGCTCGTCTCCGGGCCGACACCGCCACTGCCCAGCGATGATTATGGGGCCACCGGTGATTATCGGGCCACCGGCGGTCGTGGGCGGTCAGGCCCCGGCGGGGCCAGTCGCCCCGCCACCCCGGTGGCGGACACCGCCGCTCACACCCGCCGCAGCGTGGCGAACAGGGCGCGGGCTCCGCCGGGGGAGAACTCCGCCCCGGCGATCCCCGGCACCACCTCGAAACGCGCCGGTTCGATCGACTCGACCGTGAAGCCGTCGGCGAAGGCGGCGCGCAGTTCCGGCTCCGACAGCCGGCGCGGCCCCTGCTCCCCCGGCTCGTCGGTCGACATGCAGAGGATGAAGACCCGGGCTCCGGGCTCGAGCAGGCGGCGCAGGGCGGCCACGTATGCCCCCCGCGCGGCGTCGTCGAACGAATGGAACAGGCCGCAGTCGGTGACGGAGTCGAACCGCTCGGGGATCTCCCCGACTGCCGCCGCGTCCATCTCGAGGAAATTGACCGTCACTCCCGCACGGCGGGCCTTGTCCCGCGCCGCGCCGAGCGGGCCGGCGAGGAAATCGACGCCGGTCACCGCCTGCCCGCGACCGGCCAGCCAGATGGCGAGGTCGCCGGTGCCACAGCCGCAGTCGAGGACACGGCCGCCGATCCGGTCGCCCGCCTCGACGAACGCCCGCTGCGGCCGGCCGATGTCCCAGGGTGCCGTGGGCAGACCGTAATAGGCCGTGAACCGCTCGCGGGACGGCTGCTCGTGGTGACTGGTCATCGTGGGTGGCTCCCCCGTCCTCAGCCGCGACGCTTCGTCGCGCTCGAACCCCGTTTGCCGACACCCGGTGCCGCCGGCTTCATGGCGGCGGGCTTCATCCCTCCCTGACCATCGACGAGCACGTCGATCGAGCCGCTCTCCACCCGGTAGAGCCAGCCATGGATGCGCGGGACCGAGCCCTTGGCGTGCATGTTCTTGATGAGGGCGAGGTTCCGCAGGTGCTTGATCTGGAGTTTGACGTTCTCCTCGGTCAACACCGCGAGTTTCTCCTCGCGCGACAGGCCGCGCTCCTTCGCGATCCGGTCCGCCGCCTCCTTGGCGCCGGTGGCGATGCACAGCCAGTCGGCGATGTAGTTCTCATGGACACCGTCCTCGATGGCGGCGATGCCGCCGCAGCGGGTGTGGCCGCAGACGATGATGTCCTGATCGTGAGGTGGACCACGCCGATCCACAGCACCTTGGGGGTCTGCCGGGCGGCGATCGACTTGGAGTAGTCGGCGTTGGGGCGCCATTCCTCCTTCACGAACCCGGCGTTGCCGGAGAGGAGTTCATCGACCGTCGAACGGGCCATGGCAAGTCTCCGCCGGGGCATCGGACACGGAGCGGGGAAGGTACCATGCAGCGGTCGGCCGCCGCCAATTCCCGCCTCCGCGTCGTCCTCGGTTGGCCTTGCACCGGACCGGTGGGAGACGGGAAAACCAGTCTTCTTGGGCAGGCCAACGCCCTCACGGCGGCGCGGGCGGAGCGAATCGGCAGGGCACGGGCAGGTCACGGCACTCGCGGGCACCATCGTGGACTGGCAGACACTCCTCACCGCAGCGGTCGTGGTCGTCACGCTGGGCTTCCTTTCCTCCGCCCAGCGCGCCCCCGACATGGCGATGATCGGCGGTGTGGTCGTGCTCCTCGCCGCCGGCATCCTCACCCCCGACGAGGCCCTCCGCGGGATGGCGAACGAGGGAATGATCACCGTCGCCGGCCTGTTCGTCGTGGCGGCGGCGGTGGAGCGCACCGGGGCCCTCGCCTTGGTGGTCGACCGGGTGCTCGGCCGCCCCAAGTCACTCGGCGCGGCGCAGTTCCGCACGATGGCCGGGCCGGCAATCGTCTCCGCCTTCATGAACAACACCCCGGTGGTCGCCCTCATGGTGCCGGCGATCCGCACCTGGGCGGCGAAGCACCGGTTGAGCGTCTCCAAGCTCCTCATGCCGATGAACGCCGCGGTGGTGCTCGGCGGCCTCTGCACGCTCATCGGCACGAGCACCAACGTCGTCGTCAGCGGTCTGCTCAAGGGGAAGATCGGCCGACCGATGGGGATGTTCGAGATTTCCTGGCTGGGGGTGCCGCTGCTCGTGGCGGGATTCGTCTACCTGCTGGTCGCCAGCCGCCGGCTCCTGGTCGATCGCCGGCCGGCGATCAGCGAAAGCGACGATCCCCGCCAGTATTCGCTCGAGATGGAGGTCGAGCCGGGCAGCGCCCTGGTGGGGCGGACGATCGAGGAGGCGGGCCTTCGCGGCCTCGACGGGCTGTTCCTCATGGAGATCGACCGCGGCGGGCACGTGCTCGCGGCGGTCGCCCCGACCGAGCGACTGGAGCCTGGGGACCGGCTCGTGTTCGTCGGGGTGATCGACAGCGTGGTGGAGCTGCAGAAGATCCGTGGCCTGCGGCCGGCCACCGACCAGGTGTTCCAGCTCGACGGGCCGCGGAGCGAGCGCGTGCTGGTGGAGGCGGTGGTGTCGCCGGTCTGTCCGCTGGTGGGACGCACGATCCGTGACGGCCGCTTCCGCTCGACCTACGATGCCGTCGTGATCGCCGTCGCGCGCAACGGTGAGCGGCTGCAGATGAAGCTCGGCGACATCGTCCTCGAACCGGGCGACACGCTCCTCCTCGAGGCGAGCCCGGGGTTCCTCGAGCGGCAGCGGTCGAGCCGGCACTTCTATCTCGTCAGCGAGGTGGTGGGGGCCCAGCCGCCGCGCCACGACCGGGCGTGGATCGCCGGCGGCGTGCTCGTGGCGATGGTGGTGGCGGCCTCCACCAATCTGGTGCCGATGGTGGCTGCGGCCCTGGTCGCGGCCGCTGCGGTGATCGCGACGCGCTGCATCTCCGCCAGCGAGGCGCGCCGGTCGATCGAATGGGAGTCGCTCCTCCTGATCGCGGCGAGCTTCGGTCTCGCCCGGGCGATGGAGAAGACCGGGCTCGCCGAGAGCCTCGCCGGCGCGACGATCGCCGCCGCGGGCTCCAACCCCACCGCCGTGCTCGCCGCGGTCTACCTGGTGGCGATGCTGTTCACCGAGTTGATGAGCAACAACGCCGCCGCGGTACTCGTCTTTCCGATCGCCTGGCAGGCGGCAGCCGACCTTGGGGTCAATCCCCTGCCCTTCGTGATGGCGATCACGGTGGCGGCGAGCTGCGGGTTCGCCACGCCGATGGGCTACCAGACCAACCTCATGATCTACGGCCCCGGCGGCTACCGTTTCAGTGACTACCTCCGTTTCGGCGGCCCGCTCAACCTCCTGGTGATGGCCCTGACGGTGACGCTCGCCCCCCTGCTCTGGCCGTTCTCCGACACCTCCGTCGCCGAGGCGATCCCGCGCCCCCGGGTGACCCGACTCGTGCACCGGCCGGCCCCCGCCGCTCATCGACCGGCGGCGATCCCCGCGACCACGTCGGCCAACCGGTCGATCTCGGCCGCCGTGTTGTAGAAGGCCAGCGACGGCCGGACGGTCGCCTCGAGCCCGAAATGCCGCAGCGACGGCTGGGCACAGTGGTGCCCGGCGCGGACGGCGATGCCCGCTCGGTCGAGCCGCTGCCCGACCGCGACCGGGTCGTGGCCGGCGAGCACGAACGACAGCACGCCGACCTTCTCCCGCGCCGTCCCCACGAGCCGCAGCCCGTCGATCCCCCCGAGACGCCGCGTGGCGTGCTCCAGCAACGCGTGTTCGTAGACGGCGATCCGCTCCCGCCCCAGTGCCGTCACGTAGTCGAGCGCCGCCGCCAGGCCGACGGCGTCGGCGATGCTCGGCGTGCCGGCCTCGAACCGCGCCGGCGGATCGGCGTAGGTCGTGCGCTCGAACGAGACGTCGCGGATCATGTTGCCGCCGCCCTGCCAGGGAGGGAGCGTCGCGAGCAGATCACCGCGGGCATAGACGGCGCCGATGCCGGTGGGCCCGAAGATCTTGTGGCCGGAGAAGACGTAAAAGTCGGCCCCCAGCCGGCGCACGTCGACGGGAAAGTGGGAAACGCTCTGGGCCCCATCCACGAGCACCAGCGCCCCGTGGGCCTTCGCCAGCGCCGTGAGCAGTTCCACCGGGACGATCGTCCCCAGCGAGTTGGAGGCGTGCGACATCGCCACCAACCGCGTCCGCGGGCCGAGGAGCCGCGCGTAGTCGTCGACGATCACCTCGCCGCGGTCGTCGATCGGGGCGACGCGGATCACGGCTCCCGTGCGCTGGGCCACCATCTGCCAGGGAACGATGTTGGCGTGGTGCTCGAGTTCGAGGAGCACGATCTCGTCGCCGGCCTGCAGCCGGGGGGCGACGATGTTGGCGACGAGGTTGATCCCCTCGGTGCAGCCGCGGACGAAAAGGATCTCCTCCGCCCGACTGGCGCCGAGGAACCGGGCCGTCGTGTCCCGCGCTGCCTCGTAGGCCTCGGTGGCCCGCGCGGCGAGCGTGTGGGCGCCGCGGTGGATGTTGGAATAGGTGGTCGTATAGAACCGGGTGAGGGCGTCGATCACCGCCTGGGGCTTCTGCGTCGTGGCGGCGTTGTCGAACCAGGCGAGCGGGTGGCCGTGCACCTGCTGGTGGAGCATGGGGAAATCGTGCCGCACGCGCACGACGTCGAATCCCGCGACTGGCGCGGCACTCGCCGACACGCCCGCTGCCGGCTCGAGCCCCGCGCCACGCCACGCCGGCAGGGGAGCAGAGTGACGGTGGTCGAGGCCGCGGACCTGGCTGACGAAACGCCGCAGGCCCGTCCAGTCGGTGGTGCCGCCCGGTACCGCAGGCTGACGCGCCACGGGCCCGGCGGCCGGCCCGGCACCGATCTGCCGGGGAAGCCCGATCGGCAGGGGGATCCCGGTCGGCAGGCCGGCGGCGACCGGCAGGCCTGCGGCCGACTCAGTCGTCGGGGCGGGCACCGGCGGCGCGGGGGGGGCCGTCGGCGGGGCCAGCGCCCCCCCGGTGGCCGCCGCCATGGCGTCGCGTGCCAGCCGCGCGGCTGCCGCGCCGATCTCCCCGGTCGTGGTGGACCCGTACCCGTCGGTGCCGATCTCGTCGGACATGCTCATGCTGGTGGTTCCGGTTCGCTGTTCCCGCCTCGGCCGTCAGATCCCCGATCCTTCGGCCTGCGCTCCGCGCGCGATCGCCCGGTCGTCGTGGTAGTAGCCCACCTCGACGTTCTCGAGCACGCCGAGGGCGTCGTCGGTGAGGACCGCCAGCGAAAAATAGTTGGTGAGCAGGTAGGAGGCGACGCCGAGGCTGTCGAGCCCCATCAGGCGCGCCGACAAGCTCGGCATGATCTCGCCGGGGATCCCCGCCTGGTGGAGGCCGACGACACCCTGGTCGGGCTCGCCGACGCGGAGCAGGAGGATGCTGGTCGTGCCCGAGGCCTGCGAATAGCCGTTGCGCCCCTTCACCTCGAGCTTGTCACAGGGCACCAGCGGCACGCCGCGCCACATGATCACCGGCGAGCCGTGGATCGTCGTCGTCACCGGCGGCACGCCGCGGCGCGTGCACTCGCGCTCGAAGGCCGCGATCGCCTTGGGGTGGGCGAGGAAGAACGTGGGCTTCTTCCAGACCAGCGACAACAGCTCGTCGAGGTCGTCGGGGGTCGGGGCGCCGTAGCGGGTGCTGACGCGCATCGTCGGGTCGACCGAGTGGAGCAGCCCGAACTTCTGGTTGTTGATCAGCTCCCACTCCTGGCGCTCCTTGATCCCCTCGATCGTGAGGCGGATCTGCTCCTCGAGCTGGTCGTAGGGGCCGTTGTACAGGTCGGAGACGCGCGTGTGGACGCGGACCACGGTCTGGATCGCGGCCAGGGCATATTCGCGCGGATTGGCGGCATAGTCGACGAACGTCTCGGGAATCTCGACGTTCTCGGCAAAGCCCGAGACGAGGTCGATGTTGCGCTCGCCGTAGCGGTTGACGCTCGACCGCAGGGCGAGGTGCTCGTCGACCGCCTGCCGGAACGAGTCGCGTTGGGCGGGGAGCTCGTCAAGCACCGCGTCGAGGTCCTGACGCGAGAGCGTGAGCAGCACGCAGGGGGTGATCGTGCGCACGGTGATCCCCGACGGCTTGTCGCTCACCAGATCGACCTCGCCGAAGAACTCCCCCTCGGCGAGCAGGGCGGCACGGAGATCGCGGCCGTGGACTCCCTTGGAGAGGATCTCGACCTGCCCCTGGGCGATCACGAAGAACGTGCTCCGATCCTGCCCCTCGATGAGCAGGTCGCTCCCCAGCGGCACCTCCTCGGTGCGGAACCGCTGCTGCATCTGGTCGAGCAGCGTCTCGGGAAACCGGGAAAAGAGCGGGACGTTGCGCAGTTCACCGGCGCTGAAGGCGAGGCCGCCGTCGGCCGGGACGATCTCGATCCGTTCCGCCTTGGAGAGCTCGACCTTCGTGCGGTTGACGCGGTAGGTACCCCCCTCGACCTGCACCCAGGGAAGGAGGTGGAGCAGGTGGCGCGGCGTGATCGACATCATCATCGGCCGCGTCTTGGCCGTGGTCGCCAGATTGCGGGCGACGGCCGTGGTCACGCTGCGCTGCAGCAGATTGTCGGACATGGCAGGCGGGCTCCGGAGTGGCCAGGGGGATGAGGAAGGCGGGCAACGCCCGTCATGACTCGTAGATACCGGTCGAGAGGTAGCGTTCGCCGGAGTCGGGGAGCACGACGACGATCGTCTTGCCGGCCGACTCCGGCCGCGCCGCCACCCGCAGGGCGGCATGCATCGCGGCACCGCAGGAGATCCCGCAGAGGATCCCCTCCTCCTTCGCAAGCCGCCGCGCCACGGCGAAGGCCTCGTCGTTGGTCACCTGGAGGATCTCGTCGACGAGGCTGCGGTCGAGGACCTCGGGGACGAAGCCGGCGCCGATCCCCTGGATCTTGTGCGGACCCGGTGCCCCGCCCGAGAGGACCGGACTGGCCGCCGGTTCGACCGCGACGGTGTGCAACGCCTGCCCCTGCGCCTGCTTGAAGAACCGCGACACCCCGGTGATCGTCCCACCGGTGCCGACCCCTGCCACGAGGATGTCGACCCGCCCCTCGGTGTCGTTCCAGATCTCGGGTCCCGTCGTGCGGAAGTGGATCTCGGGATTGGCGGGATTCTTGAACTGCTGGGGCATGAAAAAGCGCGCGTCCCTGGCCATCTCCTCCGCCCGGGCCACCGCACCGCGCATCCCCTCGGCCGCGGGTGTGAGCACGAGTTCCGCCCCCAGCCCCTTGAGCAACTGCCGCCGCTCGATCGACATCGCCTCCGGCATCAGCAGCGTGAGTGGGGAGCCCTTGGCGGCACAG
>SXGQ01482175.1_pt1 | contig 18044 bp, 9 predicted proteins | sample 3178371 | NCBI WGS metagenome assembly SXGQ01 (sample SAMN11356859, study PRJNA531348) | freshwater metagenome | isolation source: freshwater sample F1-20 | place: China: Fuxian Lake, Yuxi | collected 2017-12-25 | reverse complement strand
GTATTCTTCGTCACCACACCCCGACCTTCGACCGCTGCCCTACCCTTGTTCTTCCCGAGCGCCATCCCCATCAACCGCCGGTAAATCCGCGACGCATCCTTCCACCGCTCCGCCTCAAAACCCACCCCCGCATGGGCCAAACACGCCCTAACAAGACCCTCCCGCGACTTCTTCCCATTCCCCTTCGACCCACCGCCAATCGCCTCACCATAACTGCTCCACCGATACTCCGCCGGATCCGCCACCATCGCCGCTCTAACAGGATTGAGATCGATGTAAGCCGCCATCGTCCGCGCCGCGACCCCGTCCTCAACAATCACACTCTTGAACCGGTCCTCCCACAAGTGACCCGACCGTTTGTGCTTCGAATTGAACCACTTGGTGAATCGCTCTAACAGAGACTTCATGAACTCGCTCAAATTGTGCATCCGGCGCGTGAAACGGCTGCGGATTTCATCCAGCCTTCTGCCCGCGTCCAGCCGCGCCAGCTCCGCCTCCTGTTCGGTGCTGACCGGAAGTCCGGCGACATCCACACGTGGCATTTCAGACTCCCCCCGTGGCCTTACCACCACCACATCCGCCATTTCCCTTGCGATTTCCGCCAGATGCGCCTCGCTGTAAAATGCTCCGAGTCGTTCAAACAGCTCCGCGTCGGGAATTCCTTCGGCAGGCATCGGGGGAACTTCCAACAGAAGGTGGAAGTGGTTGGACATGATGCAGTAGGAAAGCACACGGCAGCCGCTGAATCTCTCGCACATTCGCATGAGCTTTCTGAACTGCTCGCGCTCGTCATCCTCCAGCACAAACCGCCGATCAACCACCCGCGAAACGCAATGATACATCGCTGGCTTCGTCGCGGAATCCTTCCACGGCGCAATCCATCGTTTGCGGTTGTTGGAGCTCATCTTCGGAATCCACACCAAACCGCACCTGAACACAAGTTCTTTCTTTATAAAAAGTCTGGCTCAATTATCATGGCTCAATTATCATGAAATTCGGCGGGGAGCAGAAGGGGCGAATGCCGCTCGATTGCAACGAATTGGATTGGCTCTAGATACCAACGGACACTCGTGATTCGCCAAGCTCAGCTTGATCGCTTGATCGTTCCTTCGGTGCGATTCTTAACTACCCCCCTTGCAACTGTACGGGATCATTCCAGGCTGATGCTCGCCTTCTTCCGTTGATTGCTGGCATCGGCATTGCAGGTGGAACCCGGAGGGCAAGCAGGAGGAAGCAGCCGCCCTGTGGAGAATATCCAATTTTTGATACGCGAGGTCGGCAAAAGCTCCATTCCGATCAGAAGAACCCCTGCGATCCCGAAAAGCACTGATGCGGCGAGGGAGATCCTCACCAGCTCCTTCGCTTCGACAAAAGCGATTTGGCTGCTAGCCACATCAACGCGTGCTTGGAAAAAAATCGCAGCTGCGACGATCAGTATCGATCCGGTGATAGCTTTCATGAGGGTAGGAGGAGATTCTTCTTCTTGAGAGACGGATAGCTTGTCCACGGGGGGTGGGGAAGCCCGAAACCAAGGAACGACGCTACCCGCCCGTTGCAAAGAGCATCGTGGCCGCTTAGCTTGGTTCTGCAGGTGCGCTTCAGGATTCGCCGTTGAGACCTCCTCCCAGGCGAGATCGCGCCATGTGTTTTCGGTGTATCGTAGTAGGGATTGCTCATCTTGAGAATATTCTACCGTACCGTGTTCACCTTTATGATCTCTGAGGACGTTATCCTGAAGGCTTCGACTCATTGGAGAATTGTAACAAGTGTTGGTTTGGGCTGGTTGGTGGGGGTCGGTGTTTGATCTGAGTTGGGGAAGTTTGGACGCAGGCGGCAGAATGCGAAACTTTGAACACCGAGGGGAAGAGGGAATGGGTGGAAGCGGAGAGGGTGGTGGATTTTTGTGAAACACGGAAGGGGCGGGGGGCGTTGTGGAGGGGTGATGGATACTGAAGGCGTCGGCAAGAGCGGTGAAACGGAGATCGGAGAGCGTTTGCGCGGGGTACGCAGGCGGATGCGGCGTGTGCAGTGGTGGCGCGGGTTGATGATGGTGGCGACGGTGGCGCTGGCGGGCTTGGTGTTGATGCTGGGGGTGGATCGGGCTTTTTCTGCGCTGCCGGGATGGGGCCGGTGGGGGATGTTTGTGCTGTGGGTGGGATCGGTAGGATGGGCGGCGTGGCGTGGTTTTGCGCCGTTGCGGCGGAAGATCGGGCTGGTGCAGGTGGCGCGGTGGATTGAGGAGCGACATCCGGAGATGGAGGAGCGTTTGAGCACGGTGTTGGAGCTTTCGGACGGGCGGGGTGGGGTTTCGCCGGAGCTCTTGGCGGCGCTGGAGAGGGCGGCGGAGGCGGATGCGCTGAAGGTGGATGGGGTGGGCGAGGTGCGCGCGGCGCGGACGTCGCGGAGGTGGGCAAGGCCGGCGGCAGTGCTGGCGGTGGCGCTGAGGGTGGCGCTGGCGGTGTGGCCGCGGGAGGCGGGCAGGCTTTTGGTACGGGCGGTGGCTCCGTTTTCGGAGGTGGGAAATGTGGGGGCGACGCGGTTTGAGGTGATGCCCGGAAGTGTGGAGATTTTGGCGGGGGATCGGGTGGAGATTTTGGTGAAGTGCGAGGGAGCAAAGGAAGTGACAATGGAGTTAGTGATGGAGGATGGGACGAAGCTTTCGCAGGTGATGGAGCGGACGGAGGATGGATTTTTGTATGTGATGGATCCGGCGCGGCAGGGTTTCGGCTATCGGGCGCGGGCGGGTCGTGCGGAGAGTGATGGATTCGCGGTGCGGGTGTGGCCGGTGCCAAGGTTGGGGGAGTTGCGGAGGGTGTATGAGTTTCCGGAGTATACGGGTTGGACGCGGGCGGAGATGCCGTTGGGTCGCGGGGTGGAGGCGTTAGTTGGGACGCGGGTGACGGTGGCCGGGACGTTGAATACGGCGGTGGTTGAAGCGCGGCTGGAGGTGGATGGAAAGGTGGCGGCTGAGGGAGTGATCGAGCAGGCGGCGGGCGGGGGACGGGTGGAGTTTGCGTGGACGTTGGAGGAGGGTGGATCGGGGGAGGCGCGGGTGTTTTTGAAGCATCGGCTGGGTCGTGAGGTGGAGGCGTTGGGTTTCCCGGTGGATGTGCTGGAGGATTTGGCTCCGGCGGTGACTTTGTTGAGTCCGCAGCAGCGGGAGTTGAGGGTGCGGCCCGATGAGTTGCTGCCGATGCGATATGAGGTGGTGGAGGATGTGGGACTGGCCGGGGTGTGGGTGGAGGTGGATGCAGGGGGAAATGGCGCGGGGCTGCTGGAGCAGGCTTTGCCGGTTGCGCTGCCGGGGACGAAGCCGCCAAGGTTCTTGGGAGAGGCATCGCTGGCGGTGGGGGCGATCCGGGAGCGTTTCCAGAATTCACGGGATTTCCGGCTGCGGGTGAAGGCGCGGGATGGCCGACCGGCGGAGCTGGCAGGACCGGGTGAGGGTTTTTCGGAGTGGGTGAGGGTCAGGATTGATGAAGGGGCGGAATCGCTGGCGAGACAGGAACTGCGGCAGGAGCACGATGGGGCGAAGGAGGAAATCGAGAAAGCGCTGCAGGAAATCCGGGAAGCTCGGGACAAGATGAACGCACAGACGGATGAGGTCCGGAAAGAGGAGATGAATGAGCACGCGACGAAGCAACTCGCTGAGGCGGCGGAGAAGTTGGCAAAGGCGGAGGAGGCACTGAAGGAGGTGGCTCCAAAGGTAGAGGCGGGAATTCACGCGACGAAGGCGGATGAAGTGGAAAAAGCGTTGGAGGCGGTGGCGGAATCGCGGGAGGAACTGGAGGCGGCACCTTTGCAGGACGAATCGGTGGAGCGGGCGGCGAAGCTGGATCAGGCGAAGGCGCTGGCGGAGGCGGCGATCACTGCGCTGGAGAAGGCGCGGGATGAGATCGAGCAGGATCGGAGCAAGGTAGAGGAGTTGGCGAGGTTGCAGGATTTGGTGCAAAAGCAGCAGGAGTTGGCACGCCAGGCGGAGTCCGCGGCGACGGAGCCCCAGGCGGACAATTCTCCACCGCAGGAGTGGCAGCAGCAACAGGAGCAGGTGGAGAACGAGCTGAGACAGCAACTGCGGGAGCGTCCGGACGCGCGGGCGGAGGCGTTGCAGGCACAGGCTGAAGCGGCGCGGGAATTGTCAGAGGAAGCGCGGGAGTTGGCGGAGAATCAGCAGGATTTGCAGGAGCAGGCGGCGGGGCAGAATCAGGCCGCGCAGGATCCGGCGGCAGAGGAGGCGTTGGAAGAAGCATTACACGAAGCACTGGCTGAGCAGCAGGCGCAAATCGCTCGTGAGGCAGCACAGGCAACCACACAGGCCCAACAGGAACGCAGTCCTTTGGCGGACACTTTGCCCGGAGCGGCGCAGGCGGCGGGCGAAGCAGCGGAGGAGTTTCAAAACGACCAAGGAATGGAGGCTGCGGATTCGGCTGCGGACGCTGCCGAAGCCCTGAGTGAGGCAGCCAATCAAGCCGAAGCACTTTCGCAACCACCCGTCGCAAAGCCAGTGGAACCCGGCGCAGAACCCGGCGCAGAAACCATTCAAAGTGAGTCATCTTCAGTGCAGGAAGCCGCCCGGGCCGAGCAGTTGGGCGATCTCGCCGAAAGACAAGACCGTGTCGCCGAAGCCATGAAGGCGTTGGCGGAAGGAAATGCCTCGGAGGCGTTGCAGGCACTTCAGGAGCTACAGGCAGATGCGGCAGCGGAACTGGCTGACTCATTGCAGAACTTACCGGAAATCGACGGCAACAGCACAATGAACGAAGCAACCCAAGCAGCCCAACAAGGCCGTCAGCAGGCGCAAAACGCAGCAAAACAAGGCGAATCCGGGAATCTTTCCGAAGCCGCAGCACAGCATGGCCAAGCAGGCGAACACTTGGCCAGCAGCGCCGAAGCCCTTGAACGCGCAGCGCAGGAGCTTTCAATCGCCGCCCAACAAGCAGCTGGCCAAGCACCCGACCCAAACCGTGTTCCTATCCCGCCGCAGGACCTCGCCGAAGCATTCAACGAGGCAGCTCAGGCATCCACTCCTGGAAACAGCCCGTCCGAAGCCGCACAGCAGGCAGCCAAAGCAGCGGAAGCTCTTTCCCGCTCAGCCCGCCAAGCCCGGTCCTCAATGCAAGGCCGCCCGACCGGCCAACCGGGGAAACCCGGCCAGCCCGCACAACCCATGCCTGCCCAACCGGGCGACGCACCGCAGGGGGGGCATCAACTCGCTCAACCCGATCAGGGAGTTCCGCCAGAACTCGCCAAGCTCGGCATCAGCGCTGCAGACTGGGAGAAAATCCAATCCTCCCTGAAATCGGACGTCGGCAGCGCCAGCGCGGGCAGCGTCCCTGAAGAATATCGCGATCTCGTCAAAGGATACTTCGAAAGCCTGTCCAAATCAGGCAACGACCAATGAAATCCATCATGCGTTATCTATTTCATACCCTCCGCAACGCCCTGTGCGCCTTGTTTTTCCTACCCGCAGTTTGTCATGCCGAGGAAACGGCAGACCCTGTCTTCGAAAAATGGCGCGACCGGGTGGACCCATCGATTGAAAATGCGTTGCGATATCTCTCCCGTGTGCAGCAGCCGGATGGATCATTCCCCGCAAATTATGGAGATTCCTCAGGCATACCCGCCCTGGTCGGAATGGCCTATCTATCAAAAGGTCACCTCCCCACCGAAGGACCTCACGTCACCCCAATCAACCGCTGCATCGATTTCGTCCTCGCGAGCCAGAAACCCGATGGCCTCTTCGAACGCGGCCATGCCGGCAGCGGACCGATGTATGCCCACAACATCGCCACCCTCTTTCTATCAGAGGTAAGCGGCATGGTCGATCCCGCTCGGCAGGAAAAGATCGAGAAAGCCCTGCCACCCGCGCTATCCCTCATCCTCCGCGCCCAAGCGGTGAAAAAAGACGAGCGAAACCAAGGCGGTTGGCGTTATCACCCGAACTCATCGGACAGCGATACGTCATGCAGCGGCTGGGCCCTCATGGCACTGCGTTCCGCAAAACTCAATGGAGCTGCAGTGCCCGATCAGGCGATCGCAGATGCCGTCTCATATCTCCGCGGCCACCAGCATGCGGAAAAAGGCTGCTTCGGCTACACAGGACGCGATGACCACGCTCGCTCGCTGACAGGCATGGGCCTGCTTTGCCTCGAACTCTGCGGCCTTCATGGCTCGGAGGAATCCACCAAAGCGGCGGATTTTGTCATGCGCACATATCGCGAACTGCCTGGCGATCAATTTGAATTCTATGGCAATTACTACAACGCACAGGGAATGTTCCAAATCGGAGGCCGATACTGGAGCGAATACGCGGATTGGATGTATTCAACCTATCTCAAGGAACAGGACAGCGATGGCTCATGGGAAAGCCGCGAGGCCGGCCGCATCTACGGAACGGCCATCATGACTCTCGCATTTACCGTCCCTTACCGCCAACTCCCCATCTATCAGCGGGATGAAACCGTGGATGAGGCCCAGCCCTGAATCTTTTCAACGCCGGCGTCGCAGCGGAACCAACATCGCCACGCCTAACAAAATCGCCGTCCCGGGCTCCGGAATGATTCTCAAATAAAGCGCTGAGGTGACACCATCTAGATGGAACACACCTGTACCAACCGCAAGATTGGTCGCGGTGAAATCGCTCTCGGTGAAATTGCTGGTCCCGTCCCAGTCAATCAGCTTGTACCAACCCAGCGCCCCGGAGTTGGCAAAATCAAACGTCCATGTGCTGCCGGTGCCTTTGGTGAAATCTCCACCTCCCGCTATGACGATCAGATCCTGTGTGCTGGTTCCAAGAATCGCATCCGCCAACGAAACGGAAGCAATACCAAGCTCGAACTCCCAATCATCCCCTCCGTTCCAAACCACATCGTTGTTGAAAGTGAGGGTGCCGATACTGTTGCCCGGGGCCACGGAGCCTGAAATCTGCGTGCTGCTGTTAATGAACCCGCTTCCCGAAAGCGTCGCACCGGCCGCCACCTTGAGAACCCCGGTGCCAGTGGCGCTACCGCTGGTATTGTTTGCAATGAGCTCACCCGCGTGGACCCAAGTGGCCCCACCATACGTATTGCTGTTGGTGACCTCAAGAATCCCTCCCGAAACCGCAATACCTCCCGTGCCAGATATCACTCCATCAACCCGGTTGATGCCGCTGCCGGTGATTTCTAGCAGCTTCCCGTTGGTGTTGATGTGATGAACCGTGATTCCACCGCTCCCACCATCCCAATACTGGGCATTGCCCAACAAGATATCATTCTCGAAAACTTGCCGACTGTTATCATAATTGGTGATCCCACCACGCCCGAGTGTTAATACGCCGTCACCATCGAAGCTGAACCCATCGCCACTTCCGGCAGTCGACCGGAAATAAAGCCCGCGCAGATTGTGGTTGGCATCGACGTTCACCGCAAGACCTCCACCAGCAGTCGCCGCATCGAAGGTAACGAACCGATCGGAAGGCGCGGAGCTGAAAATGGGAAGTCCCCATGAAATCCGGCTGGTGATGTCCGTATTGGATGCCCCGACCCAGGTATTGGTAGGATCACCAGCGACTCGAAGGGCGAATCCATCGTTGTTCATGAATTCGTTGAGCTTTGCCATCACTTCAGAAGTGCCGACAAAATTGATGAAGTTGAGATTGTCCGGAATGCTGATCGCCGCGTGATTCCCAACAAGCGTGAGTTCCTCGCCACCGTTGGGGTTGGTCCAACGATGCGTCGCGGGACTACCGGAATCGCCCCCCTCCAACTGCACATTGCTCCGCGAGGTGGTGAAATAATGATTGTTTCCTGATATCGTAACACTGTTGATTGACGCCGCCCCGACACGGGTGCTGGAGCTGGCATTTGGCCCCCGACCGTAAAGCAGCAGATCAAGCCCCATGTAAGCGGCCGGACTGTTCGTGGCCGACGCCGAGTTCAGATCCAGCACCGCATACCGAGGCATCCCGCCACTCGCCGGATTCGGCGAGGCAAGCGTCCCGACAGAGATATCACCGAGAGTTTGGCCTGCGAACACAACACCAAGCCCAGTCGCTTCAACAGTCGATTGAGCGTATGTCTGCACACTGCCATCGGCGAAAATCCTCAGGTTCGTGGCTCCGCTGAAATGCCGCGCAACCAAATAATGCTGCGGGCTCAAAAACCCGAAACTCTTGGTGGCCAAATCAGCAGACCAACCGACTCCACCCCAGTCCAATCCCGCCCCGACAAACCCCGGACTTCCGTTTTCCACCGGAGCCCCGGGATAGCCTGAGGAAAAACGATCATTCGCCGTGCTCGTATAACCGGTGACAGTCATCGCCATCGCGGACGAACCGCCAAAACACAAGGCAACCGAGACCAAACGTAAACTGCGACTGGGTTTCACACTCCGGGAACTACACCGCGATTCGTCGGTTGCCAATCCTCTGTTTGTGGAAACGGATGGGAAAATCCTCATCGCCAAGACAGCGGCACGATGTTTTTCTCCCCCCACGATGTCAGCATTCATTGCAAACGCCGATTACGAGGAAAAGGACACCGATCCATTGAAACTGGACGCAGGGGACGAAGTGAACGTCGGACCCGCGGACCGCGCATGGCCAGGCTGGGTCTGGGCAAGCGACCACGCCGGGCGCGATGGCTACGTCCCGGAAGAAATCCTCGAACCGCTCGGTGAAGGCAGATTCGCCGCCATCGAAGCGTTCGATCCAACCGTCCTGACCATCAAACGTGGCGACCAATTGGAGTCACTCCGCCAAATCCACGGCTGGCACTGGTGCCGCAACGCGTCAGGCCAATCCGGTTGGGTCGCCGGCTATCTCCTCAAACCCGCGTGACAACCATGCTTTGCAAAACCCTTCTCCTCTTGGCGCTGTCCGCGATTCACCTCCATGCAGCCCCGCCAAACGTGATCTTCGTGATCACCGACGACCTCGGCTACGGAGACCTATCCTGTTACGGCCAAAAACATTTCAAAACCCCAAACCTCGACCGCATGGCCGCAGAGGGCATCCGCTTCACCCAGCACTATTCCGGTGCCACCGTCTGCGCTCCCTCACGGTGCACCCTGTTGACTGGCCAGGACACGGGACACGCATCCATCCGCGGAAACGGCCCCTTTGCCCTGCGCCCCGATCCCCAGGACATCACCATTGCCACAATCCTACGCCAAGCCGGATACAACACCGCGCTCATCGGAAAATCCTGTGTCACAGGAAACACCCAAACGCCCGAGACTCTATCACAAAAAGGCTTCGACTACTTTTACGGAACCACCGATCACAAGGATGGCCACTTCCGCTACCCGAAGTTTGTCTACGAAAACGACCAACGGATCGACCTCGATGGCAACACCCTCGGCGATGGCCCGTCCTATGACGTTGATCTCTACACGGGCAAAGCCATCGAGTTCGTCGAACGCCAAAGCACCGCCAAACCCTTCTTCCTCCTGCTGTCCTACCCGGTTCCACACGCCACCCTCGATGTCCCGGAGGATTCTCTTGCAAAAGTCCGTGGCGGAATCACCGAGGAGACATCCTATCAGCCCGAAAAATTTCACTACAAACCCGTCAAGGAGGTCAAGGCCACCTACGCCGGAATGGTGGTCCGGATCGACGACGCCATCGGCAGCCTGTTAGAAAAACTCAAGAAAAAGGGATTGGACGAAAACACACTCGTCATGTTCACCAGCGACAATGGCTCGCACGTCGAGGGAGGCTATCATTTCCAAATGCTGGAATCAAACGGCATCCTCCGCGGCGGCAAGCGCGATCTGTATGAAGGCGGGATTCGTGTTCCGCTCATCGCGCGATGGCCCAAGGCAATCCCCGCCGGACGAACCTCGCCACATCCATCCGCATTCTGGGACTTCATGCCAACCGTCTGCGAAATCGCAGGCATCGAACCACCATCAGGCATCCAAGGCATTTCCTACGCCCCCACACTCTCCGGAATCGGCTCACAAACCACCCACAAATCCCTCTACTGGGAGTTCCACGAAATGAACGGACGACGCGCCTTGCTCATGCATCCTTGGAAACTCGTCCAATACGATTTGAACGCCAAACCGGCAGGCAAACCGGAATTGTTTAATCTCGATTCCGATCCATCGGAGAAATCCGACCTCGCCGCCAAACATCCCGAGAAGGTCATCGAGATGATGCAACGCATCGAAAAATCCCGCATCCCTAGCGAGCGATTCCCCCACCCCGGGCTCGACAGCGCATCGCCGAACTGAAGAAAGAATGCCTGCCGATTCCAACAGTCCGGAGGACAAGAAACCAAAGCGCGCCGTGAAAAAAAACACGCCTCGCCTCGTCAGCGTAACCCCGCCCGGCAAACACGACCTTGCCTTTCTTCTCAAGGCCGCTCCTGTGCTGCTGCCCTTCCGTTTTCAAACCGACCGACCGCTCACCGCATCTAACACACCAATCTCCGGACACTTCGCAGGGGTTTGTCTCGCCGTCCCGGCAAACACCACTCAAGCGGACATCGTGATCGGCCACTTGCGCGACCTCGGCCTGATCAGTGTTAGAATCGATCTTTCCTACAACGATCAATCCCCAACAATCCGTCACTTCCTCGATGGCCTCCGCAAGGAAGGAATGGCGGTGTTGCTCCATCTCGTGCCACCTTTCTCGGAGGCACGACAAATGCCGGAGCCTGCGTCAATCGATCGCTGGAAACATTTCGTCGAACAAATCGTCCACGACTTCAGGGACTCCATCGAGGGAGTTGAAATCGGCAGCACGGTCAACCGCGCCAGATGGACAGGCTTCTCCCTCGAGGGGTTCCTCAAAGCATGGAGCGTGGCCCATGACATCATCCGCCGGCACCCGAAGCTCAACCTCGTCGGACCGAATGTCACCGACTTCGAACCGCAATACAACGCCGGTCTGTTAGGCATGCTGCGGAGTCGTCAACAATTGCCGGACATCCACTCCAGCAACATGTTCGCCGAACGAACCATCGAGCCGGAAGCCCTCGACCATAAAATCGGAGGCCGCCTCTTCACCCGGCTGATCAACTACAACCTCATCCGCAAATCACGCCTCATCCACGCGATCGGTTGCCACCAGGGAGTCAAACCAACATGGTCAACCTGCGCGTTCTGGACACTCCCCCGCATCGAACGAGTGCTCGTGGACTCGGAGGAAAAAATGGCTGACTACATCACCCGTTATTATGTCCTCGGCGCCGCGATCGGAGCCTTCGAACGCCTCTATTGGGGACCTTTGGTCAGCTTTCGCGAAGGACTGTTGGATGATGGAACCGCCACCCGCGATATTACCGGCACGCCGGATGCCGTCGCCTTCTATCCGGAGTTTCCCGGAGACTCCAACCAATGGCGCCGCCGACCCGCTTTCGATGCCATGAAAACCGTCGGTCAATGGCTCCACGAAGCTCTCTATCTAGGACCACAAACACGGTACGCCGGATTGGAAATCCACGCATTCGACCGTCCCGACGTCACCTTTCACGTTGCATGGACCCGCAACGCCTGCCTGGCAGCGATCTCGGATTGCTACCGCACCGAAGATCTAACAAACCTTCTCCAGCTGGTATCCCACAAGGGCGCTCCCATCGGGAATACGCCTGACTTCATCACGGAAAGCCCCATCATTTTGGTTTGGAAAAAAGGCAGCGCACCCCCCGTGCGCGAGACCGCATCCCCTCTCAAACAGGCAAAAGCCGCTTCTCACGGCACCGCAAACCAATACTACCTCAAGCGCAGCAATCAGGGACAAGCCATCGTTCACGCGAAAAACCAGGCGGATGCGAATCTCCTCTTCGAAAGGTTGGACGCCGCTGAAATCGATCGGATCGCAGCGGAGTCCACCATGCGAAAAGCCCGCAACCGCGTCTGGACCATCCCCGATCCGCGCAATCACGACCGACTCCTCGTCGTCAAAAAGCCGATCCGCATCCCCTGGCACAAACGCATCCTCGACGCCCGCAAACCAAGCAAGGCCCTCCGCAGTTGGAACGGCACCTGCGAACTCATCCGCCGCGGCATCAACACCCCTCGGGCCATCGCATGCATCGACTCCTCGGACCCGTTGGAAAACTGGTTCGTCTGCGAGCATTTCCCCGGCAACCAGACCGCACGATCCTACTTCGTCCGCTACCGCGCGGGAGATCAAAACGTCGAAGGCGTTCATTTCAAAACCTTCATCTCCGAACTCATCCCGTTCGTCCGCAACATGCACGAACGCGGCGTCCACTTCCGCGACCTGTCAGGCGGAAACGTCCTCGTCGGCAAAAATCCAGACGGCACCCTGCTGTTCTCACTCATCGACACAGCCCGCGCCCGCTTCTCCAATCGCCGCTTCCCACTCTCAAAACGGGTCGCCGATATCAAACGCCTCGTCCACAAACTCGACCCCCCGCGCCAAGCCGAGTTCATGCGTATCTACCTGTCATTCGAAGGAAAATCCTTCACCACGGCCATGAAATGCTCGTTCGCACTCTATACGCTCAAAACCACCCTTAAACGCTGGAAACGCAAGTTGTTCTGACCCTTCCGCTAACCCGGTCGGGTGATGGCTCCGACTGCCGGATTGACCGACCCTTTCACGCACCGGAATTCCGACCATTCCCACTTGGAAGTTCTCAACCGACCCATGCCTCAGCCCCACCATGCCAGACTGACTCTCTGGACCGCACTCGCTCTAACAGCCGCAATTCCTGCGATTGCCCAGATCCCCGCATTCCCCGGCGCGGAAGGCTTCGGCGCACACTCCACCGGCGGCCGCGGGGGTGATGTCTACTACGTCACCAACCTCAACGGATCCGGTGCGGGCTCCCTCAGAAACGGCATCGAAACCGCGCCATCTTCCGGCCGCACCATCCTCTTCGCCGTCAGCGGATACATCCCCCTCCCCGGCGGAAACCTCCGACTCGTCCAAAACAAAATCACCATCGCCGGCCAAACCGCTCCCGGCGATGGCATCGGCCTTCGCGATGGAACCGTCCGCCTAACAGGAAACAACATCATCCTCCGCCACCTCCGCCTCAGACATGGAAAAAACGGCAGCGGCGGCGATTGCCTCAACATCGATAGCTCCGCCAGCGACTCCATCATCGACCACCTCACGATGCAGTTCAGCACCGATGAAAACATCTCCTTCTTCAGCAGCTCCCTCGATCGCTTCACCATGCAGAACTCCGTCTCCGCATGGGGACTGGAAACCCACAACGCTGGCGGCCTCTGGGACCTCAACCGCGGCACCTGCCGGACCTCCCTCTGGGCCCACCACCACACCCGCAACCCCAAGGCCAGACCAGCCCTCCTCGAATGGATCAACAACGTCACTTACGACTGGGGCATCGGCATGATCTTGGGCGACTCCCAAACCCCTGCCTCTTGGAAAGCCAACGTCCGCGGCTCCTACTTCCTCTCACCTCCCGGACGCACCGACAACATCGCCTTGGAAAAGGCCACCATCGATCGCAACGGCAACCCCAACTTCAGCCTCTATCTCGACGACTGCCTCCACGACTCTAACGGCGACGGAATCCTCAACGGAACCAACAAAGGCTACGCCATCGTCGCGGGCTCCGAATACATCCCTGCCGAGAACGCACTCCCCGGCTCAACACGCTACATCAAATCCCCAACCCCTTTCCCCGGCACATCGGGAAACATCGCCGTCACCATCGACCCGCCGCTCACCGCATTCAAGAAAGTCCTCTCAAACGCCGGCGCCCTCCGCCTCGACGCCACCTTCCCCGGCACACTCCGCGACGAGGTCGACACTCTTCTCTTCCAAAACCTCGCCACCCAAACCACCAACCGCATCACCCGCGAATCCGATCTCGCCGTATCTAACAGCGGTTTCGGAAACCTCCAGTCATCCACTCCTCCCACCGATTCCGACCTCGATGGCATGCCCGACTTCTGGGAATCGTCCCTTGGCATGAACCCCGCCGTCCCAACCAACAACACCCTCTTCACAACCCTATCTAACACCTTCTTCCCCCAAGGAACCCCAACCGGCTACACCCACCTGGAGGAATACCTCCACTTCAAAGCCATCCCCCACGCCGTCGTCGCCCGAAACATCACCACCGATCCCTCGCAAATCACCACCGACCTCCGGAAATTCACCAGCGGATTCACCAAATCCCCCACCTTCTCTATCACCTCCGTCACCGGCGGCTCCATCACCCAGTTCGCAGCCAACGGGGCCACCCCATCCGCCCAAGGTCCTGTCATCCGCTTCACCCCCACCACCAACACCAGCGGCCGCGCGGGCTTCAATTTCACTGTCACCGATTCAGACGGATCAACATGGACTCGCCAGTTCGCCATCCTCGTCACCAACTCCGGAATCCCGCGCGACCTCATCTGGCTCGGAGGCCCGGGAAACACCTGGAACTCCACCTCACTCCACTGGAACAAGCCCGATCAAACACTCACCTCCTTCGGCCCCGGAGACACCGCCCTCTTCGATGAACGCGGATCTAACACAACTTCCGTCAACTTGACGGAAACCATCCTCCCCGGCTCGATGACCGTCGCAGGAAACAAATCCTACACCCTAACAGGAGTCGGTTCCATCGCCTCCACAGGCATCCTCGCAAAGAGCGGCGACTCCAATCTCACCTTCGCCTCATCCGCCACCTTCACCGGCGGCAGCTACCTAAGCGGCGGCGAAACCATAATCGCCAACGGCGGAAACCTCGCCGGCGGCCCCATCCGCTTCACCGGTGGCAGCACCCTCCGGTCCACACGCGGCAGCAATGATGTCAACACCCTCACCCTCCTGCCCAACCTCGTCGTCGATGAAGGAGCCACCGGCAATCTCATCCTCTCACAACGCGTCAACGTCAAGGGCTCCCTCTCCGGCGCGGGAACTTTCAACATCCACTCCCCATCCAACCTCGGCACCGAGGGCCGCGTTTATCTCGACGGCTCATCCGCCGCATGCACCGGCAACGTCAACCTCATCGGCGGCGGCACCGGTCGCGTCGCCTTCCGCACCAATGGCGGCGCATTCAATGGCTTCAACAACGCCCGCCTCCACCTAGACGGCATCACTGTTTTCACCACAAACAATTCCGGCGGAAACACTCACGCCATCGGCTCCCTCTCCGGCACCTCAAATTCAACCTTCGCCGGCGCATACAACAGCGGCGCAGGCCCCACCACCCTCAACATCGGCGGCCTCGGCCTCGATACCACCTTCCACGGACTCATCCGCGACGGAAACACCGCCATCACCCACATCATCAAATCCGGCAACGGACAACTCAACCTATCAGGACCTAACACCTACACCGGCAACACCACGGTCCAATCCGGAAACCTCCTCGTCTCCGGCTCCCTCGGTGCCACTCCCACCACCGTCGCCACAGGCGCGGCCATCTCCGGGTCCGGCTCCCTCGGCAGCTCTCTCACCCTCGCCAACGGCGCACTGATCTCCCCAGGCAATGTTCCGGCAGCCGTGGGAAACCTCACCGTCGCCAACGGACTCACCCTCCAATCAGGCTGCCTCCTCGACTTCGACCTGTCATCAACACCCTCTTCTAACAACGACCGCGTCACCGTCCAGGCTGGCACTCTCTCCCAAACCGGATCCATCAACTTCCGCTTCCGCCTCACCGAGGGCCACCTGGGAAACGGCACCTACACCCTTGTCACCGGCGCACCTAACAGCTCTGCGTCATCCGTCAACCTCACTCACGACCTCCCCGGCAACACACGCCAGTCCTTTTCCATGGGCCGCTCCTCCACAGTCTCAACCGGCGCGAAAAGCATCTGGCTCACCGTCAACGGCACCGCTGGCGATCTCACATGGACCGGCTCATCCTCCAACTGGGACCTCGCCACCTCGACCCCATGGACCGGCGCTCCAGCCGCGGACAACCGCTTCTTCAACCTCGACCGCGTCCGCTTCACCGACACCGCCACCAACCGCACCGTCCAGCTCTCCGGAAATGTCCAACCCCGCCGCATCGACGCCACCCACACCTCCGGCACCTACTCCTTCACCGGTGACGGCACCCTCACAGGCATCGCATCGCTTTGGAAATCCGGAGCCGGCACCCTGGTCATCGCCAACTCCGCAGCCAACACCCACACCGGCGGCACCGTCCTTGAAGCCGGAACCCTCAGCCTAACCAACACCGCCTCCCCTCTCGGAACCGGCCTCATCGATGTCCGCGGCGGCACGCTCCGACTCCCTAACAGCGCCATCTTCCTCAACAACTCAATGGTGTTCTCCGGCACCTCTTCCATCGCCTCCACCTACTCCGGCAACTCCACCCTCATCAACTCAACCACCTCAACCCTCACCAGCTCCGGTGAGGCCACCATCCTTCTCGACGGCCTCGCCGGCATCCTCAGCATCAATGGACGCATGGACGGATTCTCCGGCACCATCCAGTTCGGCTCCGGCTCCGGCATGCTCCGCCTCAACTCGAACTCCATCGGCACAAACGACGTCAACACCGGCAGCCCCTCCACCCACTTCAACCTCGGCACCGCATCCGCCCATCTCGTCAATCGCAACGGCGGCCAAACCATCGACCTCGGCGCCCTCTCCGGCGGCCCCTCCACCCGACTCAGCGGCAGACAATCCGGCTCCGGAAACACCTCCACCACCTACCGCGTCGGTGCGAAAAACCTCCCCACCACCTTCAGCGGAATCATCTCTAACGGAAACGACCTCGCCGGCCTCCATCTGGAAAAAACCGGCACCGCACCCTGGACGCTCGCCGGAAATTCATCATTCCACGGCTCCCTCTCCGTCGAACAAGGCTCCCTCATCCTCCCCGGTGCCATCGAAGTGACCGGCAACACAACCATCCGACAAAACACCACCGTCGAACTGTCAGGCGGCACCCTCTCCGCAGAATCCATCGATGCCTCTGGCAACCTCGACGGCCACGGCACCCTCTCCGGCAGCGTCCGCGTTTCCGGAACCCACCGCGGACGCGGTACCCTGAACTCCACCACCGGCTCGCTTTCCATCAACGGCGACACCTACTTCGACGCATCATCTAACATCCACCTCAAAGTCGCAACAACCCCGGACACCATCGCCGTCACCGGCGACCTCACCCTCGCCGGCACCCTCCACCTCCAGACCGCTCCCGCCATCACCTTCGGCCGCTTTGTCCTCTTCACCCACACCGGCGATCTCGAACTCGGCCAAATCAACCTAACAGGAAACCCCTCCGCCCTCCTCTCCACCTCCACCCCAGGCGAGGTCGCCGTCCTCATCAACGACTCCGATGCCGACGGCCTGCCAGACACATGGGAACTCCTTCACTTCGGAAACCTCTCACGCCATCCCTCGGACCCCAAATCGCCCTTCAAAGCAACCATCGCCCCGACCGCCACCTCCATCTCACTCACTTGGCCATCCGCTCCCGGAATCGTCTTCGAAATCCAGCGCACCACCAGCCTCGACACCCCTTGGCAAACCCTCACCACCATCACCGGCAATTCCGCTTCCCACTCCTATACCGATCCGTCACCCCCACCGGACCGTGCCTTCTATCGGATCCGCATCCCGTGACAAACTCATGCGCCGCCTGCTCTCCATCCTCGTCGCAATCCTCGCCGCCATCTCGCTCGACGCCCACGCACAACGCCAACTCGAACCCCTCGGCCGCGGCCTCGTCGCCGTCCGCACCGGCACCGCCTCAACCTACATCGGCTGGCGTCTGCTAGGAAACGATCCGGAGAACATCGCCTTCAACCTCTACCGGAGCATCGGCACCTCCTCCCCGATCAAGCTCAATCCCCAGCCTCTAACAAATACCACCGACTTTCAGGACACCACCGCCACCTTCGCCTCATCACTCACCTATCACATCCGCCCGGTCATCTCCGGCATCGAACAACCCTCCAGCCCCTCCTTCACCCTCCCGCCACCGCTCAGCTTGTCTGAAAAAAGACCCAACATATTAAATGGGCAGAAGATTCTGCTCCAGGTTCCGTTCTTAATCCCAACAATACATTTTACTGACTAATCTGTTCACTAGAGAGCAAGACTATTTACCGAACCTGTCTCTCTCCTTCCCTTACCTAGGATCCTTGGCTTGGAGTGG
>SXGQ01801802.1_pt1 | contig 18051 bp, 46 predicted proteins | sample 3178371 | NCBI WGS metagenome assembly SXGQ01 (sample SAMN11356859, study PRJNA531348) | freshwater metagenome | isolation source: freshwater sample F1-20 | place: China: Fuxian Lake, Yuxi | collected 2017-12-25 | reverse complement strand
GGGGGTCTAAAAAAAGACCTTAAAAATTTCCCAGAAAAATTTTGCGTGAATCATCATGCCCCCATATACAGCCGTAACGGGGGGGCATATACGGGGGGGTAACGGGGGGAGGGGTTACGGGGGGAGCCCTGGCACCAGGGGTGCCTTCTATTAAACTTTAATTCTTTTTTGGTATATTCATATAGATAATATAATAAAGTGCTTTAAATCGCTTTAAAATGAAAAAGTCACTACTTAATGTAGTGACCAAATCTGTTCCAAGTTAATTCCATATTTGGGTTGCGACTTGGTAAGCAAGGTTGCATAAGATAACAATTATTGTCGTGTTCAAACCCAGTCACAGCGTGGACTATTTCGTGTAACACTATAAAAGTTAAACACTCATTATTTATGTTAACCCACTTCTCATTTATGTGGACTACATTTGTATTTAAATAAGCGTATCCACAAGCGTTATTTCTAATTTCAGTGTTTACTATTCGCACCTCAATTCTAGGTAGTTTAAAACCTTTGTTTTTTGCCTCATAGATGATATCTATTACTTTACGTCTAAGCGCATAAGTTTCGTTATTCATTTGGTTCAACTTAAAACCATTTGCCACTTTGTTTTTCATCATTTGTGTTTTCATAGTTATTTGTTTTTGTTTGTTTGTGATACAAATATAGTAATAATATCAATACAAATTACAAATTGATGAAAATTTTTTTAATTATTTTTTATAATAAGAAATAAGCCCCTTTGAGGGGCTTAATTTTGTTATCCGATAACTTTATACAATTCACCGTTTATCGCTATTTTACGGACGTTTTTAAGGTATAATTTTCGCCATAAAATCTCTCTGTCTGTACCTTGATTTGTGGCGTGATTTTCAGTAGGTAAAAAATCAACTAATTTGCTTTTGTCGGTTATTTTACCATTAGCAACATATTTGCTTTTAGGTTTAATATTATCATTCGGACGATATTGTAATACAAATTCACCTTTGTAGATACCGATAAATTGATTATTTTCACCAAATACCAAAGGCATAGTATTTTGACCTTTTTCGTATTCATCGGCACTTTTATTTTCACGTGCTAATTGATTAGTAACAGCCTTCTCATATTCGCTATTCAATAAGATAGATACTTTACTAACTTTTAAGATACTTTCAAAAGGGTTCGGTTCTTTTGTAGTTCTTGACTTTTTTAACGCTTTTGGCTCGGTTGCTTGCAATACGCTTGCAAACATATTCATCCCTTTTACCATTCTTACTTCTAATAAGATTTGCGCTAATTCTTTTAAAGTTACTTTTTTCATAGTGTTTATTTTTTGTTTGTGATTACGAGTGTAAAATTAATACTTATTTTTTAATTTCCAAAATTTTTAACAATTATTTTTAATTTTTTTTTGGAAGCCTTAATTTAATAAGGCTTCGGGGATGTCTAATTGATAATACCTTCTATCAAATTTTGTAAAATCTTTCTTTAGATTTTCTAACTTAATTAAGTACTTTTCTAATTGTACTTTTGTTAATGATTGATTTAAGATAAAATCATTGATTTCTTTAATACGCTCAATCTTTCTTTCAGTAGTCATCATATTATTTGTTTTTGTTTGTTTGTGTATGCAAATATAGTAATTATTTTCTTTCGTGCAACATTCAACACAAAAAAGTTTATCAACAATGTATTGTTAATAACTTTGATAAATTATTTTCATTTAGGTGTTGTAGGTGTCAATATTATTATTATATTTGTACTCGTAATCACAAAACAAAAAACACTATGAAAAAAGCAATTTCAGTTAAGATTGAGGTAAAGTTAAGATTAGTTAACGAGATTAACGCTTGGGAACAAAAAGCGATAGGTGGCTCTTTTACTTGGGCTGAGTTAAAACAAATAAGTAAAGAGATAGAAAGTAGATTAGAATACTTTACAGAAGGTGAAAAAGAGATTTACTTTAATGGTAGATATACTGAAAAAGAAAATTACGTATGGTAAAAAAAAAAGAGTGGTAAAACACTCTTTTCATTTGGATAATTAAAAAATAAGTATTATATTTGCATTAACAAATTAAAACAGATATGAAAGCAAAAACAAAAATCACTAGAGAACAAGTATTGAAAATGGAACGTGCAATCAGCCGTAACATTGAATTAGAGAATGGTATGAGAATAAACCATCACAAAGTACATAAGTCTAAAAAGTCTTATAATAGACAAGAGAATAAAAAACTTGCAAACTATTATTAAAATAGTTTGCATTTCTAAAATATTATTATTAACTTCGTCTTATAATTAATCAATCAAACAATATGAAAAGAGGAACATTAGTATTTTGCAACGAGTTAAATAAAAGATTAATCGTTGTTATCGAGAAAAACGGTAAGGCTATCGTTAAAGATAAAGAAAAGAAATATAGAGTTGTACCGACAGAAAAATTAGAACTTATCGAAAGGTAAGTTTTTTCTTTTTATATTATTTTATTTTAATCGGGTGTGGTGTCGCACCCGATTTTTGTATGTACACTTTTGTGTATTAAATTAGTTCTGCGTGTTGTATTAATGCTCTTGCGTCATTGATAAATTCTTCATCAGTCATTGTTAACATATCTTGTGCTGTTTCATCGTCAAACCAAAACGATACTTTATTGTTCTCATCAGATATATTAAATAAACCTTCTGCCATTAAGTTTCCTTCGTTTAATTTAATTCCGTTTACTTCTCTTAATACTTTCATTGTGTTATTGTTTATTTGTTTCTGTAAAGATAATAAAAAAATCCGACACTTGCAAGTATCGGATTAAAATAATTTATATTTTTTTTTTAGTTCATACAAACCAATGCTGTTTTGATTTGTGGGTTAGGTATACCCTCTAAAAATGTTACACTCACCACTGGCTCAATGTGTTTTGGTAAGTGTTTCTTTAAGTCTTTTCTTACCTCTGCTTTAATACAGTTTACAAATAAATTAAATTCTTCTCTGCTCATTGTGTTTGTGTTTTAATGATTACAATACAAATATCGTGTTTATTTTCGAAACCACCAAATTTATTGGTGATTATTTTTAATTTTTTTTCTTCTCATTCTTCTGCGTGCTTTTCCGTCAATACCAAACAAAGGTTCTACAAAGCATTTAACCATTTCGATTTTTATTTCTTTTGCTACCATAACTTAAAATTCAATGTAATGTACTCCTTCGTCCATTAGTTTAATGATTAATTTTAAATCATTTTCAACATCAACTTCTTCCAATCCTTGTTCAAACACTTCAAGTAAACATTCTTCAACCATTGATATATCGTATTGACAACTTGTTTCATCGTTGCTTATCATACTTGGTGATACTTCGTTTCTAATTATTTTTTCCACTACCTTTGATAATGGTGGATTGTACTCTACTACTATTCTGCTCATAACTAATATTGTTTTGTTTGAACAAAGATAAGGATAAGTTTTCACTTATCCAAATCTTTTTTAATTTATTTACAAACTTTTTTCCATTAGTTCTACAAGGTTAATTCTGTCTTGTATGCTTGATAAATCTTGCAAGTTGATTAGGTGTCTTACAAAACTTCCGTCTGCTTCAATCACAAGTATTCCCTCTTTGGTTACTTTTAATGGGTGGACATCAAATACACTACCACTTAAATCGTTTCTCATCTCCAAATAGTCGTCTGGTGTGTCGTGTTCCAAATCAACCTCATCAAAGATAACAATCTCATCTTGTTGTTTTAAAAGTTCGCTAAAATAGATAGCAACTTGTGTTTCTAATTGGTCTAAATCGTTGTTAAAGTTTTTGCTTGACATAGTGTTTTGTTTTTAATTATAGGTCAAAGATAATATATTAAATCGACATATGCAAATTTATTTTGCACAATTTTTACATAAATCTACATCATCACCAAAAATCATTTCTTCTCGTATAAACCCACCACCACAATTTTGACATTGATAATCATTTTCGTATTGTTCCCATTTTTCTTCGGGCAAATACCCTATAAGATTTTCTTTTGGTACAAACGATAATAGTTCCTCTATTGCCGTTACATCACCCATTGACAAATCTGCTTTAATTTGTTCTAACACTCTTTCGATTAATAAGCTCATAATATATTGTTTTAAAGTTATACTACAAAGATAAGCATACTATTTTAATCTCACAACATACTAAAGTTAGCATTTTAATTTTTAGACAAAAAAAAAGTGGGACACTACTCCCACTTTCTTCGTTTTAGATACCAAACACAAAAGATACCAAAACCCTCGTAATCAAACACACTCCACAAACAATCACTGCTGGATAACTCGCTTTATCCATAAACTTATCAAATCTTTCTATTACTGCCAATACTTTCATAGTCTTATTTTTTATCGTTATTATTGTTAGTCACTCCGTAATAAATCTCCATTAACATAACTTCTTTTTCGTACATATTGTTTTATTTAATTGATTAACGATACAAATATAATACTTTAAATTGAAACCACCAAATTTATTGGTGGTTATTTTTCAATTATTTTCTAACAACCCTACAACCCCACTTGACAACTCGGTATCTGCACCCTCCAAAACCAATACTACATCAGTTCGCATAAAGTCTTTTTGGTTTACATAGTTACCATTCACACGTCCAAATTTACTTGCGTTCTGTGGTGTAACTTCATGTTTTTGTCCTTTCCAATGTTGTATAAAAACTCTATTGTTTTCTACAAAGATTTCACCAACATCACCAACTTCTTCACCTTGCCATTCAACAACCCCATTAAGGACATATCCGTTTGGTGCTAATATCTTATTGATAAGATAAACCAACCATTCAGTATAAGAGTAAAATTTTTCACCACAATCCCACTCGATAGCCATAAGGTCATCACTTGGTGTCCATTGATTCCAAAGACTTGGTTGAGTGCTTGGTGGTTCATTATAGTCAACTATATTAGGCTCTCGGTCTTGTCCAAAGTCTCCACCACCAAAAACAAAAAACTCTCCTTGCACACCAAACACTTCATCGGTGTTTCTTTGCATTCTACGTGTTTCATTAAATAGTTTAAGGTATTGAGCCATTTTTGGACTTAATTGTTTATTCAATTCAAAACGTCCACTAAAATCTGTTGTGTATCCCATTTTATTTTGTTTTATTGATTACGATGTAAAGATAATAATTATTTTTGAAACCACCAAATTTTGGTGGATTATTTTTACCATGGGGACGAGTATGTTCCGTAAACGATTGAGTTATAGATTACCACTCCAATCATTAAACCTATTAATGATAACCCTACTGCTACTTCTAATTTGTTGACTGTTGTTTTCATATTGATTTGTTGTTTATTAATTACGATACGAAGATAATAAATATTTTTGAAACTACCAAATTATTCGGTAGTTTCTTTTTCTTTTTTTTGTAAATAATCATTAAATAATATAGTACTCACACCAACTACACTAAATGTTAAAAACATATAGATTGATAATATTACTTGGTCATTGTTGGTTGATATAAACAACCCATACAAAGATGTTAGTTGTCCAAAAATACCGATGATTGCAAAAATTAAAAGTTCTTTTTTCATTGTGTTTATGTTTAATTGATTAACGAAACAAAGATAAGGAATAGTTTTCACTATTCCAAATCTTTTTGTGATTATTTTTAAATATTTTTTATTGTTTCGTATACTGCTAATAAAAGTCCAAAGATACTAATCAAAACTAAAAAGATTATTGACATTGGTGGTACAAGTACCAATACATATTTTAACCATCTAGGGATAAAATCAACATCATCAATTAATGAGTCGATTGATTTGTACATAGCAAAGTTAACTATAAATGCTAAAAATACTAATAAAATTGTTACCATTGTGTTTATGTTTTATTGATTAACGATACGAAGATAATAATTATTTTTGAAACTACCAAATTATATGGTCGTTTTTTTATATAATTTATTTTCTAATATAATTGGCACTACTCCAAGACAAGCAAACCCAAAAAATATATAAATACTTTTTATGATTGTGTCAATTGAGTTTGTTACTGACACTATTGTCATTAATACAATCATTGCTACCATAACAACGATTTTTAAAGATAAGATAAATTTTTTCATTGTGTTTTGTTTTATTGATTACGAAACAAAGATAAGGAATAGTTTGCACTATTCCAAATCTTTTTGTGATTATTTTTAAATTAATTTTAACCCATTGTGGTTCAAAACTACTTCAATCATTTGTTTTTCTTCTGTTTCAGATAGTACAAAGTTATCACAAGTTTTTTGATTAAACCTTGCCATTTCTTTTACAAGTTTTTTAAACCCACTAAATGCTGTGTAACTTTCTATTACAATACCATTTTCACGTTCTTCACGATTAACTGGGCTAACAGATAGTTTTAACCCTCTCGCCTCAATACCACCCGTAAAATAGTTTGCACCACCTAAATCGTAATATAATTCTACTTTTAAGTGTGTTATGTTTTTGTCGTTTGGTAATACTGCCAAATACTTTTTGCTAATTGTTGTTTTGCTCATTGTGTTTTGTTTTATTTGTTTCTGTAAAGATAATAATTAGTTTTGACTTATGCAAATTATAATGGATATAATTCACTAAATTTTTGATATGTCATTTTGTGTCCAACTTTATTATGTATAACACACTCATCTCTATTCCATTTCTTATCAATAAAAAGATAGTGTACCATAAAAATTGTTAAGTTGGTACTTTCCATTTCATTATTCTTTTTGTTAGTGATAGCAAATAACATAATTTTTTGTTTTAATGATTACGATACAAAGATAATACATAGATTTGACTTATGCAAGAAAATAATGAAAATAATTTTAAATTTATTTTATATAAAAATTTGGAATTGTCATTTAGAATAACTATCTTTGTTTTGTCAATGATTGATAATCGAGACGGGCTGACACTCAAAAGGTGGTAGTAGAGTAGACTCCAACCTAGACGCTGTTTTGCAACAGCGTCAGCGTTGCTACCTTATACTTTCCTATTATATAAAATAAAAAAAGAGGGTTATTCGCCCTCTTTTTCTAAAAATTCTTTCCATAAATCATCGGGGTTTATTCGTTTGGTTAAATCCCCATCCAACCTATTTATTATAAATTTAACAAATCTAATTCGTTTCATTGCTAAACTTGGGTTAAACCCCATTTCAATAGTGCTATCAGATAAATGTGATTGGACTACGATTTCTGCTAATAAATTCATATTTCTTTGTGTTATTGATTACGTCAACAAAGATAAGAAAAAAATCGTAACCACCAAAGATAATTACGATTTTTTTTCATTTTTTTTATTTTTATGCAATTCTTTTTATTTGTATCAATACCATAGGTACTTTACCTTTGTCTTGGTAGTAAAAAATTTCTTCTAAATCGTAGTCAAAACCACAAACTTTGTCAAAAAAAGTTCTAATTGATACTTCACTTTCGCAACGTAAATCCACGTTCCCATTAGTTACAATCGTATTGGCTCTAACTTTGTCGTGTATGTGTTGATGTCCTCTAAAATTCTTCATTAGTGTTATATGTATCGTTCCCCCAACACAAACAATTTTATGTTGCATAGCATATATAATTTCTTGTTTTGCTGTTGCTAAAAAACCGCAATAATCTAAAATTAAATGTCCGTAGGTATCACGTTCAACACCATAAATTTTGTCTGCTATATTACCTTTGTATGCCAATATAGGTAATTTGTTTTTTCTAATAGTTTTTTTCAATTCGTTAAACGTTTTTTCTTCACGTTCAACACCGATAAAACTAAATGATTTGCTATGTCTTAAAATCATTTGTTCAATAGTACAAGCAATATGTGGTAAACTTAAAATTAAACCCCTTACTTCACTTTCTATTACCTTTCTTTCTATCTTTGTACGACAAACTTGTTTTTGGCTACCATTAGCATTTGTGTAGGTATTTGTAGTTTTGTCTATTTTGCCCACAAGTTGCCCTATACGTTCTTTTCTTGTCTTTGGCGTACTTTCAGTTGTATTTTCAACTAAACCCTTTCTAATAAGCCAATTTCTATTACAAGATATTTTAGGTACTGATACATTTAACAATTCAGCAATCTCTTTATTGCTTTTGTTAACATTTGCTAAAATTGCTTGTTGTACTTTTAAAGTTTCCATGTTGTGTTTGTTTAATGATTACGTCAACAAAGATAGGTATTATTTTTTAATCTGCAAATTTTTTAGCAAGTTTTTTTTATTTTATTTTTTTTCGTTTTTTATTTGCATATCTCAAAAATTTATATTAACTTTGTCGCACAATAATAAACACAAAAGGCTACCCATATGGATAGCCCTCTGCTGTAATCAAAACAAACAAACAAACAATAGAGTGTTTAAGGTACAACACACAACCGACAATATTATAATATAATATATAATAATGTTGGGTACATTCGAGGTCTTTACTCGCCTTCTAATATACTTGTACCTCTCAGTTAAGAGTCAGTACGAGTTTTTTTACTTCTGCACCCATTGTTGTTGCCATAGGAATCGAACCTATCTTCTCCTAAACTACGTTGGTTCTCCAATTAATTAGGTAGCATACCCAAGATGCCCTCGCAACAATTTCTTTTAACAAATGTAAGAATAATTTTTCAAACTTCCAAATAATTCTTAAACTTTTTTTAAACTTTTATTTCACCCCACGCACGCCCACGCACGCCCTAGTGTACACCTTTGTGTACAATTATGGTGTTACCATAAAGATAAACTCTTTTGCCTCCTTGAAAGTATTAAACTCAATCGGCACTTCTTTTTGGTCTTCACCTTTCCACGTTACCTCAACCCACTTATCAAAGAATAATAGAAACGACTCTCGTAGCATTATCCTATATTTATCATTTACCTTTTTAATGTTTAGTTGGTCTTGTTGTATCATTTTATTTTAGTTTGTTTATCTATTTGGTCATCAGTAAAAGTTTCACTACCATTAAATGTAATCTTATATACATTGTTGGTTCTAGGGTGAAACCTATGTCTAAACTCGTGTATTAGTTTATTCTTATTCTTAAAACTTCCCATATACTGCCAAGATTCACCCTCATTAAATGCTGTTCTAGGTTCATCAATCCCCTCATTGATAGGGTGTTTAGCAACGAAGTCCCATATATATTCCCATTCAGTGCTATCTTGTTTTACAAATATTAATTCCATATTACAAATGTAGTAATTTTTTTTGAAATATGCAAGTTAACTTGCACATCTTTTTATAGTTTTTTCTTGGTCTGTTTCGTACAATTCAGCAACAAACAAAATTTCTTCAAGTGTTGCTTTTGGTAAATCATAATAGTTTTCCTCATAACTATCAATAGCATCACTACTAAAACTACTGCAATCATATATGTTTACCTCTATTGTAGTACCATTAAAGGATTCAGCAATACCAATAAGGTTTCCCATTTCATTGATTAATACTCCATCAGCATTATCAACTTCACCAATACTAAAAGTTCCATACTTCTCTATGATACTTTTAATGTTTTTAATAATTGTTCTCTTTTGCATAATGTTTGTTTTAATTGATTATGATACAAATATAAGTATTTAAAATTTAAAATGCAAATGTTTTTCAATAAAGTTATCAACATTTTTTCCTACCATTGCATCTAAAAATTCATCACTCGATTCGTCAATTGTCATTACGATTCCTTTTGCCACTTCGGGATACCCACCATTAAAAGTAATAATTCCTTTGTCGGTCAAATCGTAATTAGATAATGTTTCGTCAACTTCAAATGTCACATATCTAGTTTCAATGTCATCGGGATAACAACTATAAGATTCTGCCAATAACCATTTAACCTCATCAATTTGGTTTAAAAACATCTCAGCACTTTGTTGTGCAATGATTGTATCTTTGTATATAAATTGTATTAGTTTCATCTTAATAGTTTTACATCTATTTCTAAATCATCTCTACCTTTACCATATCTAGGTTCTACTTTGCCATTGGTTCTCCAAACTACCACAACATAACCATTGTGTAAATCGGGTCTTCCACATATTGGGTCTTGTACTCTACCAACAAATAAATTATCTCTCTTGTTGTATCTCAAATCTATGATTGGATAACCACCTAATGTTTCTGTTATTTTATCTAAATTTTCCATATTGTAAAGATAAGTAAAATATTTTAATCTACCAAATATTTTGTGAAAAAAATGAGGGTAATTTTACCCTCACTTTATTTTATCTTTCAACCAAGTCAAACACTAATTCTGTAAAGTCTTTTGGTATCTCTGCTTTTGTTGATACAACACTTATTCTATCTCTCGCCCACAAACCAACCAATGGACTATCACCTCTAAAATCACCACCACCTCTGCCGTTGCCCTCGCAAGTCAATAATGGTAAAGGGTGTATTTTCCAACCGTCACCGTCTTTTGGTACTTTGGTTTTATTGACAAATTGTTTTTTATCGTGGTTCACCAAATACTTTGCCGTCAAAGGTGCTAATGTTTTGTTATCAAATTCGTGACTATATTTGTTTTCAACACGTTCATCGTGTATAAGTTTACCGATAGTATCAGCAAGACTATATAAATTAACTCCGTCTTTTCTTAACTTTTCAGCATTCCAATACTCGCTTTCTTCATCTGCCAACAATTTGATTTCACGTTCCGTAATTGTTGTTGGGTCTTCGTGGTCTGCATAGTCGCCAGCCCAAACCAATTTTTGTGGTGCTACCATAAGTTGCCTTTCAACAAATCTCACAAAAGGGTTCTTCGCCCAAGAGTGTTCCATTAGTTTTGCCCCACTTCCAAAATCGTAAGATGATACACTTGCGATTGGTTTTTTGTTCTCTGCCAAAAATACTGCTTTGTAGTATTGTCCCATTGTTTTATTGTTTTAATTGATTAACGATACAAATATAATAATTCTTTTTTAATCTACCAAATTTTTTATGATATTTTTACCAAAATAATTGTTTATTCATATCACTTTTACTTTCGCACCACTCCAAAATTTGTTCAGCATAATAATGAGTAGTTAAGTCGCTCAAAAAGTTATACATATCTCTATAAGGGTTACCAAACTTTGTACTAAACTCTCTGCGTATCCATTCTTTTGCGTTTGATTGGTCACTACCTTTGTTGCTACCTTTACTAAAATCCCAATCTTTACCAATAATAGTAATTTTAGTTTTTGTTGCAACTGCTGTAATAATACCACCTTTGCAATACTCTCCGATTTTAAATGTTTTACTTGCCATTGTTTTTTGTTTTAATGATTATAGGACAAAGATAAGCATAAGTTTTCACTTATGCAAATCTTTTTAATTAATTTTTTCAATAAATTTTCCGTGCATAAAAATATCACCTAAACCAACACTTTCAGTAGGCAACACAACTGCCAAACAATACTCTAATATTTCTTGTCTGTGTTCCCTTGCAATATCGTCTTCTTCACCTTTCAGTTTATAAATAAACTCTCTCGGTTCATCAACATCGTTCTCAAATGCGTGTAGTAGTTTTGTGTTTATATCGTAAAACACATCAAAAGTATTATCGTTAGTAGTATTGTCTGCTAACTCAACTTGCTCTAAAATTAAATCTAAACTCATATTAGTAACCTCCCGTAAATGTAATTAATATACCACCATTCTTTTCTTCCGATTCAAATGTTACACCCGATTGGATAAACCCAACCAACATATCAGTAAAAGTTTCAGTGCTTACAAATAATGTTCTCATATTGTTTTGTTTTTTGTTTTATCAAAGATAAGGATAAGTTTTCACTTATCCAAATCTTTTTTAAAGTTTTTTACAAAAAAATCAGTAATATTATTTAGTTTGGTTCTAACTTCTTCTGCGTCTTCTTCTTGTCCATTGTCTTCTAATTGGTCTGCGATGTCATAAAGACTAATCAATTCTTTAAACACTTTTTTAGTTTCCTTTGCCATTGTTTCTATTGTTTTGTGTGAAACAAAGATAAGGAATAGTTTGCACTATTCCAAATCTTTTTACATTTTTTATTGTACTAATTCAACAATTCTTTGTTGTATTGGTTTGTGGGTTTGTACCATTTCGTCCAAACTACTAAAACTTCTATTACCCTCTTTATCTCTATATAACCAATCATTTGTGTTATATTGTAAACCTACAATTTTGTAAGCATAAACTTCTTTACCACTATCAAGTTTTGTTGTTACTTTCTCACGTTTAAAGTCAACATAAATTCCCCCATGGTATAGTTTACCATTAAAATAATCGTAACGACTTTCACTACTTCTATATCTTTTTACCTTGCTGACAAAAAACATTCTAATCTCACTACTTTCATTTCGTGACAAAATTTGTTTTGTGTTATAAGTTAAAAAACTATTTAATGTATTACTTTCGTTACCATTTTGATAAGTAATACCCATTTCAATACCAACCACTTTACCAAATTCTTTTTCAAAACCTTTGATGTCGCTTTTAAGTTGGTCAACAAAGACTTTCATCATTGTTTGATTGTGTTTTGCAATAGTTTTCAAAAATCTTTCTTCTTCTTTTAAACAATCATTGATTGTTTCAAAACTAAAACGTGCCACACCATTTGTAGGTTTAGGATTGATTTTTGTAAACTCTTTAACCAAACCATTGATTAAGTCTTGTTGTACTTTTGTTAAATTTGCCACTTGTTCCATTTTGTTTTATTTTAATTGATTAACGATACAAAGATAATAATTACATTTGACAATTCCAAATTATTGCCAACCTTTTTTTATAATTGTTGGTTTACCATTGATTTTTACCCACTTCTCAAACCATTCTCCCCATTGTCCACGTCTGCTACGACTAACAAATACTTCGTCTTCACCAATATGGTTATCTAATATGTAATCTTTTAGTGCTTTTTTTAATTCAGCATAAGTTTTAAATCTCTCCGTTTTATACGGACTTGTACATCGTAATCTACCTACTCTATAATCGTGTAGACTTGATGATGTCATGTAAGTTACTTGTGGTCTAAATTGTGCCATTTTTTTATTTATTTGTTGAAACAAAGATAATAATTAGTTTTGACAATTCCAAATTATAATGGAATTATTTTTACATTTTTAAATTTATATAATGGTGTACCAACTGTTTCCAATATATCAATTTTTTTTCTAAACCTTTCATTCATACAATCTGCAATAGTATAAATTCCGTCTTTAACTCCACAACCAATCAATCTAACTTTCTGCTTATACTCAAACTTCCCTCCCCAACGTTTTAATAAATCTCTGCTCATTGCAATAAATTTTTGTTCACTCGCTTTGTTAGGGTTTATTTTTAACATACTTGCCGTTGTGTATGGGTCACTATCACATTGCCCCTCTACTGGGTTATACATTGTTGCCGTAACTTTAATGGTACTATCAACTTTCTTTTTAGGTGCTTTTTTTTCGATTACAGCCACTTTCTCGATAGGTATGGTAATAGTTATCGACTTTAACACATAACGTACAAATAACAACGTTAAAATTAAAAATCCTAATACTTTAATATTTCTTTCCATAGGTTGAATTTTGAAAGGTCAAAGATAATAATAATATTTTAAACTTCCAAATTTTTTTATAAAAAGTTTTCCACACGCCCCCACGCCCACGTGCGTACACCAAAGTGTATATAGGGCAAACAAAAAAAGGGACAACTTTCGTCATCCCCTTTTCATCAATCAAAACAAAACAAACACTATTGGCAAATAGTTTCTTAAATCTCTTTTTGTTGTTTACTTATTTCTTCTAGTGTTTCGTCTGACAAACCAACAAACAATGTTATTGATTCTTCTCCGTCATCCCACACCTCTACAATATCAAAATACAAATCGGTTTCTTCGTCTTCGGGGTGTCCTACGTTTCCTAGTAAGGTAATTTCGGCATCTAGATTCTTTACAGATTCCAATTGTTTAATTAAATCTTTTACTTTCATAACTTTTATTGTTTATTTGTTTCTGTAAAAGTAATAATTTTTTTTGTTATCTCCAAATGATTCTTTATTTTTTTTATAATTTTCTACAATGTTTTGATATCGCTCCATAAGGTCATCGTATAATCCCTCATTCACCTCCCTCAATTTATTTAAAAACTTTCCAACGTTTGCTTCATCGGGTCTCTTTGTTCCTAGTTTTATTGCACGTATACCACACTCTATGTGTTTTACGTAGGTTTCCTCTATTGTCATATTTGATTCTACTTTTTGAATTCGAATTGTGTGCTATTGTGCACACAACTCCCAAGGTTCGATTTTACTAATATTTCTACCATTTAGATTCAGCTGCTCGCAAATAAACTTTGCCAACTTTTTGTTTCCAATAGTACCTTCGTTAATTTCACGTGTACCAATTTGTTCAATAATGTAACTAGGTTCCATACCTAACACTCTGCTACAAAACTTAACATCTTGTCCTAAATAAAAAGATTTCTCTTTTTTAGCCGTTGATACAACTAGTGTCCAATTGTGGTCAAATCCGTAACTGCTAGTAATTTTAATCTTTGCTTCCATATTTGTTTGTTTTTGATTTATTCAAAGGTAAGAAAAATAATCCAATCTACCAAATATAAATTGGACTATTTTTATTTTTTAATCCTCTTTTAATTCTAACCCCTCATCTTGTGCAACCATATCAATCGCAAACCAAATTTGTTCCATGGTAGCATCGTTGGTCAATGCGTTATCCAAAATGTCTTGTGCAACCTCATCATCATCACAATTGTAACGTAACTTCACATCGTCCACGTGCCAAAGGTTATCAACAAAGTAACCATTTTCTCTTAGTACTGCTTTTGCTTCTTCTACTGACATATTGTTTTATTTTTAATTGGTTGATACAAAGATAATGATAATATTTTACAAATCCAAATTTTTATTAAAAATAATTTCTCCCTCTCTCAATTCTCCTTTTACTCGGTTGATAAGTTTCTCCAATGCTTTTTGTCCGATAATGGTTTTCTTTACATCAGCAATTTTTGGTCTACCATTAAATCCAATATAACGATAAGTCATTCCGTTTGGTTTACCAAAGACAATATTGGTTTCACAAAGTTTGTCAATTTTCTTTTGTTCCTTTGCTTTCTCTTTCTCAAATAACAAATCATCAATAACACTTTCCAATGATTGAGCAAATTCTACCACTCTATCTCCAAAGTCTATTGGTTTTGTTGGTAATGTTTTGCAAAATAATTCTGCTTGTCTTAATAACTCTCTTTGCCCCTCATAAGGATAATAGTCTGTACAACCACCACGTCCGTCATTCTTTGCGTGTGCTACCTTTTTGCCATTGATAAACACATCAGCCATAAAGCAAGTTGTTTCTTCACTAAATGCTTCATTGATTTTTACATTCTTTAATTCAATTTTCATATTGTTTTATTTTGATTGTGAAACAAAGATAAGTATTATTTTTGAAACCACCAAATAAATTGGTGGTTATTTTTAACTTTCGGGTTGTACTACGTTTAAAAACTCTCTTTCAATTTGTGTAACTCTACCCTCATTGTGCCACTCCACAAAATCATCAACATCGTAATAGTCTAATTCGTGTTCTTGCAATACATGGTATTCTTGCCAACTTTCTTCAATTTCTTCTGTTGGGTCATTGTTTGGGTCAACGTGGATAACTCTTACTAATCCACAACTTTCTCCCTCTAAATCTCTTAATTCAAATAGCATATTATTTTAAATTATATATTAACAATTCGTACTAATTCAGTTTCAATAACCTCTGCCAAATTATCAACTTGGTCAATCATTTCTTGTGTTATTCTAAAAATCTGTTTATGGTTCTCATCTGCTTCAATCAATTCAGCCCACTCACTCGCAATCGCTTCAAAGACATCACCACTATACAATTGCTCATCGTATTCAAGGTCTTCCATTATTTCTCTACCTCTCAATTCCTCTAACACACCTTTCAATAATACATTGTTTGGTATATCAGTACAAGATACTTTCTCAAAACTTTCTTTTGTAAACATAGTTATTTGTTTTATTGGTTGATACAAAGATAATAAAAAGATTTTACATTACCAAATAAATTGCATTTATTTTTCCTTTTTTATCCAAATGGTATTCATAAATTTTATCCATTGATTTTGGTATAAAACAAAAGATAACATCATCAACTAATCCGTGTTCCTCATTCATTTCATACTCTTTTGTCAAACATTGATAAGTTCCACCATTAGGTGTTTTGATTTTAGCAAATGGTTTTTGATTTTCAATGTTTAACTCTTTTGCAGTTTTAATAACACTATTATGATAAGTGTTTGTCGGTATTGGTAAATGTCCAGCCATAATGTTTTGTTTTAATGATTATAGTACAAAGATAATAAAAAGATTTTAATTATAAAAATATTTTGTAGTATTTTCTGTTAAAATTTTACATAATTCTTCATAGTCATTATCTCTTTCTTCTTCAGTAGCATAAGAGTAACTTGTATCTTCCACATCAATAAGATATGGAAATTCTAAATTAAAATCCTCTTCTTTTGATATAGCCATTTTGGTTATATCATTCTCAATTGATTCTTGATTCCATTTGATTTTATCCAAGTCAAATTTTAAATCTCCGTTTGTCATCTTGTTTTGTTTTAATGATTATAGTACAAATATAAAAAGAAAAAATGACACTACCAAATGATAGTGCCATTATTTTTAAATTAATTTTCTACTTTGTCTAACTCCTTTTGTATCAAAGCAACCAATTCAAAATTTTCATCAGCCAAAGCCAATTCTTTAAATTTCTCCAATACATTCTTTGCATATCCACAATCCTCTGTCGGCATATAATCTCTGTCGTATGCAATCTCAATCATTTTGATAGTAAACTCTGACAATTCTTCGTCTTCGTCCACATCACAAAAATCATCACCTAAATAATAGTCTTCACCACCTTGTATGTTCAAAGCCATTTCCAAAGCCTCTTTACTACCACCTTCGGGTATTTCGGTATCAATTTCTTCACCATTCTGTAAAACATATCGTCCTACATTGTAACCAAAGTCTTCATCAGCATATTCAATCTCAAATGTCGCTTGTGGGTATTTCTTTGATAAAGCAACCAACAAGTCAAAAGGTGTACTCCACGCAGTATTAAAACTAACAAAATCATTGTCATCACTCCAATACACACTACTTGCATTCCACTTTGTACCCCAATTATTAATCTGCCACCCATACCAATCTGCAAAGCCAAATCGTTCTACAAAATCATCGTGCATTTCTTGTGTAATACCTCTCGATACTCCAAAAGTTTTTTCACCCTCTGTTAAATCACCTTTGGCAATTCTTTCTTCTTGTTTGTCATAGTCTTCTTGACTAATAATTCTTGTTGGACTTGTTGTTCCCACTAACTCCGTTGGTATCGGTGCAATAGTGTTAAAGTCAAAATCTCGGTCTTCACCATTACTATATGGTGTTCCTTTTACTTCTTCTCTAATTTTTGCTAATAAAGTTTCATCAGCATTAATTCTTACATTGTTTGTAACCCAATTCGGCATAACTATTTATTTTTATTGATTAATGATACAAATATAATACTTATTTTTTAATTCTCCAAATTTATTTTAACCTATTTTTACATAAGATATAAAATACTCGGATAAATTATCTAATAGTTGGTCGTTAACTTCGTCCATAAATTGACTAATAGTTAAAACCATAAACCCATTATTGCTACCTAACTTTTCAGTCAATGTATCTTTTAATGCAGTTAGTGTAGGATAAACAAAATTCTCTATTTGTTCACATACCTTTCTTGCGTTATTGTGGTCAACGCTAACCAAAACGATTTGTGTATTCATATTGTTTTATTTTGATTGTGAAACAAAGATAAGCATAATATTTCTATTATGCAAATCTTTTTATAGTTTTTTATAAAACTTTTTGTTCAATCAAAGTTCCCAACCCTTTTGGTTCACCCTCAAACAATACTCTTTTCTTGTTTACATAGTTACCTTTTTTGTCAATGTAACCAATTTCTAAACATCGCAAAGTTAATTTCTTTGTATCAAAATCAACAACAATTTCATACTCATATTCTTGTCCACAATCTTTGGCACTTG
>SXGQ01133674.1_pt1 | contig 18052 bp, 27 predicted proteins | sample 3178371 | NCBI WGS metagenome assembly SXGQ01 (sample SAMN11356859, study PRJNA531348) | freshwater metagenome | isolation source: freshwater sample F1-20 | place: China: Fuxian Lake, Yuxi | collected 2017-12-25 | reverse complement strand
CGGCTTCGGCAACGGCGGCAACGGCCACGGCCACGGCAACGACGGCAACGGCAACGGCGGCGGCTACGGCACACCCTCGCCCCATCGCTTGCGCCGTCCATGACAGGCCCGCCCGGAGCCTATCCGGGCATTCCATTGCATTCGCAACATGCTGATCGAGCTTTACATCTGGGCCATGGTCATCACGACCATCGCCTGTGTCCGCCCCCGCGAGGCGCACGACATCGCGGAGTGGGCATGCGCCTCACTTGCTGGCGCCATCTGGCCAGTCACGGTGGCCGTTCGCATCCATCGCGCCGTGCGGCGGGGGGTGCGTCGTGGCTGATCCGGTCGCGGTTAAGTCCTGGCACCTGCCCAGGGCACTGTCTGACGAGGCCCTGCGGCTCCTCACGACGCTGCCCATGGAGGAGATTGAGCGGCGGCTGCGAATGGATGGACCGGCTGTGCTCGAGGGCAGGGAGCCGGCCGCTGTCGAGGGGCAGCCTAGCGATGGGGAGGTGGTGGAGTTGACAGATGAAGCATTGTATCTGATACGTGAGTTGCGCGATCAAGCCGACGACTTGAGCCCAAGTCTTGAATTGTTTGGCTTACTGCACAACGCTGCAGATCTTTTGGATCGCGCTGTCCTCGCCCGCTGGAGCAGCCAGACCACCCCGGTGCCAGTGGCGAGGCTTCCCGAGAATGCTCAGGTGATAGAGCCCGCCAATCACACCATCTTGGCGCCCATTCCCACGCCTATCCCGGTGTGCGAACGGCTGCCGGAGAAAGCAGAAATGACAGACGACGATGAAGTTTGGGTTGAATATCCGGGTGGCGAGTATCCGCTGGGCGATACAGGTGATTACGACTGGGAACCTCACAAGTGGATTCTCAGCCCGATCGCAAAGTTCACAATTCGCGAAAACCGGCGATGGCTCCCCGCCCACGCCCTACCGCTGCCGGAGGTGGAGTGATGCGAAACACTTTATGGCTGCACATCCTTGAAAACCTGGGCCCAGAAGAGGGCTGCATCCTGCCAATGTGGTTGCGACTGGTTTATCTCCTGATCTTCCCTTTGCAAGGCCTGCGCCTTTTGCTGGGCACCGCGACAGGAATGGACTTCACGCGCTTGACCTACGAAATCCATGGGGTTCAATTTTCCGCCAGGACGTTCCTGCGCTTGAGCCGTGCTCGCGGCGAGCTCTACAGATTCACCAACATCAATGGGATTCTGACGGTCGAACGGGTGGAGGCATCGTGATGGTCAACATCGACAGCGATTCAATCATCAATCTCGCAGCGCTGATCGTGCTGTGCATCTATCTCACCCGCACCCGCAGATGACCACCCCCTTCGCACAGATCAACAGCCTCGGCGGCCACATCGGCCGTCTCGCATGGTGGAACACCATGGACACGCAAGCCATCAATCCACATTGCCCCGTCAATCTTCGCTTCTGGGGCAAAGGCCCGTTTCTGCTGCAAGGCTGGGGGGCAGAGAAGTGACCACCCCCACCCCCGACTGGCCCAAGCTCCGAGCGATCCCCTGGTCCGCCCAGGCCGCCCAGATCTGCGCCGCTTTGGGCCACGGCGAGATCCCGCCGGAGGGCAGGCCCAGGCAGTTCCACTCCGACCTGCAGGACCTTGCAGTGTCCGCCCTTGATCAGGGGTTCACCCTGCGCCTCGGCACCTCCGCCGGCTTCTACCCCTCCGCTGATGCCGTCGCCGACGCCACCCGCTGCCGCGGTTCCGGCCCGACGAACGAGGCCCTTCGGCAGTGGCTGCGCTGGTGGGGGTGGAACCCTCCAGCCAAGGTCAAGCCCATCACCTCACCCACAGACAACACCCGCACTATCATCTGATGACCGTCTTCTCTCGCGGCTACAACCCCGCCGCCGTCACCGCTGCCCTCGCGCAGCCGACCATTGAAGGCCTGCAACGAGCATTCGCCACCCTCTCTCGTGGTGCTCGACTGCTGGTGGATCCCAGGGCCAGCCTTGGCCCGGCGCAAGTGCAACGGCAGCCGATGCCTGCCCTTGTCTCGTACAGTGCCATCACCGCAGCCGAAATCCTTGAGGTTGGACTGATGGCGCTTCTGCGTGATCGGTCCCTGGCCGACCTGTCGCCAGACCCAGAGCATGCCGGCGTCCTGCACTCGATCGCCCCGACGGCATTTCCTCGCGATCCCGCTGGTCTGTTTCGGCTGCATGCCGTTGATCGATCGCCGCGAGTTGGCCAGCTGCTGACTCGCCCAGTGCCGACCGGCTGGAGCACCATCGGATTCACCCCGCGCATGCGAGAGGGGGCCTACGGGGGCAATGCTGCCGATTGGACAGCATGGGAAGCGGGATCAATTCCGGTCTCGCAGCAGTTGGGCTCTGGCACATCGTTGACCGTGAGCGGCCGATGGCTCGCCAGCCTGGTTCATCAGGACGCGCCCTTCTTGATCCCCTTGCTGGTTTCGCAGCAGCTGCTAGCCGCCAAGGCCCCGTTGTCGAATCGGTTCCCGGTCCTGCCCAATGAGGCCCCGTTTGTTGCCGGCGGTGGTGCTATGGCGCTGCAGTGCGCCATTGCCGCACCATGCCAGGCCGCAATGCGTGATGCCTGGCGTTACAAATGGTCCCTCAACCGCCCTCGGCCTGATCAGCTCTGGCGACTTGTCATGGAGGGAAATCTGCACCCCGACTTCTTGGCCAAGGGCCGCCCGATCATCGACCTAATCGGCCCGTATCTGTCGAGCACCTACGCCGAAGGGGCGCCGATCCACTCCGACTATCCATCAGGCCATGCTGTGCTGGCCGGCGTCGGTTTCACTGTCCTCAAGGCCTGGTTTGCCAATGGGCCGGTCCCAGCACTCGGCATCACCAGCCTGCATGCTGAGCTGGACTTGATGGCCTGGCACATGGCCGTCGGCCGCAGCTGGGCTGGCATCCACACTCGCAGCAGCCTGCTAGCAGGCCTGGCGCTGGGCGAGGCGCATACCGTCGCGCATCTGAACGCCCTGCGTTTGGCCGAACATCCCGCGCAGATGGTCCGCGAGACTCGGATCTTCGGATTCAATGGCCAAGAGCTGCGCGTCTAATCCACACCCAGCCGCGCTTTGATTCGTGTTACATCATCTCGCAACGTCTCAAGGCGCTCCCTTACCTCACGGTCACTCGCTGTGTTCTGCTCCAGCGCCTTGCAGGTCATCTCCACCGTTTTCTCGATGATCTGCAGCCGCTCATAGAGCCGATCACTCGCCTCGCTCATCCGCTGCCCAACGAACAGCACGGCCCCAGCGACCACCGCCGGGGCAACCTTTCCAAACAGGTCCAACCATGGCCCTGCAGCATTCGCCCATTCCGGCAGCTTATCGTCCGCCACAAAACTCCACACCTGCACTAGGTTTCCATGGATCTACCACTTCACCATTCCCTCACGGTTGAGCAACTTCGTCGCAGCATTGAAGCCGAATCCAATACCGACGCCCTGCGGCAGATCTGTCGCATCCTCCTAGGAGCATGGGTCACGCAACAATCCATGACTCAGCTCGTTATCCAAGATTCCCTCCGTCGCACCCATGCATTTCGCGGTGATCATCCCCGGCATTCCAGCGCCACAGGGCAGTAAACGCCACCTTGGCAACGGCATCCTTGTCGAAGCCAGCAAACGCCTCAAGCCCTGGCGTGCTGATGCCATCGCCGCAATCCAAGCCGAACAGCATGCCTGCTCCTGCCCACAGTTCGCCGGCCCTGTTCGCATTGCAGCTGCTTTTGTCTTTCCCCGCCCCCGCGGTCACTACCGCGCCAACGGCACCCTCAAGCCCTCAGCGCCATCCCTTCATGCCGTCAGGCCTGACCTTGACAAGCTCATCCGTGCCCTCCTCGATGCCGCCACACAGTCCGGCATCATCCGCGATGATTCGCAGGTGTATCACATCGCTGCAAATAAGACCTACGCTGAGGCTGGCTGGACATCACTCATCATTGACGACGAATGACCTTTGCACTCATGGCCCCCCATCCCCACGGCGGCCATTCCGTGGTTCTGCCCCTCGCTGCATCCAACCACGATGATGCCAACCTGGCAGGCTTTGCCCTCGCCACACGTGGCCGCCTTCTAGGCCTCGCTTTTCCCCTTGCCCCCGATCGCATCGCCTACCTGGCCACCTATGACCACAACGGCCCACGACTCACGGCCATCGTTGCCGCAACCATCGAAGACGCTGAAGGCATTCTCACTACCTGCCTGGATTCTGGTATCGTTCAAGAGCTGGAGGATTTCTAAATACACGTGCAGAAACAGCGTGGCCATTACAAGCTGACCCCAGAGCTAATCGAGCGGGTCCGTAAATTGCGCAGGATTGGTTTCTCGCGAAAAGATTGCGCTGCCGCTTGTAACGTTGACCCAGACACCCTTGGCAAATGGATTGCTAAAGGCAAAACGGCTGATGGAACCGATTTGGAGCGCCGGCTTTACCGTGTTATCCATGAGGCAGGCATGGAAGGCGCTGAGCAGCTGGTGCAACGGATCTTCGATGGCGACAGTCGCGATGCTCAATGGCTGCTCACGCATTCCCCCGAATGGCGCGACTCATGGTCCGATGCTGCCCATGTGCGTCGTGAAGTCAGCAAGGTCCTTACGTCAGTCGTGCAGGTCATTCAATCCTCTGACCTGACCCCAGAGCAGCAGGAATCGCTCCTGCTCAGAATGTCGGCGGCTGGAATCGGTGCTAGCTGCTGATCCCTTCTCTATCGGCATCGCGCAGATTCATGCGGCCAAGATCCGCCCGTGCGATCTGTTCGACCCTGCTGCTGCCCTGGAGGCCATCCGCAGCGACCTGCATGGTGAACAGCTGACGTTCTTCAATGACCTGCAGACCCGGATCCTCGGGGCCACTGCAGGTTATGGCGCCGGCAAAACGTGGTCCCTCTGCGCTAAAGCCGTCAGTCTGGCCATTGCCAACCCTGGCATTACCGGTTGCGTCCTCGAGCCTACGGGCCCACTGATCCGCGACATCTGGCAGCCGGACTTCGAGGCCTTCATGGATGAGTACAGCATCCCCTACACGGCTAGACAGTCGCCATTGCCGGAGTACGTGCTGCACCTGCCCGATGGTGATACCAAGATTCTGTGCCGATCGTTTGAGAACTGGCGGCGGATCATTGGCCTGAACCTTGCGTGGGTCCTGGCCGATGAGATCGATACGGTTGATCCCAGAATCGCCCAGTTGGCATTCCCCAAGATCCTCGGCCGATTGCGTGCTGGGCAGGTGCGGCAGTTTGCGTCAGCATCAACGCCGGAAGGGTTCCGATGGATGTATAAGACCTTCCAGTCAGATGATGGACAGAAACGAGCCGATCGACGGCTGGTCAAGATGCGCACCCGTGATAATCCGCACCTGCCTGATGATTACATTGAAACGCTAGAAGCAAACTACGACCCGCAACTGCTTAAGGCATACCTTGAAGGTGAGTTTGTCAACCTTACCAGCGGGCAGGTTTACGACCGCTTCAATCGTGCGATCCACGTTAGGCCGTGCCATCTTGCCGTGGATGAAGATGATGGCATCCTCGACAGCATTTATGCTGGCCTGGACTTCAACATTGGCAACACCAATGCCATCTGCTGCATCCGTACAGCAGCCGGCGGCCTACATGCCTTCGCTGAAATCAATGCGCACGATACCGAAGCGATGGGGCAGGAGATGCGGCGACGGTTTGGCGATGCAAAGATCCTGGGATACCCTGATGCCAGTGGTAACAATCGGTCAACTAACAGCGCACGATCAGATATTGCGATTCTTGAATCCTACGGGATCCGCAATCAAGCACCAGCCAAGAACCCCCCGATCCGTGATAGGGTCGCATCTGTTCAAGCGCTACTGGAGAACGGCAAAGGGCAGCACCGCCTATTCGTTGATCCGGCATGTACTGGATTGATCGAAGACTTAGAGCAGCAGGCATACGATGATCGCGGCGAACCTGACAAGTCGCATGGCAATGATCACCGGCCTGATGCTTTGGGTTATGTCGTCCACAGATTGTTTGCGGTTGAACGCTCTGTCGCTCGTCAACCTGTCCGACGGGTTCGCGTCTACTAACTCCCCATCGCATTGATCTCATGGCCATCCGCCAATCTACAATTCCGACGATATTCAATAACCTGCAACGGTTCCCGTTGCTTACCAAGGATGAAGAGCTCCACCTGGCCGTCGTCGTTCAATCTGGCCGGTCGCCAGATGCAACACCACGGCAGAAGGCTGCCGCACGACGGGCCAAGGATCGGATGATCAATGCCAACATGCGATTGGTCATCAGTCAGACCAAAAGGTACACGGTTGATGGCTTTTCTGCGTTGGGTTATGACGACCTGTTCCAGGAAGGAGTGCTAGGCCTCGCCCGTGCCGTCGAGATGTACGACCCGACGCGTGGATACAAGTTCTCCACTTATGCGTACTGGTGGATCCGTCAAGGCCTATCACGAGCGATTCAGGCATATTCAACGACCATCAGGGTATCGTCTCATGTCTATGAGTTACGTCGCAAAATCAAAACATGGATGCTTGAATATCAGCAGTATCACCATCAGGCTCCAACTCGGCACGAGATCGCGCAGCAGTTCAACCTATCCCTAGCAGAACTGAGCCTGATTCTGTCCTGCGTCACTCGTCCGGTGTCGCTTGATGGGCCAACCGGCAACAATGAGGACTCATGCCTGCATGAGGTGATCGCCAGCGATTCATCAAACGACATTGCAGACTTCGACCAGTTTGATTATGACCGCCTGCAAGTTTGCGTGAGCCTACTAAAACCAGATCATCGGACCGTGATTGAACGCACGTGCCTGGCCGATGAGCCAGAATCGCTGGCTGCGGTCGCAAAGGATCTGAAGGTCAGCCGTGAACGTGTCCGACAGATGAAGATGACGGCAATGCGTCGCATTCGTGATTACCTCGGCCGTTACGATGCAGGACAGGTGACGGCAAGCTAGGCCATGGGATACACCGCCTCATCAGCGTCTCTGGCCGGCAACCAGGCGACCATTCAAGAGCTAAAGGTAGAGGATCCAGGCCTCGCCTGGCGTCGGATGGCGCCACGTTGGGAGCTGCTCGAAGCTCTGATGGGCGGCACCCTAGGCCTACGGCAGCAGTCGACGTTATGGCTGCCGAAGGAACCAGCAGAACAGGACGACAGTTACAACCGACGCCTCAGCCAGTCGTGTTGCCCGCCGTACTTCCGGCGCCTGCTGGCACTGCTGGCCGGCATGCTGACCCGTAAGCCGGTGCGGCTGGAGGATGTGCCTGACGCGATCCGCGAGGATCTGTTTGATGTGGACCTACAGGGCAACAATCTGGACGTCTGGCTTAACAGTGTGGCCCGCACGGCGCTGCAGTATGGCCACGTCGGGGTACTGGTCGACTATCCGCGATCAGATGAGGGTGGCGTTGGTGATCGCCCTTATTGGGTGGCCTACAGCCCGCGCGACATTCTGGGATGGCGGACTGAAATGTCATCAGGCCGGCAGGTGCTGACGCAGCTGCGGCTGAAAGAACGCATCTCGGTGGCTTATGGCGAGTTCGGTGAGGAACTGGTCGAGCAAGTGCGAGTCCTGGAGCCTGGCCGGTTCAGGCTGTACCGCAAGCAGATCAGCAAGACCGGCAGTTACGACCTGATCGAAGAAGGCGCGATGACGCTAGATGAAATCCCGTTTGCGGTGGCCTATGCCGATCGGGTCGGGCTGTTTGAGTCGCAGCCGCCAATGGAAGAGGTTGGCTGGCTAAACCTCCAGAGCTACCAGCGCAATAGCGACCTAGCGAACCAGCTGCACATTGCGGCCGTGCCGCGCCTTGTCGGCTATGGCGTACCGGTCGAGACCGATGAGGTGGAGAATGGCCCGGAAACCATGATGGCCCTACCGGTTGATGCAAAGATTGATTACGTCGAGCCTGGCGGCACCAGCTATCAGTATCAGTTCCAACATCTGGAGATGATCCGCAGCCAGATCAATGAGCTAGGTGTGGCTGCGATTCTGGGGCAAAAGAATGTCGCTGAGTCTGGCATGGCCAAAAGCATTGAGCGCAGCCAAGGCGATGCGGCATTGATGCAACTTGGGATTCAGCTGCAGGATCTTGTCGACAACTGCCTGCGGATGCATGGCGAACTGCGCGGTGTGCCACAGCCTGGCGCTGCAGTGGTCAATCGTGACTTTGTCGAGACCAGGCTGGAACCGGCGCAGGTGCAACAGATCATTGCGTTGTACACCAACGGACTGGTGACACTGCAGGCGGCGCTTGAGCAGCTGGAGCAGGGCAATGTCCTATCTGAAGACTTCGACGTTGAAGCCGAGGTGGAAGCTGTCGGGGCGATGGAAGACGCCAGGCTGCAGAGCAGGGCCGATCAGTTGCAAGGGGCGCTAAATGAGCTGCCAGGGGCAAGCTAAGGGACAGGCAGGAAACTCATGGCCAAGAAACCGACCAAGGGTGAGGAGAAGGTCGCTAAGGTCATGGGCGAATACAAGCGCGGCACATTGCGCACCGGCAAGTCAGGGCCCGGCAAAGGCGGCAAGGTCACAAGCCGCAAGCAGGCTATTGCTATCGCCATGAGCGAAGCTGGCATGGCCAAAAAAGGCAAGACCAAGAAACCGAAACCCAAAAAGTGATAACCTGTAGGGGTAACCCTGCGGGTCATTATGTCTGACGGCAACACTCAACCGGCTGCGCCTGTTGATGATCTTGAGGCGCTCAAAGCCTCAATCGCTAAGCTCGAAGCCAAGAATCGCGAACTGATCGGAGAGCTGCGAGGCAAAAAAGCCGAACCGCCGGCCGAGGTGATGCAGGAGCTGGAGCAGCTGCGCGAGATGAAGCGGCAGCAGGAGCAGGCTCAGGCCGAGGCCAAGGGCCAATACGACGAAGCGCTCAAGGCGCATGACCAGCAGTTCCGCGACCGTGAGGCACAGCTGACGGCACGGCTGCAAGAGCTTGAGGCCCGCCTGCAACACACGCAGCTGGACGCCAGGGTCCTATCGGTCCTGGCCGATCGTGTCCACGATCCTGAGGCAGCATTGCAGCTCATGCGGCCGAACCTGCAGCTCAACGATCGCGGTGAGGTGATCGCCAAGGACGGCTACGACGAAATGGCGCTTGATGCGTTCCTCGAGCGGCAGCAGCAGGCCCGGCCATGGCTGTTTAGGCAGCCCAAGGCGCAGGGTTCAGGGGCGCCTGCAGCTCGTACCGGCGGCCCGGTCGCACCATCTGGCGGCAAGAATCCATTCAGCCGTGAACACTACAGCCTGACCGAACAGATGCGGATCTATAAAGCTGATCCGGCTTTGTACGATCGACTGAAAGCGGAAGCGGCGAATTGATGGCAACATAAGACAAAGGGCATGCCTGCGGTGTGCCTAATCGCCCTGCGGGCATCTGACCCTTTGCTTTTTCTCTGATGGCCACGATCCGTTCGGACGTGATCATCCCCGAGATTTTCACTCCCTACATTGAAGAGCAGACCACCCTCCGCAGCGATTTTCTGCAGAGCGGTGTTGTTGCTCAGATGCCGGAGCTGAACGTCAATGAGGGGGGTGACACCGTTCAAGTTCCTTCGTTCACCGCTGATCTAACCGGTGATGCAGAGCGTCTGACCGACACTCAATCCCTGACCCCTGGCAAGATCTCAGCCCGCAAGCAGATCGGTGTGGTGCTGCACCGTGGCCGTGCGTGGGAATCCCGCGACCTGGCCCGCCTGGCTGCTGGCGCTGACCCCATGGCTGCCATTGGCAACAAGGTCTCGGCCTACATTGCCAACCAGCAGCAGAAGGACCTGCTGGCCGCTTGCGCTGGGGTGTTTGGCGCCCTCGGGTCGTCCAACTCTGGCGCGGCTTTCGTCGACCTAACCTTCGACGCTGGCGGTTCTGGTGAGACTCCGCTTTCCCCGCGCCATCTGGCCAAGGCTCGCAGCCTGCTGGGGGATCGCGGTGAACTGCTGAGCACCGTTGCGATGCATTCGACCGTCTTTTATGACCTGGTCGAACGTCGTGCGATCGACTACGTGACCGCCGATGAGGCGCGAATCACGGCAGCGGGCTCCAATGCTGCCAACCCGGCAGCGTTCGCCGGTTCGGTCGCTGAGGCCTACACCCAGTCTCTGGGGGTGCCGTTCTATATGGGCATGCGTGTCGTTGTCACCGACGACATTCAGCAGACCGGATCTTCTCCCAACAAGAAGTTTGCGGTTTACTTCTTCACCGCTGGCGCCATTGGCACCGGCGAGCAGCAGGCCCTGCGAACAGAAACCGATCGTGACATCCTCGCCAAGAGTGATGCCATGTCGATCGACTGGCACAACGTCTATCACCCGATGGGCGCACGCTGGAAGACAACCGCACCGGTCAATCCGCTGACCAGTGATCTCAGCACCGCTGCCAACTGGGAGAAGGTGTTTGAGACCAAGAACATCGGTATCGTTCGCGGTACCGTAACCAGCAACTTCGACTGAGGAATTATCAATGGCACAACCTTCTCAGTTTGAGGTGTCGACACAGTATTACCTGACTGTGTCGCATGCCCAGGCCAGCAGTGTGGCGGACCAGCTGTTCTTTGTGGCTCCCGAACCTCTTGAGGTGGTGGAGATTCATGAGGTGCACGGTACCGCCGGCACTGATGGCAGTGCGGTGACGGCAACGATCCGCAAATGCACCGGCACCACGGCTCTGGCCAGTGGTACCGACCTGCTGAGCACGACCATCAACCTGAAGGGCACGGCGAATACCGTGCAGACTCCAGCGTTGACCACAACGACGGCCGATCTTCAGCTGGCTGCCGGCGACCGCCTGGCGTTCGATTCAACGGGCACCACAACGGCAGTTGCCAATATGGTGGTCACTGTCCTGCTGCGACGGATCTGATGGGATTGTTTGCGTTCAGGCGATTGCGTGAGCGTCAACAGGAGGCCTCTGCCACTGCGGCAGGGGCCTTCCCCGTTGTTGAGTCACCAGAGGCCGTGACTGAGCCTGCAGCCGTGCCACAGCGGCGCGTACAGGCCAGGGGGCGACGGCAAGCTAAGGCACAGGAGGATTGATCAATGAGCGTACTGAGTCGCGGCGGTGGTGATACAACGATCCTGAATCGAGGCCAGGGCTATCGGTCGGAGGTGGTGTTCACGCGACCGGCGAACACCACGGCATATACGGCCGGCGACATTATCGGCAGTGCTACGAGTGCGGTTCATGAGTTCACGCAGGTGAGCAGTGCCGGCGGTGATGTTGTGATCTTTGCCGCTGAATTGATGATTGACCTGTCGGCAGTGCCGTCTGGGATGACAAGTTTTAAGCTGCACATTTACAGCAATACACCAACCGCTGCTAGCGACAATGCAGCTTTTGATTTAAGCGCTGCGGAACGGTCGTTGTATATGGGATACATCGACTTCAGCACGCCTGAAGATCTTGGATCGACGTTGTTTACGCAGACGCGGTTTGTGTATATGCAAGGCCAGCTGCCCAGCAACGGGACAAGCCTTTTTGCTGAGCTGCAAACGGTCGGAGGGTATACGCCAACCAGCGGCGAGGGATACCGAATCCGCCTGCGGACGATTGAGGTCTGATGAATCGGCTATTGCTGTTGGCGCCACGAATCGCAACGAACCGATTGTGGGCACGTGCCGGCGAGGTGCCATCGTTCCACATCGCCCCGGCCAGGACGGGCAATGCGCGGGATCTGATCACAGGATCGGTGCTGGGCACCTACAACTCTGCGAGCCCAGCGTGGGCCGTGGGGCCCGATGGCGTGCTGTTCCAGCCGGCGGCGAATGCTCCGGTGGTTGACTACGACCCGACGACTCTGGCGTGCCTAGGGGCGAGGATTCGGGAGGCGGTGACGAATCTTTTTACCTACAGTTCCACTTTCACTGATTCAGTCTGGTCTAAAACTAACGTTACAATAACCGCAAACAGTGCGACTTCACCTGCGGGTACGACAGATGCCAGCTTGGTTGTGCCATCAACTAGCGGCAACTTGACTCGCAGAATTACACAGGCTTATTCGACATCCACACCGGGCACTTATACGTTTTCAATCTATGTTAACAAAAATACCGTATCCACTTCAAACATTGCGTTACGAATCGTCAACCAAGCCGATACGTCCGACGTGCGTTCCAACTGGAGCACTTCAACGTTTGAGTTTGGAACTGTCAACACGACAGGCGGCTGGACTGGATCTACGTCAGTTCAAGCTCTGCCAAATGGATGGTTCAGACTGAGCATTAGTGCCACAACCACTGCATCCAGCCATACAGCCTTGCTTTGTCAGTTCTGGCCAGGTGGTTATACCAGTACCCCTAACACAATCGGCAGCCCACTTGTTTGGGGCGCTCAGTTCCAGGCAGGCACCCTCGGCCCCTACGTCCCAACCACAACCCTTGCCGCCAGCAGCACGGCAGATGTGTGGGACCTCACCAGCCTGACGGCAGGCATCAACAATCTCAAGACGCTCTATTTCCGTGGTCGGACTGCAGCATCCGGCACGCGAGGCATTGCCAGCCTGAACGACAACACCGCCAACAACCGCCTAGAGCTATCAACCAGCGGCACCACAGCGAAGGCAACGGCAGCGACCAGCGGCAGCGCTGTGGCCGATCTCAGCGGCGGCACCATCGCCTCCAACACAACGTTCCGCCTGGCGGCACGGTTCGACGCCGACAGCTACGCGCTGAGCCTCAACGGTGGCGCCGTCACGACCGACACCAGTGGCGCCAGGGCTCTGGTTGACCGGCTGTTCATCGGACGTGACCAGGCCGGCAACTACATGAACGGCTACATCGAAGAGATGGCCGGCTGGACCAGGGCATGCACTGATGCCCAAGTCGCCGCACTTGCAGCATCATGAGCCACTATTTCACTCTTCGTTTTGACTCTGAGGCTCAAGCCCTGGCCACCGCCGAGGCCATGCGGCTGCTGCCGCCCGAAGAGGAGCTGCCCGAGACGCTGGCATGCAACCATCCGGGGCTGTTCGGCCAAGCGCAGCTGATCCTCGACGTACAGGCGCCCGGTACCTACGACGACAACGGCGACGAGATCACACCTCCGGTGCCGGTGCCTGGTGTGTTCGTCAATCTGGTGCTCTCCCGTCCCGTCCTGCCGTCAGCGCTGCGCCCCTACCGCGTGCCCTACGGTTCTGGCGGCCGAGTGTTTGCCGGCACTGAACCCGAGCCTGGCGCATGGCCTCCGACCTAGACCGCAGCATTGAGCGGTTCCTGCGTAATGCCGTCCGGGAGCGCACGACCGAGGATCGCATCCTGCGGCAGGTGTTGCGTGATCTGCGCCTCAGCCTGCAATCAGTGCGGCGGTTCCTCGATGCTGCTGATCTGCTGACGCCATCGCCAGGCCGTGAGCAGGCCATCCGTACCGCCGTCAGCGCCATTGCGGCATCAATGGCCCGCCAGTGGGGCCAGCCGACCCTGCAGGGCTTTCAGGCGGCGATGGTGCCATGGTTTGAGCAGCAGCTGGAGCTGGCCCGAGACCTAGCCCGCCTGTCTGGCGATGCATTGCCGCAGGCCGGTGCCGTGACTGCTGCCAATGCAGGCCTGGCGCGGATCGTCAATGAGTCGATCATTGGCGGTAAGACGCTGGCCCAGAGCCTGCAGCAGTCAATCCCGGTATTGGTTGCCGATCGTGTTGAGCGGTTGGTGCGGCTCGGCTTGTCTGACGTTGCAGGCGAAACATATGCAACCTACAAAGATGCGGTCGTGCGAACCACGGAAAACGCAGTCGAGGCCATCATCCGCACCGGCGTTCATGAGGTTGGATCTGCTGCGCAACAGTTGATCTACGAGGTTGAGACCAGTCCAGAGTTCAGGGCTGCCAAGGCGCTGATATGGACGGCAGTGCTTGATGGTCGCACCTGCCCGATATGCATAGGCCTCGACGGCAAACGGTTCCCGGTCGACTACAAGAAGGTGAGCCCGCATTTCAATTGCCGCTGCTATTTGGTGCCGACCGGTTGGCGCGATGAGCCTGGGGCATCACGGCCTAGCGGTGAGGGGCTGCAGGGGCCCGAGGTGTCGTTTACGGTCTCTGCGCGTGACTGGGTCAAGAGCAACCGTGAGGCCGCCCGCAATATTTTCGGCAAGCGGCTCGGGGATCGGCTGGCCGATGGCGAGCTGGATTTCAGCCAAGCGCTGAAACAATGGCGGCAACCTAGGGGCAGAGGATCTTGAGTTAATGGCCCGCAATCAGAAGCGCGACAGCAAGGGCCGATTTGCGTCTGGTGGTGGCGGGTCATCGCCCAAGACGACAACGGCAAAGGGCAGGGCCAGGACAAAGGAGGCAGCGGCTCGGGCTGAGGTGAAGGCTGGCGGTGGCAGCAAGGCGACCCGCAGTCTGCTGACTGCTCAGCGGGCACGGGATTATTACAAGGCCACTGGCACCGGCACCAAGCGATCGGCGACCAAGGCTGCTGCTGCTGCGCCTGCGGCCAAGTCCAAGCCGGCCAAGATGAGCAAGGCGCCGGCCAATGCTGCCAAGGCCAAGTACAAGGCCGCTCGAAGCCAAGTCAGGGAGCTGAAGATGTATCGCGGCGGCAAGTCTGATGCTGTCGTCAAGAAGGCAGAAGCGAAGGTCAAGCGGATGGAGAAGACCCGCCGGTCGTCTAAGGCTCGAATCTGATGGCCGTCACCGTTGATGCCAGTGTTGGCGGCGCCAATGCCAACAGTTACCTCACGGTTGCTGATGCCGATGCGATAGCGGACCTACGGCTTGGCACCCTGGCATGGGAGGGTGCAACGGTCACGACCGACGACAAGGGCCGAGCGCTGATCGCGGCGACCGCATACCTGGATCAGCTGTCGTGGATTGGCGCCAAGGCCTCGACGGCGCAAGCACTGCTGTGGCCACGGTCGGACGTTGAATGTGGTGACAAGGTTTACGCGTCAAACGTCATCCCGTCAGAGGTCAAGGTCGGCACCTTCGATCTGGCCAATGCTCTGCTGACGACTCCGGCCCTGCTGACCCCATCGCCCTCGGGGTTCAACGAGCTGATCCCAGGGATCCCTAACGCCAACCTCAAGCGGGCAACGGTTGACGTGCTGACCGTTGAGTTTCAGTCCCCAGGCGCTGGCGCTCCAGCGGCCCGTAATGCCCTGACGATGCTGCCCCATCTGATCGACCTGTTCGGCTGCCTGTGCTTATCGTCGGCACGTGGTAGCGTTGGCACGATCCGTACGGTCAGGAGTTGAGCCGTGCAGCTGTCGTTGCCGGGCATTGAATCAAAGCCCGGCCGGCAGCAACGTGGGCCGCTATCGCGTGAAGAATCAAAGCGGATCGGTGCTTTGTATGTCGAGCATCGAAAGCTGGTGCATCATTTCACTCGCAAGCTACGGCAGCGATTTTCGATGATGGCGCCGGAAGATGTGGCGTCATGCGTCGATATTGCGTTTATCAAGGCCGCAAGAGTATGGGACCCTGAACGTGGCAGATTGTCGACGATTGTTGGCGTTTATGCCATTGGCGAATGCCGACATTATGTAAGGGACCACAACTGGACGATCAAGGCACCGGCCAAGGTGCGAGAACTCGGGGTGACAATACGAAGGCTGATGGATAGCGGTATGGGATCTGATGCAGTGGCGCAACAGCTGAACATCGGCCGCGAGGAATTGCGGCTGGCATTACTGGCAACGGCTGGCGTTGGCCATGATCGACTTGATTTTGAGCTGCATGTTAGTGATGCGGCGACGCCAATGGAACTATTGGAGGCAGCCGAAGGGCAAGCTATGGCAGATCATCAGGATTGACGTGGGCTATTTCGCCGCCTTCAACTACAGGATGTGGGTCAAGGCGGGGACAACCGCCAGCCTGAATCCAACAAACCGCACGGGCTTTACCGAGCTGGTCAACGGTTCCAATTTCAGCCTGCAGGGCAGCACCGATAGCCAGCAGGTCGTTGACTACGGCTCCAGCTTTGGCTTTAAGACCCAGCTGGTTACCGGCAACAGCTACAGCATCCCGGTCACGATGAACCTGGACGTCACCAGCGCTGGGTATCAGGCCTGCAAGGCGGCCTACAAAGATGCGACCGCCGGCGCGACGCTGCAGTGGTGGCGGGAAACCCCGGTCACCGACGGCAGCAGCTCGTCTTACCCCGAGGTGCATACCGGCGTGGCGCAGGTGTCGGACTTCTCCGAGGATGTGCAGGCCGGCAACATTGCATCGGTCAGCTTTACCCTGACGGGCTACGGCTCCTATGTGTTCGTGAAACAGGGCCTGTCTGGTGTCGTGACTGCGGTCACAACCAGCGGCGGCAGTGTCGGGTCGGGCCTCACCAACGCCACCTATACCGGCATTGCGCTGTACGGCGGTTCTGGCGTTGGAGCAACGGCCACATTCGTTGTGGGCAGCGGTGCCGTCACCAGCGTGACGCTGGTTGCTGGTGGCCGGGGCTATGTCAACGGTGAAATCCTGGCGCCGCTGCTGGCCAGCATTGGCGGCACCGGTACAGCTCCGACGGTTGTTGCTACCGTGTGATGGGTTGATGTGTTGGTGGTGCGACCCCAGGAGTGGTGCCCTGGGGTTTTTTCATGCCGTGGCACCAGACAGGCGGCGCCATTGCTGAGCAAAGAACACATCGAGCGGGTGCCGATTCAGGGCCGGCAGGATCCAGTTACGGCCTGGGATGTCTTTCGTGATTGCTCCACGGCCATTGACGTAGCCAGAGGAGCCATTTAGCACAAGAGGCGCATAGGGGGCCTGTGGGCCGCCCCAGCGGTAGCCAAGGCTCAATCCTGCAGCGCCTAGCGTGAAGCGCTGCTGTGAGGCCCTGAGGCGCCCCAGGTCGACGATATCCCGAGGGCTGCCGACCGCTTGCCCATTGCGCCGGACCGTTGTGCGTGGCCACGGGAACTGAGCCGTGCTGATCTCGGTCTTGAAAGCCGGAAAGATCACGGCATCGTATTGCCGAAGGATGATCGGCACCCTGGCGGTGATGAACTGCGGTGAAAATCCTGTCAGCTTGGCAGTTGCCCTGATCTGGGTCATTGTGTTTGGCTGGTCTGCCGATAGCGAACAATGCGGACACGATCACCGATGACCTGCTGCAGGGTCGAGCCGATCAGTCCGGTGGTGCCATATGGTTCACGACCTTTGACCAGCTCGCACGGCATCGGATCATCAGCCGAAAATGCAAGTAGGCCGCGAACACCGGCGACGATCCTGACGTCCAGCGCCTGCGGGTCAATGGCATAACCGTCGAAGACATCAACGGCACTGCCAATGCCTGGGACGTCGGTTTCTGAGATGCTGCCTTGTCGTAGATAGAGACTGACCGAGACACGTTCGGTGCGGGGCAGGACGTTACCTGTGCGCTGATCAACGATGGTGCCAACGGTCGGCACATCGAAGGTAGCGATAGCGTTCTGTAGTGCCAGGAGAGCTGAAGCCATGAGATAGGTTTCCGGCAAGCTAGGGCATGGCGGAATCACTCGGCACTGTTGAGCTTGGCATTAAGGTCGAGCAAGATCAGGCGACACGAGACCTGAGGCGATTTGCGACGACGGCAGAACGTGCCGGCAGTGAAGCGGCAGCGGCATTCAAGGGCTTTGATCAACGGCTAGGGCTGACATCAGCAGCTGTCAATTCGCTAGGAGCAGCGTTAGGCACGCTGGCGGTTGGTGAGTTTCTGCGGCAATCGGTGCAGGCTGCGATTGAGCTTGAAACCATTACACGAAAGCTGACAAATACGCTAGGAGAGCAAGGTGCAGCCGGAGCGCTGAACTTTACGCGTGGCCTGGCTGATGATCTTGGCCTGTCATTCAAGACGTTAGCGCAAACATTCAGCAGCTTTACGGCAGCTGCAACGGCAGCGAATGTACCGATCGAGACTCAGCGCGATCTGTTCGCTGCGGTGAGCAGAGCAGCGCAGCAGCTCGGGCTAAGTGACGACGAATTGTCCGGTAGCCTGCTGGCCTTGCAGCAGGTCGCCAGTAAGGGCACTGTGCAGATGGAAGAGCTGCGAGGGCAGCTTGGAGAGCGCTTGCCGATTGCGTTTGCTGCAGCCGCTAGGGGCCTAGGGCTGACACAACAGGAGCTGATCAAACTGGTTG
>SXGQ01018415.1_pt1 | contig 18054 bp, 16 predicted proteins | sample 3178371 | NCBI WGS metagenome assembly SXGQ01 (sample SAMN11356859, study PRJNA531348) | freshwater metagenome | isolation source: freshwater sample F1-20 | place: China: Fuxian Lake, Yuxi | collected 2017-12-25 | reverse complement strand
GTTTCTAGTCGGCGAATGGATTTGTCCAGATTTTCTTGCTGCTGCAGGCGGGTCGACTCGCGGATAAATACTGTGCCGTAAAGAAAGGCGTTTTTGCTCAGGCCGCCGGCTCGGGCAATCAGGCTCGGCAGGGTGTCGTTGAGTTCTAGTTGGTACTGGCCAGGCACCATAAATTCTCCGCCAAGGCGCACAAACTGAGTGCGCTTTTCAAGGGGCACAGGCAGTTCCTTGATACTAAAAACAGTCACAACATCGCCACTTTGCAGAAGTAAGTCATGCATCGGATCTTTGTTTTTGACGGCCTTTGCCAAATTAAAAGGAATCAGGCTTGCGCTCACCTCCTTGGCATTGAGTCGTTCGATAGACGCGTAATCCCAGTTGATCTGGTCCAGCATATTTCGCGCGTCATCGATTGCTTTGTCACCAGCTACTTTTTTGCCGGATTCGTACTGCACCAGGATATTTTTTCGGCTGTAGTAGTCCGCCTGTATCAGTGCGCTGGCGTCAGGAATCAGATCTGAAATCCGCATGCCCGGTCGGTGGGTATAACGCAGCGGTGCAGCCACGTTGCCTCTCAGGGTAACCGTATTGCCGAACTCAGGGCTGATCTTGAACAAAGTTATGACATCACCATCACGCACAGCAGAGGCAAGGCCGACGGCATTCAGAGCACGATCTTCCACAAACCGGGAAGCCTGTCCCGGCACCAGGTTGATGCGCTCTATCAAAGCCTTATTTGGTGTGGTGAGCACTTGCAACCCGCCACTGAATACCAACACCGCAGACAAAGGCTCTTCTTTTTGGGTCAGCTCATAAATGGCCGGGTTGTCAAGGGCGCCTAGCAGGGCCACACGGGGCCCAGCGGGTGGGATCACGATGACATCGCCGGGCAAGAGGCGCACATCGGCAGAGGTGTCGCCGCTGTGGATAAATTTGTACAGGTCCAGCGTGGACTCTGTTTTTCCACCTCGCACCAGGCGGATCTGTCGCATGCTGCCAGTAGCCGCCGGCCCGCCGCTTTCAAACAGGGCGCTGATCAGGGTTGACATGCTCGAGACGGTGAATACGCCAGGTTTTCGCGCCTGCCCCACTACAAACACCTGGATGGAACGCAGCCTGCCCAGCGTCGCGTTGAGTTCAAAATTTTTGAAAACCCGTGCTATGTGATTTTTCAAGCGGGCTTCGAGTTGGTCGGATCGTATGCCCGCCACTGTCAGTGGCCCGGCCCGGGGCACGGTGATTTGCCCATGGCGGTCAACCGCGAGATTGAGCGCTAAATCAATCGTGCCCCAAATACGCAGGTTGATTTCATCGCCCGGGCCGATCATGTAATTGGCAGGCACCGGCACATCGCTGACGGCCGGAAAGCTGTTGTTGCCAAACAAGTTGTAGCCGTATAGGGGTAGAGTTTGCCCGGTGGTCTCTTGAACAAAACTGCGAAACTGGTTGCTGCCCAGCGGTGGCAGGGTAGTGGTCAGCACGGGTGCGGCGGGCGCCGCTTGGCCGGCATTGGGACTGGTGCCAAGCAAACCCGCAGGCAGGTTACCGGGCGCCATGCCGGGAAATGCTGAAAGGCCGGCTCCGGCTATGGGCCCGGCTGCTGCTGCTGCAGCGCTACCAGGGCCGGCGGTAGCACCGCTGGGCGCTAGGAGTTGGGCGGCCGCCGGGCCAGTCATGGCACCCAGCAGCAGCAGGGCGTGCAACAGGCTCGGCACAGTTGGGCGCGTAGGCTTAAAAAACAACATCAATCAGCTTTCTGAAACCCGTCTGGGTGTGACCGCCCTGACGGCATTGCCGGCTTTTGCCGGTTTGTCATGCGCGGCACCACCAAAGCGGCGGTCGCGCTGGGCATAAGAGCTGATGGCCTGGTCCAGGTCAGTTTTACCGAAGTCGGGCCATAGCAGGTCGGTAAAGTAAAACTCGGTATAAGCCAATTGCCACAGCATGAAATTGCTCACCCGGGCCTCACCGCCGGTGCGAATCAGCAGCTCTGGCTCTGGCGCGTAAGCCGTGCTGAGGTAGGGGCCCAAGGCAGCTTCGCTGAGCGCTTCGGCCACCTCGCCGGGGTTGGCGGCCTGCCATCCTTTGAAGGCTTGCAGCATATCCCAGCGGCCACCGTAGTTGACCGCAATGCTCAGGGTAATGGCCGTGTTGTGCTCGGTATTGGCTTGGGCATCATGGATAAGGGCCTGAATGCGCGGGCTGAAGCCCGAGGTGTCGCCAATGACTCTCAGGCGCACGCCCTGCTTGGACATATCCTGTACCTCTTTTTGCAGGTAGAGGCTCAGCAGCCCCATCAGGCCTGTGACTTCTTCTTCTGGACGCTTCCAGTTTTCGGTGCTAAAGGCAAACAAGCTCAGGTACTTCACACCGCGTTCCGCGCAGGCCTTGACCAGTTCCCGAACCCTGCGGGCACCACTGGCGTGACCCATGGCAACCGGCAAGGCCCGCTGCTGTGCCCAACGTCGATTGCCATCCATGATGACTGCAATATGTTGCGGAACCGGGTTTGCCGTTGGAAACTGCCGGAGTATCAAGATTGCCCCTTTTTTTTGCTTTGCATCAAAAATGATGTTCCACTACTTACCTCAAGGCGTTTTTGGTCCATCATATATTTTCAGTTATTTTAGTCTGACCGCAAGTACAGTAATTGCCGGTCTTGCAAACCTCGGTCAGTTTGTTTCTACAGAGTCCTCGCCAGATCTTGCCGCCCTTTTTTCCACCCTGGATGTCCCTGCGGTCTAGATGTTCAAACTGGTGTAGTACACGACTCCAGCCCAAACATGTATCTTTTTCTTTGTCATGAAATCACGGAACACCCCCTTTCGCGGCAACAAGGCCGCCCTGCCGAGCAAGCCCTGTGTGGCCTGCGGCTTGCCGATGAGCTGGCGCCGCAGCTGGGCCAAAAACTGGGCCGAGGTCAAGTACTGCTCAGAGGCTTGCCGGCGCGCCAAGAGTCCGCATGCCTGAGTTACGCCACCTGGTCGTCGTGCTGGGGGACCAGCTTGACCTGGATGCCGCCGGCTTTGATGGCTTTGATGCGGACCAAGACGCGGTCTGGATGGCCGACGTGGCTGAAGTGGCCACCCAGGTGTGGTCCAGCAAGCCCCGCACGGCGCTGTTTTTGTCGGCCATGCGGCACTTTGCGCTGGCCCTCCAGGGGGCAGGGCGCACGCTGCACTACACCCGCCTCGATGCCCCGGACAACGCCGGCAGCCTGCAAGCCCAGTTGCGATCAGACATGCAGCGCCTGCGGCCGGCTGCCCTGGTGATGACTGCACCGGGCGATTGGCGTGTGCTGCAAGCCATCAAGGCTGTCGCGGTTGCAGCCGAGCTGCCCTTGGAGGTGCGCGTGGACTGCCATTTTTTCTGCAGCGTGCGCGACTTCGCCGCCCATGCCAAGGGCCGTAAATCGCTGCGCATGGCGCATTTTTACAGCGAACAGCGCGAACGCCATGGCGCGTTAATGGACGGCGGTGTACCGATCGGCAACCAGTGGGGCTTTGACGCTGACAACCGGGAGACCTACGGTGCAGCAGGGCCGGGCGATGTGCCGCCACGCAGCCGCTTTGCGCCGGATGCTGCCACGCAGGCGGTGATCGCACTGGTCAACACCCGCTTCGCCGAGCACCCCGGCAGGCTGGAGAGCTTTGGCTGGCCGGTCATCCGGGCGCGCGCCACTGGCCAGCGTCGAAGGCTTCATCCGGCAGATCCTGGGCTGGCGCAAATACGTGCGCGGCGTCTACTCGACCCAGATGCCAGTTTATTTGGAGCGCAACGCGCTTGGCGCGGCCTGAACTAAGCCGCCGACCTGCTGGCCGCCCACCTGGCTACCGAGTTGTGAGTACAGCTGCTGCAGAGCGTAAACAAAAAGTGAGGATGCAACCATGAACCAACCCGTCCAAGAGCACCCGCAGTTGACCCTGCTCTCCGACGGCGCATGCCCGCTGTGCCGACGCGAGATTGGCGTCTGCCGCGGGCTGCTGCCGCTGCACCCAGATTCGCCTGTTTGTTTTGCCGATGTCAGCGACACTAGGTTGGCACTGCCGCCAGACAGCACGCATAGACAACTGCTGGCCCACCTTCAAGTGCGCAGCCAGAGCGGCCAGTTGCTCAGCAGGGCGCAGGCCTTTTTGGCGCCATGGGCCGCGCTGCCCGGCGGGCGGTTGAGGTGAGCGCTGGGGCTGCACTGGTTTGGTTCAAGCGCGACCTGCGCGTGCGGGACCACGCCCCGCTGGCCGAAGCGATGCGCTTCGAAAATGCCGCCGGACTGGTGGTGATCGAGCCGCAGTGGCTGAGCAGCCCCGAGTGCGACCCTCGCCATGTTGGCTTCCTACTGGATTGCGTGGCCGGCTTGCAGCGCGATCTGGCACTGCGCGGCCTGCCGCTTCTGGTGCGCACCGGCAGCATGCCGCAGGTGCTGCAATCATTGCGACGGGAATTTCCCTTCGGTCACCTGTTCAGCCACGAAGAAACCGGCTCGGCCTGGAGCTACACGCGTGACCAGGCTGTCGCGCAGTGGTGCCGCAGCCAGGGCGTGGACTGGACCGAAGTACCCCAGGCTGGCGTGGTGCGGCGACTGCGCTCACGCGCTGGCTGGGCCGCCCGTTGGGCCCAGCGCATGAACGCCCTCGAGGCCCCGGCGGCGCTTGCCTTCAGGGCGCCGCCCGGCCTGGCGCCGACTGTTGCGCCCACGCTCTCCGAGCTGGGCCTGCCCGCCGTGAGCGCGCCCTTGCCAAAGGGCGGCGAACAGGCCGCCTGGGACACGCTGTACAGCTTTCTGGATGGCCGCGGCCGCGATTACCGCCGCGCCCTGTCCAGCCCACTTACTGCCGCCGAGGGCTGCAGCCGGCTCAGTGCCCATCTGGCCTTCGGCACCATCTCGATGCGCTGCGTGCACCAAGCCACCGAAGCGCGCATTGCGGCCACGCCCGACCCCCAATTCGTCTACGCGCTGCGCGGCTTTGCCAGCCGCCTGCGCTGGCACTGCCACTTCATGCAAAAGCTCGAAGACGAGCCGGCCATCGAATGGCGCAACGTGGCGCGTTCGGTTGACGGCCTGCGCCCGGGCGACGGCGTCCACGCCAGCCCGGTCAACCTGGCGCACTTGCAGGCCTGGTGCGAGGGCCGCACCGGCTACCCCATGGTCGATGCCTGCATGCGCCAGTTGCGCGCCACCGGTTGGCTGAACTTTCGCATGCGCGCGATGCTGGTCAGCTTTGCGGCCTACCACCTGTGGCTGCACTGGCGTGAGCCGGGCTTGTTTTTGGCACGTCAGTTTCTGGACTTCGAGCCCGGCATCCACTGGAGCCAGATGCAAATGCAGTCGGGCACGACCGGCATCAACACCCTGCGCATCTACTCGCCGGCCAAGCAAGCGTTGGACCACGATCCACAGGGGCGGTACATCCGGCAGTGGGTGCCAGAAATCGGTACTGCGGCCTACCCGGCCCCCATCGTCGACGAACGCGCCGCATTGGCCGCAGCCAAAGCCACACTCTACGGTCTGCGTCAGACCCCTGCCGCGCACACTGAGGCGGACGCCATCCAGCGCAAGCATGGTTCAAGAAAAAGCGGTCTGCCGCCAAGCACGCGCCCGCGACGCCGCAGCGGCAAAGCTGCGCCAGCGGGTCAGGGTCAGTTGTTTTGATTGAGTGCCAAAATCTCATCTGTATCTCGCAGATCTCGCAGCACCATGCAACTCACACCCAAGGCCATTCAAGCCCGCAGCGCCACGGCCGCCCCACCCCGACGCGTCTTCGTACTCGGCGCCACTGGCACCATCGGCCAGGCCACCGTTCGCGCGCTGCTGCAACGGGGGCATCAGGTGGTGTGCTTGGTGCGGCCAAGGGCCGGTGTAGGTGGTGCACTGGGCAAAGAGGACAGTCTGCAACTGCTGGCCGGCGCCACAGTGCGCTTTGGCACTGTCACCGATCCCACCTCGCTGGCACGCGATGGCCTGAAGGGTGAAAATTTTAATGCCCTGGTATCGTGTCTGGCCTCGCGTACCGGTGCGCCCAAGGATGCCTGGGCCGTTGACCATCAGGCCCATGTGCACGCCTTGGAGGCGGCCCGGGCAGCGGGGGTGATGCAGGTGGTGTTGCTCTCCGCTATTTGCGTGCAAAAACCGCTGCTGGCCTTTCAGTACGCCAAGCTGGCGTTTGAGAAGGCGCTGATCGAATCCGGACTGACCTACTCGATCGTGCGGCCCACCGCGTTTTTCAAGTCGCTGTCGGGGCAGATTGAGCGGGTGCGGCGCGGCAAGCCTTTTCTGCTGTTCGGTGATGGGCGTCTGACGGCCTGCAAGCCCATCAGCGACCGGGACCTGGGCGACTACCTGGCCGATTGCCTGGATCAGCCCGAGTTACAAAATCGCATCTTGCCAATTGGTGGTCCGGGCCCGGCCATCACATCGCGCGAGCAGGGCGACAAATTGTTCGCCTTGCTGGGTCGCCCGCCCAAGTTCAGTCACGTGCCGGTGGCCCTGCTGGACGTCATCATCGCTGTACTGGGCACCTTGGGTCGCCTGATTCCTACGCTGGCCGACAAGGCAGAGTTGGCCCGCATAGGCCGCTATTACGCCACCGAGTCCATGCTGGTGCTCAACAAGCAGACCGGCCAGTACGACGCGGATGCCACACCGTCCACCGGCACTGAGACCCTGTTTGATTTTTATGCCGATCTGGCCAGTGGCAAAGTGGCGGCCGAGCGTGGGGACCACGCGGTGTTCTGACGGAGTTCACCGAATTTGCGAGAGTTCATTACCGCCAGCGGTGATTTATAGGGCGGCAGACAGAGGCTCAAAGCCTGTCAAAATCAGTTTCCGATTGACCCGTTGCACGCTGCCATGTACCTGCCACCCCAGTTCAACTCAGACCAGCCGCACCACGCCGCTGCTTTGATCCGTGCCTACCCGCTGGCCAGCCTGATCAGTGTGGATGACAGTGGTTTTCCTTTTGTCAGCCATCTGCCTTTGAACTTGCAGGACCAGGATCAGCCCTGGCGGCTGCTCGGGCATGTGGCGCGCGGTAACCCGCACTGGCGTTACCTGCAGGCCCGGCCCAAAGCACTGATTACATTTTTTGGGCCGCATGCCTACTTGACGCCAAAAATCTATCCGGATCTGACCCGGGTTCCGAGCTGGAATTACCTGGCGGTGCACTGTCAGGTGGAGACCACATTGATTGACCTGCCAGAGGACAAGGATGTGTTGCTCAAACACCTGATTGCCGACCATGAGCCCGGTTATGCCGCCCAGTGGCGGGGCCTGGACGAAGGCTATACCCAGAAAATGCTGACCGGCATCGTGGCTTTTGAAATGCAGGTCACCCAACTGGAGTGCAAGCTCAAGCTCAACCAACATCGACCCGAGTCACACGCCAAACTGCATGCCCAGTACGCCAGTGGCAACGACCATGAGCGGGCCCTGGCCAGTTGGATGTCGCGGCTAGGCATGGCTGAGCCGGCAGCCGATCAGAATGACTGACGAGGACGCCATGGGCCTGGCGCTCGCGCAGGCCTGTTTAGCTGGCGCGGCCGGCGAGGTGCCTGTTGGCGCAGTGGTGGTGCACCGGGGTCGGGTGGTCGGGGAGGGCGGTAACGCGCCGATTGGCAGCCGCGACCCGAGCGCGCACGCCGAAATGGTGGCCTTGCGGGCCGCGGCCCAGGCGCTGGGCAATTACCGGCTCGAGGATTGCGAGTTGTTTGTCACACTCGAGCCCTGCGCCATGTGTGTCGGCGCCATCTTGCACGCCCGGCTAAAACGGGTGGTGTTCGCTGCACCAGACCCCAAGACCGGCGCGGCCGGCTCGGTCATCAATTTGCTGGGTGAAAAGCGACTCAACCACCAAACACAGCTGCTAGGGGGTGTTTTGGCCCAGGAGAGCAGGCAACTGCTGCAAGAATTCTTTCAAACTAAACGACAGGATGCCCGAATGCACCACCACCCCCTGCGTGAAGACGCGCTGCGCACGCCAGCCGAAGCATTTCAACAATTGCCCGGGTACCCTTGGTCTGAGCACTACATCAGCGACCTGCCGGCGCTGGCCGGACTGCGCATGCATTATTTGGACGAGGGTCCGCGCGATGCGCCCTTGACCTACCTGTGCCTGCATGGCAATCCAGCCTGGAGCTACCTTTACCGCAAAATGATCCCCGTATTTTTGCAAGCGGGAGCCCGTGTGGTAGCGCCAGATCTGATTGGTTTTGGCAAAAGCGACAAGCTCAAAAAAGACTCGGCGCATACATTCTCCTGGCACCGGCAGGTCTTGCTTGAGTTCATAGAGCGACTGGGCTTGCTCCGGGTGGTGCTGGTGGTGCAGGACTGGGGTGGCCTGCTCGGCCTGACCCTGCCGATGGTGCAAGCTTCGCGTTACCCTGGACTCCTAGTGATGAACACAGCGCTTGCCACCGGGGACGCCCCCTTGTCCCCGGGCTTCCTAGCCTGGCGCGCCATGTGCGCCAAAAATCCGGATTTTGATGTGGCTCGCCTGTTCGCCCGTGGAAACCCACACATGAGCGAGGCCGAATGTGCCGCCTACAACGCCCCGTTCCCCGACCGCGGCTACCGCGCTGCGCTGCGGGTGTTTGCCGGTATGGTGCCCGAATTTGAAGACTCGGATGGCGCTGCTGTCTCGCGTTTGGCCCGGGAATTTTGGCGTGAGCGCTGGAGCGGTAAAACCCTGATGGCCATTGGCATACAAGACCCGGTACTTGGGCTGCCAGTGATGTCGGCATTGAAGCAAGACATTCGCAACTGCCCCGACCCCATGCTGCTGCTACAGGCCGGCCACTTTGTGCAGGAACACGGCGAGACAGTGGCCCAAGCAGCCGTCTCGCTTTTCGTATGATGGTAATTGGAATCTGACCTCAATTTAAATAACTATAAACATGAGTCACATCTACATTTATTCGCCCTCGGGCGCGGTGCGCGACCGGGCGGCGTTTCGGCGGGGAGTGAAACGGCTCACGGCAATGGGGCATGGGGTGGAGGTGGACGAGGCGGCACTGGCCAGCCATATGCGCTTTGCCGGAGATGATGAAACCCGCTTGGCGGCGATTCACCGGGCAGTGGCCAGTGGCGCTGATGTGGCGCTGATTTCCCGTGGGGGGTATGGTTTGACACGCATCCTGGCGGGCATCGACTACAAACGGGTGGCGCGGGCTATCGACAGGGGAATGTTGTTTGTCGGTATCAGTGATTTCACCGCCTTTCAAAACGCTGTGCTGGCCCGCACTGGCGGCATCACCTGGGCTGGGCCGGCCTTGGGGGAGGGCTTTGGCATGGCCGCGCCAGCCCAGCCCGATGAGATCATGCTCGCCTGTTTCAACGATGTGTTGAACGGCCAGGCGGAGGGCGCGGGCTGGCGCCAGCCCGCTGCCGACAAGGTCTCAGGGGCATTGGTGACCCAGCCCGCAGCAAGCCCGGCAGTAAGACACGCCGGCCTTCAGGCCAGTTTCGGCATCCAGAAGTCGACGCTGTGGGGAGGTAACCTTGCGGTGCTCACGGCGCTGCTGGGAACGCCGTATTTTCCGCAGGTTTCGCGTGGTCTGCTGTTTTTGGAAGATGTGGCCGAACACCCGTACCGGGTTGAGCGCATGTTGACCCAATGGTTGCAGGCCGGTGTTTTGGCCAAGCAGCGCGCCGTCATCTTGGGACAATTCACCGATTACAAGTTGGTTCCCCATGACCGCGGCTACAAACTCAAAACAGTGATCGACTGGCTGCGCAGCCAGCTAAAAATCCCGGTGCTAAGCAATTTGCCTTTCGGCCATGTTGCCACCAAAGTGCTGTTGCCGGTTGGCGCTCGCGCGCAACTGCTGGTAGACGGCCGGGACGTGATGCTGTACTGGGGCTGACACAGGCTGTCAAATCCAATAGGCTGACCCCTCAACATTTGTCAGCTTGGGTAGCCGCACCAGCGGCGGGACCGCAAAAGAACAAAACAGCAAGAACCGCAAACATTCGATTCCAATCTATTTATTAACATAATGCACATCGTATGAATTTTTATCTGCTTGAACTTACCAAGACTCTTTGGGATGGCGGCCTCGAATGAAGGAAGCGATGATCGCTGCGGACTCAAACCGGTTAGCCTGGTAGGCGAAGTCGATGGCCGAGAGGCCCAGGCTGTTTTTCAGTGTTGGGTCAGCGCCAGACTCCAGTAGCAGCTTGACGGCCGAGGGCGTGCCGTAATGGGCTGCCATCATGAGCGGGGTGCTGCCGTTGGGAGATTCGGCGTCCAGATAGGCGTTTTCATCGATCAATAACTGCATCACAGACAAATGTCCGTTGGTAGCTGCATAGTGCAATGGCGCCCAGCCGGGTTTGTTGACATCGGCGCCTTGCTCAATCAGGCCCTGGCACTCAGCCAGCAAACCGTGCAGCGCGGCCAGCATCAGAGGGCTTTCATCCTGTGCCGAGCGGACTTCGGCATTCAGGTTTGGCCAGCCAATGAGCACGCGTGCGGCTTTAAGCCGCAGCTCTCGAAACACCAAAATTAAAGCGTATTCGCCCTGGGGGCTGATCGTATTGACGTCAAAACCGCGGTTCCTCAAATTACTCAAGACGACCGGGTTGTCTTCTTTGATAGCCTTGAAGAAATCATCATAAGAGCCAGCTAAAACTAAAGAATACCCAATATAAACATATAGATAGAGAATAAACCTAAAGTGTTTTCTTAACATATGGATAGCCCGGATTCGGCGGATTTCACACCCTTGAACAGGGTCTCAAAGTTGCGGCTGGTATGGGCTGCGATGTCCTCCACCGGGCAACCACGCAAACTCGCAAGCTGAGCCGCCACCCAGGGCACCAGCGCCGGCGTGTTGGTTTTACCTCGGTAGGGAACTGGCGCCAGGAAGGGGCTGTCGGTCTCTATGAGCAGCCGGTCCAGAGGCACAAAACTCGCCACGTCGCGAAGATCCTGGGCATTTTTGAAGGTCAATATCCCGGAAAACGAGATATGAAAGCCCATGTCCAGCGCCGCACGCGCGACCTCGGCGGTTTCGGTAAAGCAGTGAAACACCCCGCCTGCGCTGCCCGCCGAGCCGTCTTCGCCAGCCTCGCGCAACAGGGCCAGGGTATCGGCAGAGGCACTGCGGGTGTGAACGACCAAAGGCTTTGCCAAGCGCCGCGCGGCCTCGATGTGCACCCTGAAGCGCTCGCGCTGCCAGGCCATGTCGGTCAGGCTGCGCCCAGCAAGCCGGTAATAGTCCAACCCGCTTTCGCCCACCGCCACCACCCGTGGCAAACGCCCCAGGCGCAGCAAATCATCCAGACTGGGCTCAGCCACACCCTCGTTGTCGGGGTGCACTCCCACGGTTGCCCAAAAATTGTCGTACTGCAGGGCCAGTTCATGAACCTGGGCGAATTCTTCCAGCGTGGTGCAAATGCACAGGGCCCGGTCGACCTGGGCCTGCGCCATGGCCAGGCGGATGGCGGGCAGTTGCTCGCGCATCTCAGGGAAGCTGAGGTGGCAGTGTGAGTCGGTGAACACGCAGTGGGCTTTCTTTCAGGCCCTGCTTGAGAGCGCCAGGCTGGCCTGGTTGACCAGCGCCTCGAGCAGCAAACCGTTGTTGTAGGGATGCTCCACCGAGCGGCTGGTGGCGCTCAGCGTGCGCGACCAGGCTGTCAAGGCCAGCAGCGAGTTGGCTTTGGGCAACTGCGCCAAATCAAAAAAACGCGGCGCTGCGCCGCTGAGTGCCGCCAAGGCATCATGGCACAGCTTGTGCAGTGCATCGAGCACCTGGGCCGGACTCCAGTCTTTGAAGATGGCCACCTCGCCTCGCGCCACGGCGCCCGGCAGCGCCTGCCAAACTTCAGCCTTACGGCCTTGTTGAAAATAGGCCAAAGCGTCCTGCGGACGCCCCCCGGCCGCGCGCAGCAAAACCGCAGCCTGTGACTCGGGAACCGCCTGCTCCTGCAGCCAGTTTAGGGCGACTGGTTGTTGCGGCCAGACCATGCTGTGCCACAGGCAGCGGCTGCGAATGGTTGGCAGCAATTGGTGCGCCGCCTCACTGGCCAACACAAATTTGAGCTCGCCAGCCGGTTCTTCCAGTGTCTTGAGCAGGCCGTTAGCAGTGACATGGTTCATACGCTCGGCAGGGTAAACCAACACCACTTTGCCGCGTCCCCGGGCGCTGCTGCGCTGGCTGAACTCGATGGCCTCGCGCAGCGCCTCGGTCTTGATTTCTTTGCTGGGTTTGCGTTTGGCACTCTCCAAATCGGCCTGCGCACTTTGCGCCAGGGGCCAGCTAAGAGCCAGCATGACCGCCTCGGGCATCAGCACACACAGGTCGGCATGGGTGCGCACCTTCAGCGCGTGGCAACTACTGCAGTGGCCGCAGGCGCCCCGGGCGGTGGGCTGATCACACAGCCAAGCCGCCGCCAAATTCAGCGCCAATTCATACTGGCCCAGCCCAGATGGTCCGGCCAGAAGCCAGGCATGGCCGCGCTGCGTCAGCAATTGCGTGGTTTGAGCCCTGATCCAGGGCGCAGGAGCGGCGCTCAAGTGAGCCAGCCACGCTGGTGCACTGCCAGCCGCAGCGCCTGCCAGACCTGCTCGCGTGGCAGGCTGGCGTCGATTCTGGTGAAGCGGGCCGGATCGGCGGCCTGGCGTTGGCCATAGGCCTGCGCGACACGGCGAAAAAACTCAAGTGGCTGGGCCTCAAAGCGGTCGGGTGCCCGCGCCTGCGACAGCCGGGCTGCCGCCACGTCTGGCGCGAGGTCGAACCACAGGGTCATGTCGGGTTGGCGCAGCGCCCGGCTGCCCAAGCCGGCCACGGCCTGTACGCGTTGCTCTAGATAAGCCAGCATATCGGCGTCAAAGCCGCGTCCCCCGCCTTGGTAGGCAAAGGTGGCGTCGGTAAAGCGATCGCACAGCACCACCTCGCCACGAGCCAGTGCAGGCTCGATCAAGGTTTGCAGATGGTCGCGGCGCGCGGCGAACACCAAAAGCGCCTCGGTCATGGCATCCATCGGGTCTCGGAGTATCAAGGCTCGCAGTTGTTCCGCTAATGGCGTGCCGCCGGGCTCCCGCGTGAGGACGAGCGCCCTGCCCTGTGCACGAAAAGCCTCGGCCAAGGGCTCTATGTGGGTGGATTTGCCGGCACCATCAATGCCCTCAAAGCTGATAAACAAACCGCTAGAAGTCATGTCTGGTCACTGCCCGCGCTGGTATTTTTTGACCGCCTGATTGTGCTCCTCCAAGCTGTTGCTGAAGGCGCTGCTGCCGTCGCCGCGAGCCACAAAGTACAGGGCCGCTGTGCTGGCAGGCTGTACTGCCGCCAGCAGCGCTGCCTGCCCCGGCATGGCAATCGGTGTGGGCGGCAGGCCTTTGCGGGTGTAAGTGTTCCAGGGCGTGTCGGTTTGCAGGTCGCGGCGGCGTAAATTGCCATCAAAACCGGGGCCGATACCGTAAATCACCGTTGGGTCGGTTTGCAGTGGCATGTCTAATTTGATGCGGTTATTGAACACGCCGCTGATCATTGCCCGGTCGCCTGGGCGGCCGGTCTCCTTCTCGATGATGCTGGCCAAAATCAGCGCCTCTTGGGGGCTGCGCAGCAGCGTGCTTAGTTGGCGCTGTTCCCAGGCCCGGGCGAGTTGGCTGTCCATCGCTTGCAAAGCGCGCTTGAGCAGGGCCAGGTCGGTGCTGCCCCGGGCATAGGTGTAGGTGTCGGGGTAAAAGCGACCCTCGGCCGCTTGTCCGGGCAGGCCCAGGAGCTCCATGATTTTTTCTGGCTCCAGGCCCTGTGAGTCGGGCTTGAGCCGCTCGGCTTTTTGCAATGCTGCACGGACCTGGCGAAAGTTCCAGCCCTCTACCAAGGTCACGCTGTTGAGAGATTCTTCCCCACGAACCAGCTTGCGCAGCAGGCTGCGCGGGGTGCTGCCGGGCTCCAACTCGTAGTTGCCAGCCCGAATTCGACGCGAATCGCCCGACAGGCGAAACCAGCCGTAGAGCAACAGTGGGCTGAGGTCAACACCCGAGTCGCGAACCGCCTGCGCCACCCCGAGAACCGAGGTTCCGGGCTCAATCGTGAGCTCCAGCCCTGGCGTCTTGAGCCTCAGGCTGTGGTTTACCCACCAGAACGCAGTGCCGACTAGCAACAGGGCCATCAGCACAGCCGGCAACAGCCACAGCATGATCAAACGTCGCACAGCCCGATTGCTTTCCCAAAACAACAGGACCGCATGATAATTCAGCCGATGAAAACACCTCTTCACGGCGTGACACCGCTCGGGCACCTGGGCGTTATTCGTGCCCAGGGCGATGATGCGGCTTCCTTTCTGCACGGACAACTGACCCAAGACTTTGCTTTACTGGGCCTCTCAGAGGCCAGACTGGCCGCCTTTTGTTCGGCCAAGGGGCGCATGCAGGCCAGCATGATTGGCTTCAAGCGCAGTGCCTCCGAGGTGCTGCTGGTGTGCCCGCTGGACCTGCTGCCAGCCACCCTCAAACGGCTGTCCATGTTTGTCATGCGGGCCAAGGCCCGGCTCAGCGATGCCAGCGCTGATTTCTCGCTCTACGGGCTGTGTGGCAGCGCACTCGGTGCAGCTGCATCGGGCGCGCCGGTGCCCTGGTCCAGACAAGATGTTGAGGGCGCCACGATGGTTCGACTCTATCCGGCTGACGCCACAGCGCGGGCGCTTTGGGTCGGCCCGGCCAGCGCCGCGGCCCCGCCAGGTGCCCCGCTTGACCCGCAGCTGTGGGCCTGGTTTGAGGTGCGCAGCGGCATCGCCAGCATCGGTCAGCCCTTGTTTGAGGCGCTGGTGCCGCAGATGCTCAACTATGAGTCCGTGGGCGGCGTGAGCTTCAAAAAAGGCTGCTACCCGGGACAGGAAGTCGTCGCGCGCAGCCAGTTTCGTGGCACCCTCAAGCGCCGCGCTTTTCTGGCCCGAAGCGCTGGCTCAATGCGCGCTGGCCAAGAGATCTTCAAAGCCGCCGAACCAGACCAAGCCTGCGGCCTGGTCGCCCAGGCGGCCGCAGTTCCTCTCGGCTACGGCGATGGGTTTGAGGCCATTGTTTCGATCCAACTCAGTGCCGCTGACGCCGGCTCCCTGCACCTTGGCAGTGCCAGCGGCCCCACCGTTACCCTCAGCCCGCCGCCCTACCCTTTGCTGGCTGATATTTAATTCGGGCAGGCGTGTTTTCCCAGGCAACCCGGGGATGACAGAGCGCTTCTCGGGGGTGACGTAAGGTCTGCGGTCGCACGCTTCACAACGCGTGGCTTAGCCAAGTGTTGAGTACGCCTTCGGACGCATGGGGCTCGCCTGCCGGCTCAAAGCCGTGGCGCTCAAAAAAGCCCCGGCTGCTACGGGTGGGCTGGACCTGAACCACGGCGTCGCCACGGTTTCTGGCCTCCTGCAGCAGGGCCATCAGCAGAGACCGGCCGTAGTGCGAGCCGCGCAGCACGCGCATCACGCCCAAACAGTCAATCCGGGCCACGCCCGCTGCTGCAGGCAGCAACCTTGCGCAGGCCACAGGCAGACCGAGCCGGTTGCGCAGCAGCACGTGCACTGCTATGGCCTCATCGGCATCGGAGTCAGGCGCGATCACGCCGGCTTGCGTGCGCAGTGGCAACAACTCGGCTGCCATGTCAGTCCACGCGCCCACCTCGGCCCGCGTCACCGGCTCACCGGCTTCAAAACCCAGCATGATCTCGCGCAGGCGCTGAGGTACGGGCACCGGCACCTGGGCGTGCGGGTCGGCAAACACATAAACCAGCTCGCTGCTGATCAGCAACTGCTCGTCCCGAAAAATACCGCCGACAAAGCCCATGGAAGAGGTACCGATACGCGCGCATTTCAGGCCCACCTCCAGCTGGTCGTCGAGCCGGGCCGAGGCATGAAACTCCACCGTGGCTTTGCGCACAAAGGGCTCTCCGCCCAAGCCTGGCATGCTGGCCTCGTAGGGAATGGCCATGGCGCGCCAGTAGTCTGTGATGGCGATGTCAAAGTAGGTCAGGTAGTGGGCGTTGCACACCACTTTTTGCTGGTCAACTTCAGACCAACGCACCCGCAGCGGGTTGATGAAACGGAAATCTTCGCGGCGGGGTGTGGTCATGGCTGGGCAGTGCTTCGGCCAGAGGGGCCGGGTGCTTGTTGTTACAGTTGAGTTTTCAGATCGTACACCGCAACACCATGGCCTTCATCAACTACATCACCCAGATCCAGTTCGACTTTGGCGCGCTCTCCTTGCTCAGGCAAGAGTGCGAGCGCGCCGGCATCAGCCGCCCGCTGGTGGTGACCGACGCCGGCGTCAAGGCCGCCGGTCTGTTGCAGCGGGCGCTCGATATCTTGCCGGGCTGGCCAGTGGCGGTGTTTGACCAGACCCCTTCCAACCCGACCGAGGCCGCCGTGCGCGCCGCCGCCGCCGTCTACCGCGCTCACACCTGCGACGGCTTGATCGCCCTGGGCGGCGGCAGCGCCATCGACTGCGCCAAGGGCGTGGCCATCGCCGCCACGCACGAGGGGCCACTCACCCACTACGCCACCATCGAAGACGGCTCGGCCCGGATCAGCGAGCGGGTGGCCCCCATCATTGCCGTGCCCACCACGAGCGGCACCGGCAGCGAGGTGGCGCGGGGTGCCATTTTGATTGTGGACGACGGCCGCAAGCTGGGCTTCCACTCCTGGCACCTGGTGCCCAAAGCCGCCATCTGCGACCCCGAGCTCACGCTGGGCCTGCCGCCGCAACTGACCGCTGCCACCGGCATGGACGCCATTGCCCACTGCATGGAAACCTTCATGGCGCCGGCCTTCAACCCCCCGGCAGACGGCATTGCGCTCGATGGCCTGACCCGAGGCTGGGCCCACATCGAGCGCGCCACCCGCGACGGCGCCGACCGCGAGGCCCGCCTGAACATGATGAGCGCCTCGATGCAGGGCGCCATGGCCTTCCAAAAAGGCTTGGGCTGCGTGCACAGCCTGAGCCACAGCCTGGGCGGGGTTGATCCACGCCTGCACCACGGCACGCTCAACGCCATGTTTTTGCCGGCGGTGGTCAGCTTCAACGCCAGTGCACCTTCAATCCAGCAAGAGCACCGCCTGCAGCGCATGGCCCAGGCTATGGGTCTAGCTGCCGCCACCGACATCCCGCAGGCCATCCTGGACATGAACGCCCGCCTGCGCCTGCCCACCGGCCTGGCCGCCATGGGCGTGCAGGCCGACAGCTTTGCCCGTGTCATCACCGGCGCCCTGGCCGACCATTGCCACAAAACCAACCCGCGCCTGGCCAGCGCCGACGACTACCAGGCCATGCTGGCCGATTCAATGTAGCGAGTGGCCCCGGGGGCCCGCCGGCACCAAGATTGCTTCGATTGCTTACCAGCAGGGCTCTGCCCTGCCCTCACCGAGACGACCGAGACCCCTGATGTCCATCCACGCCGCACTCACCCACACCACCCATTACCGCTACGACCGGACCATCAACCTCGGGCCTCAGGTGATCCGGCTGCGACCTGCGCCGCACTGCCGCAGCAAAATCATCTCTTATTCGCTCCAGGTCGAGCCGGCTGGGCACTTTGTCAATTGGCAGCAAGACCCGTTTGCCAATTACCAGGCTCGGCTGGTGTTCCCCAAACCGGCCACCGAGTTCAAGGTGACGGTCGGACTGGTGGTGGAGATGGCGGTGTACAACCCGTTTGACTTTTTTCTGGAGCCCAGCGCAGACCACTACCCGTTTGAGTACGAGGCCCTGCTGGCGCAGGAGCTGGCACCCTATCTGGCGGCCGAGCCAGCGGGCGAACGCTTCAAGGCCTGCCTGGCACGCATCGACCTGAGTGAGCGCCGCAGCATTGACTTTCTGGTGGCGGTGAACCAGATGGTGCACCAGGACATCAGCTACCTGATCCGCATGGAGCCCGGCGTCCAAACGCCTGAAGAAACCCTGACGCTGGGCTCAGGCTCCTGCCGCGATTCAGCCTGGCTGATGGTTCAACTGCTGCGCCACTGCGGCCTGGCGGCGCGCTTTGTCTCGGGCTACTTGGTCCAGCTCACGCCTGATGTCAAGTCGCTGGACGGCCCCTGCGGCACCGAGGTGGACTTTACCGACC
>SXGQ01347807.1_pt1 | contig 18061 bp, 16 predicted proteins | sample 3178371 | NCBI WGS metagenome assembly SXGQ01 (sample SAMN11356859, study PRJNA531348) | freshwater metagenome | isolation source: freshwater sample F1-20 | place: China: Fuxian Lake, Yuxi | collected 2017-12-25 | reverse complement strand
TCCCGTGCAGACGGAGATGCATGCCCCCTAGATCCCATCATTCGCATCGACCCACGCTATTACCGTCCCGCCGAAGTTGAAACTCTGCTGGGCGACCCCAGCAAAGCCAAGCAAAAACTGGGCTGGGTTCCCGAGATCACCGCGCAAGATATGTGCACTGAGATGGTTATCTCGGATCTGGCACAAGTCAAACAACACGCGCTTTTAAAGGCCAATGGATTTAGTGTCAACGTTAGCCTAGAGTGATGCCGACCTTTCAAGAACTCGGATCGACACCCGTGCCCCGTTGATTCTGCCTCCAGCCCCAGACATTTTTCATGCTGATCCGGCCATGAATTGATCCGCTAAAAACATCTTTGTTGATTCAACATGAAAATTACAGTTATCGGAACAGGCTATGTCGGTTTGGTTTCTGGAGCATGTTTGGCTGACTTGGGTAACCAGGTGGTGTGTCTGGACATTGATAGCGGCAAAATCCAATTGCTCAACAGCGGCGTGGTGCCTATTCACGAACCGGGGTTGCATGAAGTGATCGAACGCAATGTTGCATCGGGGCGACTAAGCTTCACAACCGACGTAGCCGCCAGCGTAGCGCACGGTTTGGTGCAAATGATTGCGGTCGGCACGCCTTCTGATGAGGATGGTTCGGCTGACTCACGATATGTCTTGGATGCTGCCCGCAGTATTGGCAAAAACTTAACTGAATACAAGGTGATCGTCAATAAATCAACCGTGCCTGTTGGTACGGCAGACAAAGTCAAGGGCGTCATAGCGGCAGAACTGAGTCAACGTGCTGCTCAAGGCTTGAAGTTCTCCGTCGTTTCCAACCCCGAATTTTTGAAAGAAGGCGCGGCCATCGAAGACTTCAATCGTCCGGACCGGATCGTCGTTGGGGCAGATGACGAGCGAGCCATACAAATTTTGCGCGAAATGTACGCTCCTTTTCAGCGTAATCACGACCGACTGATGGTCATGGATGTCAAATCCGCCGAATTTACCAAGTATGCGGCCAATGCTATGTTGGCGACCCGGATTTCTTTCATGAACGAATTAGCCAACCTCGCAGACAAACTTGGCGCAGACATTGAACAGGTGCGCAAAGGCATAGGTTCAGACCAGCGCATTGGCTACCATTTTTTGTATGCTGGTTGCGGCTACGGCGGCTCTTGTTTTCCCAAAGATGTGCGAGCCTTGAAACAAACCGCTACAGAGATGGGAATGCCTCTGAAAATACTACAGGCCGTTGAAGACGTGAACCATGCGCAAAAATCGGTCCTTTTGGAGAAGATTACACACCGGTTTGGTAACGATTTGACCGACAAGAACTTTGCTCTTTGGGGCTTGGCTTTTAAACCTGGTACTGACGACATGCGTGAAGCGACCAGCCGCGTGGTCTTGGAGGGCCTGTGGGCACGCGGAGCCACTGTGACTGTATACGACCCGGTCGCTATGCCAGAAACTCAGCGCATTTATGGCGACCGATCAGATATTCGCTACGCTCAAAGCCCCCATGCGGCGCTACTTGACGCCGATGCTCTGGTGATTGTGACCGAGTGGAAGGCCTTCAAAAGCCCCGATTTCAAACAAATCAGAACCCACCTCAAGCAGCCAATAATTTTTGACGGCCGCAATCTATTTGAACCTGCAGCAATGCAAGCAATAGGGTTAGAGTATTTCGGTATTGGTCGCGGCTTGCTGACAGAAGGATAAGGGTATGAATCATTTAAATTTTGCGCTGGTTGGTTGTGGGCGGATTTCCAAACGCCACTCGGAGTTGCTAGGCTTGCAGCAGATACACAGCGCAAAACTGGTTGCAGTGTGTGATGTGATTGAGGAGAAAGCCGAAAAGATTGCTCAAAAATTTTTGATTCCTCATTTCACCGATATGCATGCGATGATGCGATCCGTAGACATTGATGTGGTGGTGGTCCTGACCGAAAGTGGCCATCATGCTGAACATGTGGTTGCTCTAGCCCTGTACGGTAAACACATCATGGTTGAAAAGCCCATGGCGCTGACACTTGACGATGCGGACGCGATGATCCGTGCTTGCGATGAGTCTGGGATAAAACTGTTTGTGGTTAAACAGAATCGATTTAATGTCCCTGTTCTCAAACTGCGTGCGGCTTTAGAGGCTGGCAGGTTTCGCAAGTTGATACTTGGTACGGTCCGCGTGCGATGGTGTCGTCCGCAAGCCTACTACGACCAGGACGCATGGCGCGGCACCTGGGCGCTAGATGGTGGTGTATTGACCAACCAAGCCAGCCATCACGTGGATTTGCTTGAGTGGATGATGGGTGAGGTGGACAGCGTATTTGCGATGAGTTCAACCGCTTTGGCAAAGATTGAAGCTGAAGACACCGCGGTTGTGACGCTGCGCTTTAGGAATGGAGCGCTTGGTGTGATTGAGGCAACTACTGCGGCACGCCCAACAGACTTGGAGGGCTCGATCTCGGTGCTTGGAGAAGGGGGAACCGTAGAAATTGGTGGGTTTGCTGTCAATCAAATGAAAGTTTGGAAGTTTTCGGAGCCTAGTGATGGCGATGACAGGGTCATGACGGAGTACTCGGTGAATCCACCAAATGTCTATGGATTCGGACATCAAGCCTACTACGAGCACGTCGTCGACAGTATCAAGAATGGCACGCCACATCTTGTGGATGGACTTGTGGGCCGCAAAAGTTTGGAACTCATCAGCGCTATTTATGAATCCGCACAAACTGGCCGAGAAGTGCCATTACGCTTTCGGGCCAAGCACTCCCGTCTCGGAGGCAAATAATGTCAAATCAAAATTTGAGGCAAATTGGCGTTGTGGATGTCAATTTTGGGACCAATGTCACGGTGGTTCAACCTGCCAATATTTACGGCTGCACAATCGGTGACGATGTGTTTGTCGGCCCATTTACTGAAATCCAAAAAGGCGTACGTGTTGGCGCACGTACCAAAATTCAGTCACATGCATTCGTTTGTGAGTTGGTAGGAATAGGAGAAGACTGTTTCATTGGCCACGGCGTTATGTTTACAAATGATGTATTTGCCGAAGGTGGCCCAGCCCGAGGCAACAAAAGCCTGTGGCGCGCCACGCGGATTGGCAACCGCGTCTCTATCGGATCCAATGCCACGCTTCTACCAGTTGAAATCTGTGACGATGTGGTCATTGGCGCTGGTGCGGTGGTCACACGTGACATCGCCGTTTCGGGAACTTATGCTGGTAACCCGGCACGGTTACTAAAATCAAACAGAGTGTCTACTGGCTTTACTGGTGCATCGTGAGGGTACAGATGTCTACCTGCGTAAGCCATGAAAATTGATAGTCAGATGCAGCAGGCAATTCAATTGAGTACTCATCGAGACGCAGAGTTGGATGGCCTTCGTGGTCTAGCAGTCGGAATGGTGCTGGCATGGCATTTCATTGGCATTCCGGCCTGGGCTAGCGAAGGCTGGGCGTTTCAAGCCTTATTTCGGATATTTTTATTAGGTGGTGCAGGTGTCAATTTATTTTTCGTACTTTCGGGTTTTTTAATTACTCGTATAGTTATTTCTAGAAAGCAGTCAAATCCACGTTTTCTACAGGCATTCTACGCGCGTCGGGCACTGCGCATACTACCCCCTTACTTGTTGTTGGTTACAATTTTTTGGGCAACGGTCTGGATCGGTGGTGTGCAAAATCAAGTCTTTAATGACCAGATTTCGCTATGGAGGTTTTTGACTTTCACACAAAATTACTGGATGGCCGCAAACGCGAGTTATGGGCCAGACGGCATCTCCGTAACTTGGTCTGTGGCGATCGAAGAGCAGTACTACCTTGTATTTCCGGTGTTGGCGCTCATCCTTCCAAAGACCCGTTTACCGGCTTTTTTGGCCTGTACAGCGGTGACCTCAGTGGTTTGGAGAGCAGGCATTTTTGCACTTGATCCGTCTAACAATTTTCCTGCAGACTTGGGAACCTTGGCCCGACTTGATGGTCTTGCGATTGGAGGTCTCATTGCATATGCACTCGACTATCCGCCTTGGACAAAATGGCTCCGAGACAACCTTGTAGGTCTGCGCCGCGCGATGCTGTGGAGTTTTTTGCTCCTTTTGTTCGTCCGGCGGGACTCGGGATCACAGATGGCCTATATCGGACATACAGCTCTAAATATTTGCTCGGCACTAATCATCACCAATACTATGCTGCATCTTGGATCCACGTCTGTAGGGATGCGTGCCTTGCGATCTAGGATTTTGTGTTTCCTAGGAAAAATATCATATTCACTTTATCTGTTTCATCCAATCATTCTCGCTGCAGCATTCCTGGTGACTGGATACCCAAAATCACTGGCAGGTTTGCCTCAAGTGTTAGTGCTACTGAGTAGCTTTTTGCTTAGCCTTTTTTTCTGTCGTATGTTGTTTGTTCGATTCGAAAAAAGGCTCATCGATCTTGGCCGAAAAATACCTTATTGAGCAGTGTATGAACGTCCCCTTTGCAGACCTCCACGCCCAATACCTGACCATCAAAGGCGGCATTGACGCCGCCATTGCCAACGTCATCAAGACCTCGGCCTTCATTCGCGGGCCTTACGTTCAAGATTTTGAGCACGCCTTTGCTGCTGCGATGCAACTCAAACATTGTGTCTCGTGTGCCAATGGCACAGACTCCCTGTACATCGCCATGCGCGGCCTGGGTGTCGGATCAGGCGATGAAGTCATAGTACCGGCCCATTCTTGGATTTCTACCAGCGAAACCATCACGCAGGCTGGCGGTACGGTCGTGTTTTGCGATACAGACGCCGACACCTACACCATTGACCCTGCACAACTCGAATCCAAGATTACGACGCGTACCGTAGGCATCATCCCGGTCCACCTTTACGGCCAGCCGGCCGATATGGGTGCCATCATGGCAATAGCACGCAAACACAAGTTGTGGGTAATTGAAGACTGTGCGCAGGCTCACTTGGCCCAATGGCAGGGTCAGCCAGTTGGTACATTTGGCAACGCTGCATCTTTTTCTTTCTACCCCGGTAAAAACCTCGGTGCTATGGGTGATGCTGGTGCGGTTTGCACCAATGACGACGGCTTGGCAGTGCGCACGGGCATGTTTGCGCGCCATGGCGGCTTGACCAAAGGCGACCATCAAATTGAAGGCATCAACAGCCGGCTTGATGGCCTGCAGGCTGCCATTCTTTCAGTCAAGTTGCCGTATCTGGCGGGCTGGACGCGGCGCCGGCAAGAGCTCGCAACCAACTATGATTTTCTGCTGCAAGGTGTTGATGGCTTGGGGCTTCCCCTAACGGCGCCGGGTCGCGAGCATGTTTTCCATCTCTATGTCATACAGCATGAAATGCGTGATGCACTGGCCCGCCACTTGAATGGTTTGGGGGTGCAAACAGTCATCAGTTACCCCACGGCCCTGCCCTTCCTGCCTGCTTATGCACGTTTTGGACACCAGCCGGTCGATTTTCCCAATGCTTACCAAAATCAGTCGCGTATCCTTTCGATCCCGATCTTCTCGGAAATGACCCAGGCCCAGCAGGAAGCAGTTGCCGCTGCGATCCGGAGTTTTCCGGCATGACCAAAGCGAAAACGTCGGCCGTTGCGGCGACGTCAAGCGCTGTTGCCCGTCTCGTCTCAAATTCTCGCTGGAATCTCATTGCCTTCAGTATTTCGCTTGTCATCAATTTCGCGACCATTCCAGTCGTGATCTCCTACATCGGGCTCGAAGCGTTCGGAGCGGCCGGCCTAGTAATTGCGATCTACGCGCCCTTCATGCTCGTGGGCACGGTGGTGGGACAGGCCATGGTCGGACAACTGTCGCCGCAAATAGCGGCTGGCAATTTTGAGCTTGCTGCCCCAGTGTTATCGGCCGGGCTCTTTATGTGTGCGGCGGGCAGTCTGGCTGTCGTCGCTTTACTGGCCTTGGCTGGTGAAGCTTCGGTGCATTTTCTCAGCAATCAAAGCAGCACCATGACACATTGGCCGCTCGCATTCTTTGTCGCCGGCATTGGATGGGCTGCGCAACAAGGTGTCCTTGTCCTTCAAGCCGCAGTTGCCGCCACGCAGCGTTATGCCTCTCTTGCCTGGATCAGCGTTGTTGCGGCTGTGACCAGTGCAGCTTCTATAGTTGCTGGGGCCATGCTGCTGCCGGATTACCTTGGCTTTTTGTTAGGGACAAGCCTCGGTTTTCTGTTGTCGCTGACCTTGTGGGTGCTGTTTGTAAGGCGCCTTATGCCAAGGATGTTTCCGCTGCCACGATTTGGCAGACGTGAACTTCATGGCATCGCCGAATTCGGCAAGTGGCAAGGCGGCGCGCACTTCGTCGGTGCTATCGGTAACCAAGTTGATCGCTACGTACTGGGTGTATTCGCACCCCTGACGGTCGTTGGCCAATACAACGTGGCCATGCGATTGCAAGAAGTTGTGCACATGGGGCTGCTCAAGGCTACCGAAGTCCTGTTTCCGCATTTCACTTTGACGGCCGGTGATCCCATCGAACGGCGGGCCTCATTTTTCATTCAAGCCTCATGGATTCTCAACGTGTTGGGGGTTGCTGCACTGGCACCACTCATCCCTTTGGCAGGTGACCTGTTGACCCTTTGGATCAACAAGGAAACAGCCAATGGTGGCGCGATAATATTGCGCATACTGGCTGCCGCTGGCATTTTGGGTTGCGGCGTCAATGTCTATTACTATTTCGCCATCGGTACCGGCCAGAGCGGCCGAATCGCCAGCCTGACCGTTGCCCATGCCGCTCTTACAGTTGTCTTCACCTACATTGCCATCAAGAATTTTGGACCTGTGGCTGCTGGCGCCGGCTACCTGATGGCTAATGCGCTTCGACTTGGCGTTACGCTGTGGTTCACTGGACGGCATTTTTCTGCAACTGTGTCAATGCGCAAGCTAATCGAATGCACCTTGCCGCCGCTCATCGCCGGTCTGCTGCTTGCTGTCGCTTGGTGGCAATCGGACTGGCTCGCACCTTCGGGATGGACCCAGCTTATCGCCGCCTATGCCATGGTGGCGTGTTCAGTGCTTTTCGGCTCGGTAGCAGCAACAGTGGTCAGCAAGAATGGTCGTCTGCTTACGGCGGACAATCTTTCGGCCTTGCGTCGCCTTGTGCGATGGGGAGCCTGACCCATGTGCGGCATCGCCGGAATCTTCGCCAATAATCCGGCCGAACTTGACCGGGCTGATCTCTCGCGCCTAGCGGCTGCTTTGAAGCACCGTGGGCCGGACGGCGAAGGTATCTGGATCAGCAGCGACGGCAAGGCCGGGATGGTTCACCGGCGCTTGGCCATCATCGATACCAGCGAGCGTGGTCATCAGCCCATGCAAAGTTCGGACGGTAGCTATACCATTGTCTACAACGGCGAAATCTTTAACTTCCTTGAACTCAGAGCCGAGTTGGAGGCGTTAGGAAGTCATTTTCGTAGTGAGAGCGATACAGAAGTCGTCCTTGAGGCTTGGCGTCACTGGGGTGAGGCTATGTTGAGCAAATTTAATGGCATGTGGGCTCTGGTGATTCGCGATAACCGCTCTGGCGACGTGTTCCTGGCGCGCGACCGTTTCGGAATCAAACCATTGCTGTATTCGCAAAGCGGAGGCCGCTTTAGCTTCGCGTCAGAAATGCGCGCGTTTCGCTCTTTGCCTTACATCGATGGGACGATCAGCCAATCGGTTGCCAAAAGGCTGTTGTTCGATCCGTTCAGTATTGAAGGCAGTGAGTCCACCTTGGTTGCGTCTATACGCCGTCTGCCGGGCGGACACTTGGCCTGGTTACGCCAAGGTCACCTGAGTGTCAAACGGTGGTGGCGCACCAGTGATCACCTGGTTCAGGTGCCATCCTCACGCGAGGAACAGGCGGAGCGTTTTCGTGAACTGTTCTTTGATGCCGTCCGCCTGCGTTTACGCAGCGACGTCTCGGTGGGAACCTGCTTGAGCGGCGGATTTGATTCAAGTGCAATTGCCTGTGCAATGGCCCATGTGGCTGCCGACTCGCATCCGCATCTGCGCGAAGCATCCGACTGGCGCCATGCCTTCATTGCATCTTTCCCCGGCCAGTCCAATGACGAGACGCCAGAGGCAATGGAAGCGGCAGCGTATGCAGGGGTCACTCCCCACGTGCTGAGCTTTGAGGAAAAGGATCCTTTGGCTCAAATAGACACCATCCTCGCCGATTTGGATGAGGTGTACATCGGCCTTCCGACGGCGCCTTGGCAGATTTATCGAGAGCTGCGTAGCTTCCACACTCTGGTATCACTCGACGGGCACGGCGCAGACGAGCTCATGGGGGGCTACCGGCAGGCCGGACAGTCGGTGGGCTTTGCGCTACGCAACCAAGCTGCGCGCCTTGCACAAGGGTCGATCGCCATTCAACATGCTATTGACTCTGCCAAGCTGGCCACTCTATCGGTGCGTGGACTGAACTTTCTTCGCGGTCACACCTGGATTGCACCACGGCCGCCTGCCTTACCCAGCGACAGCGATATTTTGCCCGTGCATTGGGGCCCACTGAACAGACGGCTCTATCGCATGTTCCACGGAACTGTGCTGCCCACCATATTGCGCAACTTTGACCGCTTGTCGATGGCCCATGGCGTCGAGGTTCGCATGCCTTTTATGGACTGGCGATTGGTTAGCTACGTCATCTCACTGCCCGACGATGCTAAAAGCGAAGATGGCCGAACTAAAGCGGTTGCACGTAACGCCATGGCTGGTTTCATGCCAGATAGCATAAGGATGGCGCGACGCAAGGTAGGCTTTAACTCGCCCATGCCCGAGTGGCTTAACAGTGCTTTGGGACAGTGGGCTGGTAGCCTTTTGAGCAGGCCAGAAACCCAGTTTGATGAGCTGGTTGACCGCAACGCACTTCTCGCCAGAGTCAATGGGCTCAATGCTTCGCGAGGATGGGACTGGGAACGATGTGGACGGCTGTGGCCTTACCTGCATCTGAAGTGGTACTTAGAGCAAGCGGCCGAATCAAAATGACGGTCGCCACAGTCCGGATAGTCGTACGGTCTTGAATTGGATGCCATGAATAGTTTAGAAACCTATCAACTGAGCATCAACGACTCTTCGCGCCCTCTCGAACGAGAGCAAACCATTTCAGCACCAACTAGCGCGATTATTTTTTCTCTAGCGGTTTTTGGATATCCAACCATCGCTGATCTTGTAGATTGGCTCGGCGTTGATAGTAGAGTCCTTTCTATACCATTTCGAGTATTGTTAGGGTCGCTAAGTGCATTGGTGATTGCTCTGAGCACCAGTATACGTTTCGATAAATGGTATTTCTTGATGTTGCTCATTTGGTTTGCTTTAATTTTGCGATTGGGCTTCGATACGTCCATTTCAGGCATTGAAAATGCAGACTATGCACTAGGATTCTTTCTGATTAGCTGCATTTTGCCAGCTCTGGCAATCTGGGCCCTCGACAGCTATAACCAAAAATATTATGCAACTACAGCATTCGTTTTAGCATCGACGGGGAGTCTGACCGCTTTGCTTGCAAATTATTTCGGAATCTGTGCTGAGTCGAATTTAACTGAATTAACCGGCCGATTATCAAGTACGGCTTTAAACCCTGTAACTCTTGGACATCTCGCGCTCAACGGTTTTCTTTGTGGCTTGACTCTAATGCGATCCGAGCCGTTCTGGATACGTGCTCCGATCATGTTGATCAAGATGGCACTGATCGTTGTCATTATTCAAACTGGATCGAAAAGTCCTGTAATTGCATTGCCAATAATTCTTTTTATTTGGGCAAATCAGAGGGGATTAATTGTCCCCATGATTGGGCTGACCGTACCTGTGGTTATTTCGCTTTTGGTATACAGTGACAGCACATTTGTTCAAAGGCTGATGGCGACAGAAGATGACCCATCTACTATTGAGCGTATTGGCTTCATTCAAGACAGCCTACAACATATTGCCGCTTCACCTTGGATAGGTAGTGCGTCGGCGGAATTGAAATCCGGAGCTTATCCTCATAATATTTTTCTTGAAGGTGCTTTACCCTTTGGATTGCCGCTGACAGTTATTTTGGCCACACTTCTATTTTACGGCCTCTTTAAATCCTTCAAAATATTAAAAACCGACAATGACCTTGTAGCGCTCTTTTTTGCAGGCTCTGATAATTTCACAAATATAAGGAGCACTTTTCGCAGATGGTATGTTGTGGATTTACTTGGTTTTAATCTTGGGTTTAGAAACTAGTAATAATGAAAAAAGCATAGTCCAATCATGAGGCTGTTTCAAAACTCTGGCCTATACCCCGCTTATGTGCCTCGCCTGCGAAAGCTTACAGAAGATTGCTTTTCTTTCGTATCACAAATAGAAGCTTTTCTCGGTGACCGTTTTGGAGCCTGCCATTTTCTAAAACCTGTGCTAGAGCGCGATTCGGCTGCCTTTTTCACCAATGGCGATGATGAACAACTGCAGCGACGGTGGGCGCAGGAACAGGGGATGCCCTCTAATGCAAGTCTTGCTAGTATTTTGCTTGCACAGATTGAAAGTCACAGAACTGAAGTGTTATACAACTTAGACCCAATGCGTTACCAAAGTGACTTTGTACGCAGTTTGCCCAGTTGTGTAAAAAAGGCCATAGCTTGGCGGGCTGCACCTTCGCCTGGCGCAGATTTTTCAGCCTACGATCTGGTCGTGTGCAATTTTCCAAGCATCCTTGAAGGCTATCGGCAGCGCGGTTGGCATGCGGAGTTTTTTGCACCGGCACACGATCCTGAGATGGATGCTTATGCTTCGAACACAGATCGGCCTATTGATGTGCTTTTTGTTGGGGGCTATTCCCGTCACCATCGCCAGCGCGCGGTGACTCTTGATGCCGTTTCTTCAATGCGGGAACGACTCAATATGGTTTACTGTCTTGATCGTTCCAGGCTCACACGTTTGGCGGAGTCAGCGCTCGGCTATCTTCTGCCACTCGCAGCACATCGCCGTCCATCGAATATACGGGCAGTTAGCCATGAGCCGGTATTTGGGCGAGAACTGTACACGATGATCTCGCAGGCAAAAATCGTTTTAAATGGCGCTGTAGATATGGCTGGCCGAGACCGTGGCCATATGCGTTGCTTCGAGGCCAGGGGATGTGGCAGCCTTTTGTTGTCGGATGAAGGCAACTATCCGGCCGGCATGATTGCCGGCGACAACTTGGTGACGTATTCCTCACCAAATGGTGCTATGGAACTGATACGCCAACTTTTGAAGGTTGATGCCCAACGATCTGGGATAGCAGTCGCCGGTAATGCCATGATTGCTGAAAAGTACGGTAAGGCTCGCCAATGGGAGCACTTTGTCAGCCTTGTGAAATAAATAATTAGGGCTCATCTGTGCTTGGTTTTAATTTTCATTATTTTTTGCGTCGGTTAGCTGGTAAGCCGACTTGTGACATGCACCCAACGGCTCGCCTAGGCCGTTCGGCGCAAATCATCAACATCGGCAATGAGTCAGCTCTCATCAGGATCGGGGCAAGAACCATTGTGGAAGGTTCTTTATTGACTTTTGCTCACGGTGGTCGTATCACGGTGGGCGAGTGGTGCTATGTAGGCGAAGGTAGTCGAATCTGGTCAGCCGGACAAATCGACATTGGTAATAGGGTCATGATTTCACACAATGTCAATATCTTCGACAATCTGACGCATCCTGTGGACCCTATTTCGCGTCATCAGCATTTTCGCGCCATCGCAACGGCCGGTCACCCCCACCGAATAGACTTGGGTGAACGGCCTGTGCGCATTAATGATGATGCGTGGATCGCGGCGGGTGCCATGGTTCTTCGAGGCGTCACAGTCGGAAAAGCGGCTATCGTAGGCGCGGGGGCTGTCGTGACGCACGATGTGCCTCCATTTGCCATAGTGGCTGGAAACCCAGCGCGGGTGATTCGTTATGTGACCTCGGCTGAAACCGAGACGGGCGATGTCGGCAATGGCAATGACTTCCCCCCCCGAACTGGACTTAATAATGTTTACTAAACTTAATCATTTGGCTGGGGCACTGTCGCGGCTTTTGAAGCTTGACCGCCATATTGATGCGATCAAAATTAATCAGGGTCGAATATTGACTCAGATGCAAAGGCCTGACGCGTCTAAGCCGCTCTGGCAACACGAATTCAAGGTGTTTTCGCAATGGGGCGAGGACGGCATAATTCAGTTTCTAGTCAATCACTTGAACGTGGCTAACCGTACATTTATTGAGTTCGGCGTAGAAGATTTCGCAGAGTCGAATTGCCGCTTTTTACTTATGAAGGATTATTGGAGCGGCTTTGTCATAGACGGCTCCGAGAAAAATATCGCTCGCCTGCGCGCCTCTTATTTTTATTGGCAAAATCAGCTCACCTCCAAGGCATCGTTCATCACGCGCGAAAACGTTGCAGCTCTTCTGGATGAAAGCGGCTTCGACAAGGAGTTGGGCATTCTCTCTGTGGATATTGATGGGGTGGACTACCACGTGCTCGAAGCGCTTGGCCAGTGGCGGCCGGCCATTCTTATTGTGGAGTACAACGAGGCGTTCGGAGCCCAACGCCCAGTCACAGTGCCCTACGATCCCACGTTTGTGCGCCGAAAAAAACATGTGTCCAATCAGTACTGGGGTGCGAATCTGCCCGCCTTCTGCCATCTTGCAGATCAGAGGAGCTATGCCTTGGTTGGCGTTAATGGCGTAGCCAGTAATGCTTTCTTTGTGCGGCGGGATTTGCTCAACGAGCATGTCCGCGAAGTGAACTTGCATTCATGCAGTGGGCAGGCGAATTTTCGCGACAGTCGCGGTGCCAATGGCGAGTTGACCTTTCTATCGGGACGCTCACGGGCTTTTGCCATGGCAGACATGCCTGTTGTCGATGTGGCAACAGGGCAGACGCTTACCGTAGGAGACCTGTATGCCTGATGCGCAGCAGTCAGGCCACAATAAATGCTTCCATACTTGGGAGCAGGCCGTCCAATGGCTGCGCGAGCAGCCAGAGTACCAGGAACTGGTTCTGGCCGCCTATTACGACGACCCCTTGCCTGCAGCAGCAGAGCGCTACTGGCGCAGCGAAGAGTGGCAGGCTATTCGGCCGCTGTTGCCGCCTACGCCAGGCTTGGCGCTGGACGTTGGCGCAGGCCGAGGTATCGCGAGTTACGCGCTTGCTAAAGAGGGCTTTGCGGTGATTTCGTTGGAGCCTGATGCTAGCGCTCTGGTGGGAGCCCAAGCCATTCGTGACTTGGCAGAAGCCAGCGGTTTGCCGATTCAGGTCACCCAGGAATTTTCTGAGCGGTTGCCGTTTGCTGACGCGCAGTTCGACGTGGTGTTTGCCAGGGCGGTGCTGCATCACACCAGCGATCTTGCGGCAGCCTGCCGTGAATTTTTCCGTGTCTTGAAGCCGGGTGGCCGTCTGTTGGCGGTGCGCGAGCATGTGATTTCTCGGCCCGAAGACTTGCCTGCCTTCCTCGATTTGCATCCGCTGCACAAGATCTATGGTGGTGAAAATGCGTTTCTATTACAGCAGTACGAAGCTGCTATCCGCGCTGCGGGCTTTCGGCTCCACAGCGTGCTCACGCCGTTTGAAAGTGCAATTAATTTTTCGCCACACACCGCGACCAGCCTCAGGGCTGAACTCGCAGCCCGGGTTACCCGCCAGTTCCCAGGGGCCAAGGCACTGGTGGTTCGCCTGCTGGGCGTGCCGCCACTATGGGCTGTGGCGCGCCGCGTGCTGGGGTGCATAGACCACCGTCCTGGTCGGCTTTACTCCTTCATCGCACAGCGACCCTGATGATGTCGAACATCCTAATCACTGGCGCGCACGGCTTTATCGGCAAGCACTTGGCGCGATGGCTCGTGCCCCAGGGCCATCAGGTCATGGGCCTTGGCCATGGCATTTGGCCAGTGCCGGAGGCGGCCTCTTGGGGGGTGACCCATTGGCTCAATGGCGATATCCAGTCGGGTAACCTTCGACTGCTGCAGCAAGCTGGGGGCACGCCCGACTTGGTCTACCACCTTGCCGGGGGCTCGTCAGTAGGCGTAGCCATTGCCAACCCCCGTGAAGATTTTTTCCGGACTGTGGCCACCACCGCTGAGCTGCTGGAATGGATGCGCGTCGATGCGCCGCAGGCACAACTGGTTGCCGTTTCCAGTGCCGCAGTCTATGGCTCGGGTCATGATGGTCCCATTGCTGAGGACGCACCGCTGACACCGTACTCTCCTTACGGGCATCACAAACGCATCATGGAAGAGTTGTGCCGATCCTACGCAGCAAGCTATGGTTTGCGGGTGTCCATCGCACGGCTGTTTTCTGTGTTCGGTACCGAACTCAAAAAACAGCTGCTGTGGGACATGTGTGTGCGCCTTGCAGCTGGCACGCGGCCAGTTGTGCTTGGCGGTAGCGGCAATGAGTTGCGCGACTGGACCGATGTGCAGGACGTGGTACGCGCATTAGACCTACTCTCTGCGCAGGCAAGCGCTGAGGTGGTGACCATCAATGTTGGCACGGGAACTGGATGCAGCGTGCAACAGATTGCAAGCAGCATCGTGAGGCACTGGCCGCTGCCTGACGCTGGAGAAGCCTTGCATTTTTCGGGCCAATCCCGGCCAGGCGATCCATTTAGCCTAGTGGCCAACGCCACCAGACTGAATGGACTTGGCTTTGCTTGGGAGGTGCCGGTCGAAGATGGGCTGTCTGCCTATGTCAGATGGTTCCAGGGTCAATTGGAAGCGCTGCAGTGATCCGGGTTGCACTTACTCTGATTGGGGGCAAGAACTGGACTGGTGGCTACAACTATCTGCTCAACCTCGTACGCGCGCTCGCCGAGCATGTGTCTGACCGCGTACAGCCCGTATTGTTTTTTGGCACTGACATTGATGAAAAAGAGGCTTCGCCGTTCGAGCATATCGCGGGAGTCGTTGTTATACGCCATGCAGCCTTCGATGAGGCGAACAAAGCGCAGCGGTTGGGACAGGCGCTCTTTATAGGCCGCGACCAGGCGGCAGCCTTAGCGTTTGCTGCGCAGGACATCAATGTTGTATTTGAGGCTGCGCAGTTTTATGGTTGGCGTTTCCCGTTTCCGGCGGTAGCTTGGATTCCTGATTTTCAACACCGTTACCTGCAGCATTTGTTCGATTCAAAAGCCTACTGGAAGCGAGAAATAGGATTCAGAGCTCAAATCCTGAGTGGACGGCAGGTCATGTTAAGCAGCGAAGACGCAAGACAAGACTGTGAGCGGTTTTACCCCAGTACCCGTGGTCGCACCCATGTTGTGCGTTTTGCGGTACCAGCTGCCAACGCCATCGATGCGCAAGCAGCACGGGCTGTAGCAGACAGCTATGGACTGCCAGCAACATTTTTTTTCTTGCCCAATCAGTTTTGGAAACATAAGAATCACGAATGTGTCATTCAGGCGCTTCGGATATTAAAGGTGAGAGGGCGAGAGGTGGTCGTTGCTGCATCGGGCAAACAGACTGATCCGCGTGATCCACAGCACTTTCCAAGGCTTCATAAACTAATTAAATCAAACGGGCTGGAAGAGAATTTCCGCTTGTTAGGGTTGATTCCGCATGCGCATATTCCTGCTTTGATGCGGTCGTGCGCGGCCTTGATCAATCCGTCAACGTTCGAAGGTTGGAGTACGACGGTGGAGGAGGCAAAGGCAATGGGTGCGCCCATGATTTTGTCATCCCTACGTGTATACAGGGAGCAGCGTGAGGATGCCCTGTTTTTTGATGCGAATTCACCGGAGCAATTGAGTTGTATATTGGATGAATTTTTACCGGCCGGAAACTTAGAGCGGGAGATAAAGATTTCTTTTGCTGCACAGCAGGCATCCATTCATATGAAAAAATTTGCAACAGAGTTTGCTGCGCTGATGGCGTCAAGTGCGGAAGATAAATGAAAATATCAATCATCACCGTATGCTATAACTCAGAAAAAACAATTGTCGATGCGCTGCTGTCAGTGGGTAAGCAAAACTACGGAGATATCGAGCATATTGTTGTTGATGGATTGTCAACCGACCGTACATTGGCGGTTGTTGCAGATGAAGGCGCACATATCAAAAAAGTTGTTTCAGAGAAGGATAAAGGCATTTATGATGCCATGAACAAAGGTATTGCTCTGGCCACAGGCGATGTCATTGGCTTCATCAATGCCGATGATTTTTACCCAAGCCCAGACGTGCTAGCGTTGGTCGCGTCAGCTTTTGAGTCCAGCGGGGTGGATTGTTGTTACGGCGACTTGTGTTACGTACAGCAAGACGATGTTTCCAAGACTGTGCGTTATTGGCGTTCTGCGCCCTTTGCGCCCGGTATGTTTAGTCAGGGCTGGTGCCCGCCACACCCTACATTTTTTGTGCGGCGTGAGGTTTATGCTCGTTTGGGTGGTTTTGACCAGAGTTTCAAGATTGGGGCGGACGTCGAGTTAATGGCGCGTTTCTTAGAGGTGGGGTGCATCAGAAGCCAATACATACCCGTCGTGCTGGTGCATATGCGAATGGGTGGCACCACAAATCGCAGTCTTTCAAATATCGTCAAGCAAAATCTTGATGTAAGGCGCGGCTTTTTGGCGCTTGGTCTGGAGTTTTCTTGGTGGCGGTTTATGGGTAACAAGCTAGTCTCAAGGGCTCTGCAGTTTGTGAAGCGGCCGCCGCTTTGATGGTTCGGGCCGTTACTGGTGCGACGGGTTTCTTGGGCGCCGCTCTCTTGCGGCGGCTAGCTTTGCAGCGAGCCGACGTGCCTGGCGCTACTGCATACAGTCTGTCGGGCATTAGCCGCCATGCCCCGGCCAAAGTGATTGACGGCGTGCGTTATGTGCCAATTGGTGACTTGACTGGCAAGGTGGATTGGCCAGCCGCCCTGCCTGGAGTGGAAGTGGTGGTGCATACCGCAGCCCGTGTACATATGATGGTCGACAGGGCGGCAGAGCCTTTGGCAGAGTTCAGGCGGGTCAATGTGCAAGCAACTTTGAGCTTTGCGCGCGAGGCCGCTGCAATTGGGGTGCGACGCTTTGTGTTTATCAGCTCGGTCAAAGTCTATGGCGAGGCCACTTTAGCGGGGCAGGTGTTTACCGAACAAGACGCCACAGCGCCTCAAGATGCCTACGGTGTTTCAAAGGTAGAGGCCGAGGAGGGCTTGCGCCAACTCAGCGCTGACACCGGTATGGAGGTGGTCATCATCCGCCCGCCGCTCGTGTATGGCCCCGGCGTCAAAGCCAATTTTGCTGCCCTCATGCGCGCGGTGCAGCGCGGCTGGCCTCTACCTTTGGGCGCTGTGCACAACCAGCGCAGCCTGGTGGCGCTGGACAACCTCGTGGATTTCGTCGTTACCTGCATAACTCATCCGCTGGCGGCCAACCAAACTTTCTTGGTTAGTGACGGGCAAGACCTGTCTACCTCCGAGCTGGTGCGTGGCATGGCGCAAGCGGCCGGGGTGCCTTCGCATTTGCTGCCGGTGCCAGTATGGGTTTTGCAGGCGGGGGCCACTTTGCTGGGTAAGGTCGATGCGGTACAGCGTCTATGCGGTAATTTGCAAGTGGATATCACGAAGGCGCGCAGCTTGTTGGGGTGGGTGCCGCCGGTGTCTGTACAAGAAGGCTTGAGGCGGGCGATGGGGTATGAAGCGCGTATTTGATATTCTGCTTGGATGTCTGGCTGGACTGGTTTTGGTCATACCGGTGTTACTGGTTGCGGTGGCCGTCCGATTGACATCCAAGGGCCCCGCCTTGTATTGGTCTGACCGCGTTGGCCGCGATAACATGATCTTCAAAATGCCGAAGTTTCGTAGCATGCTGGTGGGTACGCCGGCCGTGGCAACCCATTTACTTGCTAACCCTCAAGCCCACCTGACCCCCATAGGCGCATTCCTTCGCACAACCAGCCTGGATGAGTTACCCCAACTCTGGAGCATCTTGCGTGGGGATATGAGTTTTGTTGGTCCCCGCCCTGCGCTGTTTAACCAGCACGATCTGATCGGGTTGCGCACGCAGGCTGGTGTTGACAAACTGTTACCCGGTTTGACAGGCTGGGCTCAGGTCAATGGGCGAGACGAGTTGTCTATTGCCGATAAAGTCGCGCTCGATGTTGAGTACTTGCAAAAAAAATCTTTGGTA
>SXGQ01202227.1_pt1 | contig 18063 bp, 13 predicted proteins | sample 3178371 | NCBI WGS metagenome assembly SXGQ01 (sample SAMN11356859, study PRJNA531348) | freshwater metagenome | isolation source: freshwater sample F1-20 | place: China: Fuxian Lake, Yuxi | collected 2017-12-25 | reverse complement strand
TCAACATGTGGAACTGGAGCGTCGGCAGCGGCGAAGTGTGGGGCTACCGCACCAACCCGAATGTTGCCGCTTCGGTCCGCGAAGCCTGCACGCCGGTCGAGAAGGCCGATGCGCCGATCGGCCAGTGGAACCGCTTCCGCCTCCGCATGAAGGGCGAGGTGCTCAACGTGTGGCTCAACGGCAAGCACGTACTGAAGGACGCCACCCTGCCCGGCGTGCCCGCGAGCGGCCCGGTCGGCCTGCAGAAGCACGGCAGCCCGGTGCAGTGGGCGAACATCTACGTTCGGAAACTCTGACGCAGGCGTAGCATGGGGCCTCCGGAGGCTTCCATGCGCATGTCGATCCATCCCGCACCCATTCTCTGTCAATCCATCGTCGTTCTCATCGCGCTCGTCGCTGGTTGCTCCTCAAAGCCCACGGCGAAGCCAGAACTGGCTCTGGCCGATCCGGAACCGGTCCAGATTGACGGACCGACTTCGGACTCACTCACCATGCACCGTGGGAAGCAGCCGCCCCGGGCTGCAATGGATCTTGACCCAGAGCCAACGAAGGTGCCAGCTTCCACCCAGGCTCGAGGGGGACGAGGATCTGGCAAGGGCGGTCAGGGCAGCGGTTCGGGCAATGGGGCTGGCGGCTCTGGAAGCGGCTCGGGCAGCGGCTCGGGCAATGGTTCGGGCAGCGGCTCGGGCGGTGGTTCAGGCGATGGATCGCCATCAGGACGCAGCACGGGCTCCAGTGCTTCAAGGGAGAAGGCGGCTTCTGGAAAGTCCAAGAGCGAAAGCACGGCATCAAGCCAAGCTGTCAACAACGACAGCAACGCCGCCAACGCTGAGGAGTGCAGTGGCGGTACAGCGACTAGCCCCGACGCCAAGGGACCCAAAGTGCCACCGCCACCCGGCAACCCGAAGCAGCAAGACCCCAACCTGAAGAACACCGACGACCTCGTTCCTATTGAACCCGGAGCCAAGGGTTCGCGAGATCGCGACACCCCTTCCCCCAAGACTCCCCGCGGCGGAGTGCCGGCAGCCAAGCCGGGTGAGGCCGCTCCGCCGACTCCAATGCCCAAGGATCCGGATCAAGCTCCGGAATCGACCGAAGAAACGCGGAAGCCGAATCCGGCCTCGAACGAAAGTACCGAGCGTGGCGAGGAGGACGATGTAAGAGCACCCGCAGACGGTGCATCTGGCCTAGATGCTCCACCCACCAAGCCGGAACCAGCCGGCAAGGAGCCGAACTCCAAGGGCGGAATCGATCTTCCCAAGTCGGATGTCAAGCCGATCGATCTCGATGAGTCGCTCATTGACGAGGCCGGACAGGCGGCGGATGGGGTGCGGGTCCATCCATTGCAGGGGGTTTGGATCCAGATCGGTGGCGGAAACGATGCCGACTTCGGAACGGGTGGCTACGCCGACTCCCTTGTGAGCGTCGATGTTCGCCAAGGGATTGTTTCAGTGCTCCGGCGCTTCGAGGGCAGTGCGCCCACCATGCATGCGGGGGAGTTCCGGATCTCTCTAGACAGTGACGAGCGAGCGGCCAAGGGGAGCGCCACCCTCACGGTCGACCCAAGCCTGAACGGCCGATTCCTGCAGCGAGACGGCAAGATCGGCACCACGGCCTGGACGGCAGCCAAGGGAACGGGGCCTTGGCAGCTCTCGTGGGACCGATCAAGTGCGGATTTGGTCCTCGGCGGGAAGACGTATCGCCGCACGACCCCTGCCTCGTTCGACGAGGCACGTCGCAAGGGTCCCAGCCACGCACCGAAAACTCCTGATCCTCCAAAGGCATCGCCCAAGGAACCTCAGGCAAGTGGCGGGGCATCGGGTGATGTGCGGTTCATGGGCATCAAGGGCACAGGCTCGCGCTTTGCCTTCATCGTCGACATCTCCAACTCCATGATGGAGTCGTGGGGTACCGGTTCCCGGCTTGATCATGCCAAGGCTGAGCTGGTGAAGTCGATCCGTGCACTGCCACCCAACACGGAGTTCATGGTGATCTTCTTCTCGAGCCAAGCCCATCGGCTCTCTGATGGTTGGCTTGTTGCGGGTCGAGATACCGATGCGACGGTGGCACGAGTCATGCAGCAATCAATTGCTGAAGGGACTGATCCGCGGGATGCGCTCCAGTTCGCCATTCAGGGAGCAACGCCGACGGCGAACTGCATTTTCCTGATGACCGACGGCGAACTGCCGGACGGAACCATCCCGTACATCCGAGAACTCAACAACAGCCTTCATCCGGTCCCTATCCATACCGTCGGGCTCGGCTCGACTCCCGCGATGGCGAGTGTTCTTGAGAAGATCGCCGAAGAGAACGACGGCTCATTCCGTGCGGTCCAACCGTGATGCCGAGCATGGTTGCTAGAACCCCTGCGGAGTGCCCGGATACCAGGTGTCATTGAATGCCGGGAGAGCCGAATCCTCTATCGAAGTTGCGTACTCGAAGCGACGCCCGACAAAGATCTCCTTGACGATGTGCCAGGAATCGAATGAGTCTGGCGCCACGTTGATGCTGACGAACCAGGTTTTAGGGTCGAGGGTTTCCAGGACTTCCCGCACATCGGGATGATCACGAACCTCGTCAACGCTCGTCAACGGCACGCCCGCCGACTCGACGAGGCGCGCCTGACGGGAGATCTCATTGGATGACGAGACGTCATGACGTGCGCCCGCGGACACATGCCTCGGATGCCATGCCCAAAGGAAGCGCGGAGTGCTGAACTCTCGCAATCGACTCGACGGGATCGGGCGGCAAATGAAGTACATCCGATCGCCCCAGACCACGACCGAAAATGGATCTTGCTTGATGTCATGCATGAACGGAGGACGAGCCTGCCGTGAAGTCTGCGACTTCGCTGCCGCCAACCGGGCCTTCAAACGCTCGATGCTCCGATCAAGTTCGGCCATGACGACTTCGATGTTGTCGAGGTTCCCCTCGAGCTTCTCCGATGCCGCCTGCATGCGATTGAGCAGTTCGCGCCGGCGCGCCAGTTCAGCAAGGAGCTGCTCAAGGTCCCCTTCCGCCAGCGCCAACTCCTGATCGGCTTTCGGAATTGGGATCGCCTCAAGCCGAGCTTGAAGTTCGGCGATCTCCGTGCGCACGACATCGGCCATCGGGCTTCCAGCCGACGATTGGCTGGACTGCTGCGCCTCAGCAGCGGTCGTCCGCGTCATGGCGATCACCCCTGCGATCAGCATCACGAACATGATGGTCCCAAAGAGGCAGCAGACGGGATCAAGCAGCAACTCCAAACTGTCTCCCTCGCCATCGCGCGAACGCCCCTTCATGGCGCATCCTTCCCACCGGCCGGAAAGAGCCCGACGCAGTGGCCGCCCTCGCGAACCAGGTCAAGCCCGATCTTGGGCCGATCTCCTTCGGGCATGTCGTAGTACTGTTGCATCAAGCGGTCGTGCCACTGCACACCCGAGGGTTTGACGACAAGGAGCAGGTAAAACCCTCCCGGACGACCATCGGCCAGGAACCGAGCCGTGTCGATGATCGTCTCAAGCGAAGAGCCATAGCCGACGACCAGGGCGGATTCGGTCTTGCCGAGCAGGAACACCACACCCTTGTCCGCCGACAACTCGATGCCCACCGGCACTTCCTTGACTTCCCCGCCGACGATGTAGGTGACCTGCCTGCGCTGCGACTCTCGCTCCAGCTCGGCCTCGAGTTTGGCACGCGCATCCTCGCGGGCCTGCAGCATGCTTGCAGCTGCGGCATTCGGATGACGGTTGATCAAGTCTCGGATATTCGACTGGATGGACTCGATTTCATCCTTCAGCGCGTCCACCTCAGCTTGGCTCAACCGGAGTTCAAGCGCGACATCGGCCCGGCGTGCGCCGGACTTGTCGACAGACTTGGAGGAAGCTCGGCTGACGGCCTCGATCAGGGCATCGCGACGCTGCTCAAGCTTGGCGACTTCGGCTGCGGAATCGGGCGATGATCGCTGGGCCGCCTCGGCAACAGAACCTGCAGCCCGCGTGATGGCAACCAGCAGCAGCATGACCGTGATCAGGACCACGATGCCGATGAGGGCCATCAGCACATCCTGGAAGGAGAAGAAGCTGACTGGTGCTTCTTCGCTGCGCCGAGCCATCAGGACTCCTTGGCTCCGAGGCGGACGCGGCTGACGACGGACTGGAAGCAAGCAGAACGGATGTCGGCGTGCAGCGACTCATCCATGCGGCGGACCCAGACCATGACCAGCTGAATGATCAGCACGGCAAGCAATGCTTCAAACGTGGTGATGAATGCCGTGTCGAGTCCACCAAGAACTTTTTGCAGTCCAACCATGAGCTTCTCGGAGTCAAGTCCCTTGTCCATCCCAGCCAAGGTCTTGCCGAAATCCCCCATGGATTCGGTCAAACCCAACACGGTGCCGATGAAGCCCAGCACGGGGATGGCCCAGATCAGGCCCTTGACCACGATGTAGCCGCTGTCCATGATGCTGTCGTCATCATCCGCTCGAGAACCCAGCAACTCGTCGACATCGGAAACCCTGCCGAGATTCCGCATCGAACGGAGCACTCCACGGACGCGGGCGAGGTAGATGAAGCGATCAGGCCTGTCAGCGATCCCGTCGATGCGATCGACCAAGGCGTCGGCAGTCTCGGCATTGAGCACGAACGCGGCATTCGCGGGAAGAATCGTTGAGGCGATGGCTGCTCGCTGCGCACGGATCTTCAACAACTTGATGAGCAGGAATGAGAAGCACCACATGGTGAAGGCGACCACAGGAATCGGGATGCCCTTGTACGCCGTCACTTGTACCCAGAACCAACCAAGCGACCAGATAGGAGGCTCCGTGCCTTCTTCCGGGCGGAACGGGAGCAAGGGCAGATAGACGCATAGGCACAACAGCACTGCAAGCAGCAGCGTGCTCAGTTGCCCCGGGGTTGTTCCCGGCCCCACCGGCAGCCCGATCCGCGCCTCGGGATCGAGTCCCTCAAAGCGAAGCGATGCCCCCGAGGTGTTTCCAAAGCGTCGCGAAGCGTTCATTTCTTGATTCTCCTCTCAAAGACGAGCACCGGGCCCTGCGGGACGCCGGGAGGGACACTCTGGCACGAGAGCCCATCCGGACCCTTGGTCGTGGACAGTTGGGCGAGCCGTGCAGACTGCCCCTCGCCAACAACCACCCAGAACTCCACCCCGGACTTCCAGGGCATGAGCCTTCGCCCATCAGCAGGCGAGCCGTCACGGTGCATCAATACACCCGCGGGGATGTAGGTCTCCCTGATCACGCCCGACTTGGCCCCCACGGCCTTCGGGCGCTCGAGTGCGCTGAGCGGCAGCCGGCTGATCACCACTTCGCATTCCTGGGCCGTTGCCTTCGCGCGCACAGCGTCCAACCAACTGTGCCCAAGCCAGTTCAAGTCCGGTTCGTTGATGAGCAGCACACGCGTCTGCGGGCTAGCCTGATCCCCCACCGACTGGTCAAGCCACTCCTCGAGCGCCGCCTCGGCTTCCGGCTGCAACGGCTGCCCACACTCAAGGAGCATCTTGATGATGGCAACCAACATGCGGGCCTGAAGCTGAGGGTCGCCGCCCGCCTTGGGGTCCCTGGTGATCTTCTGCAGGGCTTTCGCCGCATCAGCGAGTGCCTTGATGTACTGGCCTTCTCGAGCCACCTTGAGTTGCTGGATCAAGTCGTCCCAAGGCTTTGATCCTGCGAAGTCCACAAACCGGGGCGCGGGCTTTCCGCCCGGAGGGCCTTTCCCTCCGCTGGCAGTCGGACCGACAATTTCCTTTTCGACATTGTCGGGCGTCGAGGGATCCTCTCGGCCCGGGAGCTTTGAGCGATCCCGAGTGAGGTCCGCACTCCTGAGCAGGTAGTAGCCCGAGCCGTCCACCGGCCGGTAGCGGAGCCAGCGCCCGTCCGGCAGGGCTCGGATCTTGAGCGGAGTCAGTTCCTGTCCCTCGAGGATCGCCGCTTCGTTGACCGGATTCCATGGGTCTTGACTGGCGGCTTGGGCCAGTCCATTCAGTTCCGCCTCAAGCTCCTTGAGCCTCAGGAGCAGTGGACTCCGCTGGCTCGCAGCGATGACCTTTCTCAACTCATCCAGCAAACCATCGCATGCTGGATCCTTGCCGAACTTCGATGCGTCAGGGCAGACCCCGAGCAGTTTGCCTTGCAAGGCTTCGCGCCACTCTTGGAGCGCCGCCCACATCGCCTCGCGATCGACGACGGTGCTGAAGTCATCATGAAGCCCCAACTTCTCGAGAAACACGCCATTGTCGCCGGCCAGCAGGCCAGTGACTCGGTTCACGAAATCCGATTCCCGGGTGCACTCCTTCCCGAGCGATTCCGGCTTCAACGCGTCCGTGACCCGTTGGAGGGTGTCGAGCTTGGAGCGCGCGTTGTCGAGTCGCCCCGCCAGGTCCTTTGCACAGACCTCAATGCGCCGCCGTGCTGCCTCGTGGGCGCTGACACCAGGCACCGCAGCGTCGAACACCGCTCGCTGCTCCTCAAGGGCCTTGCTGTAGGCCATCCAACGATCCGGCGCGACGTACTCCTCCCGGCGCCAGGAATTCGGATCGGGCCACTTGGCCGTGAATGCCGCCAGCGCGGCCTCGGCGTCCGCGGCCTTGGAAGCCGCTATCGAAACTAGTTGGGCCTTCCGTGACTCGCACTTGGACCTGATGGCTTCCAATCTGGACTTCGTGGCATCAGAGCCTTCCAGTCGTTTGTCTGCGAGCAAGGTATCCGCACGCCCCTTGAACTGCGCCGCCTGTGCATCGTCTGCCTGACCGATGGCCGCATCCACCTCGGACTCGAGCGAGGCCGTGCTCGATGCCATCGAGTCGTGCTCGAGCTTGAGCACCTTCGCGCGTTCCAGCAGTTGAACCGCCCGGCTGTCACCCTCGCCGATGCCTGCCACCAACGCCTCGGCGGTCTCGACAGCGCCTTCAGACTTTCGCTGATCAAGGCTAGCCTCGAGGGCAACAAGTTGATCACGCAGCATGTTCCGGCGTTCCCAGGTCCGCCACCCCCAGAACACCATGGCGCCCAGCACGAGTGCCGCCGTCATGACTCCCAGGCCCTTCAGGGCGAATCGGCGCTTTTCGTGCACTCGGTGCGTTTCGAGATACCGCGAGGCACGCTCGTGCAGGCCCTCGGGAATGGGGACGTTCTCATCACCCATCCTCGTCCAGGCGCGAAGGACATCGTTGGCCGACGCTTGGGCGTCAAGGAGCTGTTCAAGTTCATCCCGTGCAGCTTGCTGCCGTGCTTCAGTTGCCAAGCGCGTTCGCTCGGACTCAGCCCATTGGAAGGCGGGATCCGCCGCTGCCGCCACTGCTTCGGACGGCATGCGCCCGGTGTCGTGGTTCACCGCCGCCCAATCAGTCTCGATGCGCTCAATGCCCTCTCGATCACCTGCGGCGTACGCAGCGTGGAGCAGCTTGACCAGCGACGCATAGCGCTCATCAGCAAGTCGCTGGCGGACGACATCCCAGCGGGCCTTGATCGCGGCAGAGAGTTCATGGTCCAGCCGGACCACCCAGCCCCCCTTGAACCACTCTGTCGTGAACGATGCGATCTCCTCATCCGAAATGCCGGACTCGAGCCCCCGTCGCATGAACTCGATCCACTCTCGTTCGACGCGCTCAAGCTGTTCGATCCAGGTCTGCGAGCCTCGTGCGCGCTTGGAAAGCGATTCGTAACGTGCGCGAAGCTTTTGCACTGACTCCTGTTCAAGGGAAGCGCGGCGAAGCGAGCGCAGTTCAGCATCCAGATCAGCATGGTCAAACCCGATCTGCTGAAGCTCGTCGATGCGTTCTTGGGGAATGCTGCTGCCCGATGCCGGATACAGCTTGATGACCAGGTCGGACTTCGGCCCTCGCTTGGCAAGGAGCTGCTGCCAGTCGTGCAGTTGCTGGGTGAGATCAGGAAAGTCCTTCACCACCGAGAAGGCCTCCGAAACGAGGCCTGCCTGATGGAACCGTGCGGCGCGCTCGGAAGCCTGTTCAAGCGCCGTGACGAACGACTCGATGAAGCCCCTGGCCTCCGCACGAGCCAGCGGATCATCGACATCCCCACGAAGGAGCGCATCCAGCGCCAGATCGACTTCCTTGAAGATTGGTGTGATCGACATGGCGCCCTTCTGGATCTTACAGAGCCTTAGAGGCCAGGATGACGACGGCGCTCAGCAGCATGGTGCCACCAACCACGATCATGATGTCCGTGATGAGACCGGGCTCGATCCCCCGCGAACCAGAGGAAGCGGCCATGGGACGGTGGCCGTGGGGCCGCGACGGGTACGAGCCGAGCTGGGGCTCATCGGAGAGAGGTATCGGCGAGCGACTGGGCGGACCACTCGGTCCCGCGGGACCGGGCGGCGCAGCCGGGGGCGCGGCGGGGGGCACGACGGCGCGGCCACGCGGTTCACCACCTCCTTGAACGATGGGCTTGGGTACGGCTGGAGCCGCATCTGCAGGCGGCGGCCCCGCAAGGTCAACGACCTGCGCGGAGGGATGCGTTGCACGGATCTGAGCCTCATCAGTACCTCCGTCCACCGCATAGACCATCGGAAGATTGGGGTTGAATCGGGCCCCAGGCCGCGTCGAGCACTGAATCTTCCACGCCCGTTCAGGACCAAACGCCGAGTAGAGCGCCTGCAACACGGCGAGCGCGCCGCCAGCGGGGAATCCTGTCACCATCACCACCGTTCGACTGTCGGAGAGGCGCGATGCAAGGTGGCGCCCCCACGCCGCGGCATGCGGCGGCACATCGCTGGGCAGCGCGATTGGGCGTGGCAAGCTCGGGCCAACAGGCCGCCGACCGACCGTCGGCACTGCCTCATCGAATGGGAAGGCCCGAAGCATCACGCCGGGGGAGGTCTGCGTTCGTTCTGTCGGCTCGACGACCACATGGTGGGCCACCCGATTGGCGCGCCCTGAATAGTCGGGGCCGCAACCTCCAACGCGACTGACGACCGCGTGCGATCGGCCCGCCGCAGAGACCACGACGTAGGAATGCCTTGCCCAGCCGACCGAGTTCGTCTCGTCGCTCGCCAGATCACTCATGGCGGAGAGTTCCTGGATCAACTGGGGTGGCGTCTGTTCCGTGACCGCCACGACACCGAATCCGACACGACCGTCGACATCCCGCGGAACCGATGCATGGACGAGTTCCTGGGTCATGGCTTGACCGGGAGGTACTCCGGCAACGTCGTGGGCATCGCCTCGGCCAGCCCAAGCACCAACGGGCCGGCCGCCCAGGTCGGACGCACGTCGGCCGGCCGGATCAGCAGCGCACCACTGTCGAGGTCGCGCGAGGGCGGCGTGCCCAGACCGCTGAAGGGCACGACCCGGAAGCCAGGATCGGCCGCCTTGGCTGCCGCGAGAACTTCCGGGACATGCCGCCGAAGGAATCCGCAGGCTGCCTCATGGATGGCCGCCAGTTCAGGTGCCTTGGGCAGGGCCAGCAGGCTGCCCGCCGGAGTGGCACGCACGATCTCCTCCAGATCGGGTGCAAGGCGCCCCCAGAGGTCATGCTTCGAGAGTGCCACGATCACCCGGCACGGCAGCGGCTCGGTCGAGGAGAGTCCGCGCAGTCGGCGAACACGGTTCATGACCTCGATGAGGATCAAGTCGGCGCGGAAACCAGCACCGCTCGAACCACCAAGGTCAGCAACGGAGTCCCGGCCGCCAAGCTGGCCGTAGACGCGGGGATCCTGCGTTGGGTCAAGCACCAGGATCAAGGCCTTGGAGACTGCCAAGTGGCGCGTGACATGCTCGAACGGTTGGCTCGCGCCCGGCAGGAAGTGCTCTCCCGCGTTGTCGTACAGCGAGAGCAGCATGCGGTTTCGCGCTCGAGCCACACCGAAGAGTTGAGGCTTCGGCGCCGTCAGCCGCTGGTCCCGGCAGCGATAGGTGCGATAGAGCTGACCGGACGCCTCGGTCTTGGCGATCATCGTCGGCGACTTCGGCGTGGCAGACTTGAACAGGGTGCCCTCGAGGCCGATGGACAGGTCGTTCAGGCCAGGGTCCACATCGAGGAAGTCGAGGCCAGGCACGACAAGGCCAGATCGAAGCGCGAAGGTCGCCGCGGCGAGCATGACTGACTTGCCGCTTGATGGTGCTCCCACCACCGAGAGCACGGCCTGCTCCTGTTCAAGCACTGCCGCAGGCAATTCGAAGTGGCACCCCGGGCACGCCATCCGCATGCAGACGCTGCCCGTGGGATCGAGCGCATGTCCCTTGAAATTGAACCGACTCGGAAGAAACCTGAGCTGGGCGTCGCTCCCCTGCATGGGATCGCCCAGCAGCGTGGCACTCTCGGCAATGAACCGCACGTCATAGACGGGGAACTCCGTCCAGCAATGCGGACAGGTGACCTTCGACAGCAATTTCCGCTTTGGACGAGGTGGTGCCTGCATGCTGTTGCTCATTTTGGAAGTGGGCCGAGGTTCGCGGGTGGCTGAATTGGTTTGATACCGAGCCGACGAGCCAGTCCGATTCGAACGACAGTGAGTTGATCGGAGAGGTTCAACTCATTCATGGCAACCCTGTATTCCTCGGCCTTTTTATCCTTTGCCGCACCCTCTGGCAGTGCGGCCCACTGCTCTCGTAGATCGCTGACGATGCTCCCTGCCTTGTGCGCTTCTTTGAAATAGTGAACGAACACCTCGCGGCCCCTCAACCAGGCAAGGCAAAAGGACTTGAATGCCGTGTCCTGACGAAAGGGCTTGAATTGCGCCACTTGTTGAGGATTGCACTGGTCTAAGAAAAAGTCCTCACTCACCAGCATGCCCTCGATCGCCTGCTCGAGCGGTTGCCCTTCATCATCATCCGGAAACCGAATTTGCCGCAGTTGTTCCGGTGTATATCCGATGCAAGTCGTCTCGAGGGGGATAGTGTGAATCAGCACAAAGCAGTGACTCGGTACAAGGACGAGACTGCTGTTTATGGCCTGTGCCTGTGCGAGACTAGCCAGCACGGCGCTCCCATCCACGCAGTTCGCCGTGGCTCGACTTCCACCCAAAACCTCGTGAAACTGCCGAACACGCTGGGCACCACCCGAGGCGGCAGTAAGATTGCTATAAACGACCCCTCGCCTGACGAGTTCGCGCCAGAGGAGGAAGGTGGTCATGAGGGGATCGCACGAGTCGCCGCCCCCGCCCGACAACGTTAGTCCAGCGGCCTTAACCTTCGCATCGTTCTGGATGCAAGCCATGAAGTCCGCAATCCACGGGTGCGTCTCGTTGACGATTGACGCAAACCCCAATCCCCAAGGATGAAGTCCTTCGACTTCTGCGACAGGCTGGATGTCAAACGTATGGGATACCCGCTTCGATGAGCCATCGGAGAATCTGAGCTCCAAGTCAATGTTGACAGGCGTGGAGTTTTCAATCTTCAGTAACTCAGCGTGATTCCACACAAGATTCAATGGGATCCGGACCACTCCATGTTCCTGAACGATCGCACCTTCGTCCAACGCGATGCTGTCGGTCCTTGAGACCATTCGGTAACCACGCTGATCGAGCTCAAACAACTTTGCAGAACTTCCCTGTGCATGCATCCAGGCGCCTACGGCAACCTTCATGGCGGGACCATTCGGCTTCAAAGCGATCTGAAAAATTGGCCGCGATCTGTAAAGTTCCTCATGCTTTTCAAACAAATCGGCAGAGGCGACTTCCTGAAGCGCGTCAGCGTAATACGCTTTACTGATCTCTTTTTTAAGCTCATTTAAGGAATCATCCTCTGACAACTTCGTCAGGTACTTATCATCGAACTCACCGAGCCCGACGAGACTGTTCGCGTACACACTCTTCGCACAAACAAACCGATCGCTGACTTCCCACCGGCTCGCCATGCTGCCCGGGGGGGCGGATGTCCCTGAATCCGTCGCGCCTGGCGACTGACCCCCTGAGCCAGCACCGCCTGCCGGCTCGCTGGTCGTGCCCGAATCGGCCACCTGCGCCGCGCTTGAAGAGGGCTCGTCCACGCCGCCGCCGGCCTCGGGCTTGCGAACGACAAGCACCACGCCCACGATGATCAGCAGCAGCAGCAGCCCTACCGCACCTAGGCCCGTGGCCTTGGCCAACATCAGGCCTCCGCGCCCACGCGCTGGGCCGACCGGTCCCACGGGGGGTGCTGGGCGCTTGGGGCCGATGGGAAATGCGTGCGGCGGCAAGGGCTTTGGCTCCGTCGCTTGGGGCCGCAGCGGAGTCTGGCAACTACGGCATTCTGCGGGCGCATCGCCGTTGCGCGCTCGGAGGTAGGGGCGGCCGCACTTTGGACACTGCTCTTGCTTCATCGTTGCTCCACTCGCTGATATCCGGGCGGCGAGCAGCGCTGAGCTGGCCGTGTTGGCGGGCTAGCAGCTCGTACTTGCGGTCTCACTTCTTGCCGCCTGTCTTATTCTTCGGCCCATCTTTCGAGCTGTCTCTGCGTGGCAGCGGGCCATGCTTCAGATAGTCAAACTCACGTTCAAAGAGGTTCAGAGACGGCTTGTCGTGTTCCGAGTCTCTTCCGGCTGAACCTCCCGTGACGATCGCATCGCGGGGCGCGTTGACCCCTTCCAGCCACTCCAAGAGCACGACCATCGCGACAACCTGCTTCAGCTCCGTCGGGAGTGCACCGCACTTCACGGCAACCCAACCCGGATCGACACACTTCGTTTGCTGAAAACTCTCGACGAAGTGAGGCATCGGCTCCGTCTCGGCCAGAGTTCCACTCTGCGGCCGGTACGTCGGGGTAGGCGCCCACGTGTCGGCCTCATTCCTGCACTCCTTCCATGCGTCATCCACTCGTTTCTCCAAGGGGCTGAGACTGCCTCCCATGACGGATCTGATCACTTTCGCAATCCCCTCGCGGAGGTCGGCTCGGTTGAAGATGTCAACTACCGATGGATCTTCCTTGATGTTCGCGAGCCAATCGGCTCTGCGTTGCTGTGCGCCTGGAACGAGCGTCTGGAGAAAGTCATGGCTCCCAACTGCAGCCTCGAGAGCCTTCAGGACACCATCGAATTTCTGCCGATCTGTCTTCTTCGGGTCCTTTGAGTCGGGAGCTGGATCCTTCACCGCCTTGTCGAGCGCCTCAAAGAGTGCCCTCAGCGTCGTGTTGGGATCCTGAGGGTTCGACGTGTCAGTCCAGGACCCGACCCTCGGGTCGTTGGGACGGATGTCACCTCCATCGAGAATGCCGTCTCCGTCGGAGTCACGGCTATCTTCGGGTACCAACTCCCCAGTGACAACTTGATACTTGAACGGCTGCCCAGACTTCTTGTCCTGCAGTAGTTTTCCGGCCTCTTCCATGACTTTCCCGGGCTTGAGCTTGAGGCCATTCTTGTCGAGTTCCTCGGCATCCGACAATCCATCTCGGTCAGTATCTCTCCAGATGGGTGAGGTTGACTGGGTGAACTCGTCGCAATCGCAAACTCCATCACCATCTGAGTCGCGCCCCCTCGGGTCGGTTCCGCAAGCCCACTCGAACCAATCGGACAGATTGTCCTCATCCTCATCCGCCTTGGTGCTATCTGAGCCGTACTTGTTCTCAATGGCATCGGACAGACGATCGTTATCTTTGTCATTATCAGGCTTCTCAAGTGCGCTAGGTTTCTTACACATGCATAGCACTGGCGGTGCGCGTTGCTCCGTATTATCAGCGTTCTTTGGGGGCCCTGTCTCCCCCGAGGTGCCAGGAGGTGAGTCTTTATCAGAAGGATCGGTCTTGTCTACGGGATCATGGTCGGGCTCTGGCGTTGGGGGGCCGGCTTCAGGAGTGTCTTTCTGAGAAGAAGCCGGCTGAGGAGGAGGCTCTAGCACTGATGTCGGTGAAAGATTCACAGGGGCTGTCTCAGCGGGCTCGGTAGTCGTGGTTTTCTCTGCTTCGACGACTGGCTTCAACGGCTGGCCATCAGCGCCCCCGGTGTCCAGCCGCAGCGGCCGCGAAGGAGTCCAGAAGAGCGCCACCGCAAGGCACAACGCGCCCAGCGACAAGGTGGCGATGCCCAAAGCGCGCGTCCCAAGGCGACCATCGGTCGATGGCTCTTGGCGCCACACTTCAGGCCGCGCGGGGCGGACTCCACGGATTGGCCGCGAGTCTTCCATGGGGAACATCGGCTCCGGTCCACGCGGAGGGGTCACGACGATCGGGTCGGGCGGACGCAGCGCTGCGAATGGCTGCAGCACACCCGCAGACTTGACGCATGATGCCAGCGCTTCCGCTTGCCTGCTGCGAAGATCTCGTTCAGTCGGCTGAATCTCGAAGACCGGCCGAGTTGACGAGGCCGACACCGTGGGCGAGATGGAGCAAATCGACGCGAATGCCGGCACCCCATGCAGGCCAACCCCCCAAGCGAGGCTCGCCGCGTCTTCGGGTGAAATGCTCTGGAGCACCTTGAAGATGGCCTCGTCCTGCGCTCTCAGGACGACGCAGCCCGACGCCTCGACCGCCTTGAACCATCGATCGAGCACGACAGCCAGCGCCGGCTGGAGCGCCAGCTGCCGAAGCGGCGCAGTCTCGAGATTGATCGTTCCGCCTGACAGCGCACTCGTGCGCGCGCGGTTCCACAGCGCGCGATCGTTGACCAGCGTCCGCACATCCTGCAGGTTCGATTGCCAAACATGGAGCGGCACGACGATCGAGACCTTCTCGATCGTCAAGCGTCCGACATCGTCGCGTCCACCCGGAAGCACCCGCGAGACGACCACCCAGGATCCGGCGACACATTGGCCAAGCGCCATCGGCACCGATTCCAAGGAGGCGATGTCCTGCTCACGCGAGAGGCTGCCGAAATCCAGATGCTCCAGAGCCGATCTCACGACCACGGGTAGGGCCGCTGACTGGCCAAGAGTGGTGTACCCGCTTCGGGATCCCAGGAGGTGGACCAATGCGCCTTGGATCATGGCTGATCTCCACCGCTCTGGTTCGCACTGCCGGCCGTCATGACTTGCGCCACACCACGAGGTACCAGGTCAGGCCACCCGCGACGATCACCAAGAGCGGCACGGCGATCCAGAAGAGAAGCCAGAAGAAACCCGATCGTCGAACTGCGTCTTCCTCCTGCCTAGCCAACTCGATCAGAGCCTGATCGCGTCGTGCCCGTTCGTCCGATTCCGCCTGCTTGTCCTGTTCCCTGATCATTCGATCGAGGCAATAGACCAACGGCTCCACGACATCGATCGGCGGAGATTTTCTTCGCGGCACCCGCTTGCCACCAACTCCCACGACCGTGGAGATGGCACTGGATGCAAACACCATGGTCTTCCCAAGTTCACTGAACAATTGGGGCAGGTGCTTCTTGCAGAACGGCCGAGCGCCCCCGGCGTGCTTGATCAACGCGAGATGCCGATCACTCTTGGTCAGCACCACCGCAATCGGAACCTTGGCACCGGTCGGGTCATTGCGGACGCGCGTGATCGCCCCCACAAGTCCGAACAGGTCATCTTCCAAGTCCATCCCCCGCTTAGCCATGACATCCGGATCCACCAACAGCATGATGGCCGCGGCTTGATCGACGGCCAGACGCAGCGCCTTGGCGTCAGGATCCTGGCTGTCCTGAACAAAGGCCTTGGTGAACACTTCCCCGGGATAGTCCATGGCGCCCATGACGAAGCGGCGGCCATCGAAGGTCAGGTGGATCTCGATCTCCTTCGTTCCGAAGGTCGCTGCTGGCCAACGCCCCTGCTCAAGATCGACCGCCATCTGGCGGAGTTCGCGGTGCAGCGGCCCCTGGGTCGCTTTGGCCCGAAGCTTGCGCACCGGCTGCCCCTGCTGCTTCGGCTGCCCGGGCAGATACCGCCCGCCGACGATCTCCGCTCCCTCCCAAAGGGCCTCGTACAACCGAGTCAAGAACACGGTCTTTCCACTTTGCCGCCGGCCAAGGATCAACACCTTCTCGCGCACGTTCGAGACCGGAACGGCCCAAGTGGTTGCAGCGACTTCTTGGGAAGGCGGCGCGACTAAGGCCCCCAAGGTGTCCGGCGCGACCACGAGTTCGTCGGCTGGAGGCGCAAGCTCAAACCCTCCCCCACCTGCAGGGGGCGGCGGAGGAGGAGGGGGCGGCGGCGGAGGCCCAGGCATGGGGTAAGGGTAGCGAAATCGATGAGGCTCATCAAAGACTCGCTCAAGGTTCAATGAGTTCGATGGCCAGCTTCGACCCGGGGCGAAACGTACACCTTGCCGCCAGGCCAGCATCCGCCGAGCGCCGGACCACTGATGCTGAAACCCGACCAGATCGAGCAATCCGCGCGATTGCTCACCATCCGCATCCACGAACGTTTCGGAGGTCGCAGCCTCGACCTGCACGCCTCGGCCTTCGCTGCGCTCACCGAGCGAGTGCTCCTGGACGGACCATCGATCGCACGCCCGCCGAAGTGGCTGAAGGCAATCGGGCTCATCGGGGGCTTCGGTGCGATCCTGCTGATCGCCCTGCCCTTGTAGATGGCGCGGCGGCTTGAGCAGCCCAGCAGTCTCGTGGAGTCACTGCAGTCTCTGGACTCGGCCATCACCATCTTTGCCGGTGCGGTGGCCGGGTACTTCACCATGCGTTCACTTGAGTCGGCCAACAGCCGAAGGTGCGCCCTGCAGAAGATCTCGCAGCTCAGTCTCGTCAACATCCCAGCCTGAGCACTCGAGGGCGGAACCGAACACTCATCGCGCGGCTGGCGGTCAATGCCCCGCAACGACACCGCGAGTCAACCGCCGCTGCGCTTGGGTGAGCCATGACACCAAGAGAATGGTCACAATCGTGAGTGCGATCGCATGCGCTGATGAGAGCAGTGCGAGCAACAGACCTTGCTCGACGGCGTCCCATCCAGCCTTGAGATTCTCACGCTCAAACTCAGATTCTGCCAAGTTCTCCAATCGAAGTGCCCAAACCTTCAAGGGAGTCAATGCCAACCACAGACCCCACCACCAGTTCATCAAGGCAGGACTTGTGCACCCGGTCCATCCCAGCGGATCTTGACTGGCCTTGCATGCCTCATCCATGGCCTGTCGGGGGTACCACAACCCCACAATCGGCACAAAGAAGAAGCCCACAGCACCACCGGCAGAGAAGCGCAGGCCCTGCGCACCAAAGCCATGACAGTTCGTCACGATCCGATGGAACCACATCAGAAACACGATGCCCGTGGCAAGAAACAGCGCCACACTGACAAGGTTCAAGACTTCGAGCCGACTTACCGCGACAACAAGCGCCTCCGCGGCGGCCGAGTCGCCCTCGCGAATCGCGTCGAGACTGCCAAGCACCGAAAGCTCGATCAAGGCGTGGAGGATGGCCAACGGAATCGCCGCCCAGAGAAGAATTTGCAGGGCGAGCGAGAGACCAAACGGGCTGACCTGAAGCGCATAGGTGCCGAGCGGGGCAGTGCTCATTCCCGAACCAGGCTGAGCGATGAATGCCCCACTTGGGCGCGGGTCAACTGGGTTTGAGCCAACGGACTCAGCCTGCTGCCCCGAGCCCATGTTGAACATCACTCGCGCGGTGCACCAATCCTGCATGCCTTCTGTCCAGCACTGCGTCGTGTCCGGGGAGAGCTTCCCACCAGACACGAGTTGCCGAAGGGCGTCGGCACGAAGCGTGCGGCGCTGCCCATCCGGGAGCGCCACATGAATCAGCGTTTCATTCCGAATGGTTGGTGAGGATCGGCTGCCGGAACCTGCCTGACGAAGGAGGTCAGACACTGGGCTCCATGTGGTTCCCCCGTCTGGACAGGCAAGTGTTTCACCAGAAATCTGCCCTGACGCACAGGCACTTCGAATGGCATCCACGCTGTGCGGCCCTTGGGGCTCTCCGCCGGGTACGGCAATCCAGTACTGCTGCATCACGGGAGGTTACAAGGCGATCGCTCGGTTTGATGCGGGCCCGACCAGACTCGCCCCGCTGCACCGGTGCCATTCTGGCCAGAGCCGATGCACTTAACATACCTCTGCCGGCCTCGCCGCATCAGGTCCGGAGCGATGCGAAACTCCCTCAAAAGCACAGCCGCCTCCCGTGGAGCTCGGGAGGCGGCGGGAACGGTGGCTGTCGGTCGGGGGATCAGGCCGGCCGGCGATCGTGACCCGTCAAGCCCCGGCGTGACCGGGTCCTGACGGCTCTGTCCGTCAGAGTTC
>SXGQ01482891.1_pt1 | contig 18065 bp, 18 predicted proteins | sample 3178371 | NCBI WGS metagenome assembly SXGQ01 (sample SAMN11356859, study PRJNA531348) | freshwater metagenome | isolation source: freshwater sample F1-20 | place: China: Fuxian Lake, Yuxi | collected 2017-12-25 | reverse complement strand
GTTCATTTCATAGTGTTCGCGCTTCGAATAGTAACGACAAAGTCTGTACAGATGTTTTATACAATGTGAAATAAAACTGATTTTCTCCTAAGAGCCATCATCAGACTCACATAACATAGTTACCTTATAAAATTTATTTCTATCCCCATAAGGGGCAACTCGAATAAAATTTGGAACATCTACATTTCCGATGTTTCCAGCTAAAATATAAAAAACGGCAAATTTGCATTCAAAACACTCTTTTCCCTCTAAAAACACTTTATTTCACCTACAATTCTGGCGCATTAGGCTTTTTATTTTCTGGGGCTTGGATTGTTTATTATCCTTCGCTATCGGCCAATTGGATCTTTTGTTTGTATGCGGCACGAATTTTTTCCATTCGTTTTGTAATACAAGGCTTTTCAAAAGCTTGGCGGGCACGAAGTGATTTTACAACGCCTGTTTTTTCAAATTTCTTTTTGAATTTCTTCAGGGCCTTTTCAAGAGAATCGTTTTCTTTAACGTTAATTATAAGCATACTAGAAATGTATTTTGGGGCACAAATTTAATTTTTTTTTTGGTAATGTCAAAATTTATTAATCTTTGACTAGGGCGCGTGAAATAACAAGTTTTTGAATTTCGCTGGTTCCTTCGCCAATGGTACAAAGTTTACAATCGCGGTAAAATTTTTCTACAGGGAAGTCTTTGGTATACCCATAACCACCAAATATTTGAAGGGCTTCATTCGCTGCGAAAACACAAGCTTCACTTGCATAATATTTTGCCATTGCACCGTGTTTGGTAACATTCAGTCCTTTATTTTTTCTGTCTGCTGCTTGAAATGTTAGCAATTCAGCTGCCTCAATGCGGGTGGCCATATCTGCAAGTTTAAAAGCAATTGCTTGAAAACTCGATATGGGTTTGCCAAATTGTTCTCTTTGTTTTGAATAAGATAAACTTGCGTTGAAGGCGCCTTTGGCTATTCCCATAGAAAGAGCGGCAATTGAAATTCTTCCCCCATCCAATATTTTCATCGCTTGAATAAATCCATCTCCAACGATTCCCAATACCTGATTCTCGTGAACCCGACAATCTTCGAAAATCATTTCAGATGTTTCACTTGCGCGCATTCCCAGTTTATTTTCTTTTTTGCCTCCCCTAAATCCCTTGCATCCACGCTCTACTACGAACGCGGTTATACCCCTGGAGTCCAACAATTCACCTGTTCGGGCCAAAACAACGGCCACATCACTGCTAATACCATGCGTAATCCAATTCTTGGCCCCATTAAGAATCCAATAATCTCCATCTTTTTTTGCGGTACATTGCATTCGCAGGGCATCAGACCCTGTATTTGCCTCTGTTAAACCCCATGCGCCAATCCATTCAGCAGTCGACAACTTGGGCAACCACCGTTGTTTCTGTTCCTCATTGCCAAAAGCCAAAATATGGCCTGTACATAAGCTATTGTGGGCGGCCATACTCAAACCAATCGAACCACACACTTTTGACAATTCTTCAATAGCTACCACATATTCTATGTATCCCAAGCCCGATCCATTATACTTCTCAGGAACCAGTATACCCATTAAGCCTAATTTACCGAGTTCCTTGAGAATGTGAACGGGAAATTCTTGTGTTTCATCCCATGACATTATGTGGGGGCGAATTTGTTTCTCAGCAAAGTCTTTTACTGTTTGACGAATAATTGAAATGTTTTCGTCTTCTTTGAAATCAATCATACAATATACAAAGATAAATGATGAATGTGAATTTGTAATGTATTTTCAATAATAGTAGCGCTATTTTTTAGGCTGAATAGAATATTATTGCTGTAGACGTAAATAAGGAAAAATTCGGTCTTTATCAATTGCAGAAATGCCCTGCATTCTATTCCATTCATCAACAGACATTTTAGGATATTGTTGGCAGAATGAAAAGAATATTTTTGCTCGTTCCGGGCCAATATACGGATGTTTATAGAGCATTTTCCACGTGGGATTTTCGTTTAAATACACCATTGGTTCAGAGGATTTTTGACATTGTATTTCCAATAACTGAAGAATAATTGTATCGATTTTTAGAATTTCAAATAACTGTTTTGAATTAACAAATCCACCGAGTCTTTTTTGGTATTGTATAATGCGTCGAGCTGAGCCAGTGCCTATTCCGGGAAAACTTTCCAAAGTTGTGCTGTCTATATGATTGAGTGAGATTTGGCTTGGGTATGGGTTTTGTTTTCTCAATAATTGCTTCAGTTGCAAAATAGAATTGGCAGAATCCGTTCCTGTGTATTTACGTTGTTGTTCTTTTGTGTAATTTGTCCATTCTTTTTGGGGTTTGATTAGTGCAAGAAGAAGTTGCAACGCCATCTTGGGGGTCAAAACCTTTTCAGTATAATTGGGATATCTTAAATTTGCGTCCGGAAATTTTCTGTAGGCATTGATTTTTTTAATGGGTTTTTTATTTATTTTTTGCCCATAATATGTTTCCCATTGGATTGCATTTTTTTGTCTGACTTGCCATGCATTGAGGTAGTCTTGGGCTTTTCCGCTATCCAACTTGCTTGCCCAACGAAAAGTGGCGGTTTCTTGCGTTTGAAGGTGGCATCGAATAATCCCAAAAATGGAAAGAATGACAATGGCAATCCAATAAGAACCTTGTGTAATATTTTTTCTCAACCCAATCAATTTCACAGATGTCCAAAAGACAAATCGAAATTATGAGAATTCGGCTATTTTTTCTTGGTAATATTCGCCAGCGTCCAATTTGCTTTTGATTGAAATAAAAGCTTTGAGTGTGGTAGCGACATCTTCAAGGGTATGGCAAGCTGTCGGGATCAACCGCAACATAATCACTCCTCTAGGAACAACTGGGTAAACGACAATACTGCAAAAAATATTAAAATTCTCTCGCAAGTCTTTGATCAGATGGGTTGCCTCAGGAATTGTTCCGGAGAGTAAAACGGGGGTCACTGGGGTTGTAGTAATTCCGATATTGAATCCTGCTTCGCGCAATCCACTTTGTAAAGCATTTACAATTTCCCACAATTTATCTTTTAATTCTGGGCAGTTGCGCATCAATTCCAATCGCTTGATGGCACCCACAACCATGGGCATTGGAAGAGATTTTGCATAAATCTGTGAACGCATATTGTAGCGCAAAAATTTGATTACATGGGGATCAGAACCAATAAAAGCCCCAATACCAGCCATTGATTTGGCAAAAGTTGAGAAATACACATCTACACCATCGGTGCACCCTTGTTCTTCTGTAGTGCCTGCTCCTGTCAGCCCCATTGTTCCAAAACCGTGGGCATCGTCTACCAAAAGCCTAAACTTAAAAGCCTTCTTTAAGGCAACAATTTCTTTGATTTTACCTTGTGAACCACTCATTCCAAATACACCCTCTGTAATGACCAATATTCCACCACCTGTTTGTTCTACCAGTTTGGTCGCACGGCCTAATTGTTGTTCTAAACTCTCAATATTATTGTGGCTATACACAAATCGTTTTCCCATGTGCAAGCGAACTCCATCAATTATGCAAGCATGTGCTTCAGCATCATACACAATTACATCGTGACGATCTACCAAGGCATCAATGGCACTCAAAACACCTTGATATCCATAATTTAATAAAATCACTTCGGGTTTTTGGATAAAGTCGGCCAATTCGTGTTCTAATTGTTCGTGGTAATTGCTATTTCCACTCATCATTCTGGCCCCCATTGGGTATGCCATACCAAATTTTTCGGATGCATCAGCATCCGCTTTTATAACTTCTGGATGGTTTGCCAAACCCAAATAATTATTCAAACTCCAGTTAAGTCGTTCTCGACCCCTAAAAATCATATTGGGACCAATTGGACCTTCAAGTTTGGGAAAAGCAAAATAGCCATGGGCGTTGTCGGCGTACATGCCCAACGGACCCATGCGATCGTGAAGTTTTTCGAAAATATCTTTCATGGTAGTTTGTATCAATTTAAAAACGCTGTAAAACTAACCAATGAAACGCAAAAATAGACAATCAAGTTTTTCTCTTTCTACCCACAATGGTAATAATTGATTTTACAATCTTCTAATACGCAGCTTTGCATGGCTATTCTTAAATTTTTTTATGCTGAGATCTAACGTCCAACTATGAAAACACAAGGGCTTTTTCCCAGCGATTCGGTTTTTAGTTTCCAATCTTTGATGGTTTTGGTAATTGTACTTTCTTGATTCGAGTGAAGGTTTTGGGCAATACACAAGAGCATGTCATTGGGAAGGTTTTTGCAAAAAAAATGCAGTAGTCTATCCGTTCGATAAGGGGTTTCAATGAATATGTGGCTGTGTTTCTCGGTGGCTTTATTGAATAAAAGTGTACTTAGCTGCTTAATTTCATTCTCATTGATTGGAGGATAGCCATGAAACGTAAAGGTTTGACCACTTAATCCGCTGCCCGCGAGTGCCATCATTAAACTATTTGGACCCATTATGGGTTTTACGTTCCATCCTCTTTGGTGTGCCAATTTCACGACCATTGCTCCAGGGTCAGCGATACAGGGCATTCCTGCCTCCGATGCCAAGCCAATTGTATGCGCAGAATGAATCTCCTTTAGATGGGCTTCCAATTCATTTTTCTTGCTGCGAATAGTTAACTCAAAAATATCCAAATCATTTAAGGGAATCCCTGCCTTTAATCCCGACAAAAAACGCCTCAACGTTCTTGCATCCTCTGCAATCCAATGTCGTATTGGCGTGATGGTCTCTAAATAAATTTGGGTATTCATCCACGCCCAACTATTTTCTCCAATGGGTAAAGGCATCAATACCAGAAGTTTTTCAGGGGTTTTGGTCGATTGAGTATTGTTTATTGAAGCACTGAGGCTGGGAAGGGCGGATAGGTCTTCTTTTTCTGTCATTGTTTGATTATGATTGGTTTTGATAATAGTCGGTTAATCACAAAGGCCAAAATACGGTGGGGCATTTATACATTTGGTAGGTATACCGACAGGGCGCATGCATCTGATCTAATACCACAAATTTCAACTAAAGCATTGATTTTGCCATCAAAAATCAAACAATTGCTTTGAAAGTGTAAAATTTGATAAAAAATTACAATTACCGTTTACGGATTGTTGTGAAATAAGTACCTTTGAAGTGTGGGTTTTATAGGCAAACTTAAGCTGCGTTGGAAGCTCAAGAAAACATGGATGGTATGGCTGATATTGCTGGTATTTTGCCTTACTGGCTCAACGGTTATGTATCTTAAAAAATTTGTTCAACCCTATATGGGAGATCACTGGTGGGTTGATATCGTGTATTATATTCTCATTCTCCCTTTCTATAATATTTTGCTATTGATGTATGGATTTATATTTGGGCAGTTCAAATATTTTTGGGCCTTTGAAAAAAGATTTTTTCAGCGTATCGTTGAACTTTTTCGATGATTGACGAAGCAGAAGTTCTCAAAGCCCTTTCCCATGTGGATGATCCAGATCTAAAAAAAGATTTGGTGAGCTTGGGAATGATTGAAGGTCTTGTAATAGGGGATAGAATTTCGTTTACACTGGTTCTTACCACACCTGCTTGTCCAATGAAGGACATGCTGGTGAATGCTTGCAAAAATGCCATAAGATTGATGGTGGATCCGGAAATAGCGGTAGACATTACAGTTACGAGTAGAGTAAAAAGCAGTATTCCTATTTCAATGACTTTGCCGGGCGTAAAGCATGTAATTGCCATTGCATCTGGTAAGGGAGGGGTTGGAAAAAGCACTCTTTCTGCGTCATTGGCTTTGGCACTTTCTGGCTTGGGAGCCAAAGTAGGTCTTCTTGATGCCGATATTTACGGACCGAGCATACCCACGATTTTCGGGGTAAATCAATCACCGCAGATGATTACCAGAGACGGAAAGCAAATTATGTTGCCCATTGAAGCAAAGGGATTGAAATTACTTAGCATTGGTTTTATGACTGCCCGGGGTCAAGCGATTGTTTGGCGCGGACCAATGGTTTCATCTGCCTTTAAACAGTTTGTCAATGATACTGAATGGGGAGATTTGGATTATTTGATAATAGATTTGCCCCCTGGAACGGGAGATGTTCAATTGAGTTTGGTACAAACCGTTCCCCTAACAGGTGTCGTTATTGTAACCACACCCCAAGAAATGGCCCTTAGTGATGCACGCAGGGCTTTGGGCATGTTCTCAATTGAAACCATTTCCAAGCCCATTTTGGGGGTGGTTGAAAATATGAGTTATTTTATTCCTGAGGATGCCCCCCAAAAGAAATATCGCTTGTTTGGTGAGGGCGGGGGCAAGGCCTTGAGCCAAGAATATGGGTTGCCTTTTTTGGGAGAATTGCCCTTCAATCCTGCATTGATGCAAGCCATAGACAAGGGCGAATTAACGGCTGATTCGATACATCTTACACCATTTGTTTTGCTTGCCGGAGAATTGGCCCGACAGGTAAGTATGGCTACAACAACAAATTAATGTATTTTTGTTAAATGGGTGACATACAACTGCAGGTTGAAAAAGTTCTTGAATCTATGCGACCCTATTTGCATGCAGATGGGGGTGATGTAGAATTGGTTGAAATCAGTAAGAATCATGATGTAATTCTCCGGCTAATAGGAGCATGCAGTACTTGTAGTATGAGTGAAATGACCATGACCGCTGGAATTGAGGAGAGTTTACGAAGGTCTATTCCCGGTATCGGGAAAATTACCGCACTCAAAATTTGAACGCGTATAATGGGGATTTTTGGTCGATTGCGGTCTTTGTCTTTTGTAGATTATGCAACCCAATCACAATCACAATATGCTGCCAATTGTCCTTCCAAACAGAATGCAATTAATCCAAATTTAGGAACCCAATTTTGGTCAATCCCATTGGTCCCAATTGTATTTTTCTTTTTATTTTACTGGGTTCATACCGCACTTAGTCTAACTTCTCCAAGTTCGATGGTTTTGCTCCCATGGTTATTTTGTGTTGCCGTGTGGGTTTATGCGATAGATTTTTATTGGGATGCAATCCGATGGCATGCCATCGGGTTTCCATTGAAAAAAAAATGGATTTGGGGTGGTGTCGTTTGGATGGTATTGCCATTTTTTTGGGGAATTGGGTCATTGTTATTTTTTGGGAAAACCCAATCCAATCCTGTATTACATTCCATAGAAGCAATGTGCCGATCTGTTTTTTTTCCGCTTGCAGCAGGACTTTTATACCTAGTAAGTAAGGTATTTGCAAAAAAATGGTCGGCCATTTTCAATCCCATACTGATTTCGCTTGGTGTTTTAGGCGCTATTTTTTTGCATGATTGGCATGAAAAAGACCTTGTTGTGTTTTGGCCTTTTTTGATTCAGGGCTTTGGTCTTTTTTTATTGAATGTTCTCTTGTTGGCCTGGATGGAACGTGAAAAGGATGCTTTTATTCAATCCCCAAATATTTGGAATGACTGGCCCAAAATTACAGGTATGTCATTGTTCTTTGTGGGAAGTATTCTTTCACTCCTCCCAGAATTGGCGGGTGGGTTTTTCGACAATACCTCTCAGTTTCTTTTCAAAAATCGGAATCAAATGCCTGTACATCCCGTAGAATCAACCCTTACCTATTTCCAACACAATAATCAATTCCATATCGGAATCTGGATTGTCTTGGTCATTTACTCTGCCATAATTGTATTTCCAAAATGGTTTATTCCCTGCCGGTGGTATAGAATATTAATTGATAGTTCGCTGTTACTTTGGATTTTGGCTTGTTAATACAGAAGAATCTGTATCCGAATTTCGAGTGGGTATCGTGCAATTATCTCCAATAATTTTTAAGCGTTTTATACAGGTGGTTTGGGTATTGACAAAGACACTCTGTGAAAATAAGGATCCTGATTTCGAGGAATTAATGGCAAGTAAAATTAGCGATTGACAATGATTCGAAAACTTGGTTGCAAGCTCATTTTTCTAAATGCCTTCCTTGCATTCCCAAATTCCAATGGACTTCGCAGCGTGCTTCATACAGCGCGTTGTTGCCGACCAATACCAGATTTTCGTTTCCAGGTTTTCTAAATGTAAATTTTGCAGGCAAGCCACAAACATGACACTTGGCTTTAAGTTCAATCGTTCGGGTGGCCAATTTTTTGAGCGCTGGCATGGGTCCAAAATCGCGTGCGAGGTAATCTTTATCGAGTCCAGCTGCAGTAATTCGAATATTATTCATCATCAATTCTCCAATTATCTCTATCACAAATGGTCCCATGAATTGAATTTCATCGATATAAATTTCTTGGGTTGATTCGTTGACAAGTGTGTAAATTTCCTCAGCTTTGCCAATGCGGTGTGCCAAGAGTTGTAAACCTCCATGGCTATTTATTCTACTCGCATTGTATCGCTGGTCGAGTAAGTGTTTTACGGCCAATTTTTCATCACTATTGCAATCACTTGTATTGTAAAGTTCAATTAGTTGCGTGGTTTTTCCTGCAAACATACAACCGTGGATAAGTGTAAATTCTCGCATACAGAAATTAAAAATGCTGTTGTAACTTGCCAAAGTCCATGGAATCTAAAAGAACCCCCTTACTCGAAGCGTTAAACTGCTTGGCAATGATACACCACGAAAGTGAAATTGACCCAAATGTGAATCTAAATTCTGAATTATTAGAAGAAATCAAGTCTATGGCAGCCAGATTGTACATGGAAGTTGACATTGAGTTGCTTTCAAGGCAGTATGCTGTTCATGAAAAATCTGATGTAGCGGGAAATTCAGAAGAAAAATTTCCTTCAACCGTTGAATCAACTAACAATTCAATTGTTCATGACTTATCCGAATCCCAATTTGAATCCAAATTGCCAGAAGATGTATTGGAGGAACTTGCAGACGAATCCGAAGTATTACTTGCAGACGAATCCGAAATAGCATCGGAAGTAGCATCGGAAGTGGAACTTGCAAACGAATCGGAAGTATTACTTGCAGATGAATCCGAAATAGCATCGGAAGTAGAATCCGAGGTAGCATCCGAAATTAAATTTGGCGAAGAACTCCCCCCCCCCTCTGTACCAAACAATGACCCAAGTGAAATACCGCCTCCAATAGTTCAACCTGCAGAAATAGAACAGGCCAATGTATACAGAACAGTTCCTACGGATATCGCTCCAACATTGTTTCCCCTTGAGCCCCTTTCCAATGCTTCGAATGAATCAAATACTGGAAGCAATAAACGAGACAGTAATTCCGTTATTGCACAATTTCCCCTCAGTAGGCGTTTTGAGTTTTGCAACATCCTTTTTGGGGGAGATATGAAAATAATGGGTTCTTGTATTCAAGAAATTATTGACGCACCCGATGAAGCAGGGAGGTTGGAGGTATACGGACGCTGGTACGATCAAAAACAGTGGCGTAGGCGAGATGAATCGGCAGGTGATATGCACAAGATGATCAAACGCATTCTCAACAATTAATCTGTAGCACCGGGTTTCCCTGGTGATGCAACAATTTATTCGTTCAAATTCTTTTTTTATTCCACTTTGTGGATTGTCCTTGGGTATCATTTGGATTCATTGTCCTGGAGCAAATCCCTTTTTTCACCTTTCATGCATTCGATTTGTTGGCCATCCAATTCACTTTTCAATTTGGGGTAGTACATTATTTTTTATTTCGACAATTCTTTTTTGGTCTTTGGTTTGGCCAAAATATCGCAGCATCAATCCCCAATTGCGCATGGGTTCGGTATTTTTCTTTAATACAGCGATTGCACTGCAATTTTTTGGTCCTGAAATCGGCAATAAAAATCATTGGATACAAGAACCCTCCCAGAAATTGGCGGTTATTTCAATCACAGATACGCTAATTCCAAATGCAAAAGGACATGCTGGTGAAATCCGTTGTTTGGGATTTTTAGATTCCATGGGGGAGTTTTATCCACATCCATTGAACTTCCGTGTAAGCTTGCCCAAGGGTGTTCCCCCACCATCAGTTGGAAGTTTATATCATTTGCCTGTTCAGGCACTTCGGCCCTACGTAAATTCCACGATCCCTGGATCGGTTCAGTGGGAAGATATTATGCAGTCAATCGAAGTAGATGGGAATTTGCGTTGGGATACCCTGTTTTTATTTGCAGGAAAGCGGCCCCTTGGAAGAGGATTTTCTGTAAAATTAAGATTCTTGTCTGTAGTGAGGAAGCAATTATATGACAATCTAACCCCAGGCCATGCTGGACTTGTGTATGCCATGTTGATTGGCGATAAGGCAGGATTGGAACCCCACATCGAAAAGCAATTTGCTATTGGGGGTTTAATGCATGTCTTGGCCGTTTCTGGGATGCATGTGGCATTGATTATGGGGGCTCTAATGTGGTTGTTAACCCGCATTGGCGGGCGAACCAAACCTGGGATAGCAGCACTCATTGTTTTGATAATGATGGGATGGGTATATGCATGGATTACGGGTTCGGGTGCTTCTGTGATACGCGCTATGTTAGGTGCGACTTGGGTTTGGGTGGGCAATTATGGGTTTGGACGAAAACAACACCTTATGCATGTTCTTCTTGGCGCTGCCTATATTCAGATTTTGTGGAATCCACATGTGATTTTTCAGTTGGGATTTCAATTGAGTTATTTGGCTGTATTGGGCATTGGAACGCTGCACGATATTTGGTCAAAGCAATGGAAAACACCCATTAAATGGCTGAATATATTGTTGCTAAATATCAGTCTAACCCTTACAGCTACATTGTTTACGGCACCATTGATGCTATTGCATTTTCATTCTTTTCCGACATGGTTTTTACTTGGCAATCTACTTTTATTGCCCTTATTTACGATTGCTGTTTATCTGGGTCTTCTGTGTTTATTTCTGGGTTGGATACCCTATATTGGATATATTTTGTATTGTGGGTTCGCATTTTTTTTGAAGGGATTGCTCTTTGTTTTGCAGTGTGGCGAATTACTTCCTTTGAAACAACTCAAAACCCTAGAAATTGGTTGGTGGGAAGCAATTTTGATGTGGATTTGTTTGGGATGTGTTTACAGGATATGCAAGCATACAGCTCAGCGACATTTAAGGCTATACAATCCGAAATACTGCCTTAAAAGCAAGAAAAAAAACAGGGTCAACCAGTTTCTCAACATCCAAAAATCTCGCACTTTTAGCTCGATTCAAGCGCCGAACCAACCAAGCAATAGTATTTTCCGACCGATTGTACTGCTTTTGGCAGGCGTGTTTGTGTTGATATCCGGCATTGAATATAAGAGAGTACAACGCGCTAAATCTGAGCACTCATTCGTTATTGTTCGTTTTAATAAACAATGGAATTGCCATAAAAAAGGCGATACACTGTTAATTCGTGGAAATATATCCAGAATGCAAAGTAGAGAATTCTTAATCAAAGAATTACAAACGTATGTTTCGCTTTACGCGGTTCATGCAGTTTTGTGGGTCCAAGAATGACGGGAAGTTCAATTCGCCAGCACAATTACTGCATCATTTTTCATAGTATCTGTCGACCTTCGATAACACGACAACAAGACACCCAGTCTCTAGCGAAAGAGATACAATGGCGATTCAGAGTCGGATTTGTAAGACAATTTTTTCCTATGCGATACCCGGAGTATCCTTTAGTATGATTTATGCATACATACACCATAGTGTTTGTACATTTGCCTTATGTCTTCATTACTCATAACAGAGATTCGAGAAAGAGTTGCCTATTTGGTCTTGAATTATACAGAAAAACGCAATGCGCTATGCCCTGTTTTGGTTGAAGAAATGACAGCGGCTATTCTTGATTTTAATACCCAACAAAACATCAAGATTATCGTAATCAAGTCGGCGGGGAAGCCATTTTGTGCTGGGGCTGATTTGCAGTATTTGACCCAGATGCGTCATTTTACAATCGAAGAGAATGAAAAAGATTCAAGCTGTTTGCGCCATTTATTTGATGCCATTTATCTTTCCCCAAAATTGGTTATTTCACAAGTCGAAGGCCCCGCATTGGCCGGTGGGTGTGGATTGGCAACCTTGGCCGATCTTTGTATTGCCACACCCGAAGCCAGTTTTGGATACACAGAGGTTAAAATAGGATTTATTCCTGCGTTGGTTATGGTTTATTTGTCCGAAAAAGTGGGTGGCGCAGTTATGGCAGATTTATTGCTTACGGGCAGAATTCTTACTGCAGCGGAAGCCCAGAAGCTACAGCTGGTTCAACGCATTGTTGACACAGATTTAATTGCAGAATATGTAGATAATTTGGCTTTAGATTTGTGTGAAAACACATCATCTCAGGCTGTTTCTGCTATTAAAACTATGCTCCGAGCGATTCCCACCATGAACCGCACGGAAGCACTCGAATATGCTGTAAAACAAAATGCAAAGGCCCGCGGAACCACAGATTGTAAGAAAGGAATGGATGCATTTTTAAATAAACAAAAGATTAAATGGTAGTCGGATGCGCTTAATCGATACCCACTGTCATTTGTATAGCGAGTCTTTCGATGCCGACCGAGAATTGGCCATTGCCCGGGCCAAAGATTTGGGAATACAGCGCATTATCATGCCCAATGTTGACTTAAAAACCCTTCCCGGTATGCACCAATTAATGGAGCAATATCCTGGTTTTTGTGATGGAATGATTGGACTTCACCCCTGTGATGTAAAGTCTGATTACGAGAAAGAAATCGAAAGTTTATTTTCCTTCTGCAATACCCATACATATTGTGCGGTTGGTGAAATTGGCATCGATTTATACTGGGACCAATCCACGCAAGAAATACAAGAGAAAGCGTTTCTTATGCAGCTAGAATTTGCTCTATCTCGCAATCTCCCCATCGCGATTCATTCGCGAAATGCAACCCAAAGAATCATAGAACTCCTCAAATTTTATAAAGGAAGGCCAATTTCTGGGGTTTTTCATTGCTTTTCCGAGAGTCTTGAATTGGCCGAAGAGATTCTCAAATTCGAAGGGTTTTACTTGGGTATTGGAGGGGTTTTAACGTATAAAAATGCAGGGTTAGCAGAAGTCATATCCAAGATTCCCATCGAACATATTGTGCTCGAAACCGATAGTCCTTATCTTCCTCCTGTTCCTCATAGGGGAAAGCGAAATGAGCCATCATATACCCGTTTGGTAGCAGAAAAAGTTGCCGATATAAAGGGAATTTGTTTGGACGAAGTGGCTTTCATTACTTCACGAAACGCCGGAATGCTTTTTGGAGAATAAGAGTTAGGATGTAAGCCCAAACCGATCCCAAATGGTTTGTGGATTTGTTTACCACCAATTTGTATTTCTTTCCTTTTCAATAATGAGCCCTTCGAAAAACGCTCTTGCGTTCAATAGGACAAGTAAAAATCAAAAATTTAGCGATATTTGAATCGTTGTAATGAACCGTAAGAAAAAAATCATCACCCGATGCACATAGAACAAATTTATACTGGTTGTTTGGCGCAGGGCGCGTATTATATTCACAGTGGGGGCGAAGGCATAATTATAGATCCATTGCGAGAAGTTGGGCCTTACTTAGATCGATTGTCTCGAGATGGCGTGGTCCTTAAATATATTTTTGAAACACACTTCCATGCAGATTTTGTGAGTGGGCATTTGGATTTAAGTGCTAAAACACAGGCTCCGATTGTTTTTGGCCCATTGGCGAATCCATCCTTTCCCTGCATTATTGCGAAAGACGACCAGGAGTTTTTGGTGGGTAAAATTCGCATAAAGGTTTTGCATACTCCAGGCCATACCATGGAAAGTAGTTGTTATTTATTGATTGATGAGCAAGGAACCCCCCACAGCCTCTTTTCTGGTGACACCCTATTTTTGGGTGATGTCGGCCGCCCTGACTTGGCACAAAAAGCCATTGATACAAGCCAAGAGGAATTGGCAGGTATTTTATACGATTCCTTGTTGAATAAAATTATGCCTTTGCCCAATTCAGTTATGGTTTATCCTGCCCACGGCGCAGGTAGCTCTTGTGGTAAAAACATGATGAAGGAGACCATGGACAGTCTTGGGCATCAAAAAGAAATGAACTACGCTTTAAACCAACCCACAAAGGAAGCTTTTGTTGAAGCGGTATTGGACGGATTAATGCCTGCACCGGCGTATTTTCCAATGAACGTATCTATGAATAAAAAGGGGTACAATTCTATGGATGAAGTGATGGGTAAAGCATTGCGGTCTTTGGGAGTGGAAGCGTTTGAAATGGTGGCTGAACGAACCCAATCAGTTATTCTTGACACCCGCTCACCCGAGGAGTTTGCCAAGGGATTTATTCCCAGAAGTATAAATATCGGTATTGATGGACAATTTGCGCCTTGGGTGGGATCGGTTATTGCGGACAGTGAAAAGTCCATTTTGTTGGTTACTGCACCTGGCAGAGAGGTTGAAACAATAACCCGTCTTTCTCGGGTTGGATTTGATTGTGTTTTGGGATACTTACAAGGGGGATTTGATACGTGGATATCGGCTGAGAAAAAAATAGACCGCGTAAACCGCATAACCGCCTCACAATTTGCTGCTGAATTAGCAATCGGAGAAAGCGTAGTTATCGATGTCCGAAAAGAGGCTGAATACCGGGGAGAACATATTGAAGAAGCCTTCAATAAACCACTAGACTTTATCAGCGACTGGGTTCAGGGAATTGATTCCCAACGCCCATTTTTTATGCATTGTGCTGGGGGCTATCGCAGCATGATTGCCGCATCTATTTTGAAATCAAGGGGCATTCACAATTTCAAAGAAATTGAGGGTGGTTTTGGCGAAATTGCCAAAACCACCGCACCAAAAACCGATTTTATTTCCCAAAGCAAATTACAGAAAACATGATGTTTTCGGAAATGCAACGCAGAAATCAATCAATCAATGGTTATCGTTTGAGCAAGGAGTAATTGAATATGCCCCAGCGGTGCAAGCGGTATCGTATTGATACCCAAATGCATCCCAATCCATAGACCGCGCTGTCTTTAAGATTTATTGAACTTGCACCTGGAAAATACTTGGTGGGGCAGCTAATCTCACCTATGCTAAAGTTGGCATTTACACACTGGGCAATTATTTGGTTGTCAAATAAGAAATGATTGGAATTTTTTTCCCAGGGGGTATTCTCTAAAACTTCACGTGAAAAAGCCCTGTAACCACTGTGGTATTCTGACAATTTTTGATTCATTAGGATATTTTGAATCAAGGTGAGGATTCTGTTTGAGATGTATTTGATCCAAGGCATTCCCCCTGCTATGGCCCCTTTTCCCAAAATGCGAGAGCCGACAACTACAGGGTAGATATCGCTAGCCAAAAGGTGAGCCATCGCCGGAATCAATTTGGGGGTATATTGGTAATCGGGGTGCAGCATGATAATGATATCTGCCCCCAATTCTAAGGCTTTGCGGTAGCATGTTTTTTGATTTCCGCCATACCCTAAATTTTTTTTGTGCCGAATCAAATGTTGTATTCCCAAGCGTTTTCCAAGCACCAGGGTTTCATCGTTTCCAGCATCGTCAACCAGCACCACATCGTCTACAATATCAAATGGAATCTCACGATAGGTTTGTTCTAGGGTGAGTGCCGCATTGAACGCGGGCAATACAACAACCACTTTTTTTCCTTGAATCATACTGCGAAAATAGGGCTTTGCAAACGGAGCAGCACAGTCGGTGGGTTGGATGGCGATTTCTTCGGCAGCCGTTCATTAAACTTAATGAAGCCAGGAAAGTACAATACGGAGTTGACTTACCCATACAAGCATATTCAATAGGGGTGGGTCTAGCATGAGTTCAGCGCTTTCTAATTTGGCCAGCAACAATCCGTTGGGAATGATTAACCATACATTGGCGGTGCCATGGGCCAACATTTTGGTTCCGATTGATTCGGTGGCTTCCGGAAAATAGCAATTACTCCGCCGAAAAAATGACAAACTATACAAGTTCGATATCAAACGCAAATTATACCAGCCAAAGTGTTTAATCAATACTGATAGTGGGCAAAACTTACCGTTTGTAATACATATACAGTCCAGCTGTCCAGCCCATAAATTCAGGCATCTCATACTCATTCTGTACGTTTAAATTGCCAGAGTTCAGGTTGTATTTCTCCCAAAATTTGCCGTTTTGATTGTATTGATTTTCGACACTGCCCAAAAATGATTCTAGTAAGGTTTGTCGTGTTGAGCAGAATAATCGGGTGTATTCAGGACGGATTTTTGATATTGGGCCCCACAATTTGGGATCTAGGGTTTGTTCTTCTTCGTCGGCTGGAACCAACCCTAATGGGGACCTTCGAAATATTGGTCTACTGGGAATCATGCAGGAGTTGAAAAGGCTGTAATTGTGGCTGTAATTGTAGATCCCTGCTGCTGCAAAATGGGTTAAACAAGGCCATGCATTGGGACTATTCCACTGTGTTTTCCACACAACACGATTCGAAACAGGAAGGCAAGGTATTACCCCGAATCTAGTAATCAGTGTATCACACAAAAACAAGAGTGCCAATGTTGATTTCCGATTTTGTTTGGCTAGTTTGGTAAAATAGGGCATAAATTGCGCAGCACCCAGAACGAAAGTTTTTTTATTGTTTAGCAAGTCAAAATCCCAATACAATCCTGTGGATTTGTCGTAAAGAGTTTTATTCATTGTTTTTTTTCGCTGGAGCGCAGTTTTTTTCCAGGCCTTAGAAATGTATTTTTCGCCCAGAATTGCATAGCCCCTTGCAAGGGTTAATTCGCCCATATATAAGAGGCAGTTTAGGTCTAGTGCGGCAATACTTTCACAGCGCGCATCAAAGCGAGGGGTAAAGTCCCACCCGCTTTCTGCCTCAGCCAACATGTGTTTGCACAATGTTTGTCCTTTACTTTGTCTTTCTCCTTGGGCTCTAAACACACTGTCTTTGGTTTCTTGTTTTAGCAGGCTGTCAAATTCAGTTCCCAACCGCTGCTTCAAAAAACGAGAAAATCGTTGAAGGTAAACTTCATCTGCATTTTGTCCGTAATGATTTAGGCCATATTGCAGGGACAATCTCGCTTTTACTATTCGATCGGTTTGGGTTGTTTTTTTTAGTGGATTACTGCCAAGCAAATCTTGGGCGATATGTTCGTTTTTTTCATGCACAGCATGCATTCTGTCATCAAGTATCAAATGGACGCTTGGATGGACTGGTTTGTGTGAACCTGAAATTTTTGAAAATCGAAGGGGTAGCATTGTTGTGAATCGATTTTCCATCCACCAGTAATGTTCTTTTGCTACCGCATCCAATGCAGACCGAAGCCAATTGGTATCCTTGGTGCGACAAAAAATATCCATCACCATTTCTGACAATAAAGGGGGTTGAGATCGGTTGCACATCGAAAATCGGTTTGCATTGGGAACAAATCCAAATCGATTTACCAGGTAAATGAGGTTGTTACAATTGTTTATCGCTTGGATTAACTGTGAAGAATCGGCAGATGTGAGCAATCCTAGATTGATAAAATAGCTATCCCAATAATACATCTCAGCAAACAAGGTATTTCCCCTAAGGGTTGGTGTTGTGTAGGGGTAGGGTAGACCAATATAGTCGGCAGAATCTCGGGGCAAGAAGTGCAATGTGTTTCGCCAGTGTGTGTTATAATGCCCAATGGCCGATGGCTTTGTTGCATACGATGGAGAGTCTGTCATGCCATTAGAATTGGATGGGTAGTTTTCAGCCCCTATTTCGTTGGGAATCGCATAAAAAAATACGGTAAATACCATTGAAAAAAACAGGTGAATAAGATTGAATAGCTTGTGGTTTCGTTTTTTTATTCGGTATCTATTATGCTGACACATTCAACAAAAATAGGTGTCTTATTACTTGATTGGATATCGAAGAATTGGGGTATCTCTTATTCACGGGGTTTTACCCACAAATCGAATTTTAAGGGGCCACCACAAAAACACAATTGTTTTTTGCTTTAGAGGAAGGATTGGAAATTTTTGACTATATTTGGTTCACTATGTCACTATATTTTATTTTTGCGGGATTATTGATAGTTCTGTCATCGATCGTTACAATTCAACAGGGGTCTGTTGCAGTGATTACTATGTTTGGCAAATACAGCCGCATTCTCAATCCAGGATTTAATGTTCGCGTTCCTTTCTTAGAG
>SXGQ01237946.1_pt1 | contig 18065 bp, 14 predicted proteins | sample 3178371 | NCBI WGS metagenome assembly SXGQ01 (sample SAMN11356859, study PRJNA531348) | freshwater metagenome | isolation source: freshwater sample F1-20 | place: China: Fuxian Lake, Yuxi | collected 2017-12-25 | reverse complement strand
GAACGAGGTCACCGACGGCGACGACCTGCACGTCGTTGCCAACGAGGCCCTGCTCCACCATGGCGCGGAAGACCAGACGGCCGATCCGGCCGAACCCATTGATCGCTACTTTGACAGGCATGTTCTTGATTTCGTTTTCTAAGTTTCAGGATGAGGAAAACCGAACACCCAGCGTATTCGCGAAGGGGGTCGGGTCAACGCGTTTTTGGGAAACAGCCGCGTCTCGGGCCCACACAAGCCCTGATCTTCCACAGTCGTCACGGTTCCAGCGGTTGGCAACCCGGGCAGAGGTAGGTGGATCTCGATGCCTGTCGGATCCGCTGGATCGGCAGGCCGCATCGTGGGCACGGAGCCCCCTCGCGGTCATACACCCTGAACCCGGAACCCTTCCCGCCGAGCGAGCCCCCCCCGGTTTCCCGGTGGAACAGGGTCCACTTCGCAGGATCCTTGGAACGGGTGGCCGCCATACCCAGAGTGATGGCCTCGAACAACACGGAGCGGATCGCTTTGTGAAGCGGGTGGACCTCAGACTCTCGCAGGTCTCGGGTTGGGCGTTGTGGATGGATTCCCGCCTCGAACAGGCACTCCGCGGCGTAGATGTTGCCGATCCCCGCAATGCATTGGGGATCCATCAGCCGCACCTTGATCGGTTGCGCGCTGTCGCCGAGTGCAGTGGCCAGCCGTTCGGGCGTGAAGCCGCAATCCAGTGGCTCGGGCCCCAGTCCAATGGGGAGCTCCCAAACCCGATCCACCCGCCCCAAACCCCGGGCATCTGCAAATACAAGCCGGTCGTCATCGAGGTGGAAGGTCACCGCCGGGTACGGAGGAGATTCCTGATCGGGCCCCACGACCGCCACCCGGCCGGTCATTCCCAGGTGAACCTGAAGAAACCCATCGGGAACACCGCCTTCGGACTGCAGGCCGAACAGGAGGACCTTGGCCTGTCGTGCCACGGGTCCGAAGAACCTCCCGATGCAGTCGTGGGTGAACGATCCCTGTGATGCCGGGGGGATCGAGCCGGGCCGATGGATCTCCACGCCCTGGATGATGCACCCAACCAGTCGTGGCGCGAGGCGACGGCGCAGGACCTCGACTTCGGGAAGTTCGGGCATGCTGCGGACCGTAATGGCGACTCCGGGATTCGCCACCCCGAGGGAGGGCTGGACGGCGGACTGGGAGGTGTTCGCGACAAAAATCCCAGCGCTTGCATTTGCGGTCCACGGTCCGCATCTTTTTCTGCTCTGACTTTCAACAAACTGCACGGCTGTCCGTGGAGCCTTTAAGAACATGAGTGAATCCCTCGACCTAGCCCTCGATCTGGAAAAGGCCTTTCTTCCCTCCTGGGCCCAGAATTCCGTCGACGCGAACGCCAACAAATATGCCAGATACGATGGCAGTGAGGGTGCGGAACGTGGAGACGGACGTGGTCCCCGAGGCAATCGCCCTCCCCGCCCGGGTGGACCTGGGCGTGGAGGTGGGGGGTTCGGTTCAGGGGGCGGTTTCGGCCCACGTCCCGACCGCGGACCGCGACGTGATTTCGGCCCCCGGCCCGGTGGCCGCGGACCGGGTGGACCGGGTGGACCGGGTGGACCCGGCGGCGGTGGCGGTGGACTCCGTTGGGATCCGACCCAAGCCGGCGATGGCGGTCGACCGGGACGGCCCCGGGACGGCCGTCGGCCGGATCGCCGAGAGGCTCCGGAGCCCCTCATCCCCGTCGACATCGACCTCCGTCCGGATCCCGCCGGCGTTTCCTCACTCGCACGGCAGATCAAACTGGGCGGAAGGGCCTATCCGCTGCTCGAGGTCGCCGGCTTGGTCGTCCAGAAGCCGGACCGCTACGAGGTCACCTTCCGCACCCTGAGAGGCAAGGATGGACAGCCGCAACAGCGACTCTTCGTCTGCTCATTGGACGACAGCATCTGGCTCAGCGAGGCCGACGCCGTCCGCAATGCGCTGAAGGCCCATTTCGACACCTTCTACCAGACCCTGACCCAGCCGTGCGATCCCCCGAAGGGCGTCTGGACGCTGGTGGCGATGTTCGACGAGATCGTCCTGGGTCCCCCGAACTATCACGGGTACCAGGAGCGTCTCCGTGAGATCCATGCGCAGCGCGCGCCCCGGCTGCCGTTCGAGATCTTCAAGAGCAAGGTCCGGATCGTGAAGGACGAGGCAGCAGTGAAACAGTGGGTGGATGGGCAGAGCCAACGCCTGGAGTACACCACACTGAACGTCCCGGAGGCCCAGACCCTGCACTCCCTCGGGGAGGTCGAGAACCATTTCCGGTCGGTGCACGCCATCAATCTGGTGAAGGAGGTTTCGCACTGGACGCTCAACCGGACCCCGAATGCCCCGCGCCTTCCTGAGCCACTGTTGAGGCTCCTGCGTGTGACCATGGACCGGGAGCGTCGATTCCCGATCCGCACGATGACCTCCCTGAGCGGGGCCTTCGCCCAGGCGGGCCTGCAGTTCTTCAAGCGGGACAAGACCGTGGTGCACGTTGCGGTGGCCCGGCCGCATTTCCTCGATCTCGAGGCTACGGCGGTACAGCCCGGACTCCGGCAGATCATCGAGTTCATCAACGCGAACTCCGGGGCGACCCGGAAGCAGCTCCTCGAGGCCTTGGCCCCGAGCCCAGCACCGGAGGCCCCTCCGGCTGCGGCAGCGGCTCCCGAGGTGACCCCGGCCCCTGCAGAGGGAGCTTCCCCGACGCCCGCAGCAACCCCGGTCGCACCCACACCGACCGCCGCGCAGCAGGAGTTGTTGGGCAACCTCCACTGGCTCATCCACCAGGGCCATGTGATCGAGTTCGCCAGCGGTCTTCTCGAGACGGCCAAGAAGCCGACCGCTAAGCCCGAGCCGGCCGCTGCGAAACCCCAGGAACCCAAGGCCGATCGACCGAAGAAGGATCGTCCTCCGCGCCCGCGGGGACGCTACGTCTTCGACAACGCAGGCCTCCTTCCGCTTCCTGCCGCTCAACCGGCGCTCGTGGGCTGATCGACAAACGCACTCATCAAACCCGGCAGATCCCCAATGGGACTGCCGGGTTTTTCGTTCCGGACGCTGCGGTCCCTTGCCCCCTCCAAAGCCCGCCACCATGATCGACCCATGAGGATCATCCACCTGGAGATCGGGGCCTGGATCGGGTTCGTGCTGCTCGTCGCATGGGGGTGCAGCCCCAAAACCAACGCGCCGGCACCCACAGTCTCCTCCAGCATCACCAACTACACGGTTCGCGGATTGGTGAAGTCGCTCAAGCGTCCGGAACGCGAGGCCGTGATCCGGCATGAGGAGATCCCCGGATACATGCCGGCCATGACCATGCCGTTCACGGTGCGGGAGTCCCGTGAACTGGAAGGCGTCGACCCGGGCGACTCCGTGGAGTTCCGGTTGCGGGTGACCGAAAACGACGGCTGGATCGATCAGGTCAAGATCGTGGCCAAGGCCGATCCGGCGACACGCAAGCCGGCCGCCACGAACCCACCTGCCCCGGCTGCCACCAACGCGGCCTTCCGGGTTCTTCCCAACGTCCCGGAACTCAGTCCAGGAGACACGGTCCCAGACTACGCCTTCACAAACCAACTGGGACAGGCCCTCCGACTGGCCTCGTTCCGGGGACAAGCTCTTGCCGTCTCGTTCATCTTCACGCGCTGTCCGTTCCCGCTCTTCTGTCCGCGAATGAGCGAGCGGTTTGCCGAGGTCCAGACCGCCTTCGCCGCCCAGAAGACCCAGTCGACCAACTGGCACCTGCTCTCGATCACCTTCGATCCCGAGTTCGACACGCCAGCGGTGCTGAAGGCCTACGGTCAGCGCTGGAAGGCGGATCCACAGCACTGGACCTTGGCAACAGGCGGATTTGACCAGATCGAGCCGTTTGCCACCAGCGTGGGACTCTATTTCGGCCGAGGGGTGTCGATCGCGGATCAGAACCACAACCTCCGGACCCTCGTGATCGGACCCGATGGCCGCCTCGTGCAGGTCTTCCGAGGCAATGAATGGACAGCCGAGGAGCTGGTCCAGTCGCTCCGGGGGGTGATGTCCAAACCGGGAACCTCACCCGGGAAGTGACCGGTGCTGGGACCTGGGTAATCCGACCTGGATAGGTCGATCCGGTTCACCGACTCTTCGTTGCGAGGTCCTGGATCCGATTCCGATCGGCGGCGAGGAGGTAGACGAGGCCGCCGATGGCACTCCAGACGAGATTGACGGTGTAGGCGATCAGAGAGAGGGACAGCGCGAGGCCCGGCTTGAGGGACAATCCTGGGATCGAGAAAAGCCAGACGAAGAGATTCTCGCGGACCCCAAGACCGGAGGGAGTCACTGGGAGGGCGGCGATGCAGACCGCCGAGAGGGAGACCAGTGCGATGAATGAGGCATCCACCGGCATCCCGAGCCCGCGGGCCAGCACCACATAGGTCAGGGCCACGATGATCGCAATGGCGGCGGACAGGGCCAACATCCGCACCAGGAACCAGGGACGTCGCCCGAACTGCCGACACGTCGCCAGGGCCCGGAGCGCCGAAGCCCCGTGCGGTATCCGTCTCACCAGTCTTGAAACCCGCCCCCCCTCCTCAAGCAGCCGCGTATAGAACCCGGCGATCAGAAGACCCAGGGCCGCCATGAGCATCGCCACCAAGGTCAGCCCGACCGCTTGGAACCTCTGGAACTCGCGAAGGAGGTGGAGGTGGTCCAGCAGGAGCACGGCTGCCACCACCAGCAGCCCCATCATCCCAAGCAGGCGGTCGACGAACACGGTAACTGCAGCCTCACCCTCCTGGCTCGGACAGCTCCGGGCTGCGTACCACGCCTTGATCACATCCCCACCGGCGGTACCGAGAAGGAAGGCATTGAAAAACTGGGCGATCAGGGAGATCCGAACCACATCACGGCCTCCCATGAACAGTCCCTGTTCCCGGAGGACCTGCCTCCAGCGCCACGCACCCAGGGCCACGAGAAGTCCGCAGAGGAGGAATGCGGTGGCCAGGCTGACCCCATCCAGAAGTCGGAATGTGGCCCAGAGGGCCAGCGGTCCATGGGTCCACGCCAGCCGGCGCTGTTCCCACTTCCCCAGCGAGGCCCACTCCGGTCCGCCGTTCCTCAGCAGCTCCAGCTGGACCTCGTTGCAGAAGATGACGTGCAGGATCACCGCCAGGAGCAGCCATCCCACGAGTGCACGCGCCACGCTCGGGATCGACGGGACGCGCACGGCGAACCTCACTCTTCGCCCCAAACCGACTTGATGTGCGCGAATCCGCGGCGGACATCCTCCGTCTCGATGCCCGGACTGAGTTCGAGGACCTTGATGTGCTCGGGTCGGACAAAGGGACGGAGGGCAGTGTAGTCGATCATGCCCGATCCCGGCGGGCAGTGGTCATGCTGTCCCTCCTCGTCGGCGATCACGTCGTGCACATGCAACCCGCCAAGGCGTTCGGCCATGCCCTCCAGATGCAGTGCATGCTGGATGAGACCGAGGTTCTCCTTGATCTGGGCATGCCCACAGTCGTGCCAATAGCGGACGTTCGGCGGCAGCTGGGCGAGGAAGATGGGGAGGTCGTGGTCGAACGGGATCTCCTCGACCGCCTCACGGTTCTCGATGCCCAGCATCAGACCCTCGGCCGCGGCGGCGTCGGCGAGGTTGCGGATCATGTCGAGGGCCAGCTCGAGGGGCCGTTCCTTGCGGCGTTCTCGCTTGGAGTCCATCTCCTCGACGAGCTTTTGATAACGGGGGGTCTCCCGTTCGCCCCGAGCGACCATCTCCTCGAGCTTCTCGTTGTAGTCCTTGATGTCGACCTGTCCGGAATGCAGGACGACGAGCTTGGCCCCCACCCGTGCGGCGGTCTCGATCGTCTTGAGCGAGTGCTTCCAGGCCGACTCCCGCTCCCTTCGGTCTTCCGAGCTGAACTTGAAAAGGTTCGGGGCCGGCCAGTGTACGCCCATCGGAAGGGGGCAGAAATTATGAAGGGTGGAGATCTTGATCTCACCCGCCTGCACGGCGTCGAGGATTCCGGGCAGAAGGCTAATGCGGATGCCGTGGCTCAGCTCGGCATACTCGAAGCCGAGCTCACGGATCTCACGCAGCATCGCCCGGCCATCGGTGTGGCGTCCGGAGTTCCAACAGGTCGAAAGGGAGTACATGGAAGTGAAAAGTCGCCGGAGGTGTCCCCTAGGACAACAACCGGCGACATGGGATTCAATCCGACAGGCCGGTCATTACTGATCGGCGTAGCGGGCGGCCAGCATCGCGCTGAACTTGGCCACCTTGAGCTTGCGGCGGCGTCGCTCACTCGGCTTCTCGTAGTGCCGCTTGTTGCGGACCTCGCGGAGAGTATTCTCCCGGTCGACCTTTTTCTTGAGTCGGCGCAGGGCCCGATCAATCGGCTCGCCTTTCTTGAGTTTGATTTCGCTCAAATCACGTTCACGTCCTTTCCTCAACGCGGTTCGCAGACCTTACGGCCCGTGACTCCGCGCCCGCCTGTACGGGACAGACGGGAAACCCGGGAACTCGCCTAGGCAAACCCCGGGGGAGGAGTGAAATACGCTTTTTTTAGACTGAGGCAAGAGCGGAAACCAACTCAGCGACTTATTCGGTAGTCTTCAGTGATCCCCGGGACGCCGGGCCGGAACGGGTCTCAACATCGAGCCCTCCATGGGAACTCATTCCCGAAGACGCACCGGACGTTCGTTGCGCCCCCCCAACAGACGCATCCAGGCTTCTCCTCCAGCCCAGGATCCATCCCGCCCCAGGAAGACCGGATCCGGGAAGGCCTTCCGGCGGCCGGAAATCCGCCCCTCCCATTGGGCCACAACGGCTTCAAGAGCAGGAGGGCGGTCCGATGGCGGCACGACATAGTCATATCCCTGCGGAACGAGACCTGGGGTTGCCCGCAGGGACCGCTCAGCGACACACCGCACCGCCGCATAGGGATCGTCCATCAGCAGTCCCAGATACGGACCGATCCAGTCGGATCCCGACACCGCGCGGGCCGGTTCCCAACCGAGGTGCCAAGCCATCAATGCCCGCTGTCCCGCATCCCCTGACAATGTGATCCGGACGGAATCCGCCACCGTCCGCTGTACCTCATCCAACTGCGATGTCTTGTGGCCATACCAGCGCTCCAGATGCTCAGCAGTCCAACCCAGGGGCTGGTCGAGATGGCACAGATTGCAGGCGTTGGGACGCCCCGTGGACAGCTCGGTTGCGACCCTCGGACTGCTGATCTGATGGCTGCGGATGGCCGTCAGGACCCCATAGGTCGTGTGCGGCATGTGGCAATTGTAGCAATCGCTTCCGGAAGATCCGGACCGGTGGTGGGTGTGGGATTCAAGAACAGCGGATTCCCGAAATCGCTCGTGGCACTGGGTGCAGGCGCGGGCGTCCTGTCGGTTGGCCGCCAGGAGGTCGGCCGGCTCGCTCTCATGGAGGGAGTGGCAGGACAGGCACGAGAATCGACCTCCCTCGAAGCAGGGGGATTTGACCAGGCCGTTGTGTTCCCGGCCGCTGACCCGGACCATGCCGTCGGACCAGAAGAAATCCTCGAGGAGCCGCGGATTCCGGGCGATGTACTCGCGGAGTCCCGGCACCCGCTCCACCTCGTCGGGCTGGATGAGGGGCGTCGTCTCCGCCAACACGTCGCCAGGGCGGAATCGAAAACCGTCCTGTCGCCAGTTCTCGGAGCGGTCGATCCACTTCATGGAATGGCAAAACCCACAGGTTTCGGAGGCCCTCACGGGATCGATCTTCTCCGGGTGGACGATCTCGCGGGCCAGCACGGTCGGATCGGGCTTTGGGGCATCGAGACCTGCGGCCCGACGCGCCTCAACGTGGGCCCGGCCGGGTCCATGGCAGGCCTCGCAGGAGATGCCGAGCTCGGCGGCCCGCGTGTCCATGCGCCTCGCCACCGGGTCCACCCGAGGCTCGATCGCCGTCGTGTGGCACCGGCTGCAGGTGACATTCCACGCCTCCGACTGATGCGACATCCCCGGGGGACGCAGGAACGTCGAATTGCGGGGCACCCACCGCTGCTCCGGGATCAGCCAGGTAAATGGAAAGCCGACCTGCAGATTCCCGCCCCCCTCCGGCATCCAGAACACCTGCATGTGATGCGACCCCGTCACAAGGGTCACCTGGGTGTCGAGACCCGGCACGCCCGAGGCCGGCGTCGGACCCGGATCCACCTTCTCCAGCCGGACCTTCAGGACCTGCCCCTCCTCCGACAGCCGGAACCGGGTCCCGTCATTGGTGAGGACGACATTCCTGAAATTGGCCCGCACCGTCTCGGGCGAGGCCAGCTGGGTCATGGTCCGATGATAGGTCCGGTGCCACGACTGGAACTGGTCGGCATGGCAGTCCCTGCAGGACTCGGATCCGATGTAACCGTCGGGCCCCCCTTGTCGTGGGATCCCCCCCTCCAGATCCGTGGATGGGGCCCCAGCGGTCCGCACAGAGGCGGAAGACTGTTCCCGCGGCGTTGAATCGCCCGGGGCTTCCTGTCGGGAGCACCCGGGGAGGATCACCAGGAGGACGAGCGCCCATCCCACGGCGGACACCACGGCACGCGCGACAGGGCTGGGAATCCGGGTGGACATGACAGCGTCTCAGGATCGCTGGGCGGACAGTGATTCCATAAGCCGTCCCATCTCGAGAGCGGTCCGCGCCGCCTCACGACCGCGGTTGGTCTGGGGATCCAGACACCGGACGCGGGCCTGTTCGACCTGGCTGACCGTCAAGACCTCATGGATCATCGGCACTCCCGTCTTGAGGGCCAGACGCATCAAGCCCTGGCTGACAGCGTCACCGATGTGGTCGGCATGGGAGGTCTCGCCTTGGAGGATCAGGCCCAGGCAGATCACGGCAGTGGGGGGATGATGAAGGCGCCGCGCTAGGGCCGCGGCTGCGACCGGGATCTCCCAGGCGCCGGGCACACGGACCACCTCGGGTTCCAGGGCCCCGGCCTCGCGGAGAGTCTCGCGCGCCGATTCGAGCATGCCATCGACGTAAAGGGAGTTGTACCGAGACGCGACGATGGCGATCCGAAGTCCGGATCCAGAGGGGAACGATGCACCTGAGTCTGCGGTCAGCATGGACCGACCCTCCTGCACCCTGTTGACGACCTCAACCCCCAACTCTCGTGGCGGGATGATCCAACGAACAAGTTGCTTGGCGAAGGACCACAGGCCGGACGATCCTGAAGGTCCAGGGTCTCTCGGCCCTCTGATAACTCCATGTCATCCCGTTTCCTGAACCTGCTGGTCGGCCTGGTGTTGACCCTGAGCCTTCGCGCCTCAGCGGCGGCCACAACCTCCTCGGTGTCCTCGTCAGGATCCTGGCCCACCAACGCCCTGAGCCTGAACGAGGCGCTCGAGGTCGCTCTGCGCCAGAGCCCGACGATCCTTAAGGGTCGCCAGGATATCCAGGAATCCTACGGGGTTTCCCTGCAACTCAAGTCGGCCATGCTACCCCGCGTCACCGGTTCGGCGTCCTACCTCGCCATCGGGGATGGCAACATCGAGTCCGTCCAGACCCCGGGGTTCGACTTCCGCCTCCGAAACAACCAGTTCTGGTCCGCCAACATCCTGGTGAGCCAGCCCATCTACGCGGGCGGCGGGATCCAGTCCCGGGTGCGATCCGCCGGCCTCACCCGCGAGGCCGCCCTCGCCCAGTTCCAGTCCATCGTCGCGGACGCCCTTCTCTCCATCAAGGTGGCCTACGACGACGTCCTGCTCTCCATGGAGCAGATCAAGACCCAGAAGGCATCGGTCGCCCTGCTTGAGAAGGAGCTCCTCGACCAGAAGCGGCGCTTCGACGCCGGGACGGCCCCTCGGTTCAACGTCCTCAGGGCCGAGGTGGAACTCGCCAACGCCAAACCCCGGCTGATCCGGGCCGAGAACGCGTTCCGCATCTCGAGGGACAACCTGGCGACGTTGCTGGGCTGGAACATCCCGACCAATTCAGTCGACAGCATCCCGCTGGGGCTCTCCGGCCGCCTCACCGCGGAGCCCTTCGATATCAGCCTTCCCATGGCGATCGCCAAGGCCCGGGTCCAGCGCCCCGAGCTGACCGTCCGGACCATGGATCGCCGACTCCGGAAGGAGGAGGTCACACAGGCGCAGGCTAACTACTATCCCTCGGTCTCGATCGGGGGCGGCTATCAGGGTCAGAGCCGAGTGTTCTCGGATGATCTTTCGCTGGTGCTCGATGGCTGGACCGCCGGAGCCCAGTTCAACTGGAGCATCCTCGACTTCGGTCTCACCAAGGGACGCGTCGACGCCGCGAAGGCACGGCTGGCGAAATCTGAGATCGACCAGGACGACACCGGACGGCGGATCGACCTCGAGGTCCGGACGGCCCACTCGACCTTCATCGAGGCGCGTGAGGTCCTCGCGTCCCAGCTGAAGGTGATCGAGCAGGCGGAGGAAGCGGTGCGCCTGGCCATGGCCCGCAACGATGCCGGATCGGGAACGCAGCTCGATGTCCTGTCGGCCCAGACAGCCCTGACCGATGCCCGCACCATTAATGCCCAGGCACTGCGCGACTACGCCGTGGCCCTCGCGCGGCTCGACCGTGCCATGGGGGAGGGCATTCAGCTTCTCGCGAACAAGCTCTGAGCAGCGCTCCAGCGGACCGCCGATCGGCTTTCTCAGCCCATCAAAGCCTCAGCCTCGGCCTCCGACACCCGCTGGAGCACGATCTCGAGCAGCCGGGGATCACTCCCGATCCCGGGGGTATACCAGACCCTGCGCCCCTCCCGGACGGTGGGATTGATCCAGGTCGGCAGTCCCGACCGCATCCGGGATGCCACGGCTTCCGAGGATTCCCCCAACAGCACCGGAATGTCCTCCTGGCTATGGAGCCCATCACTCATGAAGAACGGAACCACCACCAGGTCCTCGGTCGGACAGGTGCGGATGCAATCCTCGATGCGGGGTGCCTCCTCCATGAAGACAGCATGGACGCCGGCATAGATTCCAAGTCGTCCTATCTCCGAGGCCTGAATCTCCACCGACTTCCGTGAGTTCTCGTTGTTGCCCGTGCCGTGGCCCGCAATGAACAGGCTGGTCCGACCCGGATCCGGTGGCAGACCGGCGGACCCTGGAGAATGTGTCATAGCCTCGCGGGCCCGCTCGAGGATCAGCTGCGCCATGGACGCGTGGGTGCCCACCGGATGGCAGTAGTGCACGTCCTGGGTGCCGATGCGGCGATGTCTCATCAGCCTGCCGGAGCTGTCGATCATTCCCAGCTCCCGGGGGATGATCTCCTCGGTGAAATAGCCCTCGCTGACGAACAGTGGCACGATGAAGACGCGCGGGGCCAGGACCTGCCGGAGGCATCCACAGAACGCGGGTTGCTCCTTCCAGAACCCGGTGGCCACCTCGGCGAACAGACCGTCCCGACGCATCCTGGCGGCGTGTTCCCGCACCGGCCGGGATGAATCAGCGGCCAGGGTGGATCCATGCCCCAACAGCACCAGCGCCGAGTCGGGTCGCCGGTGATGTCGTGTCGATTCCAGGACCAGGACGGGTCCGGGATCCGTGCCCCCTTCCGGGGTTTCTTCGACGGAGGACCCCATCAACCCTGGGGAGGGAAGGCGTTCTGCTCGGTCTCCATCCACCGGGTCGCGTAGTGGATCAGCGCGGTGGAGTCGGGAAGCTTGAGCTTGTCCTTGATGTGCCCGCGGTGGACGTCGACGGTCTTGGGGCTCAATCCCAGTTCCCCGGCGACCTCACGGGTGGTCATGCCCTGGCCGATGAGTCGGAAGACCTCGAACTCGCGGTCGGTCAGGTCGGCGATGGCGGGTTGGGAACCAGCCTTAGCGGGGCGTCCCAGGCTCTTGACCACCTTTTCCGTGATGGCGGGACTCAGGTAGATGCCACCGCCGAGAACCTTGCGGATCGCGACCATCAGCTCCCCTCCACCCGCACCCTTCATGATGTAGCCCTGGGCACCAGCCTTCAGGGCACGCTCCGCATGAAGGTCCTCGCCGTTCATCGAGAGGATCAGGATGGACAGATCCGGGAACCGCGCCCGGATATCCCGAACAAACTCCATGCCGCTTCGCCCCGGCATGTTCATGTCCGTGAGCAAGAGGTCGGGCACAACCTTGTCGAGAAGGGTCATGGCCTCCGCTGGATTCCCGGCCTCGCCACAAATCTCCAGATCGGCCTCCTTGCCGATGAGCTGGGCGAGCCCAAGGCGCAGGATGGGGTGGTCCTCCACCAGCATGATACGTTTGCGTGCTGGGCTGGGGACCGGCGGAGCGGCCGGCACGGGGCCGGCAGAAGGGGTCGATTCCGAGGCCACCGATTTTTCATCCCGTCTGTCCTTGGATTTCATAGGGCTTTCCAGAGCGAACAAGTGACGCGCAGCCCCCGGCGTGGTGCCGGTCCAACCTCCAGGGTCGCACCGATCATCTCGGCACGGTATTTCATGACCCGCATCCCCATGCCCATATCGTCACCATCGGGGCCTGAAAATCCACAACCATCATCTTCGACCAGCAGAACGATACGCGGGGATCGCTGCGCTAGATGGATCCGGATCCGTCCGGCACCGGAATGTTTCAAGGCATTGTTCACGGCCTCCTGTGCGATCCGGTAGAGCTGGGTTGCGACGTTGACCTCCTTGAGCAGAACGAGCCTCGGACAGATGAAGCGACATTGGACCCGGGTCATGGTCCGGACCCCCATCGCCAACTCCTCGAGCGCCCGCATCAGGCCATCGTCCTCGAGTGGCACAGGCGAGAGCCCATGGGAGAGGAGTCGCGCCTCGGTGACCGCCTCACGAAGCTGATGGGTGAGGTTCTGGACCTGAGGCTGCAGGTTGGGGGCCTTGGCCTCGACATCACTGGCAAGGGCTTGTCCAAAAAGCTCCAAGGCAGTGAGCCGCTGCCCCAGACCGTCATGGAGGTCCCGACCAAACCGACGCTGCTCCCGTTCCCGCGCCTCGAGGGCCTCCTTCTCCAGCTCGAGCCGCTCCGTGATGTCCATCAGGGTGCCCACCACCTTCACGGTCCGGCCCCGCCGGGCGGCAACCGCCTCGCCGACCACCTGAACATGCCGCACCCGCCCGTCCGGACGCACGATGCGGCACTGGATGTCGTAGCCGATGCCCCGACGGATCAGCTGGGAGATCATCGACTGGACCCGGGCGCGGTCATCGGGGTGGACGAATTCATCGACAAACCGATCGAGCGAGAGACGTTTCTCGATGCCCAAACCCAGGATACGATAGACCTCTGTGGACCAGCTGGCTCGCCGTTGGGATTCGACGATAACCTCATAGCTGCCGAGCTGGGCGATCTTCTGGGCCCGCGCGAGGCTGGCCTCGCTCCGACGCAACGCATCGGCGGTTTGCTTCCGGTCGATGAACTGCCCGATCTGTCCCCCGAGACTGCCGACAAGATCGATCAGCTCCGGATCGGCATCGAGCGTACGCGTGCTGTAGAAGACCATGACGGCGAGGGTCCGTCCCTCGAACCGTGCCGGGAAGGCCAGGGCCGACCGAAGACGGGCCCGGGCGGCCGATCGTCGACGTCCAAACTCCGTGCATTGGGAAAGGTCGGAAACCCATCGGGGTTCGCCGGCAGGCAGGGCCTGTCGGGCCAGCCAAGCCGGATCCCCAAGTCTGGGAGACCAGCCCTGATTGATGAATTCCGCCAAGGCTGGCGAGGGGGCATGCCACGCCTTCAGAATCCGCAGCTCCCCAGTGTCCGTATCCGCCTCCCAGAACTCCCCCGCCCTCCATCCCAGCGATTCGGCAACGGATCGCAGCAGCTCCGGCACGGCCTCGTCGAGACTCTGGGCTGCCGCCAGGATCCGGGCGGCGTCGAACTGGAGTCGCCCCAGGATCTCGCCCTTCCGCTGGTCCGTCACGTCCTGGAGAGTGCCGGCAACCCGCTGGACCTTTCCGTTCGGACCCGGGAGTGTCTCCACCAGGCTCTGGACATGTCGGACCGAGCCGTCCGGACGCACGACACGGAACTCCAGGGTATAGCGGTCACCGCGCCCTTCCATCCGCCGGAGGGAATCCCTCAGTCGGGCACGGTCGGCCGCGTGCACATGCCGCCCAATGAACTCGTCGAGACTGAGCGGTCCCTCTGCCGGGTCACGTCCGACGATGCGGAACATCTGGGCCGACCACCGGAAGGATCGTTTGGAACGGAACGAGCCGGTGAAGCTGCCCAGATGGGCGATCTCCTGGGCCCGCGCGAGGCCTCCCTCGCTCTCGCGGAGCGCCAACTCCACCCGCTTGCGCTCCGTGATGTCCCGGACGAATGCCGTGAAGATCGTACGCCCGGGAAGCCGGACCTCGCTGAGGGACAGATCAATCGGGAACTGGCGACCATCCTGCCGCCTTCCCTGGACCTCGCGCCCCGCGCTGAGCGGCCAGGCCCCCGGATCCCCGAGCCCCCTTGGTATCAGCTGGCGCAAGGGCCTCCCAACGACACGGGATTCGGTCAGACCGAAGATCTGCTCCGCCGAACGGTTGAAGGACTCCACGATGCCAGCAATGTCCGTCGTGATGATGCCGTCAGCCGCCGTGTCGAGCATCGCGGAAAGCCGGGCTTCACGGTCACGGACCTGTTCCTCGACCTGTCGCTGGACCGTGACCTCCAGATGGGAGACCACCGCACCACCACGTCCCCGGGTCAGGGGGGTGACGTTCATGAGGAACCAGCGCCTCTGCCCCAGACACTGGCAGGAATACTCGGTCATGAACCCGGGACTGTCCCCGGCAAGGACCGCCGTAATTCGGGCGGCGCCAGCGGTCTCCGACCGGGACCACACGGTCGAACGTTGACAGACCTCGAGGTAGTTCGTGCCGACCGCAGACCTCGGCAGATCCACCGCTCCCTGTTCCCGGGCAAAGCGATCCCACGCATCGTTGGTGGCCATGATCACACCATCACGGTCGAGCAGGGCGATGTGGGACGGCAGGGCGCTGAGGATCTCCTGGTTGATCGCCTGGGCCTCGACCGCCTGACACCGCAGACGCGCCTCGGTCAACTCCCGCTGCACCACCGTTGCCAGACGCCCAAGGTCGTCCTTCCGCACGTAGTCGTGGGCCCCGGCCTTCATCAGGGCCACCGCGTTGTCCTCGCCGATCGTCCCGGAAACCAGAATGAATGGGACGTCGAGACGGGAGTCCTGGAAGACCGAAAGCGCTCCGCTGGCGGTGAACTGGGGGAGGTTGAAGTCCGAAATCACCAGATCCCACGGACACGAGTCGAGGGCCGCCTTGAGCTCGGAGGCCGTCTCCACGCGCCGCCAGTCCACCTCGTATCCAGCCCGTCGGAGGCTCCGGACCACCAGGTGGGTGTCATTCTCGGAATCCTCGACGACCAGGACGCGAAGATGCATCGGCTACACGGCGCGCGGTGGAGACTCGTTCAAACCCAGCCAGTACTGCCCCAGACACTCCACGGTGGAGAGGAACTGGTCGAAGCTGACCGGCTTGCGAATGTAGCCATTGGCCCCCAGATCATATCCAGCCGAAAGATCCGCGTGCTCCGTGGAGGAACTCAGGATGACGACCGGGATCCGCCGGGTCTTGGGGCTCAGGCGAAGACGCCTAAGGACCTCCAGTCCATCCACCTTGGGGAGCTTGAGATCGAGGAGAACTAGATCGGGAAACTCAAAAGCATCCGCCTCCGGGCCGTTCTCAGGACCGTGGAGACACTCCAGCGCCTCCTGTCCGTCAGATGCCACGACAACGGTATGCGGCACCCCACCTCGACCGAATGCACGGAGAAACAGGGCGACGTCCGAGGGGTTGTCCTCGACCAGGAGAATGCGCTTCCCCCGCGACGCCCCCCCTGCCAAGTCGGAATCAGGACCAAAGCCAGCAGGACCATCCGGCCTGCAACTCATGGATCCTCCAGATCTCTGCCAATCGTCCACCACGGTGCTAGGGCCCAACCACGACCGTCAGCGACGGGACCCGGTTGAGAGCCGGGTTGTAGCGCGCGTTCTGGAGGGAGACGCCCGTCATCGTGAAGGTGAGCTTCGTGGTCTTCGTGGCCCTCGGCGAAGCCACTTCAACCACCCCTTTTGCATCTGTCACACCGCGGCTCTGGCCCACAGCTCCGAGCCAACTCCCGGTGACGGTGGCACCCGCGACCGGCGAACCGTCGGGCATCGTGATGCGCACAGTGGCGTAGGCCACTCGTGAAAGACCGCTGTCCACGGTACGGACCGTGATGGCTCCGACACAGATCTCACGCTGAGACACGGTGATCGAGGTCGTCGACGTCGCCTGCCCCCCCTTGTTGTCGGTAACGGTGAGGGTCACCCGATGGACCCCCGGGAGAGTGAAGTCCCGGCGGACCACGGGTCCATCCAGTCGCTGGCCATCGGAGAAATCCCAACGGTACGCGACGACCGTCCCGTCCGGATCAACTGACTTGGAACCATCAAAGACGATCGCCAGCGGTGCATATCCCGAGGTCGCCCCCGTCGAGATGACCGCCCGCGGGGCCAGGTTGGGAGGAGTGATCCGGAGCCCAATGGCGCTGGAGTGGGACAAACCGGACTGATCCGTGACCGTTAGGGTCACGCCATAGGATCCCGGTGCCTGAAAGGCATGCTTTACGTTGACGCCCACCCTCCGTGTCCCATCGCCAAAGTCCCAGACATAGCTGGCAATGGCGTCGTCCTGATCGAACGACAGGCTGCCGTCGAAGACGAAGGGTACGAAGACCTCGACTGCAGCGGGGGTCGGGCTGATCACCGAGACTGGCGGGACACGACGAACCGGTTGAGGGACCGCACCTGAAACCGTGTAGCGCCCCAGCGACCCATATCCACTGCCTCGCACTGCCAGGAAATATTTTCCTGCCGGGACCACGAGATCAAACCGGCACGCCAGCGAGTCAGCAGGGGCGGATTCGGCCACCACCACGCCTGCTTGGTTCAGCAACTGAGCTTGGATGTCCAGATTCGCACCAACCTCCTCCGGGGACACCTTGATGCTCACCGTCCCCTGCCCCGACTCGAAGGCCAAGACATCCCTGTCCTCGGCATGGCTCACCAAACCGCCAACGGTCCATCGGGTTCCCAACGGGAGGTAGCTCGCAGCCTCCATGGAGTCGCCATGATCATCCTCGCGCAGCCTCAATCCACCCAACTGAATCCGGGCCAGATCGTCTTGGGCATTGCTCGCACCCGGATAGTCGCCCCGACTCCATCGCGACAAGGCCCTCACCGAGGCATCCCCCATGATGGGCGCCCAGCCCGATTCAGCCGAACCCGTCCCAGCAAAGACCGGGCTCCCACCCAGTAATCCTTGATGGAACAAACCCAGCGAGTGACCGATCTGATGAGAGATCGCTTCCGCAATCGCCTTGGTCCGGCCCGGACCGATCACGTCAGGGAACACGAGCACGGTATCCCATCGACTCCCGGCAGAGGCGAAGGAACCGACATATGAAATGGCGGAATAACCAGAGAAGGCCTGCCCCATCGGGGTGACCAGAACGCGGATCCCCTGCCCCGCAGGCACGGAACCCTTCGGGTCAGCCGAAGTGGTCACATTCACATCGAAAGGAGAGAAATCCTCCGACACACGCTTCCAAATCTCGACGATCTGGGAACGCTCCACCGCATTGAGGCTCTGCGGAACACCATCCTGGTCGAAGGGTGGCGCAAAAAAGGATTGCCCTTGGAACCACACCTCATTCCAGACCGTTCCCGAAACCGAGGCCCCATTGAAATCGAGATGAATGACCCTCGATGCCCCGGCATTGCTCTGCAACTCCACGGATTCGGCCTCGGACGTGTAATTGGATCCGGAAGGGTTCCCAACCGAAGACACCGCAACATTTCCCCCCAGACCCGTGACGCCCCTGACCGGCGGTGAGGGAATGTCGATGGTGGGGTTGGCCGCTGCTTTTACAGGGGGGGATGGAATGTCCGTGCTGGGATTCGCCACCGTGCGGACCGGCGGGGACGGGATGTCCGTCCCGGGATTCGCCACCGTGCGGACCGGTGGGGATGGAATGTCCGTCCCAGGATTCGTCACCGTGCGGACCGGCGGGGATGGAATGTCCGTCCCGGGATTCGTCACCGTGCGG